>Ga0335069_10009066_pt1 | contig 14187 bp, 15 predicted proteins | sample Lox_Sample_11_FD_206714 | JGI IMG/M metagenome (GOLD analysis project Ga0335069, IMG submission 206714) | Soil microbial communities from Loxahatchee National Wildlife Refuge, Florida, United States - Lox_Sample_1.1 | ecosystem: Environmental > Terrestrial > Soil > Wetlands | place: USA... | reverse complement strand
GCAAGACGCGCCAGCGTCATCAGATCCTCGGGCGAATAATGCGCAAGATCGTCCGGCGCCGCATTACGCTTCAGGACATCGACGAATGTGCGGAAAGTGGGATCGGCGTCGGCTTGGCCGGAGATCGCGATGGACATGATGGCCCGTCGAAAACGAAAGTCTTCGGCAGTCTAGGCCGCGCTTCGAACGGAAAAAACCCCGCCGGCGCTTACGGCAGCGAGAGCATGGCAGGCCTGCTCGCTGCGCCCGTCACGCGCCGGAAATAGAGCGTGACGCCTGCGATTATCAGACTTCCGGCAAGCACGAGCGCTGCAGCAAGCACTCCGTCGGCAAACGGTTTCAGGAAGCTCGCCACCAAGCTCAGCGACCCGACGGGCGCAAGAAACAGATACAGTGCCTCGAAGTCCCGCAACAAATAAGCCACGACAACCGCCGGTGCTAAAGCAAACAACAACGCCGCAATCGCGGAGCTTCCCACCGGCAGGACGAGGAATGCCCCTGAGCCCCAGGCGAAGCCGGCAAACAGCAAAATCGCGCTCAGATCCTTGGCAAACAACTTGAGGGCGGCGCGTTCGAATGGCTTCTTCATGGCGTGACGATAGGAGATCAGCATGGCGATCGAGACGGCGATCACGAATCCCATCCAGACAAGCTGCGAGGCGGGATACATTGCGTCGGACAGCCCCACCGCCACGACGCCCAGAACGGGCAGCGCGATCGCAGCATGCATACTGCGGCCAAGCAGGTTGGCGAGCCGAGCGGTTTCTTCGGCCTCGGCGTGAAGCGCCTTCAGCCGGACAAGGGCGCCCGTGCGCTCGTCGGGCTGAGCGGGTCGCTCAGGGCGCGGAATGAGCTGCGTGATTGCGACCATCTGGCCCTCCACCCGGAATTTTCCCAGCGGTAGCCTGGGTCCCATCTATTAAGAATGCGTTAACGACCCTTAACACCTGATTCGGTTTCGATATGTCTGCTTCTCCACATGCAAATCCTCCATTTGCGATCGTCTTCGATCTCGAATTCACCGCGTGGGAAGGCTCCTGGGACAACGGCTGGATTCGCCCGGGCGAGCACCGCGAATTGGTTCAGATCGGCGCCGTCAAGGTCGATGCCGCGTTCGCAGTCGTCGCAGAATTTGACCGATTGGTGCGACCGCGACTCAACTCCGATCTGTCGGACTATATGCAGCGGCTGACCGGCATCACCAATGACATTGTGCGGACGCGCGGAGTCGATTTTGTGGATGCCTACCTGGATTACGTGACGTTTGCGGAAAGTATGCCGATGTTCGCATTCGGACGCGATGATCTCGTAATAGCGGCAAATATCAGGCTCTACGGACTGAAGGGGCTGCCGCCGATGCCGCTCTTCGTCGATCTGAGAAACTGGCTTGCGGCACAGGGCATCGACGTAGATCGTCCCGGGTTCCATGCCTGCGATGTCGGGCCGGCCGCGGGCGTGCCCTTTAGGGGCCAAATGCACAACGGCCTTGCCGATGCCATATCGGTTGCTTCCGGCGTCGCCGCCCTTATCGCGCGCGGCGCGCCGATGCCGGGGAACTGATGAACGAAGCTGATCGCATCATCGCCCTTCTGGGCCTCGAACCGCATCCCGAAGGCGGCCACTTCCGCCAGATGTTCCGGGATGCAGGCGGCGCAAGCGGCCGCGCCCATTCGACCGCGATCTACTACGTGCTCAAGGCGGGCGAAGTCTCGCGCCCTCACCGCGTCGACGCTGTGGAGATATGGCACTTCTATCGCGGCGATCCGCTAGAGTTGATGATCGCGGAAGGCGGCGCCAAGCCGGTGCGCCACGTGCTCGGCGCCGACATCGAGCGCGGCCAGCGGCCGCAAGTTGTCGTGCCGGCGCACGCCTGGCAGGCAGCACGTCCGCTCGGCGCGTACACGTTGGTCGGCTGCACCGTGGCGCCGGGGTTCCTGTTCGAGACGTTTGAAATGGCTCCCCCGGATTTCCGGTGGGAATGATCAGTTCGTGGGGATGCCGAACACCTTGCCCAGCGCCGTGGCGATGGCGCGCGAGGAAGCGCGGCCGAAGTAGCCGGTGCGCGGGTTGAAAGTCACGATCAGCACTTTGTCGGAGATCTTGATATAGGGCTTGTCGCTGATCGACATGCGCACCGACGCGACGCGCTGACCGAACTGGTTGCGCGCGTTGGGATTGGCGGTAAACCGATCGATGCCGCGCGCTGCGTTCTCCATCGCGTCGAAGGTCAGCGCGCGCACGTTGTTGTCATTGATGGCATTCGGGTCGGCGAAGAATGCGATATGCAGTCCGCGCACGTAGCTAAGATGCGCGGTCTCGTCGTCCGCCGCGCTCTGCATTTGCTGCATCGAGATCTGGGCCAGTACGGGCGGAGTTGAGTCACCCACGCGCGACGTGGGCAGACCTTCCGGATGATCGTCGGTGTAGAGCGTCATGGCGCCCCAGCCCGCAACCTGCAGCGCGATCGCGCCCGAATCGTATTGCAGCACGCGTCCGCCCAGCGAGCCGAAGTTGGCATAAAGCACAAACACTTCCGGTTGGCCTGCAAAGCGCAGCAGGAATCCGCTTTGATAGCGGTCGAGCGCGAAGCGCACGTTGTCGCCGGCCTGATAGGTTCCCGGAGAGAGGTCGCTGAAGGGGCCGTACGCACGCGCCTGCGTCGCAGCCGCGCAAAGGAAGGCCACGCCAAACACGATAGCGATCGCACGATGCTGCATCAGCTTGAGACTCGTCGGTCGCGCAACCTCACGCTTTCCCCAGGGAGAGCCAACTAACAGAAGAAATCGGGCGATTTTATGCCCTTATCCGTTTTGGGGCTATCGGCGCTGCCCGTTAAGGAGGCGGTCTGCGGCGAATCGCTCCGGTTACGGCGGCCAGCCGGTGCGGACAACTCCCTCAGTAGACCACCCAAATCGGCCGGGAGGGGACTTCGGCAAGAACATCCGTAGACGGACTACATGCGTTCGTCCGGTAAGAACTTGGCAAGCACAGCGCGCTGTTTAGCAATGCGATTAGCGACGGCTTCATCGGCTTGCATTCTTTTACAATTCTACTAAACCACACGTCTTCCACCCGATGCAGAGGTGCTTTTCGTGACGACAAGCCTCGACAGTTTCAAATCCCGCCGGACGCTTTCGGCGGGCCGCCAGACCTACGTTTATTTCAGTCTCCCCGCGGCGGAAAAGAACGGCCTCAAGGGCATTTCCCGGCTGCCGCACGCGCTGAAAGTGCTGCTGGAGAACCTGTTGCGGCATGAAGACGGAAAAACCGTTACCGCCGACGACATCAGGGCGGTGGCGGCCTGGCTCGAAACCAAGCACACGGAACGGGAAATCGCTTTCCGCCCGGCGCGGGTGCTGATGCAGGACCTGACAGGAGTTCCGGCAGTCGTCGACCTGGCTGCGATGCGCGACGCAATGGCCGGGCTGGGTGGCGACCCCAAGAAAATCAACCCACTCGCCGAGGTCGATCTCGTTGTCGACCATTCCGTGATGGTCGATGCCTACGCGCAAAGGAGTGCTTTCAGGCTCAACATGGAGATTGAGTACGAGCGCAACCGCGAGCGCTATGCCTTCCTGCGCTGGGGCCAGCAGGCCTTCGAAAATTTCCGTGTCGTGCCGCCGGGCACAGGCATTTGCCACCAGGTGAACCTCGAATACCTCGGCCAGACGGTGTGGACGCGCAAGGCCAAGGACAAGAAGGGAAACGCTGTCACGCTCGCGTTCCCCGACACGCTGGTCGGTACCGACAGCCACACGACCATGATTAACGGCCTGTCCGTGCTCGGCTGGGGTGTGGGTGGCATCGAAGCGGAAGCGGCAATGCTCGGCCAGCCGATCTCGATGGCGATTCCCGAAGTGGTGGGCTTCCGGCTGACTGGCAAGCTGAAGGAAGGCGTCACCGCCACTGATCTGGTGCTCACCGTCACCCAGATGCTGAGGAAGCTCGGCGTGGTCGGCAAATTCGTCGAGTTTTACGGCCCCGGCCTCGACGAGATGGCGCTGGAAGACCGCGCCACCATCGCCAACATGGCCCCGGAATACGGCGCGACCTGCGGCTTCTTCCCGGTCGACGCGGAGACCATCCGCTATCTCAAGGCCACGGCGCGCAAGCCCGGCCGCGTTGCGCTGGTGGAGAAGTACGCCAAGGCGCAAGGCATGTATCGCACCACGAAATCGAAAGATCCCGAATTCACCGCCACGCTCGAGCTGGATCTTGGCAGCGTGGAACCGAGCCTGGCCGGCCCGGCGCGGCCGCAGGATCGCGTGGCGCTCAGCGATGTCGCCGAGGATTTCTGGAGGGCGCTGGTCGAGAAGTACAAGAAGACCGATGTGCCGGAAGTCGCCGTGGAAGGCATGGATGCTCACATCGGCCACGGCGACGTGGTGATTGCCGCCATCACGAGCTGTACCAACACCTCCAACCCATCGGTGATGATTGGTGCAGGTCTGCTTGCCAAGAAGGCGGTGGAGAAGGGGCTCAAGGTCAAGCCGTCGGTGAAAACATCGCTGGCGCCCGGAAGCCAGGTGGTGACTGATTACCTCAAGGCCGCAGGCCTCGACAAATATCTCGACAAGCTCGGCTTCAACCTCGTGGGCTACGGCTGCACCACCTGCATCGGCAATTCCGGCCCGCTACTGCAGCCCGTCGCCAACGCCATCACTAAGAACGACTTGGCCGTCGCGGCGGTGCTGTCGGGCAACCGCAATTTCGAGGGCCGAGTGCATCCGCTGGTGCGCGCGAACTACCTCGCCTCGCCAATGCTGGTCGTGGCCTACGCTTTGGCGGGATCTGTGCGGCTCAATCTGGCGGATGAGCCGATCGGCACGGACAAGAGGGGCGATTTCGTCTATCTCAAAGACATCTGGCCTTCGCCCAAGGAGATCGCCGACACGGTTCGCAAGTCGGTGAAGACCGCCTCGTTCCGTGCGCGCTACGCCGATGTGTTCGAAGGAGACGCCAGCTGGAAGAAGGTCAAGGTCGCCAAGGGCCAGACCTATCGCTGGGATGCCGGCTCGACATATGTAAAGCATCCGCCCTATTTCGATGGCATGACCAATCACCCCGCGCCGCTTACCGACATCGTGGGTGCGCGTATCCTGGCGCTGTTCGGCGATTCCATCACTACAGACCACATTTCGCCGGCCGGTTCGATCAAACCCTCCAGCCCGGCGGGTCTCTATCTGCAGGAACTCGGCGTGGCGCAGAAAGACTTCAACTCCTACGGCTCGCGCCGCGGCAACGACGAGGTGATGGAGCGCGGCACGTTCGCCAACATCCGCATCAGGAACGAGATGCTTGGCGGCAGGGAAGGCGGCAACACCATCCACTATCCTTCGCGTGAGGAGCTATCGATCTTCGACGCAGCCCAACGCTACAAGGCGGAAGGCGTGCCGGCCATCGTGATCGGCGGCAAGGAATACGGCACAGGTTCGTCGCGCGACTGGGCGGCCAAGGGCCCGAAACTGCTGGGCGTGCGCGCGGTGATCGCCGAGAGCTTCGAGCGCATTCACCGGTCCAATCTCATCGGCATGGGCTTGGCACCGTTCGTGTTCGAAGTCGGCAAGACCCGCCACGACTACGGCCTCACGGGCGAGGAGATGATCGACATCCCCGGCCTTTCCGGCGAACTCGAGCCGCGCATGTCCGTGATCGCGACAATCCGCTACGCAGGCGGCCGGCTGGCGTCGATGCCGCTTGTTCTCGTTCTGCAGACTGCGGACGAAGTCGCCTATTTCCGGAGCGGCGGCATCCTGCCGTATATGCTGCGCCAGCTCATCGCGGTGTGATGGTGCATTAACGCCCTCGGTTTGCAGCGAATTTTGGGTTCATACGGGACGGCCAAGGCGGGCATCAAGCCGAAGTGACTGGAGAACCGGGACTGCCCGCTCTATGGTTGACACCATGAAGCACGTCGCCTTGGCATTGGCCTTGCTCCTCCTCGCCGGAATGGCGCGCGCTGGGGACATGCGCCTGATCGTGCTTGAGCTTTACACGAGCCAGGGATGCAGTTCCTGCGTTGCCGCCGACGCGCTTGCGGCCAAGCTGTCGCAGCGTCCCGACGTGATCATGATGACGCTGCCGGTCACCTATTGGGACATGTTCGGCTGGAAAGACACGCTGGCAAGCGACGAAAACACCCGCCGCCAGAAGGCTTATGCAACAGCGCTGCATCATGGCGGGGTCTATACACCCCAGTTGATCGTCGACGGCACGAGGGATGTCGCCGGCGGCCAGGAAGACTCGGTTTACGACGCGCTCAACGTGGCGTTGCTGGCTCGCAACGACGGCATGCAACCTGATGATAACACTCCTGCTCCGGTGGCCAGGAGCGATGCGGTGACGGCGGGAACCATCGCAGTCGTAGCCGGAGCCCGCATCAAGACGTGGGCGCGCGCGGCTTGGTCGGTGGACGTCGGCTTGACGAAGACGCCGGCGAAGCTGCGCGTGGGCATCGCCCGGGCGCCCGATACCGCGAAGTTCAGCAACGTGGATTCGACCGTCTGGCTGTTCCGCTTGCGCTCCAGTGCGACCGTGAAGATCGGCGGGGGAGAGAACGCGGGACGCGTGGCCAACTATCGTAATGTCGTCACGGACATCAGGAGCATCGGCCGCTGGCGCGGCGAGGCCGCTTCCATCGATGTGCCCAAGCCCGACCCGAAATCGATTGCACCGCACGACAGTGTGGCGGTGGTCGTGCAGCAAGGCGGATACGGGCGCGTAGTCGGCGCCGCCCTGATCACCCAGGCGAACTTCTACGCGCCTCGCTAGAGCGGCGTGCAGGTTCGTGCATGCGCCAGCATGGCGTCCATGTTCGCGCTCGCAATCGTGCTGTTCGTGGGCGACTTACCAGGATGGACCGCGGTGCTGAATGCGGCGACGCTCGCTGTTTTGTGAGCGCGTTGTGGCGGCAATCCGAGCTGCTTCGGACTCAGACTTTGGCGCAGTAGCGCGCCTGCGGGAGCCGCGGGGGCGAGCGATAAGCTCTGCTCGCATTGGTTAAGGGCTGTCCGATCTCGAGGGCTTGCCCGATCACCTGTGCCGCGAACTCGCTGCTGAGTCGCGGGCTGTCCCAGAAGGAACCACTTTCCGCTGTTCCGGACTGACACGTTCCGCGTCTTTCATACGGCACGCAGATCCAGCCCTTTGGTGCGCGATCATCCCCGTATTCACTATCGAAGTTCGCGCGGGCCCTGGTCTTTTCGACGGCGTGCACGGTTCTTCCGCTGCGCTGCCGGGCGCCGGCGGTAAGAAGTGCATATGGCAGGATCGCCGTCATAACCCGTTCTTAAGGCAAAGTGCGGGCCGCGATTTTCGATCCTTGCGTTTGTCTCAAGAGTTACGTGTTTTTTAAGACGCACGGACCATCATCGGAACAAAGGCCGTAGAAACAGGCCAGGGGTGGTGGACGTGTTGGAACAGGTTCAGAAGAAGCCTGCGGAACGCATCGCGTCTTTGCGGGCGGCGCAGGAAGCGCAGCGGCTGCAACTCGCCATCGCCAGCGCCGGGTTGATCGCCTTCCATTGGACGATGGCGGATGACCGCATCATCTGGGACGGCGCCTGCGACAGCCTCCCGCCGCAGATTCTTCCCGGGAAAAAGGGCCTCGGACGTGATCTTCTCGCTGTGCTGGGTAACGAGGCACGGCAGCGCTTCGATGCGCTGCTCGACAGCCGCGCACGCGAAACGATGCCGTTCGAGATCGATGTGGAGTTCGCCTCTCCGCTCGGCTCGGTATGGTACCTGATGATCGGCTCGCGTGTTCCCGACTCGGACGGGGCGACCGAGAAGCTCGTGGGTCTCATGCGTGAGATCACCGAGCGCAAGCACGAAGAGCACCGCCTCAATTATCTCGCGACGCGCGACGAACTTACCGGGCAGCTCAACCGAAACTCCCTGCGCGCCGAACTCGCACAGGCGATCGCGGCAGCCCAGAAGGAGGATCGCAATTGTGCCTTCCTCGTCGCCTCCATCGATAGGCTGGCTCTGATCAACGATTCCTACGGCTTTGACGTGGCGGACGAAGTGATCGTCGCCGTCGGCGAGCGGCTGGCGCGCACGCTGAGGCATTCCGACGTGATCGGCCGCACCGCTGGTAACAAATTCGGGGTCATCCTCAAGAACTGCACGGAGCCCGATATCGAAGTGGTGGCCGAGCGCCTGCGCGAGATCGTGCGCAACGAGACAGTCGAGACGCGTGCAGGGCGCGTCGCGGTAACGTCGTCGGTCGGCGCAGTGTGGCTGCCGTCCGCCGCCGCGACCAGCCAGGAAGCGATGCTGCGGGCCGAAGAGGCGCTGGACAAGGCACGCTCCACCGGACGCGACGGTTTTGTGACGTATAAGCGGTCTGAACTTCGCGAAGGCGCACGCCTCAGGCTGATGAACATCGCCGACGAGATCGTGGCCGCTCTTAAGGACGACCGACTGGTCTTTGCCTATCAACCGATCGTCGACGCGGCCAGCCGCAAGCCGATAGAATACGAATGCCTGCTCAGGATGATCCGCCCGGATGGATCGATGATGGGCGCGGCGCAGTTTATTCCCGCCGCCGAGCAACTCGGGCTGGTGCGCCTGGTGGACCGGCATGCCCTCGAAATGGCGGTGGAAGCCCTTCGCGCCCACCCGGAACTCTGCCTGTCGGTCAACGTCTCGGGCACAACGGCGAACGATTCGGCGTTCCTCAAATCGTTCGTCGAATACGTGCGCGAACATTCCGCAGTAGCCGACCGGCTGGTGGTGGAACTGACCGAAACCGCGGCGTTGCACCATTTCGAGGAAAATGCCCAGTTCGTCTCGCGTCTGCGGGAAATGGGCTGTCAGGTGGCGATCGACGACTTCGGGGCCGGCTACACCTCGTTCCGCAATCTGCAGATGCTGCGCGTCGACACAGTCAAGATCGACGGCAGTTATGTGGTGTCGCTGACGTCCTCGCCTGAGAACCAGATATTCGTGCGCACGCTGGTGGATCTCGCAAAGAACTTCAACCTCAAGACCACGGCGGAGTGGGTTGGATCGGAAAGCGAGGCGCTGATGCTGGAGAGCTTTGGCGTCGATCACTTCCAGGGCTATTACTTCGGCGAGCCAACGCTCAATCCGGAGTGGAAGAGAGATTGACCTTTGCGCCCAGATTGCCCTTTTGCGCTCGTCAACTAGCGAAGGGGTGATTTCATCGACTATTTTCGCTGCCGGCTCAGTTCGGCCAGTTGCTGACGCATCTCATCGATCTCGCTTTTCAACTCGCTGATCTCCTCGGAACGCTGCTCGGTCATTCCGGGCGGGCGCGGTGGTTCGTCGCGCGATGCGCGAGGCGCAAAAGGCGTGAACATCTGCATAGCGCGTTCGAACATCGCTAAGTTCTGCCGAGCCAAATTCTCAAGAGCTTGGCTGCCGCCTCCGAACGCTTCGGCAATGCGGTTGCGCATCTCGTCCTGGTTCTTGGTAAAGGTCTCCATCGAGAGATCGAGGAAGCCCGGTACCAAGGCCTGCATCGAGTCGCCGTAAAGGCGGATGAGCTGGCGCAAGAAGCGGATCGGCAACAGGCTTTGCCCCTTGGCCTCCTCCTCGAAGATAATCTGGGTAAGGACGGAACGAGTGATGTCCTCGTTGCTTCGCGCGTCGTGCACTTCGAAATCGATGCCTTGGCGGACCATCGCTGCGAGATGATCAAGCGTGACGTAGCTCGACGTCTGTGTGTTGTAGAGCCGCCGGTTGGCGTACTTCTTGATGATGATCGGCGCTTTCGCCTGTGTCGTCTCTTCCGCCACGCGTACCGCCCCTGCCGACCCTCTTTTGCACGAAGCCAAGCCGACAAATATTACCCTGTCCAGCCCTCTTGCGCATGTGCAACATGACGTTGTACCGAACCTGTTGGTTAAGAGGCTGATCGGACTTATGAAAAATGACCGGCCGACAGATACTCGCAGGCGCGGCATATTGCGTGCGCTTGCAGCAGAAGTAGCGTAAGGCGGGGAGAGCGGCTTCGACAAGGTGCTTCGCACCCTCTACTACTCCGGCCCGGGGACTCGCCCGTGATTGCGCTTCATGTCGAAAACCTGACCCTGATCCGCACCCACCGTGTGCTGTTTCGCGACCTGGCGTTTTCGGTCGGGCCAAGCAGCGCGCTCGCGATCGAGGGACCGAATGGGGCAGGCAAGACCTCGCTCCTGCGGCTCATCGCCGGATTCCTGGAGCCGGCCGGTGGAACAATCCGCCTGCGCACCGAAGCGGGCGAGATAAGCGACGGGGAAGAGCGGAGCGGATTTGTCGCCTGGCTCGGCCATCAGGATGCAACCAAGCCGCAGATGAGCGTGCGCGAGCAACTTTCCTTCTTCGCGCGCCTGTACGATTCGAAGATACCCGTCGGCGAAGCCCTGGACGCTTTCGGGCTTTCCGCGCTTGCCGGTCTGCCAGGCCAGTTCCTTTCCGCCGGACAAAAGCGCCGGCTTGCACTGGCGCGCCTCAAGCTCAGCGGACGCGCACTTTGGCTGCTCGACGAACCGCTCGCGGCGCTGGATGCGGCCGGCAAGGCCCTGGTCGGCGATGCGATCAGGAAGCATTGCGCCGCACATGGCATTGTCCTTGCCGCCACTCACGAGTCGCTCGGCGTCGACTGCGAGAAACTCGTATTGGGGGCCGGCGCATGACGCCGTTCTTGGCTCTGCTTGTTCGCGATCTCCGGCTGGCTACCCGAGCCGGGGGCGGCGCGGCGCTGGCGCTCGCCTTTTTCGCAGCAGTGGTGAGCCTGGTGCCGCTCGGCGTCGGGCCGGACTTGAGAATGCTCGCGCGCATCGCCGGCGGAGTGTTGTGGGTGTCGGCGTTGCTGGCGGCGTTGCTGTGTCTCGACCGTCTCTTCCAGGCAGATTATGAGGATGGCAGCCTCGACCTGATCGCGCTGTCACCGCTGCCGCTTGAGTTGACCGCGCTTGCCAAGATCGTTGCCCACTGGCTGGCGACGGGCATGCCGCTAACCCTGCTTTCGGTTCTGCTGGCAGTTCTCTACGGCCTTCCGGATGCGCCGACGGGTGCGCTGGCGCTGTCATTGTTGATCGGTACGCCGGCGGTCAGCGCGGTGGGTGCGATCGGGGCGGCGTTGACGCTGTCGATCCGGCGAGGCGGCCTGATCCTACCGCTGATTGTGCTGCCGCTGCTGGCGCCGGCCGTCATATTCGGCAGTGGCGCTGTGCTTGCCGCCCTTGATGCCACGGCCAATGACTCGCTGCTTCTGCTTTCGGCATTTTCCCTTCTCTCCGTCGCGCTGTCGCCGTTCGCAGCGGCCGCAGCGGTCCGGCTCAATCTCGCGTCCTGAAATGGTATAAGGCGCCGTCATGTTCGAATTCGCCAATCCCAAGCGGTTCATGAAAGCGAGCGCGGCCGCTCTGCCGTGGCTGGCCGCCGTCGCAGCGCTCGCGTGGATCGCGGGATTGTGGCTCGCGTTCTTCGCCCCGCCTGATTACCAGCAGGGCGAGACCGTTCGTATCATGTTCCTGCACGTACCCGCCGTCTGGACCGCGATGATGGCCTACGGCCTCATGGCACTCGCATCCGTCGTCGGCCTCGTCAATCGTCATCCCCTGGCGGACGTCGCGGCGCGAACGGCGGCCCCCCTGGGCGCGGTGTTTACGGTGCTGGGGCTCGTCACGGGTTCGTTGTGGGGAAAGCCGATGTGGGGCGCTTGGTGGGTGTGGGACGGCCGGCTCACCTCGTTCCTGCTGCTCCTCCTCATCTATCTTGGCTATATCGCCCTTTCGAACGCGATCGAAGACGAGACGCGCGCCGCACGGGCATGTGCGATCCTGGCCATCGTCGGAGCAGTGAACCTGCCGATCATCCATTTCTCGGTCGTATGGTGGACCACGCTGCACCAGGGCGAGAGCATTCTGCGCAAGGGCGGGCCGCTCATTGCGCCGGTTTTCCTTTGGCCGCTGTTCCTATTGGCGCTGGGCTACACGCTGTTGTTTTTCGTCCTATGGATAATTCGCATACGCACGGATATTCTGAATCGCCGGGTGCGCGCCCTGATGCTGGCGGGGACGAAATGAGCGGACCTTTCACAGGTTATGTCTGGGCCGCCTACGCTGTCAGCCTTGCGGGATTGGCCGCGATGCTGGTGGTCACCCTGGCCGCCTACCGCAAAGCCCGGCGCGCCGTAAAGGATCTGGAAACCAAAAGCTGAGATTGTGGGGGACATGCAGATCAGCGCCCCGAACGTCGCCGCGTCGCATCAGCAGGCCGCACGGCCGCAGAAGCCGGCGTCGCAGCCAGCCCCGTTCGAACCACTCGACTTCGACAAGGCCGAAAGGCAGTCCGAAACTGAAGCGACCGCCGCGATCGCGCCCGGGATCTATGTCCGCCCCGGCAGCCATGTCGACATCAAGATCTAGCGTCGGCTAGCCGCGGCGCTTGCGGCCCTTGGTCCGGATCTTGGCGTGCCCGTTGTTCTGGAATTGCTCGCCTGCCGAGGCGATCGCTGACAGCATCTTGATGAAGTCGGTGCGTTTCGACGCCGGAACCGGATCTAGAAGAAGCCGCTCCGCCCGGTCAGCCGCCGAACGCGCGACCCGCAAGGCCTTGCGGCCGTTGGCCGTGATCGCGACGGCGTTGGCGCGCGCATCCTTCTCGGTGCGCTCGCGCGAGACGAGCCCCCGCTCCAGCATGCGCCGGACCATCTCCGCCAAAGTCGAGCGGTCGATGCCCGTCATCTCGACGAGCGCGGTCTGGCTCACGCCTTCGTTGTTCTCGAGCGCGGCAAGCACCGTGAATTGCTGCTTGGTCAGCTCGCACGAGCCGGCCTCGCGTGCATAAAGATCTCCGAAGTACTGCTGGCACCGTTTGATAAGATGGGAAGGTGCTTCCGCTAGCTCAAAGCCCCCATTTGCCCTGCGCTGACCCTTCATGAACGGACCCCTGCCTTGCAAATTCCCTTCGGCAGACGTTACGCGTCTGCTCGATCGTTCGATCATTCCCTCGAGACGCCGGACGCCACGCGTCGACGGCTGGCACGAATACATCAGACTAGACCAACCTCAACGCTGCCGACAACTCTCTCTATATCGTTTGGCTGCATCCTGGCAATCAGGAACAGACCGACTTTTTGTCTCGCAAGTCTTGTGCGCGGTTCGCAGTCCTAGCCGTCCTTGCTGTCGACCTGATGCTTCAAGAGAAACGGCACTTGGCTGATCGAGAACAGGATCGTCAATGCGATCGCCCCGAAAACGTGATAGCTCACCCAGATATCGCTGGAAAAATTCCGCCAGATCAACTCGTTGAGAACCGCCATGGCGAGAAAGAAAATGCCGAAGCGCCAGGTAAGCGTGCGCCAGCTGCGATCTTCGAGTGTGACAGTGGTTCCAAGCACGTACCTCACGAAAGGACGATCGAACCACAGGCCGCCTAGCAGAACGGCACCGAAAAGCGCGTAGATCATCGTGGGCTTCATCTTGATGAACGTGTCGTTGTTCAAGTAAAGCGTCAAACCGCCGAAAATCAGCACGATGACGGCAGTTGCCACCGGTACCGGATGTACCTTGCGGTCGAACCACCAGCCCATGGCTGCGGCGGCAACGGCGGCGATCATCACGGTGATGGTTGCGGCATAAATGCCGAATAGTCTGTATGCGACGAAAAACAGCAGCAACGGCGCAAAGTCGACCACGCTGCGTCTCAGTTGCGGATTCATGCCGCCCCCGTCAATGCCTTCGCGAATGCGTCGGCCTCGAACCGTTGCAGGTCTTCTTCGCGCTCGCCCACCCCGATGAAGTGGATTGGAACCCCGAACTTTGCCGCAAGTGCGACAAGGATACCGCCCTTGGCAGTGCCATCCAGCTTGGTCATGACCAAGCCGGTGAGCGGCACGGAGGCTGCAAAGGCCTCCACCTGCGCAATCGCATTCTGTCCAGTGGTTGCGTCCAGCACCAGCAATGTGGCGTGAGGCGCTTCCGGGTCCAGCTTCTTGAGGGCGCGGGCAATCTTCTCAAGTTCCGCCATCAGCCCCGCTTTGTTCTGCAGACGGCCGGCCGTATCGATCAGAAGCACGTCCGCGCCGGTCTGGCGCGCTTTCATGAAGGCATCGAAACAGAGGCCCGCAGCATCGCTACCAGGCGCGCGGGCCACTACTTCGGCTCCCGCCCGTTTGCCCCAGATCTGCAACTGCTCGATGGCTGCCGCGCGAAAAGTGTCGCCGGCAGCGAG
>Ga0335069_10009065_pt1 | contig 14188 bp, 7 predicted proteins | sample Lox_Sample_11_FD_206714 | JGI IMG/M metagenome (GOLD analysis project Ga0335069, IMG submission 206714) | Soil microbial communities from Loxahatchee National Wildlife Refuge, Florida, United States - Lox_Sample_1.1 | ecosystem: Environmental > Terrestrial > Soil > Wetlands | place: USA: Florida... | reverse complement strand
GCTTTCGATTCGCAGCAACCCTTGTCGCAGTTCTTTCGATCGGCGTGCTCGCAGCGCACGATGCGTCCGCGCTGGATATCAAGCGGATGACGCTTTCCAACGGCGCGGTGCTCCTCGTATCGGAGCAGCATCAGCTTCCGATGGTTACGATGGCGATCGCGTTTGATGCGGGCTCGCGCCGCGATCCCGCTGACCATCCCGGCCTGGCGTCGCTAACCGCCAACTGCCTGACACTCGGCACGCGCGATCTTACGCCCGAGGAGTTCAATCGCAAGGTCGATTTCATGGGCAGTTCGGTGAGTGTTGACGGAGGGCGCGACTTTGCATCCGCCGGCATGACTTCGCTTTCGAAATATCGCGACGATACGCTCCATCTGCTGGCACAGGCGCTCACGCAGCCGCGTCTGGCTCCGGAGGATATCGAGCGCAAGCGCGCCGAGCAGGTCGCCGCGATCAAAGCGCAGGAAGAGCAGCCTGGATACGTTGCCGGAGTGAAGTTCAATCAGATGCTTTTCGGCGACAGCCCCTATGGGCATCCCTCTGAGGGTTATGCCGACAGCGTCGAAAAGCTGACGCCGGAGGATATCCATACCTTTTACGAGGCCCATTACAAAATGGGCAGCGCGGTTATTGCCGTGGCCGGCGACGTCAACGCTGACGAGATCAAGGCCAGGCTCGATCAGGAATTCGCGTCGCTATCCGGCTCCGTGCCTGCGCAACCGGAGCCGCCCGCGCCGACCGTCGCAGCAGGACTTCATCCTGAGCTTATCGATCGCAACGTGGCGCAGGCTAATGTCGTGATGGGATTCGGAGGTATCGCGCGCAGCAATCCGGACTACTACAAAATCCAGGTGATGAACTACATCCTGGGCGGGGGCGGATTCGCGTCTCGGCTGACTCAGGTCGTCCGCTCTAAAGCGGGGCTCGCATATTCAGTCGGAAGCGGCTTCGAGGCGGCGAAATTTCCGGGTTCTTTCGAAGTCAGCCTTCAGACCAAGAATCAAAGCGCGAGCGAGGCGATTAGATTGGTGCTCCAGCAGATCAGGCAGATACAGGAGCAACAGGTATCGGAGCACGATATCGACGCCGCAAAGAAGTATCTTATAGGCAGCTTTCCGCTGAAAATCGATCGTCTGAGCTCGATCGCGCATTTCATGCTTCAGATCGAGCTGTACGGACTGGGACTTGACTACGCGGATCGCTATCCGAAGTTGATCGACGCCGTCACCCGCGACGACATTCTGGCGGTCGCCAAGAAGTATCTTCATCCCGATGCGATTAATCTGGTCGTCGTGGCGAATCAGAATGAGGCCGGAATCAAACCGGCAGCGCTGGAAGCCGGACAGCCGCACTGACGCGACCGGGCAGGGGCGATTGTTCGCCGGCGCCGCTCACGCGGCGGCGCGATGGGCGAGGACCTCGCGCAGGAATTGTCCGGTATGGGAATTTGCAGTCTGCGCTATTTGTTCGGGCGTGCCTTTCGCGACAACGGTCCCGCCGCGATCGCCGCCCTCCGGACCGAGATCGATAACGTAGTCCGAGGTCTTAATGACCTCGAGATTGTGCTCGATGATGAGCACGGTATTGCCCGCGTCGGCCAGGCGCCCCAGCACTTCGAGCAGCTTCTTGATATCGTCGAAATGAAGGCCGGTGGTCGGCTCGTCAAGAATGTAAAGCGTGCGTCCCGTCGCTCGTCGTGAGAGCTCTTTCGCGAGCTTGATGCGCTGCGCCTCTCCGCCCGAGAGCGTCGTCGCCGATTGCCCGAGGTGGATGTAATCGAGGCCTACATCGCGCAGCGTCTCGAGCTTTTGTCGAATCGGCGGAACCGAGCTCATGAACTCCATCGCGTCGAGCACGGTCATGTTGAGCACGTCGGCGATGCTCTTGCCCTTGTAGTGAATCTCTAGCGTGTCGCGATTGTAGCGCTTGCCGCTGCACACCTCGCAGGTGACGTAAACGTCGGGCAGAAAATGCATCTCGATACGGATGATGCCGTCGCCCTCGCACGCCTCGCATCGCCCGCCCTTCACGTTGAACGAAAAGCGCCCCGGGCCGTATCCGCGCATCCGAGCCTCGGGCAGTTGCGCGAACAGTTCGCGGATATGCGTGAACAGGCCCGTGTACGTCGCGGGATTCGATCGCGGCGTGCGACCGATGGGGCTCTGATCGACATGGATCACCTTGTCGAGATTTTCGACGCCCTCGATGCTCTTGTATGCGCCCGCGCGCTCGCGACTTCGATTCAGCTTCTGCGACAGCGCGCGATACATCGTGTCGAGCACGAGAGTCGATTTGCCCGAGCCCGAAACTCCTGTAACGCAATTCATCACGCCGAGCGGAAATGCGACCGTAAGGTCGCGCAGATTGTTCTCGCGCGCCCCCTTTATCGTGAGCCATCGACCACTTAGCGGGCGTCGATTCGCCGGCACCGCGATTTCCATCTCGCCGCTGAGATATTTTCCGGTGAGCGAATTCGGATTACGCATCACGTCTTCGGGCGTTCCCTGCGCGACGATATAGCCGCCGTGGATGCCCGCGCCGGGGCCCATATCGACGAGATGATCGGCGTCCAGCATCGTATCGCGATCGTGTTCGACCACGAGCACGGTGTTGCCGAGATCGCGAAGCCGCTTGAGCGTCGCGAGCAGCCGCTGATTGTCGCGCTGATGGAGCCCGATCGACGGTTCGTCGAGGATGTAGAGCACGCCCACGAGGCTCGACCCGATCTGCGTCGCGAGCCGGATTCGCTGCCCCTCGCCTCCCGAAAGAGTGCCCGCGGTGCGATCGAGCGTCAGATAGTCGAGGCCGACATCGGAGAGAAATGCGAGGCGCTCGCGCACCTCTTTGAGAATCAGCCGCGCGATCTCGGCTTCCTGAGCGCTCAACTTGGGTTCAGCGAAGAAAACCAGCGCCTGCTTGATCGACATCGCCGTGACTTCCGCGATCGATTTGCCGTTGAAGCGGACGAACAAGCTTTCTTTCTTGAGCCGCGCGCCGTCGCATACGTGGCACGGACGCATGTTCATGTACGCGCCCAGGACCTCGCGGATGCTCTCGGATTCGGTCTCCTTGTAGCGCCGGTCGAGCCATTGCAGGACACCCTCGAACGGACGCGCGTAGCCGTGACGATGGCCATGGCGCTCGTAGGCGAATTCGATCTCCTCGGTTCCGGAGCCGTGTAAAAGGGCCTTGCGAACCTTCGCAGGCAGCGTTTTCCACGGTTGATCGAGGGTGAACTTGTAATGCGCGGCCAGCGCCTCGAGCATCGGCTGCATGTAATTCATCGTCGCCCATGGCGCGATCGCGCCGTCGGCGATACTCAGGTCCTCGTTCTGAACGACCAGTTCGGGGTCGAAGTACATGATCGAGCCGATTCCTGAGCATTCGGGACACGCGCCGTGCGGGCTGTTGAAGGAGAACATCCGCGGCGTGATTTCCGGATACGATATTCCGCACTCCACGCACGCGAAGCGCTGGCTGAAGTAGACGCCGGTGTCGCCCTTGGGCGCATCGACGCGTTCGACCTTCAAAAGATCCTGCCCGTATTTGAATGCGACCTCGATCGAGTCGGACAGCCGCTTTTCGATTCCCGAGCGAATCGCCAGCCGATCGACAATCACTTCGATCGTGTGGCGATTGTTCTTGTTGAGCGCGGGCTCTTCGCCCAGTTCGTAAGGCTTGCCGTCGATTTTGACGCGCACGAAACCGGCGCGGCGCAGGTCGCTCAGCTCCTTGCGATATTCTCCCTTGCGGTCGCGCACGATCGGCGCGAGCACATGGATTCGCGTCCCCTCGGGCCATCCCATCAGGCGGTCGACGATCTGCTGCACGCTCTGCTGCGAGATTTCGCGCCCGCACTTGTAGCAGAACGCGTGTCCTACGCGCGCGAACAGCAGCCGCAGGTAATCGTAGATTTCCGTGATCGTGCCGACGGTCGAGCGCGGATTGCGCGAAGTCGTCTTCTGCTCGATCGAGATCGCGGGCGACAGCCCTTCGATCGAATCGACGTCCGGCTTCTCCATCTGCTCCAGGAACTGGCGCGCATACGCGGAGAGCGATTCCACGTAGCGACGCTGCCCCTCGGCGTAGATCGTATCGAAGGCGAGCGAGGATTTGCCCGAGCCGGAAAGCCCGGTTATGACGACCAGGCGATCGCGCGGAATCTCAAGATCGATATTCTTAAGATTGTGCTCGCGCGCGCCCCTGATGACCAGCCGATCCGCCATCGATATTACCCGGCGCGCCTCACCGCGGACTTCGCGGCGACTCCGCCGGCGATCGTTCCGCGAAACGCATATTCGATCGCGGCGATCATGCTCGACGGGTTCGCAATTCCGCGTCCGGCGATGTTGAACGCCGTGCCGTGGTCGGGCGAGGTTCTGATGAACGGGAGACCGACGGTGACGTTCACCGCGCGATCAAACTCCAACGTCTTTAGTGCGATCAAGCCCTGATCGTGATACATCGCGACGACGGCGTCGAAGTTGAAGCCGCGATTCGATCGCACGAAGGCGGTATCCGAAGCGAGCGGCCCGAACGCGTCGATGCCTGCTTTATGCGCGCGCGCGATGGCGGGTTCGATAATCCTGATTTCCTCGTCGCCGAACGCTCCACCCTCTCCGGCGTGAGGATTAAGTCCGAGCACGGCGACTCGCGGTTTCGCGCGTCCTTCTTTCTCGCGCATATGACGATCGAGAATTGCGATCGTATCGAAAACCTTGTCCTCCCGAAGAGCGCCGGGCACCTTCCTGAGCGCGATATGAATCGTAACCAGCGCGAGTCGAAGCTCGCTTCCCGCAAACATCATGCGCCAGTCGCGAACCTTCGAAAGTTTGGCGATGAGCTCGGAATGGCCCGGAAAGTTGTGCCCCGCGCGATGCCATCCTTCCTTGCTGATTGGCGCGGTCACAAGTCCGTCGATCTCACCCGCAAGCGCCATCCTCACGCCCTCGAGCACGTAGCGGAAAGACGCTTCACCACCCTCGACGGTAGGAGCGCCCGGGCGGTGCGCCGACGCTGGGAGTTCGCTCATCTCAAGCACGCCGAGCTTCCCGGATGCGGGAATAGGCTCGCCGGGATTCCACTTGATCGGGCGTGGGACGCCGCGAATTCGGGCGGCGTTCTCTGTCATCGCCGCGAGATCGCCCAGAACGAACAACGCGGGCGCGTCGCTTTTCCGCGCAAATGCGCCCGATGCTTTCAGAATGACTTCCGGACCGATTCCTGCGGGGTCGCCCATCGACATGGCGATCACGCGCTTGGCCTGTCGCGGTCGCGCGGTCACGTCAGAAGTTCAACTCGACGTCGTGTTGCTTGGGAAGCTCGGTCTCGACCCACTGCTCAAATTGCCCGCCTGCCTTTTGCTGAACGATCTCACCGCGGATGCGGTCCTTGACATCGGCAAGAGGCATGAGCCCCGGAACCAAGTGCGCTTCAACTCGCATGATGTGAAAACCGTGCTTGGTGCGGATGACTTCCGAGGTCTGACCCGGCTTGAGATTCTTAATGGCGGCAAGGATGCGGCTGCTGATTTCGTCGGGCGAAAACTCTCCCAGTTCGCCGTTCTGCGACTTGGACATATCGTCTGAAAATTGCGCAGCCAGGTTTCCGAAATTCTCTCCGGCGAGCGCGCGTTTGCGAAGTTCGTCGGCCTTGGCCTTTGCCGCGGCGACCTGATCCGCGGTCGCAGTTTTGGGAACGGCGATAAGAATCTGCGCCAGCTTGTAGCGCTCCTGGGTTACGGTGAATTCGTCCTTATGCGCGTTGTAGTAGGCCTGATATTCCTCGGGAGTGACGACGACCTTGTCGCGCACCTGCTCGGAAAACATCATCTGTTTTTCCAGTTCCTGACGCTGATGCTTGCGAAAATCGTCGTAGTTGATGTTGTTCTGCATCAAGGATTCGCGAAGTTGCTGGTCATTAATGCCCTTTTCCTGCTCGAGTTCGGCAATATAGCGATCGACCTGGCCCTCTTCGACTTTGTCCTCGTATTTCTTGAGCTCCTGCTCGAGCATCATTTGCGTGAGCACAGCTTTGAGGGCAGCCTTGAAATTCTGCGAATCGGTCGAATCGCCATCGACCGGATGCCCCGCTGCCTTCGCAAAATCCTGAACGTCGCGAATGGTAACCGGCTCCCCGTCGACGGTCGCTACGATTTGCGCGACGGGCCGCTCGACGCCGGCTTCGACGGCGCAAACCGACAGCATCGCGCCGAGAATTAGTGATGTTACAAATGCAAGATTGCGCGTCAGATGGTTCGACATCGATTCAGTTGACTACAGCCGCGGGGACGCGGCCGGCTGATTTTTCCAAGTTCTCACACGCGCCAAGGGCCTGCAAGACCGCCTCGATCTGAGCGAAAGTTTTGACGTAATCGCCCCCTTGCGGCAGCTCGATTTCGAAGATCACCTGAAATGACGGCGTCAACCGCATCCGCTTGCGATTCGCGTTCGCCAAAGCGGCAAGCTTGGTGGAATCGACGGGAGCCTCGGGATGGAATCTCACTTCCAGCTGATTTCCCTTGGCGATCGCACTCATGATCATCATCTCGCGCATCTGGCGGCGGATATTCATCGAGGCGATGAGGTTCTCGATGAGCGTCGGGATCGGCCCGAATCGATCGCGCATTTCGTCGCGCAAATCGTCGAGGTCCTCCTGCGAGGCCGCCCGCGCCAGCCGCCGATAGAGCACCAGGCGTTCGTTTTCGTCTGATACAAATGCGTCGGGAATGTATGCGGGTACGCCAAGGCGCAGCTCCGGTTCGAAATCCGGGCGCTGAGGCTCGCCGCGCAGCTCGTGAATCGCCTCCTCCATCATCTCGGTGTAAAGCTCGAATCCGACCGCGGTGATTTCGCCCGATTGCTGCCGACCGAGGAGGTTGCCCGCGCCGCGATGCTCCAGGTCGGCCATCGCGAGCTTGAATCCTCCGCCGGCTTCCGACTCGACCAGCTCACGCAACGCGTCGATGCGCCGTTTTGCGTCGCGCGTGATGATGTGTTCGCCGGGGATCAGCAGGTATGCATAAGCCTTCTGACGCGAACGTCCGACGCGCCCACGCAATTGATAGAGCTGGGCGAGCCCGAAGTGATCGGCGCGATTTACGATCATCGTGTTGGCGTTCGGGATATCGAGCCCCGACTCGATGATCGCAGTGCATACGAGCAGGTTGACGCGATTCTCGATGAAATCGCGCATGACCTTCTCCAACTGATGCTCGTTCATCTGGCCGTGCGCGACCGCGATCTTCGCCTCTGGAATCAGCGTGCGAAGATGGCGCGCCATGTAATCGATATTCTCGACACGGTTGTGAACAAAAAAGACCTGACCGCCGCGATTCAGCTCGCGCAGGATGATGTCGCGCACCAGCGCGTCTTCAAAATGCGCCACGAACGTGCGAATCGCCTGTCGGTCGGGCGGCGCGGTCTGTATCACCGAAAGATCGCGGATGCCGAGCATCGCCATGTGCAACGTGCGCGGAATCGGAGTCGCAGTCAGCGTGAGCACGTCGACGAGCTTGCGCAATTTCTTGAGGCGCTCCTTGTCCGCGACGCCGAAACGATGCTCCTCGTCGATCACGATTAGTCCCAGGCGCGCAAACTGGACATCGCGCGAAAGCAATCGATGTGTCCCGATGACGATATCGACCTTGCCGTTGGCGACGTCGTCGATAACCGCCTTGTTCTCCTTCGCGGTGCGGAATCGCGAGACCATCTCGATTCGCACAGGATAATCCTTGAAGCGCTCGCGGAAGCTGTTCCAATGCTGTTCGGCGAGGATTGTCGTCGGCACCAGGAGCGCGACCTGTCGGCCGTCCATGACCGCGAGGAACGCCGCGCGCATCGCAACCTCGGTCTTGCCGAAGCCCGCGTCGCCGCAGATTAGGCGATCCATCGGCTTCGTCCGCGTCATATCACGCACGACATCGTCGATCGCGGATTGCTGGTCGGGCGTCTCCTCGAAGGCGAAACGCTCTGCAAAATCGTCGTAGTCGCGCCCCGGATGCGTAAACGCATGGCCTTCCATCACCTCGCGCGCGGCGTAGATATCCAGCAGCTCGCGCGCCATTTCGAGCACGGCGCGCTTGGTCCGCGCTTTGACGCGCTCCCACGATCCGCTGCCGAGCTTGTCCAGCTTGGGTTGCGCGTCATCATCGCCGCCGCCGACGTAGCGCTGCACCAGATTAATCCGCTCGACCGGCACGTACATCGTATCGTTGTCGGCGTATTCGAGATTCAAAAAATCGCCCTCGGCGTCGGAGACTTTGAGATGTTTGAGGCCGCGATAGCTGGCGATTCCGTGATCGATGTGGACAACGAGATCGCCGGGATGCAGTTCTTCCAGGTTGACGAGCGCGCCCTTCACCCGCGGCTTGACGCGTCGACGCGCGCGTGGTTCGCCGAAAATTTCCTCTTCGCTGTAAAGATGAAGCCCGTCCTCGGGAAGCACCACGCCGGCCGAAATTTCGCCCTCGATTATAGCGGGTCGGAAATCTTCTCGCGTCATCAATTCTGCGAAACTCGTGGGGCCCGCGTTGACCTCGATGTCGTAGGCTTCGAGATGGCGCCGGAGCCGGGCCGCTTGATTTTGCCCCTCGACAACCATCACCGCCCGACCCTGCGCGCGTGCAAGCGCCTTTAATTCGTTCGCGAGCGGTTCGAACGAAATCGCATGACGCTGCCCGGTAAGCTCGACCGAACTCAGCTTCATTGCGGGCGACGACTTCACCTCGATCGCGGGAGCATATCCCTCGCGCGGCGCGGTCAGCGTGACGAGAGAGTTGACCTCGACCGCAGTTGACGATGCGAGACTGCGTTCAAGCTCTTCGGCGTTGAGGAAAATTGATTCGGGTGGCGGGAAAATCGAGTGACGCGTCTGAGCGGCGTCCGCCTCAGCAGCGATAGCCTCGCTGAGGCGCTGAATCTCCGCGACTACCCGTCCTGGATCGACGACCCACATGATCGCGTTCTCCGGCACGTACGCGAAAATGGGATCGAGCGGGCGTTCGTATACATACGGCATCAGAAATTCGGCGCCTGGGAACAGGAGCCCGGTCGCGAGCGTTTCTTCGAGTTCCGCCGCCTCTTTGCGCACCATCGCGATCTCGGCGGCGCGAATCGCGATCGCATCGATAACGCGCTTGTCCTTGAGCGCGCCCGGCCCTACGAACCGCGTCCGGATGACGACGGCTTCCTCGAGAGCGCCAAGCGAGCGCTGGGAAGCTATTTCGAAATGCCTGATTGAGGTTATGAGATCGTCCTCAAGCTCGATGCGGACAGGTGCATCGTACAACGGCGAGAACACATCCACGATTCCGCCGCGGACGCTGAAGTCGCCCGGCTCGTCGCATTGCGGCAGGCGCTGATAGCCCATCGCGGAAAGCGTCTCGACAACGATATCGAGGTCGAGCCGCTCCCCTGCCGCAACGCGCACGATCGAGTCGTCGAACACTGCACGCGGCATTGTGCGCATCAGCATCGCCTCCGCCGACGCGACCACTATCGGCGCTTTCAAACGGCGCATCGCGTATAACGCTGCGAGCTGCGCGGCCTGTGTATCGGGTCCGGGCGATAGATGCGAAAACGGACGAAGCTCCCACGCCGGCATCAGATGAACCCGGCGCGTGGGAGCATCGGCTCCGAGCGATTCGCCCATGAAGAGAGCAGTCTCGTGGGCGAGTGCCTCGGCTTCGGCCGGTCGCGACGTCACCGCGACGACTGGGCGATCGATTCGCAACGCGGTTTCACGCAGCGCCAGCGCATTCGCCGCGCCGCGCAGTCCCATCATGGGGAAACGGCGATAGCTCCCGGCTTTTAGCCGGGCTTCCAGCTCGCCAACTGATTCTTTAAGGCTTCGCTCCAATTCGACAATCCGATGACGCAAAAATGCCTTGCGCACTTGCGATAAAGGCTCGCAAACGCGCCCGGATGAACGTTCAGTATATCAGATGACGATGGCGCGAAGGTGAAAAGGAGAGCGCGGTCTAATATCGCGGCAGCGGCTGCGGATACCCCGGAGCAGCGCCCCGGCCCGCATCGGCGTATTCGCCCATCGCACCGACTTTGACGGCAATCTTGAGGGTCTGATGCGCTCCGCCCTCGCCGCCGCTCATCGGGCGAATCACGGTGAGATACATCGTGTCTCCCGGCTTAAGCCTGGAAATTTCCGCTTCGAACTCTTCCTTGGTGCGCACGCGATGGTCGTCGACCGCCACTATCATGTCGCCGTTCATCCCCATCGCGCCGCTCTTAACCAGCGCAGGCTCGGTCAGGAAATTCAGCGGACCAAGCATCGTGCTCGCGATCGTGCCGACCGCGCCGACAACGCTCGCGCCGACGTGCGAATGCAGCTTTGCCTGTTCGGCGGGGCTACCCGGATCGATATTGATGATTTCCAGCCCCTCTTCTTCTTTGCCGGCGTAGCAGAGCGTGCGATAGGCGACGCTGATTCCGAGATACGGATGAACCCTGCGACCCAGGTTGGAATTGTCCTGGCCGTTGGGTTGATAGTTTGGATTGATCGAAGCGGTGTCCTCGCCGGGCTTGAATTGGCGTCCCCCGGGAATTTCACCTGTCGAGCCCGTGGGAGGACGAATTCCCGGCTGCGGCGCTATCTCGAGAGTCGTATCGTCCCCACCCTGCCCCGCCATCCCGGGCGGAGGAGGCGGCGCGCCCCCAGGCTGTGCAGAAATTCCCGGCTGTTGTCCGCCGGACTGCGAATTGTCCTGGGCGTTCGCGAAAGGCGCGCTGGCAAGGACGACGACCCCCAGCGCAATCGCGAACGTTTTCGAACAGAACTTCACGGAACTAAGGCGGAGCGACTCCAGACCGATCATAAGCCGCCATCCCGCTGCGCTCAAGCCGCATCACCGCACCTGAAGGTTGAAGCGCGGCGGTGAGCCATGGAAGATTCAATATGCCGATGAAAATCGCGTCCGCATACGCGCTCAACGATTCTCAACGAGCAGTCGTCGCCGGCGCTGCGCCGAACGCCGCCATCGAAGATCGCGCCTGCCGCACACCAGCCGAAGTCGACGAGGTCGCCTCGGGATGCGACATCCTGCTGAGCTTTCGTATCCCGGATGATCTCCCGTCGCGCGCGCCGAATTGTCGATGGGTGCAACTGCTGAGTGCGGGAGCCGATCACATCCTCGACGGCGCGCGTCAGCCGCCGACGAACGTCGCGATCACCACGGCGAGCGGAATCCATGCAACGCCAATCGCCGAGTACACACTCGCGTCGATGCTCGCGTACGCGCATCGTCTGCACGTCACGATGCGCGCGCAGACCAAGCGCGAATGGATACGCGGCGGCTTCATGACGACTGTTGACGAGTTGCGCGGCAAGACCCTGGGCGTCATCGGATACGGATCGATCGGACGCGAAACCGCGCGGCTAGCGCAAGCATTCGGAATGAAGGTTCTCGCGCTCAAGCGAAATCCCAACGACAGGCGCGACCCCGGATGGAATCCGCCGGGGCTTGGCGATCCTAATGGAGAAATTCCCAAGCGATTTCTTGGCCCCGAGGAGTGCGCCGAACTCATGGTCGAGTCGGATTACATCACTGTAACGCTGCCGCTCACTCCGCATACGCGGGGATTCGTCGGCAAGCGCGAACTCGACGCGGCTAAGCCCGGGTGTTACATCGTCAATATCGGACGCGGCAGCGTTATCGACGAGCGCGCGTTGATCGAAGCGCTCAAGTCGGCAAAGCTGGGAGGCGCGGGGCTCGACGTGTTCGAGACCGAGCCACTGCCGTCGGAAAGCCCTTTGTGGAACATGGAAAACGTGATTCTAACGCCGCACATGTCGGGCGCGAATCGCGGATACATGGACAAGGCGTGCGAGCTTTTCGCGGAAAATCTGCGGCGATTTACGGCAAACGAGCCGCTGCTCAATCTGGTTGATCGAACGCTGGGCTACTGACGCGCGCGCAGCGCGGCGAGAAACTTTTCCTTCAGATTGTCGAATGGGCCGTTCGACATGAAGACCGCGACATCTCCCGGACGCGCATCGGCGAACATCGCTGCGAGAATCTCCTCGTTCGATGAGCACGCCAGCGCGTGCGGGCCTCTCGCGCTGATCGATTCCGCGAGCGCCGCGGTATTCAGTCGCTCTGCGGGCGCAATCGGATCGTTCTCCTTGAAGTAGACGGGGCCGAGATAGACGCGGCTCGCGCGATCGAATGCGCTCGTGAAGCCATTCTGAAAAACGTTGCGTCGCGCCGTGTTCGATCGCGGCTCGAATGCGGCGAGAATCCGCCGTCCCGCGAAGCGCTCTGCGATCGCCTCGAGCGTTACACCGATCGCTGTCGGATGATGAGCGAAATCATCTACGACCGTTATGCCGCCCGTCTCGCCGATAATTTCCTGACGTCTCACCACACCCGAAAACGTCGCAAGCCCCTTCGCGATGTCGACCGGCGACATCCCGTACTCATGGAGCAGCACGAAAGCACCCAGTGCGTTCGCGACGTTCATTCGTCCGCCGATCGGAAGACGAACCGCCTGGGCGACCTGCTTGCCGGCGCGCTCGATATCAAAACGCGCGCCGTCCGCATCGATCGCGATGTTCGTCGCGCGATAGTCGCCGACGCTCAACCCAAACGTGATTCGGCGCGCGGCGGTTGTGGCGCTGACGTCGATCGCGTGGGGAAAGTCTGCGCACACGACGAGAAGCTGCGTCGGCTTCATCGATGCGGCGAGAGCGCGAAACGACGACTTCACGTGATCGAGATCGCGATAGATGTCTGCATGATCGAATTCGACTGCGGTTATGATCGCGCCGTCGGGGCGGTAATGGAGAAACTTGGGGCCCTTGTCGAAGAACGCGGTGTCGTACTCGTCGCCCTCGATGACAAACTCCGCGCCCTTGCCGACGCGATAATTCGAGCCCAAATCCTTCGCGACGCCGCCGACCAGCATCGACGGATCGCGCCCGGCGGCGTTGAGGATATGCGCGATCATCGCGGTCGATGTCGTCTTGCCGTGCGTCCCTGCGACCATCAGGACATTGCGCTCGCGCAGGAAGAAATGCCAAATCGCTTCGGGCATCGAAACATACGGAATCGAGCCGCGGATCAGCGCCTCCGCTTCCGGATTGGTTCGCGTGATCACATTTCCGACTACGACCAGGTCGGGCTCGGGCGAAAGATTCTCGGCGCGAAAACCTTCGATCGCATCGATGCCAAGCCGCTTCAGCAAAGAGGCCGTCGGCTCGTAGAGCTTGTTGTCGGAGCCAGTGACGGCGTAGCCGATCTCGCGAAGCATCCCGGCCAGAGCCGCCATCGCGGTGCCGCCGACGCCGATCAGATGGATTCGGCGCGCGGTCGCGGGGATGCGCGCAAGGCGGGTTTCGCTCGATGCGTCAGGCACGTTGGGAAATCGCTTCCATGATCAGGTCATGGATACGCGGGCGGAACTCGCGAATTGCGTGATTGTCGCGCGTGGGATGCACGCGGTTGGTGAGAATCGACACGGCGATTTCGGCGTCGGGCTCGATCCAGAGCGACGTACCGGTGAAGCCGAGATGTCCGACCGCGCGCGGTGAAAAATATCGCCCCGAGCTCGATTGCTGCGGCGATGGCGTATCCCATCCGAGCGCCCACGTCGATCCCGCGACCATCGTGTCGCGCTTCCAGAACTGGGCGACGATTTTTTGCGAAAAGAGCGAAGGCCGACCGTGATACGCGTCGATAAGCGTCGCAGCGAGCCTGTCGACTTCGGCCACCGGCGCAAAAAGCCCGGCGTGACCGCACACTCCGCCCATCGCGTAAGCGTTGTCGTCGTGAACTTCGCCGACCAGTAATCGATTGCGCGAGGGGCAGACTTCCGTCGCCGCGAACATCTCGCGCACCGGCTCCAGGCGTCGCGATCGCGCCAGCGAGAGGTCGATAAAATCCGTCGCGCGCAATCCGGCCTCGCGATAAATCTTGTCGCGGCAAAATCGATTCAGCGGCACGCCGGTTATCTGCTCGACGGCCTCGCCAAGCACGATGAAATTCAGATCCGAGTAGATCGCTTTCGTACCCGGCGGAGCCTCGGGCTTCTCGCGATGAATTTCCTCGAAGACCCACTGCTTTGCGCCGTCGCTCGCCATGAAATTGACTCTGCCGCCATGCTCGATCTCTGCGACTCGCTGATAGAACGGTCGCCATGCCGCGAGTCCGGAGCAATGGGCGAGCAGGTTGCGA
>Ga0335069_10009064_pt1 | contig 14188 bp, 9 predicted proteins | sample Lox_Sample_11_FD_206714 | JGI IMG/M metagenome (GOLD analysis project Ga0335069, IMG submission 206714) | Soil microbial communities from Loxahatchee National Wildlife Refuge, Florida, United States - Lox_Sample_1.1 | ecosystem: Environmental > Terrestrial > Soil > Wetlands | place: USA: Florida... | reverse complement strand
GGCAATTTCAATGAGAAGTTCCGAATTCTGTGTGCCGAGGGAGCAATCCGTTGGGTATGGGTGAGAGGGTTTCCTGTGCGGGATGCCGCCGGCAAGATTCTTCGTCTGGTCGGCACCGCTCTAGAAATCACAGCGCAGAAGGAAGCGGAAGAACAGGTTGCCGCCAATCTCGCACTGGCAAAATCAGCCTGGGCCGAAGCCGAGGCGCTGCGCAAAGCGACGCTCTCACTGACCCAGGACCTCCGCATGAATTTCGTGATGGATGCGCTGCTCAAATCGCTTGAAGACCTGGTTCCGTATACATGCGCCCGCGTCCTCATTCCGGAGGGCGGCCCACATGTCCTTGCTCTCGGGGAAAGAAATTGTCCGGAACCCGAAAAGAAATCCTCAAAATTTCCCCTCGCATTCAAGGCCGATGAATCGTCGTTCTTCCATCGCATCCTCACCGAGCAGAAGAGCATCCTGATCGCAGACACCAACACGGAAGAGAAGTGGCACACCTTCAAGGGACACAAGCAGCTTCGGTCGTGGCTCTCTGTTCCTCTGGTTGCATCCGGTGAGTATCTCGGATGTCTCTCCGTCGGACATACCCAGCCGGGCCTCTACACGCAGGAACACCTCCGTCGCGCCGAATTACTGGCGATTCCCGCCGCCGCTGCTATCCAAAACGCCAAGCTCTATGAGACGGCGCGAATCTACGGAGAAGCGCTCGAGTCGCAACTCAATAGTCTCAAGAAGGCCGAAACAGCCTTAGCCAAATCGGAAGACAGCCGCAGATCGACGGAAGACAAGTTTCAGAAAGTATTTCGTTCGAGTCCAATCCCTTTCTCAATCACGACCTTTAAGGAAGGTCGGTTCGTAGACGTGAATGCTGCTTTTGAGCGTAGGTATGGCTACAGCCGTGCCGAGGTGCTCGGCCACACCGTCCATGAACTGGGGATTTGGGATGATCCCAAAGATCGCGAACTGATGCTCGCCCAGCTCAGCAAGGGCGGCCCGATTAGAAACATCATGACCCGTCTTCGTATGAAATCTGGCGAGATAAAAGTCACCGCGTATTCCGCCGACCGGATCCAGTTCGAAGGCGAACCCTGCATTCTCGCCGTTTCCGAAGACCTGCCCGAGATTGATCCGCGCAAGAGCAATTGAGCCGGGCCACTGAAGAACGAATCGTCAAGAAAGCGTGTGGTTGGCCGAAGGGCTGAATCAGGGCCACCTGTACGGGTTTTCGGGCAGTCTAGCTCTGCCTGACCTTCTCTCACGCACCCTAACTTCTCTGTTTTGAGTCACTGCCCGGAATTCCGACCAGTCAACGGAAAAAATCCAATCAATAACAGAAACGCGCCAGGATGGCTCCCATCTTCGCATCCCTAAAGGATGCTGTGGGGAGATCAAGCACCAGCCGGAGCATCATGCTGATCTTGGAGACGTGGAGATAATCCGCGTTTCTGCCTCGTTGGTTGTGAGCCCTGTGACCGCACTCTGGCTGGCTGCCCGGTTCTGTATATGTCGGGCGTTGTCGAGCACGTTAGAAGCCAAGCCGCAGTCAACCCTCGCCTGCAGCCGGCTATAGATCAACTTCTGGTCGCTGGCATCAAACTCGGTCCTCAGAAGAAGCACGACGCGATCAACAAAATCCTCGAATTGGTGCCGGGATGGAAGCGCGGCGACTGCTGGCGGCGCATACGGCAGTTGCGGCGAACGCCGGCTCTGGCAATTCCTTCCACAGAGCAAGACTTGAAGAATGCCGATAGCAACGGCTCTTTTCATCGGCCATTCTCTCGTCCATGGTTGAAAGAGGACGACGAAACACTCCTGGATTTGGCGGGCTACGAACCCGTCACTAAAATTGCTGAGCGCCTTGGTCGCTCTGTCCGTGCCGTGCGTTTTCGTCTTGGCGCTCTGGGTATGAGCGCGCGGGTAAAGGACGGATGGTCGCAGCGTGGATTGCGGAAGTTGCTGCGTGTGAGCCGTGCCCGACTGCGGTATTTGGTTGCGAGCGGCATGTTGCGAGTTCGTGATCCGCGAATCACCGGCAGTTCCTTGGCTCAGTTGTATGAACAGAAGTACCCGACTGGTGATGATTCCCATGGTCGCAGGCCTAGAGCGGCCGTCGCCGACGAGGCTGCGTATTCTTGGAACCGAGCGGCCAGGACCCTGGGAGTCACACAAGATGATATTCGGAGACTCATCTCCGAAGGAAAGCTCAGGCTCTTGGATACGTTTGTCACCGACAGATCGTTCGAGGACTTCTGCCGAAAGCACGGAAGCGAGATCAATCTGTCTCTCATGGATCCGGCAACCAGGAAATGGCTGATCGGTGAGTATGGAATTTCAGAAGCGGCCGATGGCAAAGCGGTCCCGCGTGCACAGAAGCACGCACTCATCATTCGAGAGTGCAGATGTGGACGGAAGATAGCGGGGAACGTCTATTTTCGGCATGTCAGGCATTGCGGCCTTTCTAAAACAGGGACAAGAGCAGGATTGTGTGACAACGGGCCGTCTACATGGAAATCCGCGATGGACTTATAGATGGTGGACTCACGATCCAACGATTCCTGGCGCAGGGTCATCCACCGGATGGTGATTACACGAGTACCGGTCTTGATCGGGGAAGGGATCCCCTTGTTTGGTCCGGTGCCACGCGACATCCAGCTTCGGCACGTTGGCACCCGCTGCTATAAGGGTGGACTGGTGCAAAGCAAATACGAACTCGGCGCGACTGCCCAAAGCGCTCAGGAGCGGAGGGGCAGATTGCGGGCGAAGATTCCTGCCCGTCGGCGGCGGTGACCGAACGTTACTCCCGCGCGTGAGGTCGTTTTTCGTTCCAGAATGTGCGTTAAGATCTCGAGGAGATCGTCAATCAGGTGGGGACTGCACTTCGGGATCACTTTCAGTGGGGAACGATGTATCGTCGACTTCTGTGCGCGGCACTGTTCGTTCAAATTTCCGTGTCTGTGTGTGCGGCCCAACTGGATGACCCCAGTCCCCACATCACTCCTCGAACGCAACGCGCCTTGCCTGGGGAGATGTCGCCGTCAAGCGAGAAATCTTCCTCTTTGAAGGTCGACGTGGATTTGGTTCTTGTTCCTGTAACTGTGACTGACCGCAAGGATCACCTGGTGCTTGGGTTAGAAAAGGATAGTTTCACTGTTTTCGAGGGAGCCAATCAGCAAGTCATCCGTCACTTCTCTTCGGAAGATGCGCCAATCTCCTTGGGAATTCTCTTCGACACGAGCAGCAGCATGTACGGGAAAATGGATCGTTCCCGTGAAGCCGTAATTCAGCTTCTTCGGAGTTCGAATCCGAGCGACGAATTCTTCCTGATTGGCTTTGCAGACCGACCGGAATCGCTCGTGGACTTTACCAGTTCGGTCGAAGCCATCCAAGACCGCATCTCCAGGGCAGTGCCGGACGGATTAACTTCACTGTTGGACGCCGTTTATCTTGGGTTGGACAAGATGAAAGACGCTCACAACAAGAGGAAGGCGCTATTGATTGTTTCTGATGGCGGGGAGGATCACAGCCGGTACACCACGAAAGACGTGTGGTCCGTCGTACTGGAGGCAGGCGTCCAAGTTTATGCGATGGGAATCTTTGATGAAGCTCCCAGGACGAAAGCCGAACGCATGGGGCCAGATCTGCTCGGCGCACTAACCAACGTCAGCGGCGGAAGGACGTTCCCAATCCACAGCCTCAAGAAGATTGGTGATGCTGCGAATCAACTCGCAATCGAAATGCGCAACGAATACCTGATTGGATACCGACCGAATCCCGTGGCTCACGATGGAAGGTGGCATCGGGTAGCAATCCGCGTAGCACCACCACACAACTCAAACCACCTTCACGTTTACGCGAAGGCCGGCTACTACGCGCCCGCACAATAAGCAGGAGTCATCGTTGACTTCTCATAAACAAGTTTTTGGGCCTTGACTCATAGTATACCCCTGTATAGTATGAAGGCGCTCATATGACACACACGATAAAGGAAAAGGAAAAGCTGATCCTGCGAGTCCGGCGCATTCGGGGTCAGGTTGAAGCAGTGGAAAGAGCCCTAGTAACCGAACAAGATTGTTCCGACGTTCTGCGGCTCATTACGGCGGCACGGGGCGCGATGAATGGTCTGATGGCGGAGTTACTCGAAGATCATGTGCGTTTTCACGTACTCGACCCGAAACGAAAACCCAGCTCTGAGCAGTCTCTCGCAGCCGATGAATTGCTCGACATTGTGCGCGCCTATTTGAAGTGAAGGGTCCCGAGCGTTTGCGGTCTTTGGGCGCTGCGAACCGGCATTCACGGAGAATTAACAATTCCGATGGATTATGAAATGCCACGATAGATGAACTGAAATGCATACCACAAAGAGAGAAGTGTCGCTGCAAAGGCTTACCGCCGCCCTGCTGCTTCCAGGCGTGTTGCTGATGGGTGCCTGCAACGGCCCGCAAAAGTCGGCCAACGCTGGCGACGGAACTGAAATCGTTCACCAAGGGAACCGAGTCGCCGTTCCCGACAAGAATCCACTGGCAAGTCGCCTGCAGGTCGAACCCGTGGCATTCACCACGGTGCAGCGACAAGTGGCCGCACCGGCATCGGTCGAGGCTGATCCCGCTCGCTACGCGAGAATCCTTCCTCCTCTCTCAGGGCGCGTTCTGCGATTATTTGTGCACCCTGGCGATTCCGTGAAGGAGGGGCAGGAGTTACTGACTCTAAACGCGCCCGACTTTGTCGGGGCTCAAGCAGATTATTCGCGGGCGCGCAGCATACTGGCTCAAACCGAGCACTCGTTGGTTAGACAACAGGATTTGGCCACGCACGGTATTGTTGGCCAGAAGGATATCGACCAGGCCACCGCAGATCGCGACTCTGCTTTAAGCGATTTCAATCGCGCCAAAGACCGCCTCCGTTTGCTCGGCATGGACCCCGACAAAACCGAACTCGGAGCACCACTGATTGTTCGTTCTCCTCTCAGCGGGAAAGTGTTGGAGGTGACAACCGCAACAGGGGAATTCCGAAACGACCCCAATGCGCCTTTGATGACCGTTGCAGACCTGTCCATCGTGTGGGTGACCGCTAACGTCCAGGAGAAGGATATCCACTACGTTCACAACGGCGATCCCGCCACGGCAACCTTCTCTGCTTACCCGAATGAGACATTCCGCGGAAAGGTGCTTTTTGTGGCCGATGTGCTTGATCCCGATACGCGTACAGCGAAAGTGCGTGTGGCGTTTAACAACGAGGACGGCCGGCTTCGCCCTGCGATGTTCGCCACTGTTGTGCTCAAGACCTGGGACACAAAGGAACTGACGGTCCCGACCGACGCACTGGTCATGGCGGGGGACCGAACGACGGTGTTTGTCGAAGTGGGAAAGAATACCTTCGAGCAGCGGCCAGTACAAACCGGGGAGCAAGAGGGTAACAGGACCATCATCAAGTCTGGCCTGCAAGTAGGCGAACGAGTACTGGCCCGCGAGGGGGCACTGCTGCAATGATCGCCCGCTTCGTTGCTCTCTGCCTGCGTCGCCGGAAGCTTGTCTGGCTCATCGCAATTCTCTTGTGTATCTATGGCTACGTGTCTTGGAAGCAACTGGATATCGAAGCTTACCCGGACATCGCCGATGTCACCTCGCAGGTCATCACGCAATATCCCGGCCACGCCGCAGAGGAAGTGGAAGAACAGGTCACGATCCCGTTGGAGCGCGAACTGAACGGCGTTCCAGGGTTGCAGGTGATGCGTTCCAACAGCACGTTCGGCCTGTCCCTCATCACTTTGGTCTTCCAGGACGGTGTCGACGATTATTGGGCACGCCAGCGCATCCAGGAACGCATTTCAGGGGTTGACCTCCCGCCCGGCGCGAATCCCGGACTCGATCCTCTCACGTCTCCCATTGGAGAAATCTACCGCTACACACTCGAATCCAGTTTCCGAGATGAACGTGAGTTAAAGGAGATTCAGGACTGGACAGTTATTCCTCGTCTCAAGCAGGTGACTGGCGTTGCGGACGTGACCAACTTTGGCGGCGAAACGACACAGTTTCAATTGATCGTCGATCCCGCAAAGCTGGCACAGTACAACGTCTCCCTGAAGCAAGTGACGGATTCGATTCAAGCCAACAATGCCAACGCCGGCGGCAGCATCGTCGTGCGCGGAGAGCAAGGCTATGTGGTGAGGGGAATCGGCCTGATTCGTTCATTGCAAGATCTCGGCAATATCGTGATCCTGGCGAAAAACGGCACTCCCGTTTTTCTCAAGAACCTGGGGACACTTCAACTCGGCGCTTTGGAGCGGCGTGGGATTCTCGGTAAAGACAGCAATCCCGACAGTGTTTCCGGCATCGTTCTTCTTCTGCGCGGCATGAATCCCTCGATCGTTCTCGAGGGAGTCCATAAACAGGTGGACGCGCTAAACCATGGAATCCTGCCCCCGGACGTACGGCTGGTTCCCTACCTGGATCGTACGGAATTGGTCCACACCACGATTCATCGCGTTTCGCAGACCTTGCTTGAAGGTATGGCGCTAGTCCTCGTGGTGCTAATTCTTTTTCTTGGGAGTTGGCGCGGCGCATTCATCGTTGCCATCACGATTCCGGTCTCGCTGCTGTTTGCCTTCATTCTCATGCATTTTACGAATATCCCAGCGAACCTTCTCTCGTTGGGAGCAATCGACTTCGGGATCATCGTCGACGCCTCGATTGTGGTAATGGAGAACATCCTTCGCTCCCGAGAAGAACATCCTGAGGCGAAGCTCACGGAGCGAGATGCGAGAACATCTGCAGTTCAGGTAGCCCGCCCAATCTTCTTTGCGACTGTCATTATCATCACAGCCTACCTGCCGTTGTTCGCGTTTCAACGGGTAGAGAAGAAGTTGTTCTCTCCGATGGCCTACGTTGTAGGGTATTCGTTGTTGGGTGCGCTCCTGATGGCGCTAGCCATTATCCCTGGCCTTGCTCTAGTTACATACCAGCGCCCACGAAAAGCATTTCGCAATCCAGTCCTTGCATATCTGTCGGACCTTTACGAGCGAACCATTCGGCATTTGACGGTACATCCGTGGCATGCAATTGTGCCGGGCATCATCGCCGCGGTGCTAGCTCTAGTTCTGTCGATCACGATTGGAAAAGAGTTCCTTCCTTATCTGGATGAGGGCTCGATCTGGCTGCAGGTTCAGTTGCCGCCAGGCCTCTCTCTGCCGAAAGCAATCTCGATGGCTAACGAGTTGCGCGCAGCGACGCTCGAATTTCCCGAAGTGTCCACGATCGTTACCCAATTAGGGCGGAATGATGAGGGCACTGACCCCTGGACGCCTTCGCACATTGAGTCGTTCGTAGGATTGAAGCCTTATTCCACATGGCCAAACGAAGAGAGTAAGCAGGACCTGATCAAGAAGCTTGCTGACCGATACACGCGAATCCCGGGTGCGAGCGTCGGCTTTTCCCAACCAATGATTGATGGAGTCAACGACAAGATTTCTGGAGCGCACAGTGATCTCGTGATTAAAGTCTTCGGCCAAGATTTTGGCGAGATGCGTCGAATTGCCGGAAGCATAGTCGATGTGTTGGACAAGGTATCGGGGGCAGCCGATGTCACAATCAACCAGGAGCCGCCGCTTCCTCAAATACAGGTGAAGGTGGACCGTGAAGCGGCCGCCCGATTCGGCATCAACATTGCCGATGTTGCCGGGATCATTGAGTCTGGTATCGGCGGCAAGGCAGTTTCAACACTTTTTCTGGGAGAGCGGAAGTACGACATCGCCGTACGTTTTCCGGAATCCGTGCGCGGAAGCCCGGACGAGATCAGCAGCCTGACAGTTACTTTGCCCTCGGGTGCACGCATTCCGCTTTCCCAGGTAGCACGAGTGGGAACCAGCACCGGCGAAAGCACAATCACCCGTGAGATGAATCGTCGGCATATCACAGTCCGCTTGAACCTTCGTGGCCGCGATCTCTCCAGCTTTTTGACGGAAGCCCAAGGAAAGATCGCCCAAGAAGTAAAGTTCGATCCTACGAAGTACCAAATCGAGTGGGGCGGACAATTTGAAAATCAGCAACGCGCACAGCGTCGGTTGGCATTCATCGTTCCGGGAGTACTCGCGCTGATCTTTGTTCTCCTTTATTCGGCATTCGGAACGATTCGGCACTCGGCGCTCATCCTGACGATCGTGCCGGTCGCGTTGCTTGGCGGACTTATCGGATTGTACGCGCGTGGCATGACCATCAATGTATCGAGCGCTGTGGGGTTCATTGCCTTGTTCGGCGTCGCGGTTCAAAACGGCGTCATCATGGTGGCAAACCTGAATCATCAGCGGGATGCAGGGCTGGAGTTAGCTGACGCGGTCGTACTCGGAGCCCGTCAAAGATTCCGCCCAGTCTTGATGACTGCCACTGTCGCAGCCCTGGGACTTCTTCCTGCGGCTCTAGCCCGTGGCGTGGGGAGCGACGTTCAACGGCCACTCGCCACGGTCATCGTCGGCGGCCTCGGCACAGCCACTCTCCTTACGCTGCTGGTACTGCCGTCGATCTATCTGCTTATGGAGCGCCGAGCCTTGCAGGTTGCCGCCACCACAGAAGGGGAGGATTCGATATGAAGCGAAAAGTGGCTGTAGTGGCAGCCTTCGCATCGGTGCTCCTGGTTGCCTTACGGTGTAAAGGACAGGAACAAGCTCCGAACGACCAGCGACCGAAGATCACCTTCACTGAGTACGTGAACCAAGTCTTGCGATCCAACCTGGACCTTGCCGCTCAGCGCAGCAACATCGCTATCTCAAAAGCCGCAGTCACGACAGCTTCGGTCCGGCCAGACTGGTCCTTGGACATCGGAGTGCCGGGCGCAGATTTGTCGAATCAGGGGTTCCCAACGACCTGGAGTTTTGGCCTGACTGTTCCTATCGAACTTGGAGGAAAGAAAGGATCCCGTGTGCGGGCCGCAACCGCGGACCTTTCAAGCACCACCGCGGACTATGACGACGCGGTCCGTCAATTGCGCGCGACGGCGGCCAACGGCTTTGTAGATGCCTTGGGGGCACGACAAATACTCCAGTCCAAGACGAAGAGCTTGGCTCAGCTGGATCGGATTGTAGGTGTCAACGAGGAAAGACTCCGGGTAGGTGACATCGGCGAGATTGAGCTGGCGCAGTCGCGAGTAGAGCGCGACCAGTTCAAGGCCGATGTGATTAGTGCAGAGTCGGACGTTTACAGTGCTGATTTGGCAGCTGCGCAACAGCTTGGGAATCCAGACAAACTCGGCCCGCAGATGCCGGTGCCCAGCGGAAGCTTGGAAATTGCAACCAGAACCTTCGATATCGATCAGCTCATTGCCCATGCTTTACAGAACCGTTCTGACGTTGTCTCTCGTATCCGTGCCATAAAGGCAGCGGACGAAAGGATTCGGCTTGCCAAGGCAAACCTAGTCCCGGATGTCGCGGTGAATGGAGCCTTCGCGCACACTGGCACCGGAAGTGGGGACTTCCAGCAACAGCCCGACAACACGATTATCGGAGGAGTATCGGTCAACCTGCCAATTTCACGCAATCTGCATCGCGGCGAACTTGACTCGGCGCGTGCCACACGCCAACAAGCGGAACTACAACTCCGTTCGGCACAGTTAAAGGTCGAAGTGGAAGTCAGGGATGCCTACGAGAAATATCAGTCTAGTGTGCGACAGCTGAATGTCTTTCGTAGCGGCCTGCTGCGAGATGCCGATCGCGTTCTCGAAGCCAGGCTATATGCTTATCAGCACGGCGGCTCGACACTTCTCGAAGTGATCGACGCCCAGCGAAAATCCGCAGATGTTTATCTAGCGTACTCGCAGGCGTTGATGGATCACGGTCACGCATTAGTAACCCTCGAGGAAGCGGCGTCGACCTGGGATCTTTCTTTCTGAGCCGAACGCGTTCCTCCGTTTCATTTCCCGAGCTTATGGAAATAGGCTATCCAGCACAGCAACGAGATGCCGGTGAGAACAATCGCTCCAATCTGTTCGCCTCGATTTAGTGCCGTGACGGTGCCCCGCAGGAGGATTCCAAGGGCCAAGAGATTACTGGCAACCGCCATCCAGTAAAGCCGGATTGGAACCCGTGGCATCTGTATAAACCACGCTCACTAGCTTAATAGCAACAAACGACTATGAATGCGAAATCAACGATAGGAATCGTCAGCATCACTTCCAGGACGAATAGATAGCGTAGGCGAGCGCCAGAACGAAGAGAGTCGACATACCGACCCCCACAAGCACATAAACAGTCTCGCTAGAACGTATTTTTGACTTCATCTCTAACCTTCAAGCTTGAAGCGAGACTGCGCCAACCCATAGAGCCTTCGCCAGACCAACCGGTTGATGGTCACAACCGTTGCGGCCATCGCCACAGTTGCTGCTATAAGCAAATCAATATTTCCGCTATCGGTTGCTTGACTGATCGTGGAACCTAACCCCATCGTGGAAATTGTTTGCCCTCCAAAATGAAAGTACTCTGCGACAATACTTGCATTCCATGCGCCCCCAGACGCGGTCACCAGCCCCGTTACCAAATACGGGAAAATGCCCGGCAATATAAGGCGTCGCCAACGGCCCCATGACTTGATTCGAAAGATGTCAGTTGCTTCTTTTAGGTCAGTGGGGATCGCCATTGCGCCGGCAATGACATTGAACAGGATGTACCACTGGGTTCCTAGCAGTAGCAACGCAATCGACCCTAACCCCAGACCCCCACCAATGCGAATCAGTAACAGCAAGACAACCGGAAAAAGTGCAGTCGCTGGAACGGAGGCGGCAATTTGTACGAGAGGTTGCGCGAGGCGAGCCAGCTTAGGATGGAATCCAATGGCAACTCCCACGGGGACGGTCCAGAGGGTGCCCAGCAGAAGTGCAACATTCACTCGGAGGAATGTTGCGCCCGTGCCTGTCAGCAATTGCCTGAGCTCTGGGTGATTTAGCCCGGTCAGCGTAGCGACGGCGCGAAAAGCGCCGTAGCCAACGAGCATCAGGGACACGAGGGCGAGGGCGCGACCTGACCAGAGTCTCAAAGGTTGAGCCCCGTCCGATTTCCGCGGTAAGAAGTGGAGGCGTGCAAAGTGCGAGAGCATGCGTTCGCGCACGGGCTGAAGCGCCTGTTTGCGAACTCTCGCCATGGCGCGCGATTGCCGCAGCAGATCCAGAAACCACGAGCTAGGCACATCTGTGCTTTCAACCTGTTCCACCTTGAACTTCTCAGCCCAGGCAATGACAGGTCGCCACACAAATTGATCGAGCAGCACGATCACGGCCACCATTGCCGTGATTCCCCAGAGGATTGCCTGCGTGTCTCCATTGCTTGCCGCGGTCTGCAGGTACGAACCAAGCCCAGGCAAGCGAAAATCCCGCTTGCCGAGAACGAACATCTCGCAAGCCATCAGAAAGAACCAGCCGCCCGCAACCGACATCATCGAATTCCATACCAGCCCGATGGCGGCAAACGGCAGTTCCACCTGCGTGAACCGTTGCCACCAACTAAAGCGATAAATCTTTGCTGCTTCCCGCATTTCTCTGGGAACGCTCTTGAGGGATGCATAGAAACTGAATGCCATGTTCCAGACCTGCCCCGTGAAGATGAGCAGGATCGAACCAAACTCTACGCCTAGTTGTCTCGCTGGAAAAAGCGCGACCATTGCCAGCATGACTCCCGGCAAAAAACTAAGAACCGGGATCGATTGCAATACATCAAGCAAGGGAATCATGTAGCGCTCGGCCCTCGCGTTGTAAGCAGCGATGTACCCGTAGACCAACGTAAAGACTAAGCTGAGCGCGTACGCAACTCCGATCCGCAATAAGGAATAGCCGGCATAAGCTGGAAGTGCCCATGGACTGCGGGAAATTTCCACTTGAGGAGTGAGAGGTCCGAACCAAGTCCGCGCCACTGCCAATATTCCATAGAAGAGAGCGAGGCCCGCAGCAAACATCAAAACATCAGGAACGTGGAAACGAGTTTCCGGCAGTCGTAACCAGGGCCAGGAACTCGTCAGCAATTGTGTCTTGGCGGGACGCTTCATGGAGTGGTGGTCGTAGAAGATACGCTGGCACTCTCCCCAGATTCCGGGAGGAAGAGCTTGCCGGTCTTGGCGTCGTAGTCGAAGATTTCCGCGTACCGGCCCCAATGCAAAGCGGTCTCCAATTGTTGCTTCACTTCGTCTTCGCTGAAATGCTCGTCGAGGATGTCGTGGAAAAATTCGAGGTCGATGGTGTGATCGGATTTTCTGGTCAGTACTGAATCCATTTGTGACAGAATCGGCACGCGGCTAACGGCAGCATCGCGGAAGAGTATCTTTCTTTGGAGAATGTCAGCATTGACGAAATCCTTTCCGGCGTCGCTGATGACCACGTCGCCCTCCTGCAGTTTGGCGAATCCCAACATGGTCGTTGCTTCGACAATAGGCAACAGGTCATCCACGTCCATGCCCGACTCCTCAGCGAGCCGATACAGATCCTCATGCCCACCGCGGTCCTCCAACATTTCAAGTAGTCCGGCGATTCCGCCCGGCCGGGCATGGGGAAGCATTGGATACCCGGCTTTGGAGGGTGGCGTCGGTTTGACTGGGGTCGAGGGCAAGACGTGCTCAACATCCGGTTGCGTCATCACCTTGTAGATGTAGTCCACCAATTCGACAAATCGGCTTGTCTTACGGTCCCGGAAGTGTGGCAGCTTCACCTCGAAATCCGCACGGATGCGACCGGGATTTCGACCGAGCACGATGACCCGATCCGCCAACAGAACGGCCTCTTCTATATTGTGCGTAACTATGAAGATGGCTGTCGTCGGCATCTTCTTGTTCAGCCACAACTCGAGCAATTCGTTTCGCAAGTTTTCGGCAGTGAGAACATCCAAGGCAGAGAAGGGCTCGTCCATGAAAAGCACTTCAGGTTCAACCACAAGGGCTCGCGCAAAACCTACTCTCTGCTTCATGCCACCCGAGAGTTCCTTGGGATAAGCAGTCTCGAAGCCGTCCAGTCCTACGACATCGAGCATTTTCAGTGCTCGCTTACGTCGGACGATGGGCGGCACGTTGCGGGCTTCAAGAGGAGCTTCGACATTCTCCAGGACCGTCAGCCATGGGTAGAGCGCGAAACTCTGAAAAACAATGGCGACGTTGGGAACCTGGCCATCGAGTTGGTTCCCGTGCCACACGACCTCGCCGGATGATGGTTGCGAAAGTCCAGTAAGCATTCGGAGCAGAGTGGACTTGCCCGATCCTGACGGGCCCAACAATGCCAGAATCGTGCCTGGATAAACAGCTAGGTCAGTCGCAGCAATGACCTGTACCTTGCCTCCATGAGGCTGGGAGTAGAACTTCTCCACCTGGCGGGCTTCGATGATTGCTTCTGGCAAGAGCCGATCTCCAACACAATGTTGATTCTAAGGTGTCCTTTGGATCTCTGTCGAAGGAATACAACCATCGAAAAGAACAGGGTTCTACACGAATCGCCTGCTTCGCCGTCTGGTTTTGCTTTGGAATTTTAGTTCTCCGAGCCTGGTTGGTGCCGTAAGGAGACGTTTGCGGTGCGCAGAGGGCACACATTCCAGTTCGATTTCCTAGAAATGGAAAGTAATCTGCGCTTCGATGGTTCTTGGTGTCACAAAATGGGTCCCCGAGAAACTTGAAAGGAAGTTGTAGAGCGCAACTTTGTTCATCAGATTCACGACCGTTAACTTCCCGCCAAGCGAGTAACGGTCTCTCTTCCAGAGGCTGTCGGAGCCCAGCGCCAGATCAAAAAGACTCCGCGACCGAATTCGCGACGGGTTGGTATCCGGATCGTAGGTTCCGTCGGGCACGATGTGAATGAGCGTAGCGCCGCGATGGGTGGAACTGCAGGTTTCGATCGGCTGCGCGACCGTCGCAAAGACGCTGCCGCAATAGAGTCCAATCGCGTGTTGCTCATCGCCTGTCAAGGTGAGAGTGGTCGCATAATCCGGGACGCTCACCACGACCAGGCCGCTGTCGAACCGCCAGGTCAAACCTACCCACAGCCCTCGCAAACTTCTTTCCGCGAACTGGTACTGCAAGTTTGTGGTTTGCTGAAAGGCCTGATCATGGTCCGGGCGAGCGACAGGGGCATACGCTGTACCGAAATTAATCCCGCCAATCTCGGGGCTGAACAGTCGCGACCGGGTATGTCCCAGCACAGTGAAGGCGCTAAAACCGTGAACGTTGTTCAGTGTGAACCG
>Ga0335069_10009063_pt1 | contig 14189 bp, 10 predicted proteins | sample Lox_Sample_11_FD_206714 | JGI IMG/M metagenome (GOLD analysis project Ga0335069, IMG submission 206714) | Soil microbial communities from Loxahatchee National Wildlife Refuge, Florida, United States - Lox_Sample_1.1 | ecosystem: Environmental > Terrestrial > Soil > Wetlands | place: USA... | reverse complement strand
GCGCTCGCCGCGGCGGACAACAACCGCACCATCGTCGAGGCCGACGAATCGAAGCTCGATACTACACGCATTCAGCAGGCCCTGGACGCCTGTCCGGCCGGCAGGGCCGTGGTTCTGAAGTCCGATAGCGCGCACCACGCATTTCTCTCCGGACCGCTCGATCTCCGGGCCGGCGTCGCGCTGGTGGTCGATGCCGGGACGATCCTGTTTGCGTCCCGCGATGCCAGGCTCTACGAGGTGCGCCCGGGAAGCTGCGGCATCGTCAGTGACAGTGGGCGAGGTTGCCGCGCCCTGATCAACGGCAACGGAATCTCCGGCGCCGCCATCATGGGAGAAGGCGCCATCGACGGCCGCGGATGGGCCAAGGTGCTGGGCAAGACCGTCTCCTGGTGGGAACTCGCCGAGGAAGCGCGCAAGGGCGGCAACCAGAACTGCCCGCGCATCGCCGTGCTCGACCGCTGCGACAACTTCACGCTCTACCGCATCACGCTGAAGAACTCGCCCAACTTCCACGTCTCCTACCGCAACGGCGACGGCTTCACCGCTTGGGGAGTGATCATCAAGACTCCGCGCACCGCGCGCAACACCGACGGCATCGACCCCGGCCCCGCCAACAACGTCACCATCACGCACTGCTTCATCGACACCGGCGACGACAACGTGGCCATCAAGGCGGGCGGCAAATGCTCCCACATGACTATCGCGCACAACCATTTCTACGCGGGCCATGGCATGAGCATCGGCAGCGAGACCAACGGCGGCGCCGATACCATCCGCGTCACCGACCTCTCGATCGACGGCGCCGACAACGGCATCCGCATCAAATCCAACTCCGGCAAAGGCGGCAAGGTCACCGACGTCGTATATGAAGACGTCTGTATTAAGGACACCAGGAATCCCATTTACATGGACAGCGACTACGCCCACTTCGGCAAGCAGGGCGATCGCCTGCCCTGGTTTACCGGCATCACGCTGAAGAACGTGCGCATCCTGACCGGGGGCAGGATCACGCTCCAGGGTTTCGACGAAAAGCACGTCCTTGGCATGACCTTTGACAATGTGTGGTTCGATTCCCTCGCCGATACCAAGGTGCTGGCGGAGCACGCGGCGTTGAATTTCGTCGCTACCAATCTGAAGGTGACCGGCGAGAACGTCAGCATCAGCGGTCCGCAGGCAAAATCCACGCCGAATGCCTGTTCGGGGAAGTTCGTGACGATGCCGCCGCTACAATAGGACTAGTGCCTCCCTTCCGCTCGTATGTTCTTGTCTCCCGCGATCAGATTGCCCGGAATTATCGCGCGGTGCGCGAGCTGGTCGGCCCGCACGTCGCCGTGGCGGGCGTGGTCAAGGCCGACGCTTACGGCCACGGCGCGCTCGAGGTTTCCCGCGTCCTGATCGCGGAGGGCGCGCGATGGCTCGCGGTCAGCTCCGTCGATGAGGGCGTCCAACTCCGTGCCGGCGGCATTCACGAGGCGCGGATCCTGATCATGGGCGGATACCTCCCTTATGAAGGCAACGCTCTCATCGAATACGATCTGACTCCGGTGGTCCACTCGCTCGACCAGCTTCGCTGCACCGAGCAGCTCGCGGCATCCTCGGGAAGGCCATTGGCCTATCACCTCAAGATCGATTCCGGCATGGGCCGGCTGGGCACGCGCGCGTCCGCGGCCGAGATCGTCTCGGCCATCCGCGAAACGCGCCAGGCGCGGCTGGAAGGGCTGATGACCCACTTCGCGTCGGCTGCCGATTACACCTCATCGCAGACCGCCGGCCAACTGGTTTACTTCCACGCCATCTGCGGCGGATTGCAGGAGCAAGGCATCCGGCCTTCTGTGCTTCACGCCTCCAGCACCATCGCCATCGGCTATGGCCGCCGCGAAGGGTGGCACGACCTGGTGCGCGCCGGGCACGCGATCTACGGGTATCTCTCCCCGGCACGCGGCACGGCCGCCCCGGCGCCATTGCTCCAGGTCAAGCCGGCACTCACGTGGAAAGCCAAGCTGCTCGCCGTGAAGGAGGTGCCGGAGGGAGCGCTCATCGGATACGGCGGCACGTACCGCGCGCCGCGCGCGATGCGCATCGGGATCCTGGGGGCGGGCTACGCGGACGGCATGTTCCACCGGCTCTCGAACCGCGGCAAGGTGATCGCCGCGGGCAAGCTGACGCCGATCCTGGGCACCATCTCCATGGACCTGACCACCGTCGACCTGAGCCACACCGAGGCGCTCGGCGCCGGTGACGATGTCACCTTATTAGGCACGGAAGGCGACGCGTCGCTGGACGCGCAGCAGATCGCCCGAGTCGCGGGGACCATTTCCTACAACATTTTGTGCAGCATCAGCGCCCGCGTCCGGCGGGTGTATGTCTAGCCCCGAAACTGGTCCCACCCGTACGTCCTGGTGCGGTTCGAGGTCCGAGCATGCGTTTATCCAGTGATATCATAGAGACCAGATGAGCTTACTGTCGCCCAGACTACAACTGAAGGTCGCACAGAAGCAGATTCTGACCCCAGGCCTGGTCCAGATGGTGACCGTCCTCCAGCTTAACCGGCTGGAATTGAAGGAGATGATCACCCAGGAGATCGTCAAGAACCCGGTTCTGGAGGAATCCACGGACGAGCCCGGGGAAGAGATCACGCCCGAGGAACTGCTGCCCCTGCTGGAGGCCGAGGCCAACCCGGATCCGGCCGATCGCCAGATTTTGGAAGCTGCCGTGCTAAACGGCGCCAACGCGGTCGACGGCGCCTCCGACGTAGCCATCAACGACAATCTCTTTCCGGACGCCGAGGAATCCGCGGCAGCGGCGGTAGTGGCCGAAGCCGATACCGTGGCGGCCAACGACCCCCTCGCGGAACCGCCGGCCGTGAACGATCCCTTCGACGAGATCGACTTCGGCTCGTTCTTCGACGAGTACCTGGACCCCGGCTACAAGAGTCCTGCTTCGGAATCAGTCGAGAAGCCATCGTTCGAGACGTTCCTTTCGGCTCCGGTGACCCTGGGCGATCACCTGCGCTCGCAACTCAGCGTCAGCCTGGCCTCCGACGCGGTTCGCAACGCGGCCGAATCGATCATCGGCAATCTGGACGACGACGGATATCTTTCGGCTTCGCTCGAAGAGATCGCCGACGCGGGCGAGCACACCATGGAGCAGGTGGAGGAGGCGCTGCGCGTGGTGCAGTCGCTGGATCCGGCCGGGGTGGGCGCGCGCAACCTGCGCGAATGCCTGCTTTTGCAGCTCGAGAGCATGAACGGCAAGGGCGGCGTCGCCTGGCAGATCGTTTCCAACCATCTTCGGCTGGTCGAGACACGCCAGTACAAGGAGATCGCCAAGCAGCTTGGCCGGCCCATGGAGCACGTGGAGATCGCCATCCGGGCCATCCAGCACCTGAACCCACGTCCGGGCCTGCGCTACTCCGGCGCCGGTGCGCGGGTGGTCGAGCCGGACGTTTACTTCATCAAGGACGGCGAGGACTACATCATTCAGATGAACGATGACGACGTCCCGCAGCTTCGGCTGAACGCGCAATACCGCCGCATGCTCGATCGCGATAACGGCGCCACCAAGGAAGTGCGCGACTACGTACGCGAGCGGTATACGTCCGCCATCCAGCTCATGAAGAACATCGAGCAGCGCAAGCAGACCATCCTCAAGGTCTGCCAGGCCATCGTGCGCCGCCAGACCGAGTTCCTCAACCACGGCCTGGATTCGCTGAAGCCGATGATGATCAAGGAGGTCGCCGAGGAGGTCGGCGTGCATCCGTCCACCGTCAGCCGCGCGGTCGCGGGCAAGTACGTCCACACGCCCCAGGGAGTGTTCGAGCTCCGGTATTTCTTCTCCGAAGCCGTGCAGGGTCCCTCCGGCAGCGCCACGCCGCTCCTGCTGCTCAAGCGCAAAGTGAAAAAGATGATCGAGGAAGAGGACCGCACCAAGCCTCTCACCGACGAGCAGATCACCTTGCTTCTGCAGTCCGAGGGCATCAACGTGACGCGCCGGACAGTGGCCAAGTATCGCGAGGACATGAAGATCCCCTCGACCCACCAGCGGCGCATCCGGAATTAGCCGATCCCCCGGCGTCCCGTCTCGCGCGCTATAAAGGAAGAGGAAGGGGAGTGCCACATGAAAATCACGTACACCGGCAGGCAGGTTGAACTCTCTCCAGCGCACCAGAAGAAGCTCGCCGACCGTTTTGCGAAAATCGGCAAACTTCTCGACGGCAGGCGCGAATGCGAAACCCACGTGATTCTGTCCCTGGAGCGCCATCTCCATCACGCCGAAGCGACCATCAATTACTATGGTCATCAGCTAGTCGGGCTCGGGTCTTCGAGCGATCTCTTTACGGCCATCCATTCGGCCGTCGAGAAGCTCGAGAAGCAATGCGTGAAAGCACGCACCAAGTGGCGGGACGCCAAACGCACGCCCCGCAAAGGCGCCCCGGAAGCCGAAGTCGAACCCGCCGCACCGGCTGAGCACGAATCCGAGCGCCGCGTTTACCGGGTGAATCACCACCAGAAGCGCAAGCCCATGACGCTCGATGAAGCTGTGCTGGAGATGGATTCGTCTCGCGACTATCTGGTCTACCGTGACGCGGAGACCGACAAGGTCAGCGTCCTGGTCCGGCGCCGCGATGGCCATTTCGACCTGGTCGAGTCGTAGCGCCAAACCGATGCCGCTTCGAAAGCGCGCCTCACTGAAAGGCAAGAAAGTTGCCGGCCATCGGCCGGAACTGGTCGTCATTACCGGTCTGAGCGGGTCGGGCAAAGGGTCCGTTCTGAAAGCACTCGAGGACCTTGGGTTCTACGCGGTGGACAATATGCCCGTCGAATTAATCCCCAAGTTCGCCGAGCTCGCCGCCGATAATCCCAGCATCAGCGCCGCCGCGCTGGTCGTGGACATCCGGGAAGGAGAGGGGCTCAAGGCGTTTCCGAAGGTGTTCGCCTCGCTCAAGAAGTTTGTCCAGGCACGCCTGATCTTTCTGGAAGCGGATGATGCCGCGATCGTGCGCCGCTTCAGCGAAACCCGCCGCCCGCATCCGCTCGGCACCGGCCGCACCATCGGCAAAAGCATTCGCGCCGAACGGCTGCGGTTGGCGCCGATCCGGGCCATGGCCAGTCTCATCATCAATACATCGAAGTTCACCGTCCACGAGCTGCGCGAATTCATTGGCGAGCGGTTCCGCGGACGCCGCGACGAATCCAACATCATGATCTACGTAAATAGTTTTGGATTCCGCAATGGCCTGCCGGCGGACAGCGACTTGGTGTTCGACGTCAGGTTCCTGCCGAACCCGAATTACATACCGCGTTTCAAGCACCTCACCGGGCGCAATCCCGCGGTCGCGCGGTATATCCGGTCATTCCCTCAAACTCTGGAATTTATTAAACGCATTACCGAGTTACTGACTTACCTGATCCCTCATTACATCCGTGAAGGAAAGAGTTATCTAACGATATCATTTGGCTGCACCGGTGGTCAGCACCGTTCTGTGATGCTTGCCGATCACATTCGTAAAAGCCTCGCCGAAGCTGGATTCCACGCCAAGGTGAATCATCGCGATATCCCAAAGGTTCACTGACCCGGGCGGTTCCACTATTTTTGCGGGCCTTCCATTACAATCCTTTACGCAATCCTGTCCCCATTCCGGCACCTTTCACGCGTCTCTAGTGTTGTAGCTAGTAGGGTCGTCGGACCAGCGCCATGATCTATCGGAGGATTCTGCCAGGTTTATTGTTGTCGGTCGGGTGCGCGTGGGGCGCGTCGCAGGTGAACTTCGATCCTCAGCAAAAGCAGTGGACCCTGACCAACGGTCTCATCCGGGCTATCTTTCAACTTACTCCTGAAGGTTATTTCCTTACTCAGGAGATCGACAACCTGGAGTCCGGCGATCGGTGGGCGGCATCCACGTCCCGCCCGACTTCGCCGGTGCGCCTTCAGATCGATAGCGACCTGTTTGATGCCCAAACTCCATTTCAACTTGCCGCGCAATACAATCAGAGCCTCACCCCCGCCGGAGTGCGGCAGTTTATCGTGCTACAGGACCTTCGAAACCGCGCGCAGATTACCGTGATCTTCGACATCTACGACGATCAGCCGGTGGTTCGCTACAGCCTGAATTACAGGAACCTGACGGCTTCGACCACGCACGTCACCTGGATCAACATGGTGCCTTGGAGCTTCGAAGACCTGGGCAAGCGCTACACGGCGTTTCGTGTGAACCAGTGGAGCGTTGCCTCCAGGCCGGAAGATTTCCAGCCGCTACAGACGCTGCTGGATACCGCCGGGACGGCTGTCGAGGTCTATTCCGGCGCCGACGGCCAGCAATGCAGTTGGCTGGCTCTTCGCGATTCGGACCAGCGCGGGCTGTTCGCCGGCTGGGAATTCGACGGCCGCACCAAGACGACGGTTCGCCAGTTCGCCAATCCAGGCTATATCCAGTTCAGTTCGACCGTGCTCGACCTGAATCATCCCGTCGATCCCAACACCGAGTTCCCGGTGCCCGGCACGTTCATCGGCGTGTTCCACGGCGATTGGGACGAGGCCGGCTACCGCACGCAGCGTTTCGTGGAATCGGTGCTGGCCAAGCCGGCGCCTGACCAGAAGACCTTTCCCTACGTCTCCTGGGATTCGTGGGCCTACCAGGACCAGATCAGCGAGACGGTGCTCAGGCAGAACGCCGATCGGGCCGCGGCCATCGGGGTGCAGTTGTTCATCGTCGACCTGGGCTGGGCGCGCGGCATCGGCGACTGGTATGCCGACCCCAACAAATTTCCCAACGGCCTCGGCGCGGTTGCCGACTACGCTCACTCGCTGGGCATGAAGTTCGGGCTTCACTTCGCGCTGGCCGAGGCCGACCCGAAGAGCCCGGTGATGCAAAGTAATCCCGATTGGGCCTCGACCGACCCGGAGAGTTACTTCGGAGCGGTGGGCCTCTGTCTCTCGAACCAGCCTGCGCAGGATTGGATCGTGCAAGAGGCCATCCGGATGATCGACGATTATCACGTGGATTGGATTCTTCAGGACGGCCAGAACATGGTCAAGCAGTGCACCAAGACCACGCACACCCACGATCCGGGGGACAGCAATTACGCCAATTCCGTGCAAGGAATCGATGCCGTGGTGGCCGCGATCCAGGCCGCGCGCCCGAACGTCAACTGGGAGAACTGCGAAAACGGCGGCCAGATGATGACGTTCAACATGGTGAAGAACTACGTCACGTCGATCACCAACGACGCGTCGGGCTCTCTGCCATCGCGGCTGGCGGTCTACGGCGCGACCTTTCCGTTCCCGCCGCGCTATGCCGAACGCTACATGCCCTCGAGCGACGGCCTCACGCCCTACACGACGCACAGCTACCGCTTCGGCGGCCCGTGGGTGCTGATGATGGGTCTTGCCGAGCTCGCGCCCGACCAGCTCGGCTTCCTTGCCGATCAGATCGCCAATTACAAAAACCAGCGGTCGGACATCTCCGCGGGGAAGGTCTACCACCTGGTGCAGCCCGGCGCCAATTCCACCGATGCCATCCAGAGCTACAACGCGGCCACGGACACGGCGATCGCGGTGATCACGCGCGCGGCATCGAGCGGTCCCGGCTATCTTTTCAAACCGCAGGGCCTCAATCCGGCGCATCGCTACACCGTCTGGAGCGAGATCAGCCCCGCGGTCTACTCGCAGTCGGGCGCGCAGCTCATGACCAACGGCATCCGCGTGCCGCTGCCGGCGCCGTACAGCTCCGACGTGGTCCACATCGAGCCGCAGCAGTAGGCCTGGCCACCTCCTATTCACCGCGGACGCGCGGAGGAGCAGAGAAAGACGCCGAGGAGACGTGCCTCAAAACGCCAGTCTTCCCGAGATCTGGATCAACCGCGGAAAATTCTGCTGCCCCACCGGCAGCATGCCGAACCGGGCGTCGCTGTAGGTCGTGTCCGGGGGACCGTAGAGCGGATGGTTCAACAGGTTAAAAGCCTCGGCGCGCAGGTTCAGGCGCCAGCGCTCGGTCAACTGGAAGTTCTTCGAGCCGGCCAGGTTGACTGTGGTGTTATCCATCTGCCGCAGCCACGCGTAACGATCCGGCACGGCGCGCAGGGTGTAACTCGGACGTCCCTTGTATCCGCAGCTCTTCGAATTGTTGAACCAGTGGTCGTGCGTCTGGTCCGGCACCAGCAGGTCCGTGCAATAGGTCACCGCGTCGATTCCGTTCACCGGATTGCCCGACGTGAACCGGTAGATCCAGTTGATAGTCCAGCCGCCGATCACGTGGTCCAGCACTTTGTTGGTCGAGCTCAAAAAACGCCGGCCCTTACCCACCGGCAGGTCCCACACGCCCGTGAAGGCGATGTTCTGCGGCTTGTCGTACGCGACCAGTTCGTGTACCAGGCCCTCGGCGATGTTGAAGTTGTTCAGGAAATTGGCCCACTGGAAATTCTTGGAGAACGTGTAGCTGAATGTGGTCAGCACGCCGCCGACCGCGCTGCTGCCGCCCGAAAAACGTTTTTGCAGGCTGAGTTGCAGTGCGTCGTAGCGGTAGCGCGCCCATGGATTGGTACTCTCGGTGACGCCGGGGAAGAGCGGCACGTTGTAGAAGAGGTACCGCGCGGCGATCGTCGGGCTGGCGCCGAGCGTCGTATTCGCCGGCACGATGCCGTAGAACGGATTGGCCACCGTGCGGTCCAGAAACGACGGTGTGGCCGTGCCCTGCGCGAAGATGTTCATCGGCAGGTAGCCCATGTTGTAGGCGGCAGTGTCGTGGTCGGTGATGCTGCCCACGTAAGCCGCGTCGATCTTCACGTTCCACCAGAACATGCGCTGCAATCCGAACGAGTATTGAAAGGTCCGCGGGATCAGGCGCTGCTGCCCGTCGAAGCTGACGGCGTTGCCCACGTTGGTCAGCAGTCCGAGGGCGCTGCCGGTCGGCTGGACAATGCCCTCCGGAAATGGGTCGGCCAGTGAGTACGGGCCGGTGAGCCCGGCTGCGGGCGTGGTGTCGCCGTTCAGCGAACGCGTGTAGATGGTCTGATAGTTGAAGCCATCGGTGTAGTTACCCTGCGTGGCGGTGCGGTGATAGATGCCGAAGCCGGTCCGCAGCACGGTCTGCCGCGCGAACTGCCATGCGATTCCCAGGCGCGGCTGGATGTTCTGCCAGTCCGTGTAATACGTGCGGCGATTGCCGCCCGGCTGCACAAAGGTCTTGCCGCCGAGCAGGGCGGCCGGCACGGCCGGGTACGGAAAGGTTGGCCTGGTGGCGTCGTATGCGGCTTTGTCTTTGGCCCAGGCCGCCAGCACCTGGTCGCTCATCGGGTTGGTCGAATTGAAGTCGAAGCCGTTGTTCACCCGGTTCCAGCGCTCCACGAACGGCACCTGCACGTCGTAGCGGAGGCCGAGATTGAGCGTCAGGTTCCGCCGCGCTTTCCAGTCCACCTGCACGAATCCGCCGTAATACGGCCAGGTGCGGTAGTAAGTGTCGTTCCAGTCGAGAAGGCCCGAGCCCGGGATGCCCAGCAGCAGGTCGGCGATGCCGCTGCCGTCGGTGCTGCTGCCGGAGGTCAGCGGATAGCGCTGCGTGCCGTAGCGCGTGAAACTGAACTGCCCGGTGGCGCGCCCGATGCTGCCGCTGCCCCGCATCGCGTACACGATATCGGCGCCGAACTTGATCACCTTGGTGCCGCGGGTCATGGTGATGGTGGGGACGAAGTTCCACTGGTTGTCCGTGCCCCAGGTGTAAAGGTTCGAGCTGTTGCCGAAAAGGTTGGCGAACTGGTCCACGACGATGCGCGGCGGATAATTCGAATTGACCGTGGGTGCGTGGACGGAGTTGGTCATACCGAGGCCGGCGGCGGTGATCCCCGCGCTGGTATCGATGTCCGGGAAATAGCTGGTGAAGCGGCCGAAGCTGGCGCGCACGTCCAGAATCGCGGATGGCGAGAGAATGCGCGTCCAGGATGCGATAGCGTTGAAGTTGGTGCGCTGCGTGTCGATGGTGCCGCTGGCACCCGGGCCGGGGATGCCGGTCTGGTTGCGATACTCCTGCCCGTGCTGGAAGGTGACCACCGCGTTCACCTTGTCGCGGTCGTCGATGGTGCGGTCCCAGCGCACCATGGGCTGATTATAAAAGTACTTCCCCGTGCTGTTGCTGTATACGAAATTCGAAACCAGCCCCACGGTGTTGGGCGCCGGGTAATACGAGAGGATCTTCTCGCCGATCGGGCTGATGCGGCTGGGCGGGATCGCGTTTCCAGGGAACGGATCGCGGATGTAGGTGCTGGAGCACGTCCCCGGGACGTCCACCTTGGAGACGCAGGTGTGGCCGGTCAGGGGATCGTTGATGACCATGTTGTATTCGGTGAAGTGCTGGCCGTCGCGCAGGTCCATCGGCGGGACGCTGGCCACCACCGGGAACGGCACGCGCTCGCGGAAGCCTTCGAAGCTGGCGAAGAGGAATTCACGGTTCTTGCGGATGGCCATTCCGAAAGTGCCACCGAACTGGTTGGTGATGTGCTTGCCGCGCGGCGCGCCCACCTGGTTGTTCTGCGTGTAGTTCGCATCCAAAACGGAGTTGCGCATGTACTCGAAGAGCGTGCCGTGGGGCGTGTTTCCGCCCGATTTCAGCGTGGTATTGACGCTGCCTCCGCCGGTACGGCCGATGGCGGCGTCGTAGGTGTTGGTCATCACCTTGAATTCCTGGATGGCGTCCACATTCGGCGCCACCTGCCAGGTGCCGGTCAGGCTGATGGGTGCGCCGTTGAGACTAAAGCTGTTGGTGCCCATCACCCCGCCGTTCATCACGTAGGAGCCGGAGACGTCCCAGCCGCGCGTGCCCGAGTAACCGGAAGACCCGAACTGCTCCTGCGTGAACAGCACGCCGGGAGTGAGGTCCATGAGCATGTAAACCTGCCGGCCGTTCAGCGGATAGTCGCTGGTCTGGCGCGAATCGAAGTTCTGGCCGCCGCTGGCGTCCGCAGTCTCGACGGTCTCGGCTTCCGCGGTCACGGTGACCTCGCTGGTGACCTCGCCCACTTCCAGGCGCAGGTTGAGGTCGAGCTTCGCGGCAACCAGCAGCGTCACCCCCGCGCGCCGCAGCTTCTTGAAGCCGTTGGCCGTGGCTTCCACGTCGTAGTCACTGGGCTGGAGATACGGAAGCGTGTAATAGCCTTCGTGGTCGCTGACGGCTTCCGTTACCTGGTTGGTGCTTTTCTGGATGGCGCGAACCTTGGCGCCCACGACCGGCGCGCCGGAAGAATCGGTGACGAAGCCGGCGATGGTGCCGCGCGAATCCTGGGCCGGCATCACACCCATCGCCACCAACAGAAACCCCGTTACGAAACGACGCATACGACCCTCCTCGGGGCCGGCGCCGCCCCCGGCGCCGGGGTCGTTCATCGAGGATAGTATGGAAGAGGATCATCCGCGTGTAAAGAATTGTCGCGCGGCTGCCGCCCGCCACAGCAGAACGGCACAGACCACGTAGATCACGCTGGTGGCGCTGAGGCACGCGCTCATTCCCACGGCCTCCGACGCGCGGGCCACGATCACCGGTGCGAACCCCGCCCCGAGCCACCCCAGCGAATTCAGAATGCCAGCCGCCGCCGCGCGCACCTCCACCCGAACCACTTCGTACAGCGACGCGAAGATATTGGCGTCGTACATTCCCTTGAAGTACCCGAAGCAGGCCATGGCGATCACCAGCACCGGCACGGATCGGGTCCAGCCGGTCAGAAACAGGAAGGGGACGCCGCACAAGAGCCCGCAGCACTGCACCGCCGGCCGCGCTCCCGCGAACCGGCGCGACAGCCGGTCCGCCGCCACGCCGCCGCAAAGCACACCCAGCACGGAGGCGGTCTGCAGGTAGGCAGTCGCGCTCCAGCCGGCCATGGTCAGGCTCATGGCGAACTTCCGGTAGAGGAACGACGGCATCCAGGAGAGGAACACCACGGCCACGAAATTGGCGCCGATGAAAGCCAGGATCAGCAGCCACGCCAGCCGGTTGCCCAGAACGCCGCGCGCGACATCTCGTGCCCCGGGGGCGGGTCCTGCCGAAACCACGGCCTCGGCCATGCCGCGCTTGGGCTCCCGGAGCCACAGCGAGATCACCAGCGCCACCGTCACTCCCGCGGCGCCGAATCCCCAGAACGCCGTCCGCCAGCCATAGTGCTGGGCCATCCACCCCGCGAGCGCGCCGCCGGCGATGGTCCCGGCGTACACCCCCGATTGGTGTAGCGACATGGCCCGCGACCGCGTCGCCCGGCTGTGGTAATCGCCGATCAGGCTCATAGCCGCCGGAAAGTAGAAGGCCTCGCCCAATCCCCCCAGGGCCCGGCACAGCGTGAGCTGCCAGAAGTTCTGCGTGATCGCCGTGGCCGCGGTGCAAGCCGACCAGAAAATCAACGCGCCCAGAATCAACTTTTTGCGCGGTAGCCGGTCGCCCAGCCAGCCGGCCAACGGCCCGAACAGGGCATAGGCCCACATGAACGAGCCCCCCACTATACCGAGTTGGACGTCGCTGAGCCCGATTTCCGACTTGATCACCGGAAAGACCGAGAAGATCACCTGCCGGTCGGCATAGTTGAAGAAACAGACCATCCAGAGCATGGCCACCACGATCCACGGGTAGGCCGCCCCGGGAAAGCCCTTATCGCCTGCTGAATCCTTTTGCACAATATGCGATTCTAATAGCTGTAGCTTAGGAGAAGAAATGGCAGGTCAGAACACCCTCGAATTTACCGACGCGAACTTCGATCAGGAAGTGCTCCGCTCGGACCTCCCGGTCCTGGTGGACTTCTGGGCCGAATGGTGCGGCCCTTGCCGTCAGATGGCGCCCACAATCGATCTCGTGGCCACCGACTACGCCGGCAAATTGAAGGTCGGCAAGCTGGACGTGGACTCCAGTGGGAACACGGCGATGCGGTACAACGTGCGCGGAATCCCCACGCTCCTGCTCTTCAAGGGCGGGCAGGTGGTGGAGCAGCGCGTGGGCGCGATCCCCAAGAGCGAAGTCCAGAAAATGCTGGACGCACACGTCGCCGCGGCCGTCCGCTAACCCTCACGCAACCGGATTCAACTCGGCGCCAACTAGTTCCTGGCAGGTGACACAATACCGGGCCCAGGGAATGGCGTTCAGGCGTTTGGGCGCGATCGGTTCTTCGCAGGACAGGCAAATCCCGTAATCTCCCGAATCGAGGCGGTCGAGCGCCTCTTCCACCATGCGGAGCTGTTCGTAGTCCAGGCCGTTGAGCCGGAGCGAGATGAATTCCTCGTGGGAGATCTGCGCCTGATCGTCTTCCGCGACCCGGCCCATGCCGGCGCGCTCATCGAATTTGGAGCCCAGCCCCGAGAGAACCTCGCGCCGTTTTGCCAGCAGCATCGTACGATAGCCGGCATAGGGTGACGTGCGTTTCATGGCTGCCCGCCAGGTAGTCAAAGAAAACTATCAGAATTCTCGAAAGAATACAATCACTATTTTTATTTTGGGCGCCGGATTGAGAATGGCGTGTTACTTGGGTAAGACGTCGGTCGCGGAGAGCTCGTGGAGCGCCTGTAACTCACCCGGGGAAAACCTGGATTTCAAATCTTCGCTGGCCAGGCGCTCCTGACGCTCATTTTCCGGCATGCGCCACAGCGACCGAAGCTCGCGAACCACCGCCTGCCGCCGGTCCGGGGGCAGATTGTTCACCGCCTGAACCTGCTGTGCGTACGACGCCTGCCGCTCGGGCGGCAAGGCAAAATATCGATTGGCCAGTTCCAGGCGCAGGGCTTTTTGTTGCGGCGGGAGCTTGTCGAACTGGTCGAGCCGCTCCCGCAGACGGTTCTGCTGCGTAGGGGGCAGTTTTTCCAGCACCTGTTCCCGCTTTTCGGGCGGCATGGCAATCAGCCGCTCGAACTGATTCATCGGGTTGTTCAGCCGCGGCCCGCCCGGGTTGGCGTTGCCGGCCTTGGGCATCGCTTTGGCGGGCGCCGCGTGCTGGAGGGGAGGTGGCGGCGGAGCCTTGGGCTGCTTGGGATTTCCTTTTTGCGCCCCAAACCCGGCGGCCGCGGCCAACAGCAATGCCGGAAGCACCGCCCTTAGCGCCGGGGTCCCGCCGAAGTGGAGCGCGCCTTTCATGCGGTCACATTTTCGCGTCGGCGCTGGCCTTCACCTGGCGGTTGAAATCGGCGAGCATGTCCATGGTGTCGAGCGCGTGCTCCACCTGCTCCGGCTGCAC
>Ga0335069_10009062_pt1 | contig 14190 bp, 12 predicted proteins | sample Lox_Sample_11_FD_206714 | JGI IMG/M metagenome (GOLD analysis project Ga0335069, IMG submission 206714) | Soil microbial communities from Loxahatchee National Wildlife Refuge, Florida, United States - Lox_Sample_1.1 | ecosystem: Environmental > Terrestrial > Soil > Wetlands | place: USA... | reverse complement strand
TCGCGGTCGACCGCTTCGCGGGAGGCGCCGCGAGGCCCGAGACGTTCGTCGTCTAGCCCGACGCCTCTCGAGCGGCCCGGGCGCCCGAACGGCCACGTCCGGTGCCAGGCACCGGACGTGGCTCGAAGAGACGCGTGCCGGCACGAATATGCCGCTCGTGAGGCCGTTTGGCGGTCAACAGCGTTTGGGCTTCTTGGCCGAAGGGACACGTCCAGGTGCCAGGCACCGGACGTGTCCAACGGAGGCTCGTCTAGGAAGGCCAGCCGTGGCTGGCCGGGCGGAGGTCGTACGTGCCTCCGTCCCGGCACTCCGCCGACCAGTACGTCGGCGTCGACTCCCGACGCTCCGCGTAGACGTTCTTCCAGTAGAACGCCGCGATGCGCTGGCCCTCGGCGACGGTGGCGCCGAGGCTCGTCGCCACGAACCAGACCGACTGCATCCCGTAGCACTCGACCTGCGCCTCGTTGCGATAGCCGAGGACGTGGTACGACTCGTGCGAGACGGTCGCGAGCGCGAGCGCGGCGAGCTCGTCGGTCTTCATGCAGCTGTCGTCCGTGCACGTCGCCGGGTCGTACCGCTCCGGGTCGGCGCGGAACCAGGCGAGGTAGTGGCACATCTCCGGCAGGAGCAGGAAGTACGTCGCCTGCCCGTGCGGCGGCAGCAGGGTGATGCCGGTGACGAGCGCGCCGGGCGGCACGTTGATGCCGAGCGACCCGCAGCGGACCTCCGGCGTCAGGTGCGTGAGGCGCTTCGCGACGTTCTCGGCGATCACCTCCTCCTTCGTGGGCGCGCGCTTCAGGAGCGCGGCGTCCGCCGGGCGCAGCGGCCGCGCCGAGGCGTGCGCCGACGCGGCTGCGAGTCCGGCGGCCAGGACCACGCCCAGGAGGATCCACGGACGCATCTGCCTCTCATCGGCAGAAGGCCCGGTTTGACTTTAGAGCGCGGCCGGATCGGTGACCGGCGCCCGGCAGGCGAAACGCTCGCAGGCGTACACCGCCGGCTTTCCGTCGACGAGCGTCTTCCCCTCGAGCAGCGGCACGCCGTCCGCCGGGCCGAACGCGACGACGGCGTTCGGATCGAAGCCGCGCAGGGCGGCGCGCGCGATGTCGCTGCCGGCCCCGCCGACGATCGCGAGCTCCCGCGGCGGCGAGAGATGCAGGTCGAGCGTGCAGAGCGCCCAGCCGAACGCGGACGGCGCGCGGGAGACGACGTCGCGGACGAGCCGGAGCACGCCGACGGCTCGGCGCTCGAGCTCGTCGTCGCCCCAGATCCGCGCGAGCCGGAGCAGCACGAACGCGAGCATCGAGTTGCCGGACGGCGTCGGATTGTCGTCGAGGTCCTTCTGCCGGGCGACGAGCTGCTCGCCGTCCGACGGCGTCAGGAAGAAGCCGCCACGCTCGTCGTCGGCGAACAGCTCGACCGCGAGCAGCGCGAGACGCCGCGACTCCTCGAGCCAGCGCAACTCGCCGGTGGCGACGTGCAGCTCGTAGAGCCCGTGCGCGACGTTCGCGTAGTCCTCGAGGTAGCCGGTGCCCCTGGCGACGCCGTCGCGCCACGTCCGGTGCAGGCGGCCGCTCACGGAGAGCGGCCCGAGCAGGAACTCCGCGAGCGAGCGCGCCGCGTCGAGCCAGTCGTCGCGCTCGAGCCGCCGCCCCGCCTCGGCGAGCGCGGCGAGCATCAGCCCGTTCCACGACGCGATCGCCTTGTCGTCGCGGAACGGCTTCGGGCGCAGGTCACGCGCCGCGAACAGCACCTCCCGCTCCTCGTCCGTGAGCCGGCCGCGCAGGACGGAGCGGCCGTCCTCGAACGGCTGGAGCAGCGCGTCCCGGCCCGGCCCGATCACGGCGGCGAGCTCGTCGGCCGTCCACGTGAAGGTCAGTCCCTCGACGCCGTCCGTGTCGGCATCCTGCGCCGACGCGAAGCCGCCGCCGTCGAGCGCCAGCTCGCGCAGCACGTACTCGACGGTCGCCTCGACCACGCGCCGGTAGCCGTCGGTGCCGGTCAGCACCCACGCGTGCAGGTACGCGGGGACGAGCAGCGCGTTGTCGTACAGCATCTTCTCGAAGTGCGGGATGAGCCACTGCCGGTCGACCGAGTAGCGGTGGAAGCCGCCGCCGACGAGGTCGTACATCCCGCCCGCCGCCATCCCGTCGAGCGTGCCGAGGGCGGGCTCGAACTCGCCGCGGCGCAGCAGGAACTCGATCGCCGACGCCGGCGGGAACTTCGGCGCGTACCCGAAGCCGCCCCACTGCGGATCGAACTGCGAGCGGAGCACGTCGATCGCGCCGTCGAGCAGCTCCGCCGTCAGCGGCTGCGCCGACGGCTCCTTCGCGGCGCCCTGGCGCAGCGCGTCGACGAGCACCTGCGCCTGCCGCGCGACGTCGTCGCGCCGGTCGCGGTACGCCTCCGCCACCGCGCCGAGCACCTGCCGGAACGCCGGCATGCCGTGCCGAGGCTCGGGCGGGTAGTACGTGCCGCCGAAGAACGGCTCGCCGTCCGGCGTGGTGAACACCGTCATCGGCCAGCCGCCCTGCCCGGAGAGCGCGACGACCGCGTCCATGTAGACGGCGTCGACGTCGGGCCGCTCCTCGCGGTCGACCTTCACGCACACGAAGTGCTCGTTCATCAGCCGCGCTGTCGCTTCGTCCTCGAACGACTCGCGCTCCATCACGTGACACCAGTGGCACGCGGAATAGCCGATGGACACGAGCAGCGGCTTGTCCTCGGTGCGGGCGCGCGCGAACGCCTGGTCGCCCCACGCGTACCAGTCGACGGGATTGCCCGCGTGCTGGAGCAGGTACGGGCTCGTCTCGTGGGCAAGGCGGTTCATCGCGCGTACCCGACGATCGTCGCGTACCGGCGGAAGCCGACCGACTCGTAGAGCGCACACGCCGGAGCCGTGTCGCAACCGACGATCGCCTGCCTCATCCCCTCCGCATGCAGGCGGCTCAACGCGTACGTGCAGACCGCCGCGCCGAGGCCGCGGCGACGGAACTCCTCACGGGTGCCGACCGGCTCGAACAGGCCGACGCCGTTCTCGTCGTCCGGCCACGCGAGGACGTACGCGGCGAAGCGGCCGTCGGGCGCCTCGACGACGCAGTCGAGCGAGCTGCGGTACGGCCACTGCGCCATGACGTTGCGATAGCTCGACTCGGTGACGCGCGACGGCGCCCACACGTCGCGGTGAACGGCGACGCGCTCGGCGAGATCGTCGGCCTCCACCGTGCGACAGCGGAATCCGTCGGGCAGGCGCGGAAGCTCAGGCGCGTCCTCTAGCCCGCGCACGTTGTAGTGGAGCGCCCGGCCGGGCTCGGTGAAGCCGTGGCGCGCGAGGGCCGCGCGCGCCCCGTCGTCGTCCTCCAACACAAACGCCGTCTTCGCTTCCGGCTCGTCGAGGATCTCGTCGAGCAGGTCCATGTGTTTCGGATGAACGTCCAGCTCGAGGACGCCGCGGTCGCCCTTCAGCCACGACCACGCGACCACGCGGTCGCCGTCGTGCCAGAGGCGGATCTTCCATTCGTCCTCACGGCCCTCATGCTGTCGCAGGCCCCAAGCGACGTCGCCGACATGCCACGGCGCGCGGAGCCCGCGCAGCCTCCGCTGCTCGAGAGCGAGCTGCTGCATCCCTGCGATGATCTCCGGTGTGAGTCGCACGTATGAGGACATCGAGGTCGGGGCGGTGTACCGCAGCCGCTTCGGGCGGACGGTACTCGAAGCGGACAACGTCTGGTTCACGCTCCTGACGCTCAACACGAACCCGATCCACTTCGACGCCGCCTACGCAGCGACGACCGAGTGGAAGCAGCCGCTCGTCGACTCGACGTTCACGCTCGCGCTCGTCACGGGGCTTTCCGTCACCGACATCTCCGAGCGCGGCGTCAATCTCGGCTGGCGCGAGGTCTCCCTCCCGGCGCCGGTGTTCGCCGGCGATACGATCCGGGCCGAGACCGAGGTGCTGGCGAAGCGCGAGTCGCAGTCGCGCCCCGGGCAGGGGATCGTCACCGTCCGCACGCGCGGGCTCAACCAGCGCGACGAGGTCGTGATCGACTTCGAGCGCACGATCATGGTGCCCCTTGATCGCGACTGAACGGCTGCTCCTGCGCAAGCCGGCGCCCGACGACGACCTCTCGGCGTTCGTCGCCGACGCCGAGGTGCAACGGTGGACCGGAGGCCCCGGGACGCCCGAGCCGCTCATCGACCTCTGGCTACGGCGCTGGGTTCGCGACGAGGTCGGCCCGTTCGTCGTCGAGCTCGACGGCCGCTTCATCGGCCGCGTCGGCTTCATCGTCTGGGACACGCGCGCGTGGGAGACGTCGAGCTACGAGCTCGCCGGCGAGCATGCCGAGACGGAGCTCGGTTGGGCGCTCCTCAGCGGCTCGTGGGGACACGGCTACGCGACCGAGGCAGCGCGTGCGGCGCGCGGGTGGCTCTACGCCGAGCGCGACGTCGAGCACCTGATCTCTCTCATCGCACCCGAGAATGCTCGCTCGATCCGCGTCGCCGAGAAGCTCGGCGCCACGCGTGAGCAACGCGTCGAGACTCCTCACGGCCCCGCGGACGTCTGGGTGCATCCGCGATGAGCTTCGAGCCGCTGAACGGGATCCGCGTCGTCGACGTCACGTCGTCGCTCGCCGGACCGTCGTGCACGCAGCTGCTCGCGTCGCTCGGCGCCGACGTCGTCAAGATCGAGCCGCTCGGCGGCGACCACGCGCGCGCCTGGGGCCCGCCGTTCGTCGGCGGCGAGGGCGCGATGTTCCTCGCGTCGAATTCCGGCAAGCGGTCGCTCGCGCTCGACCTCTCCGACCCGCGCGGGCTGGAGGCGCTGCTGCGGCTCGCGGACCGCAGCGACGTGCTCGTGCAGAGCCTCCGGCCGGGCGCCGCGGGCGAGCACGGCTTCGGCGCGGAGACCGTTCGTGCCCGCAACCCGCGTCTCGTCTACTGCTCGATCGGCGCGTTCGGCTCGCAGGGGCCGCTGCGCGACCAGCCGGGCTACGACCCGCTGCTCCAGGCGGCGAGCGGGATCATGAGCGTCACCGGCGTGAACGAGATGCCGCCGGTGCGCGTCGGCGTGTCGCTGATCGACTTCGGAACCGGCGTGTGGGCCGCGCTCGGCGTCGTCTCGGCGCTGTACGAGCGCGAGCGGACGGGCGAGGGACGGACGATCGAGGTGTCGCTGTACGAGACGGCGCTGTCGCTGCTCTCGTACCAGCTCGTCGGCTACGTCGGCACCGGCGAGATCCCCGGGCGCGAGGGCAGTGCGTTCGCGCAGATCGCGCCGTACCAGGTGTTCGCAACGCGGGACGGCGAGCTGATGATCGTCGCCGGCAACGACAAGCTCTTCCGCGCGCTCTGCCGCGTGCTCGGGCTCGATGCGCTCGCGGAGGACGCGCGATTCCTGACGAATCCCGACCGCGTGCGCAACCGGGCGGAGCTGATCGCGCCGCTCGAGGACGCGATGCGGGAGCGCGGGACCGACGAGCTGCTCGCGGCGCTGATCGACGCCGGGATTCCCGCGTCTCCGGTCCGCAACGTCGGCGAGGCCGCGGAGCACGAGCAGACGCGGGCGCTGGGAATGCTGCAGGCCCTCGGCGGCCTGACGACGGTCGCGCAGCCGCTGTCGGTCGACGGCGAGCGTCTCGGCCACCGCACGCCGCCGCCGCCGGTCGGCGCGGACACCGCGGCGATCCTCGGGGAGCTCGGCTACGGCGACGCGGAGGTCGCGGAGCTTGCCGCCGGCGGCGTCGTCCGGCTCGGCTGACGGCGCCGTCGGCACGGAGCCGTACGCATCGCGTCACCACCGTGCCTGGCACGGTGCACGGGACGGGACACGTCCCGGGGTCAGACCCCAGGACGTGTCCGCGGCGGCCACGGGCCCGCGCGGTACACGTAGCCTTCGAGGCGGCGGCCGAGAAGCCCCTCCAGCCACTCCGAGACGGCGACGAGCGCGTCGAGGTCGACGCCGGTCTCCACGCCCTCGCTCTCGAGCAGATACGCGAGGTCCTCCGTGGCGACGTTGCCGGTCGCCCTCGGCGCGTACGGACACCCGCCGAGCCCGCCGACCGACGCGTCGAGCAGCAGCGCGCCCGCCTCGACCGCGGCGAGCGCATTCGCGTAGCCGGTGTTGCGGGTGTTGTGGCCGTGGAACCCGTCGGCGCCGGTGCGCTCGACGAGCACGCGCACACGCGTCGGCGTCGCCACGCCGATCGTGTCCGCGAGCACCACCTCGGCGCGGTCGGCGAACCGCGCCGCCAGCTCCGCCACGACGCCGGCGTCGACGGGCCCCTCGAACGGGCAGCCGAAGCAGACGGAGATGGTCACGGTCGCGGGCACCGTCGCCGCAGCGAGGATCGCCTCGGTCCGGGCGACCGCCTCCTCGAGCGACGCGTTCGCGTTCGCGCGGTTGAACGCCTCGGTGGCGCCGAAGCCGACATTGACGCGATCGAGTCCCGACGAACGGAACCGCTCCCAGCCGCGCTCGTTCAGCACGAGCCCCGAGTACTCGACACCCTCGCGCCGGTCGATCGCCGCCGCGACCTCCTCCGCACCGGCCATCTGCGGCACACGTTCGTCGCGCACGAAGCTCACCGCCTCGATCCGCGGCAACCCGGCCGCCGCGAGCCGGTTGACGAGCTCCGCACGCACCGCCGGCGCGAGCGTCTCCGGCTCGTTCTGGAGGCCGTCACGCGGCCCGACGTCGCACAGGGTTATCCGCACGGGCAGAGCGTAGTTGCCCCTGATGTGACGTGCAGCCGACGGGCGTACCGTGGACGCGGTGCATCCGTCAGCGTCATTCAGCGCCGCCATCCGCGTGCGCATCGACGACCGCCCAGGCGCGTTCGCGCGTCTTGCCGCGGCGATCGGCGAGGCCGGCGGGTCGCTGGGAGCGATCGACCTCGTCCGCGTCGAGAAGGCCACGAAGATCCGCGACGTCACGGTCCTCGCCGACGACGAGCATCACCTCCACGTGATCGTCGACGCCGTCCGCGCGGTCGAGGGCGTCGAAGTGGTCAACGTCTCCGACCGCACCTTCCTGCTCCATCTCGGCGGGAAGATCGAGGTGCGCCCGCGGACCGCGATCAAGACGCGCGAGGACCTGTCGATGGCCTACACGCCGGGCGTCGCCCGCGTCTCACGCGCGATCGCCGACGACCCGGAGAAGATCTGGAACCTGACGATCAAGCGCAACACCGTCGCGGTCGTGAGCGACGGCACCGCCGTGCTCGGGCTCGGCGACATCGGGCCGGGCGGAGCGATGCCCGTGATGGAGGGCAAGGCCGTCCTCTTCAAGGAGTTCGGCGGCGTCGACGCGTTCCCGATCTGCCTCGACACGAAGGACCCGGACGAGATCGTCCGCACCGTGCAGGCGATAGCGCCGGCCTTCGGCGGGATCAACCTCGAGGACATCTCGGCGCCGCGCTGCTTCGAGATCGAGCGGCGGCTCCGCGAGACCCTCGACATCCCCGTCTTCCACGACGACCAGCACGGCACCGCGATCGTCGTGCTCGCGTCGCTCCTCAACGCGCTGCGGGTCGTCGGCAAGCGGATCGAGGACGTCCGCATCCTGACCACCGGCTGCGGCGCGGCCGGCATGGCGGTGACCCGGATCCTCCAGAGCGCCGGCGCGGGCTGGATCGTCGGCTGCGACGAGGGCGGCGCGCTCTACCGCGGCCGGCCCGGGCTCAACGACGCGAAGCGCGAGTACGCCGAGACGACCAACCCGGACAACCTCCAGGGCACGGCGGACGAGCTGCTCGAGGGCGTCGACGTCTTCATCGGCGTGTCCGTCCCCGGCGCGATCACCGCCGAGGGCGTGAAACGAATGGCCGACCACGCGATCGTGTTCGCGATGGCGAATCCGAACCCCGAGGTCGATCCGGAGACGATCGAGGGTCTTGCCGACGTGATCGCCACCGGGCGTTCCGACTATCCGAACCAGATCAACAACGTGCTCGCGTTCCCCGGCGTCTTCCGCGGCGCGCTCGACGTGCGGGCGCGGACGATCAACGCGGAGATGGAGCTCGCGGCGGCCCGCGCGATCGCGGCGATCATCGCCGACGACGAGCTCGCGCCGGACTACATCGTCCCGAGCGTCTTCAACCGCGCCGTGGCTCCCGCCGTCGCCGCTGCGGTGGCAGAGGCGGCCGAGCGCACCGGCGCAGCGCGCCGCTCGCCCTCCGCGCCGCCGGCCGTCGCCGGACTTCCGTAGTTGTCCGCAGGAGAGGTCAGCGGCGCGGACGATGGCGGCCTGGCCGGCGACCGCGACCATGCGCCCATGACCACCGTCACCCATCACGAGCAGTCCCTTCCGGTCCCGTTCGAGACGGCGCTCGTCTCCGACGCGATGAGCCCCGGCGTGATCAGCTGCCCTCCCGAGACGCCGCTTCGCGTGGTCGCCCGCATGATGTCGACGTTCTCCGTCCACTCGGTGTTCGTGTTCGAGCATCAGGAGGAGGACGACGAGGACATGCAGCTCTGGGGTGTCGTCTCCGACCTCGACCTCGTCGCTGCCGGACGGCTCGACGTGGACACGCGGACGGCCGGCGGCAGCGCCGTCACGCCGCTCGTCACCGTCTGCTCCACCGAGCCGCTCGCGGTCGCCGCGCAGCTGATGGCGGAACAGGGAGTCGCGCATCTCGCGGTCACCGACCCGGGATCGAAGCGCCCCGTCGGCGTCATCTCGACACTCGACATCGCCCGCTCGATCGCCGCCGGCACCGGCCCGCGCGAGACGCAGGCGTCGGCGTAGCCGGCTAGCGCGTCCCGAGCTCCATCCCAAGCAGGCGCGGAAGCGCAGCTCCGGCGCGCGCCGCCGCCGGCGGGCGCCGTCCCTCCTCCTCCGCCGCCTCGCACGCCATGATCGACGTGCGGACGAGCCCGCCTCCGAGTCGCCGTAACGGCTCCGGCGGCAGGTGCGGAACGCTCCGCGTCGCCAGCGGCAGCCGCGTCCACTCGTCGTCGCTGCCGAGCGCGAGCGAGGCGAGGATGCGGCCGCCGAGCCAGCTCGGGCCGACGCCGTGCCCCGAGTAGCCGGCGCCGTAGTGGATGCGCGTCCCGGGCTTGGTCGCGAAGAACGGCAGATGGTCGGCGGAGACGTCGATCGGGCCGCCCCACGCGCGCTCGACGCGGGCGCCGGCGAGCCCCGGCAGCAGCCGCCGCAGCCCCGCCTCCGCGCGCGCGGCCGTCGGCAGGTCGCGGCTGAAGCGATCGTCGACGCGGCCGCGGAATCCGATCGGGCCCGAGCCGCTGCCCATGAGCACGCGCCCGTCGTTCGTCGTGCGGAAGTAGTGCAGGAACATCCGCCCGTCGAGGATCGCCTCGCCCCCGGTCCAGCCGATCTCCTCCACCAGCCCGGGCGCGGGCTCGGTGAGGACGACATACGAGCCGAAGTTGGTCAGGCTGCGCGAGGCCGGCGACCATCCGGTCAGCGCGGCGTTCATCGCGAGGACGATCTCGCGCGCACGGACGACGCCGCCGTCCGTCTCGGCGACGCCGTCGCGGACCCGCCGCACCGGCGTTCCCTCGTACAGCTCGACGCCGGCGTCGAGCGCCGCACGCCGGAGCGCACGCACGAGCAGCCCCGGATGGACGGTCGCCCCGTCCGGGAAGAAGACGCCGCCCCGGAAGACCGGCGAGACGACGCGACGCGCCAGCTCGTCGCGCGAGAGCGCGACCGCCTGGTCCGCGCGGCCGACCGCGGCCGCCGCCGCCACCGCCCGGTCGATCGCCCCGTCCTGCGCCGGCGCCGCCGACACCATCAGCATCCCGCCCTCGCGGAGCCAGACGTCCTCGCCGCGCGACTCCGCGAACGCGCGCACGCCCGGGACGATCTGCTCGGCCGCCTCCGCGAGCCGCAGCGCGTCCGCGTCGCCGAGCAGCCCCCGCAGCGACGCGAGCGACGCCCAGTAGCCGTGGATGAACCCACCGTTGCGGCCGCTCGGCCCGGCGCCGCAGATCTCCGCCTCGAGCAGCGCCACCCGCAGCTCCGGCGCCCGCTCGCGTAACGCAAGTGCAGTCCACAGCCCGGTGTAGCCGCCGCCGGCGATGACGACGTCGACGTCGAGGCCGCCCGCGAGCGCCGGCGCCGGCCGCGGCTCCTCGGCCGCGAGCGCCTGCTCCAGCCACCAGGCGGGAAGTGCCGGCGCGACCGTCACCGGCTCAGAAGTGCGACGTCGCGTGCTCGACCGGATTGTCGAGCAGCCCCGCCGGCGCCACCTCGGTCCGGCGACGGAAGAACGCGCGGTACCTGGCGGCGCAGATCAGCATCAGGGGCACGCCCAGCAGCAGCGTCCCGATCCCGATCACGATCGGAATCTGGATCCCCCACAGCGGCTTCGAGTAGCCCGCACCGGGCTGGCTGTAGTCGTGGAACGCCTTGGCGAAGACCGCGAACATGAGCACGGCGCCGGCGAGCGGCAGCAGCCCGACGAGGAAGAAGTGGCGGGCGCTCGTGAACAGGTCGCGCCGGTAGTACCACGCGCAGATGAGTCCGGTGAAGCCGTAGTAGAAGCAGATGGAGAAGCCGAGCGCCGTGATCGAGTCGCCGAGGACGTCCTGTGCCGGATTGAGCGCGACGAGCAGGATCGTCCACACGATCGACAGTGCGCCCATGCCGAGCGTGGAGACCGTCGGCGTCAGGTAGCGCGGGTGGATGTCGCCGAACACCTTCGGGATCGCGCCCCAGCGCGCCATCGACAGCGTCGTCCGCGCCGTGGGCAGGATCGTCGTCTGCGTCGACGCCGACGCGGACGTCAGCACAGCGATGATCAGCAGCTTGTCCCACGGCGTGCCGAATACGTTCGTCCCGAGCACGCTGAGCACGTCGTTCGAGTTCTTCTCCAGCGTGCCGGTGCCGGCGAACGCCTGCCCCGCCGTCGAGACGACGACGTACGTGACGACGAGCAGCAGCGTGGAGACGACGGCGGCGCGGCCCGGCCCTTCGGCGGACGCCTCCGACTCCTCGTTGACCGAGACACCGGAGTCCCACCCCCAGTAGATGAAGATCCCGAGCAGGACGCCGTCGGCGAGGGCGCTGAACGAGACCGCAAACGGGTTGAACCACGACGCGCTGACGTGCATCGATCCCGCCGGGTGGCCGGTGTACACCTTCACGAGCGCGACGATCGAGAAGGCGGCGAGGATGACCAGCTCGGCGCTGAGCAGTCCCACCTGCGTCCGCGCCGACAGCTCGATGCCACGGAAGCAGATCCAGGTCATCAACGCGATCCAGACGACCGCGCCGAAGATGATCCAGGCCGTCGAGTCCGCCCCGCCGTTCCAGCCGAAGAGCAGGTACGTGTACTGCGCGGCGATCACCGACAGCGACGCCATCACGATCACGTCGGCGACGAAGATCGCCCACCCGTTGATCCAGCCGACGTAGGGGCCGAACGCGCGCGTCCCCCACGCGAACGTCGTGCCGCAGTCCGGATCGGCCTTGTTCAGATACTTGTAGCCGAGCGCGACGAACAGCATCGGCACGAACGACGCGATCAGGACGCCGGGCGCGTGCACGCCGACGCCCTTGACCGCGACGATGAAGCCGAGTGTTGCGGCGAGCGAGTAGGCGGGCGCCGTCGAGGCGACGCCGATGACGAGGTTCGACAGGTAGCCGAGCGCATCGGCCTTCAGCCCCTTGTCACCGACGGGAATGTGCCCCTCGACCAGCTCCGGGGCCGCGGACTCGCTCGTCACGGCGCTACCCGGCGGGCTGGGTCGCGACCGTCTCGTCCAGCTCCACCGTTGCGGACTCACGCCGCACGTCGGCGCCGAACAGGTATCCGATCGCCCCGATCGCGACGATGACGAGGAGCGTCCCGAGTGTCAGGTACTCGAAGGTCACGCGATCGACGCCCCACGAGTCCTTGAAGGAGTAGCCGACTCCGAAGAGCTTCTCGAGCGAGTCCGGGAACACGGCGACCCACGAGCCGAGGGCGATCCAACCCGTGACGAGGATCGTCGAGATCCAGATTCCCGTCATCCCGAACGGATGCACGTAGGGCCGGTGCACGTGCGCATGCGAGTAGCGCAGCTTCAGCGCGGCCGGGAAGATCCACAGATACGAGAGCAGCGTCGTGGAGATGGCGATGTCGAGCACGACGACGAACTTCGCATTGTCCCCGCCGTTGAACGCGGCAACGGCGACGATCATGAACGCCGACGCCACGATCCCCGAGAGGACGTTGACCCGGACCGGAGTTCCGAGCCTCCGGTTGAAGACGCCGAAGAACGGGACGAACGCGCCGTCGTACGACGCGACAGCCTGGATCCGGTCCGATCCGATCATCCAGACCGAGCCCGAGGTGATCAGCGCACCGACGAAGGAGAGCGTCATCAGGATCAGCAGCACGTGCGCCGCGCCGCCGTAGACGCCGTGGAAGACGAGCGTGACGGCGTCGATGAAGCCGCCGATCCCCGTCACGGCCTTCGCCGGGAGCACCAGGATGATGCAGAGCACCGGGATGACGTACATCGCCACACCGGCGATCCCGCTGCGGAGCACGGACAGCGGCACGTCCTTCTGCGGGTTCTCCATCTCCTCCGCCGCGCCGTTCTGGAGCTCGAAGCCGACGTAGTTGAACAGCAGGAGCGGCACGAGGCCGAAGAAGACGGCACGCGTCGGGCTCAGGTCGCCGGCCGCGAAGCCCGCGACCCCGTGCTTGATCCCGTAGATGATCACGGTCAGCGAGAAGAAGCCGAGCACGACGCCGCGGAGGATCGCGCCGGCGTTCGGGATCCACTTGCCGTAGCGGAGCGAGGCGATGGCGACACCGATCGAGATCCAGATGAACAGGAGCTTGAAGAGGTAGTCGCCTGCCGTCCCGCTGCCGATCCCGAAGACGTTCGCGCTCCACGCGCTCGTTGCGATGAACGCGAGCGAGCCGCCGACCCAGAGCGGGTTCGTCACCCAGTAGAGGATGGCGGCGATGCCGCCGTGGAAGCGTCCGAACGCGAGCTTCACCCACTCGTAGGGCCCGCCCTCCTGCGTGAACGCCGACCCGACCTCGGACATGAGCAGCATGTACGGGATCACGAACACGGCTGCGAGCAGCACCAGCCAGAAGAAGCCCTCCGGGCCCTTGTTCGCCACGGTTCCGAGCGTGTCCAGCCCGACGAACGCGCAGATGGTGAAGAAGACCATGTCGAATCGCCGGAGCGACTTGATCAGCTTGCCCTTCTCCTCGAGCGCGAGAGCCGTGGTGGTCTCGACGAGCTGTGGGTCGGTGCTCACGTGTTCCCTCCCTTGGATGTGACTTGCTCCCATGCCTCGACGAGCGTCTCGCCGAGGATGCCTGTCATCTCGTCGAACTCCTTCTGCGTCGCCACCAGCGGCGGCGAGATCTGGATCACCGGATCGCCGCGGTCGTCGGCGCGGCAGATCAGCCCGCGCTCGAACAGCCGCGGCGACAGGAAGCCGCGGAGGAGCGTCTCGCACTCCTCGTCGCTGAACGTCGCCCGGGTCTGCTTGTCCTTGACGAGCTCGATCGCGTAGAAGTACCCCGCGCCGCGGACGTCGCCGACGATGGGCAGCTCGAGCAGCTGCTCGAGCGTCGCGCGGAAGGCCGCCTCGTTCCCGAGCACGTGCTCCATGATCCGCTCGCGCTTCATGATCTCGATGTTCTTCAGCGCGATCGCGCACATCGTGGGATGGCCGCCGAACGTGATCCCGTGCGAGTACATCGACGTCGACTCGAGGAACGGCTCCATCACGCGGTCGGTGGTGACGACGGCGCCGATCGCCGCGTACGACGACGAAAGTCCCTTCGCGCACGTGACGATGTCGGGCCTGATGTCGTAGCGCTCGGACGCGAACCAGTGGCCGAGCCGCCCGAAGCCGGTGATCACCTCGTCGGCGGAGAGCAGGATCTCGTACTTGTCGCAGAGCGCGCGCACGCCCTGCCAGTAGCCGGCGGGCGCGACGAACGCGCCGCCCGCGTTCTGCACCGGCTCCATGTGCACCATGCAGACCGACGCCGGCCCCATGGCGAGGATCGTCTGCTCGAGGTCGTCGAGCAGGAACCGGGTGAACTGCTCCTCGGTCTCCTCCGCCGGCCGGTGGTAGCGGTTCGTGTTGCGCACGTGACGCACCTCGGGGACGAGCGGCTCGAACGGGCTGCGGAGCGCCGGGATGCCGTTGATCGAGAGCGCGCCGAGAGTGGTCCCGTGGTAGGCGAGGTGCCGTGCGATCGCCTT
>Ga0335069_10009061_pt1 | contig 14191 bp, 15 predicted proteins | sample Lox_Sample_11_FD_206714 | JGI IMG/M metagenome (GOLD analysis project Ga0335069, IMG submission 206714) | Soil microbial communities from Loxahatchee National Wildlife Refuge, Florida, United States - Lox_Sample_1.1 | ecosystem: Environmental > Terrestrial > Soil > Wetlands | place: USA... | reverse complement strand
GTTCTATGGCGGCACCTGGCTGTGGCGCTATCCCAACATGACGCTGTCGGTCTTCCCCGATGGCATGAACATCTCGCGCATCCTGCCGCTCGGCCCCGGCCGCATGCGGCAGAGCTACAACTTCCTGTTCCGGGACACGTCGGACGCCGCGATGGTGCGCAACCGCGACACCATTGCGCGCAACTGCGCCGTCATCCGCGAGGATTTCGGCATCTGCGAATCGACGCAGGCCAACCTCGAATCCGGCATCTTCGACCGCGGCCCCCTCAGCCCCCGCCACGAAGACGGCGTCCGCCACTTCCACGACCTCGTGCGCCAGTCGCTGGAGGCCGCCCCGCCCGCCTGACTTGCTCCCCCACGAGCGGGGTCGCGCCGCGCCTCGCCGTCGCCAAAAAGGGGACTGGCTCCGCAGCGCAGCGAAGGTGCCTGTCCCCTTTTTCTGCTCCGGTCTGTCAGTCGATAGTCGGGGCGCAGGGCGCCAGGAAATGTCGGCGCGAGGTCACGCCGCTTCTTGATAGAGATACTTCTGGAACCCCGTGTATGAGCGGGCGCGGAGTGTAGTACTCGCCGCCGTTGCGCCCGGCGTTGCCCATGTTCCTGATCTTGGCCTCGTAGAGGTGCGAGAGCTCGTGCTTCTCGGCCTGGGAGCGGAAGCGCAGTTCGTCGATATGGTCGATGATCTCGCGCAGGTTGTAGCCGCTGGAGATCTCGCCGAAGATCTCCCCGATCTTGTACTCGATGGTGTTCGGCCCGCTCGCCTTCTGCGTGAAGCCCTGGAGATAGGGAATGAGTTTCTCATCGACGAAGTCGCAGAGATCGTCGCCGGTCAGGGCGGTGTTGTGGTCGAGCTTGCCATCCGTGCCCTTCGGCGCCGCCCAGCTATCCCAGCGGTACTGCTTGTCGAGGATGAAGCTGTATTTCTTCCCCCCGAGCTTGGCCTCCATGGCTTTGTCCTGTTCCAGCCCATCGAGGTATTTCAGGAACAGGAGCCACGACGTCTGCTCGGTGTAGTCCAGCTCGGTCGTGCAGCCGGCCTCTTTCCGGAGCACGTCGTCGATGTTCTTGAAGGCTTGTTCGAACATGGCTCTGGCGGCTCCCCACTGCGTATGCGCGATTTTCTTGTACTTTGACGATCCGCGCGCCCGGCGGCAATCGGTGGCGGCGGCGAGAGGCGAGCTCAGGTTCTTCTTGTTTGCTTCCTGGTGTTCCCGCGGCCGGCGTCAACGGCCTTCGCGCCTGTCGACCTCGGCAATCATCGCCTCGATGGCGTGGCGAAGCGGCGTGACGTGCTGTTTTGCGATGGTCCAGATCACCTCGTCGTACACTTCGTCATAGTCGTGACGGAGGATGTTGCCGACGCCGCGAATCTTGATCCAGGGAATCCCGGTATGCGCGTCGGTCAGGTCTTCCGGCAATCGCCGCGAAGCCTCGGAAATGATCTCGATGTTGCGCTCGATCGCGCGTCTGAGCAGCGTATCGGCGAGATAATCCGGGAACTCCCGGCTGGCGACGTGCTCCTCGATAAAGAGGATCGCATCACGGATGTCGTGGAGGCGCTGGCGCGGAGACCGCGGCGGCATCGATGTTCCCTCCGGCATTGGCTGGCGGTAGCCGGGGTGCGGAAACACCTCGACGGCCTCGGCTAGAATATTGTCCTTGAGAAACCGCTTGAGCCGTCCCCGCTCCGCGAGTTCGACCTCGCGGCCGAGCAAGTCGCATAGCAGGAGGCGGATTCCGGCAATGTCGAGAAGCGACCGGACCTTGGTCTTGTCATAGTCGACGAGAACGTCCACGTCGCTGTCGGCCCGCGCCTCGTTCCGCAACGTCGAACCGAACAGCGCAAGCCGCGTCACGCCGTGCGCGCGAATCTCGTCCTCATGTGCGCCGAGAACGCGCATTGCTTCGTCGCGGGTCAGGGGCTTCGCTTTGACGACCTGCTGCATGCCGCTACCCTACCATGCGGGCGGGCTCTCGGTACGACCCCGTCCTCAGGCTCGACCTCGGGGAGGCCGCCAGCCGATGACGGCGAACGCAATACGCGACTCCACGAAGTCGCCCCCACGCCGCCATCCGATCATGTTGGGCAACCAAGCGAACAGGGTCAAGCGATCGGCAGATTCGATACCGCGATTGCATTGATGCCGGAGGCTTAGGTTGACTCAAAGATCGTCTGTTCCTATAATGTTCCGAAGGCGGCGCTCAGGTTGCGTCGCGGTTGTTAGACATCGTGAAGATGGTCGCTGCCCACCGCCATCCGTGCCAAGATGGCGGACGTGAACCTTGCCTCTATCCGTCAGCTCGTGGACGCCACTGACTTCCTTTACATGGGGTCGTTTGGCAGATTCGAGAAATAAGGCCAACAAGGCTGCCCTATTCGGCGACCGGCCTTAGGCCTGCGGAGGTCCGTGCAGGTTACAGCGCTCCAGCAAGATCCAAGTCCCATCCAACGGCGAGACGCTCGGTTTCCCGCTGGACATGGGGTCCATCGCTCACTTTTGCCTTTGCCAGCGTCGCCCCGCCCCGGACTACGCAAAATGCGATAGCCTCGTTCTTCGAGTTTGAAGGAAATTTCCCTCATCCAGCGGCGCCGGCCTGCGTTTCCCGCTGGACATGGGGTCCATCCTTCACTTTTGCCTCCGCCGCGCACTGGCAAGCCCCGGCCGTCCCGCACCCATCGCCCTTGGCATCGCCCGCGGGCAGGGCCTATGGTGCAGGGGCAAAGCGGCAGTCATAGCCGCGGCCACCAGACACGGGCTTGGCTAGACGGGGACGTTGAACGATGGCGGATGCGACACCGGCCCTGGTCGTCGAGGACATGCACAAGTGCTTCGGCGACCTCAAGGTCCTCAAGGGCATTTCCATGCAGGCCCACGAGGGCGATGTGAAGGCCATCCTCGGCTCGAGCGGCTCGGGCAAGAGCACCTTCCTGCGCTGCATCAACCTCCTGGAGATGCCGGATTCCGGCAAGGTCTACGTCGCCGGCGAGCTCATCAAGATGAAGCCGACGCGCGACGGCCACGCCACCCCGGAGGACCACAAGCAGGTCGACCGCATCCGCTCCGAGCTCGGCATGGTCTTCCAGAGCTTCAATCTCTGGTCGCACATGACCGTGCTGCAGAACCTCATCGAGGCCCCCATCCATGTGCTGAAGCTGCCGAAGGCCGAGGCGATCGAGCGGGCCGAGGCCCTGCTCGCCAAGGTCGGCATCGCCGACAAGCGCCACCACTACCCCAGCCACCTCTCCGGCGGCCAGCAGCAGCGCGCCGCCATCGCCCGGGCCCTCGCCATGGAGCCCAAGGTGATGCTGTTCGACGAGCCGACCTCCGCCCTTGACCCCGAATTGGTCGGCGAGGTATTGCGCGTCATGCGGCAGTTGGCCGAGGAAGGCCGCACCATGCTGGTCGTCACCCACGAGATGGGTTTCGCCCGCGAGGTGGCCTCGGAAGTCATCTTCCTGCATCAAGGCCGCGTCGAGGAGCAGGGCCCGCCCAAGGAAGTATTCGGCAATCCGAAGTCCGAACGCCTGCAAAAATTCCTGGCCAGCAACGTGTCGGGCGGCCATGCCGCGCCGGCCCGCCCGAACTGAGCCATAAGCAGTCCAACGATTGGAGGAGCAATCTTGAACAACCGTATTCTCAGCATCCTGATCGTCGTCGCGATCATCATCGTCGGCGGCGTCTGGTACTTCAAAACGCAGAAACCGGCCGAGCAGCAGGCCGCCGCGCCCGCCGCGTCGACCACGATGGCCCCGGCCGCCACCACGACCGCCCCGGCCACGACGGCCGCTCCGGCGGCGGCGACGACAACCACGCAGACCGCCGCCGCGCCCGCCGCCGGCCCGATGGCCGGGAAGTCCCTGAAGATCGCGACGGAAGGCGCCTATGCGCCCTTCAACTTCGTCGCCCCGGACGGCTCGCTGCAGGGCTTCGACGTCGATATCGCCAACGCCCTCTGCGCGCATATGCAGGCCAAGTGCGAGGTCGTGAAGCAGGATTGGGACGGCATGATCCCGGGCCTGCTGGCCAACAAGTTCGATGCCATCGTCGCCTCGATGTCGATCACCGATGAGCGCAAGCAGAAGGTCGACTTCACGAACAAGTACTATCAGATACCCGCGAAGTTCGTGGCCAAGAAGGGCGCCAACCTGACGATCAGCAAGGACGGCCTCAAGGGCAAGACGATCGGCGTGCAGGGCTCGACGATCCACGAGAACTATCTGCGCGACAACTACGGCGACGTCGCCACCATCAAGCCCTACGACACCCAGGAGAACGCCAATCTCGATCTCGCCGCCGGCCGCCTCGACCTGGTGCTCGCCGACAAGGTGGCGCTCGGCGAGGGCTTCCTGAAGACCGACCAGGGCAAGGACTTCGAGTTCGTCGGTCCCGACCTCAGCGACCGGAAGTGGTTCGGCGACGGCGCCGGCATCGCCGTGCGCAAGGGTGAGGCCGATCTGCTGAAGGGGCTGAACGATGCGATCGCCGCGATCCGCATCGACGGCACCTATCAGAAGCTCGAGCAGAAGTACTTCGCCTACGACATCTACGGCTCGCCCGGCACGTAACAGCCAACGGTCGCGGCGCCGCTCCTCGACGGGGTGGCGCCGCTGCCACCGGCCCCGCCGCCACCGGCCCCGCTACCACTGGTCCCGTCATGTCGGCTTCCTCGATCCAAGCGTTTCGCGACTACGCCTGGATGCTCCTGCCCGGCCTGGGCATGACCGTCGTCGTCGGCGTCGTCTCCATGGCGATCGCCATCATCCTGGGAATCACGGGCGCGACGGCAAAGCTGGCCCGGCCCTTCGCCGCCCGCGCCGCCGCGCAGGCCTATACGACGGTCATCCGCGGCGAGCCGGAACTCATCCTGCTCTACCTCGTCTTCTTCGGCGGCTCGCGCGTCCTGCAGCAGATCGCCACCCTCTTCGGCTACACCGGCTATGTCGAGGTCAATCCCTTCGCCGCCGGCGTCTTCACCATCGGCTTCGCCTACGGCGCCTATGCGACCGAGGTGTTCCGCGGCGCCATCATTGCCGTCCCCAAGGGACAGATCGAGGCGGCCAAGGCCGCCGGCATGCATCGCTGGCTCATCCTGCGGCGGATCCTTATGCCGCAGGTCTGGCGCTTTGCCCTGCCCGGCCTCGGCAATGTCTGGCTGGTGCTGGTCAAGGCCACCGCGGTGACGTCGGTCGTCGGCGTCGAGGAGCTCACGCGCAAGGCGCATTTGGCCAGCGGCGCCACGCACCAGGCGTTCCTCTTCTATCTCCTGAGCGCGCTCCTCTACCTGGTGCTGACGGCGGTCTCGGCGGCGGTCTTCCGTCACGCCGAGCGGCGGGCCAATCGCGGCGTGCGGCGGGCCTGACGCGCCATGGATTTCGCCCTCATCATCGACAGCCTGCCGGCGTTGCTGCGCGGCACGCTGCGCACGATCGAGCTGCTGATCCTCTCGCTCATCTTCGGCGCCGCGCTCTGCGCCGTCGTCGTGCCGATGCGCATGTCGCGCAATCCGCTGATCCGGGTGCCGGCCGACACCTACGCCTTCTTCTTCCGCGGCACGCCGCTCCTGATCCAGCTGTTCCTCATCTATTACGGCCTCGGCCAGTTCCACGACTTCTGGGAGAGCGTCGGGCTGTGGTTCATCTTCAAGGATGCCTTCTGGCCGGCGATCATCGCGTTCACGCTGAACACGGCCGCCTACACGTCCGAGATCATGCGCGGCGCCATCCTCGGCCTGCCGCATGGCGAGATCGAGGCCGCGCGGGCCTGCGGCATGTCGCGCCTGCTGCTGCTCCGCCGCATCATCCTGCCCAAGGCGATTCGCCTGGCGTTGCCGGCCTACTCGAACGAGGTCATTCAGATGATGTTGTCGACCTCGCTGGCCAGCATCGTCACCATTCCCGACCTCATGGGCGAGGCCCGCAACATCGTCAACCGCACCTACGCGGTCTACGATCTCTACATCACCGCCGGTCTCATCTACTTCGTGCTGATGTACGGGCTGACCTGGATCTTCCGCACGGTCGAGCATCGGCTCAGCGGCCATCTGCGGGATCGCCCGACAGTGGTCGCCGGAACGGCCGCCGCGTTGCAGCCGCCGCCGGTTCTTATTCGCTAGGGTCGCGGGGGTTTGGTGGAGCTGAGGGGAATCGAACCCCTGACCTCCTCATTGCGAACGAGGCGCTCTCCCATCTGAGCTACAGCCCCACGCCAAGGCCGCAAGTATCGGTTCCGGCGGGCCTTTCAAGGTGGCGGACTATGGTCGGCGGCGGGGCCGGATGTCAAGCTTGCGGCGGGCCCCTTGCATGCCGGCGGAGCGGCGGCTAGGGTCGCCGCGGTCAGCCGGACATTAACGCTTGGAATGCCGATGCCGCCGGTCACTTGGCTCATCTACACGATCATCAAGATCTACATCTACGTCCTGATCGCGTGGGTCGTGATGAGCTGGCTGCTTGCCTTCAACGTGGTGAATACGCGCCACCCCTTCGTTAACGCGATTGCCCGCTTCCTGCACAATGTCACGGCCCCGGCGCTGCGGCCGATTCAGCGCGTCGTGCCGTTGATCGGCGGCGTCGACATCTCGCCCCTGATCCTGGCCCTGCTCCTCAGCTTCGTGCAGCAGCTCGTCGTCCGATACGTCTGGCTTTAGGCGATGCCGGCGAGCGCTGCCTTGCCCTTCAGTGCGGCGGCAGGCGGCATCAGAGTGCGCCTGCGCGTTCAGCCGAAGGCGCGCCGCGATCGCATCGATGGGCCGGCGCCGGAGCCCGACGGTGGTGTCGCGCTCAAGGTCGCGGTGACCGCCGCGCCGGAAGACGGCCGCGCCAATGCGGCGGTGATCGCCTTGCTGGCCGATGCCTGGAAGCTGCCCAAGTCCCGCTTCACGCTCCTGTCCGGCGCCACCGGCCGGCACAAGACAATCCATTTGCAGGGCGACCCGCAGCGGCTTATGCAGACTCTGGGGGATTGGCTGAGGAACACGGAAACGGCGCCATGAACGACGCGGCTGCGAAACCCGACGCCAAGGTCATCGACGGCAAGGCCTTCGCCGAATCGCTCCGCCGGCGTATTGCCCAGCAGGTCGCGGCGCTCCAGGCAAAGCACGGGTTCACGCCCGGCCTCGCCGTGGTGCTCGTCGGCGAGAACCCGGCGAGCCAAGTCTACGTCCGCAACAAGGGCCAGCAGACGAAGGAATCCGGCATGGCTTCCTTCGAGCACAAGCTGTCCGCCCAAACGAGTCAGAAGGATCTCCTGGCTCTCGTCGACCGCCTCAACCGGGATCCTGCCGTGAACGGAATTCTCGTGCAGCTCCCGCTGCCCAAGCAGATCGATCCGCAGGCCGTCATCAACGCCATCGATCCCGACAAGGACGTCGACGGATTTCACGTCGTGAATGCCGGGCGGCTGGCCACCGGCGGACAGGGACTGGTGCCGTGCACGCCGCTCGGCTGCCTCATGCTGCTCAAGGACCGGCTCGGCGATCTCGTCGGCAAGCGCGCCATCGTCGTCGGCCGCTCCAACATCGTCGGCAAGCCCATGGCGCAGCTGCTCCTCAACGAAAGCTGCACGGTAACCATCGCCCATTCGAAGAGCCGCGATCTCCCTGGCGAATGCCGCCGCGCCGACATCGTCATTGCGGCTGTCGGCCGGCCGGAGATGGTGCGCGGCGACTGGATCGCGCCCGGGGCCACGGTCATCGACGTCGGCATAAACCGCATCGACGCCCCCGGCGGCAAGACGAAGCTCGTTGGCGACGTCGCCTACGCCGAGGCCTACCCGCATGCCGGCGCCATCACGCCGGTGCCCGGCGGCGTCGGCCCCATGACCATCGCCTGCCTGCTGCAGAATACGCTGACGGCCGCCTGCCGCCAGCGCGGCATCGCCGTCACCTGAAAGCAGCCCCATGACCGGCACGATCATCGAACTGGTCATCGCCGCCATCGTCTTCGTCGGCAGCCATGTCGGCATCTCCAGCAGCGGCCTCCGCGCCGACCTCGTGCGGCGCCTCGGCGAGCGCGCCTATGTCGGCCTCTATACCGGTGTGTCGCTTATCCTGCTTGCCTGGCTCATCCGCGCCTATGCGGGGGCGCCCCGGATCCAGCTGTGGTGGCCGCCGCCTGCGCTCGTCATCCTGCCGCTCGTCGTCATGGCCTTCGCGCTGCTCTTCGTCGTCTGCGGCCTGACGCAGCGCAATCCGACGGCGGCCGGCGTCGCCGGCCCGCCCGCCGCCGACGCGCAGCCCGCGAGCGGCATCTTCGCCGTTACACGCCACCCGGTGATGTGGGGTATCGGCCTGTGGGCCATCTCGCATTTTCTCGTCAACGGCGATCTCGCCTCGATGATCCTCTTCGCCTCGCTCGGCTTTCTTGCCCTCTATGGCACGCGCCTGATCGATGCGAAGAAACAGCGAACCTGGCCAGCCGAAGACTGGCGCCGATTCTCGTCCTCGACCTCGAACATTCCCTTCGCGGCCATCTTCACCAGCCGCAACGAATTCCACGTCCTGCAGATCGGCTGGTGGCGGATCATGCTCGCCGGCGTGCTCTATATCGTCTTGATCCTCCTGCACGGCGTCTTCTCCGGCGTACCGGTGGTGGTGCAGTACTAGTGGGCGCCATGTCATACTGGCGACGCCTCGTTCCCGATGATTTCGCGGTTCCGGATCGGCTCGATGGCGATGGCTTCCGCCTGCGCATGCTCACGGTGAACGATCTGGTCAAGGACTACGATGCCGTGATGTCGAGCGAAGCACGGCTCAAGGGCTCGATGAATCCCGATAGCGGCTGGCCCAACGGCCTGACGATCGAAGAGGACCTGATCGATCTCGGCTGGCACCAGCGTGAGTTTCTGCAGCGCCGCTCCTTCGCCTACACGGTGATGTCGCCGGACGAGTCGGTCTGCCTCGGCTGCTGCTACATCTATCCGAGCGACAAATCCAACTTCGATGCCAAGGCCTTCTGGTGGGTGCGCAGCAGCGCATTGGCCGACGGCCTCGACGACCGGCTCGGCGCGGCGTTCCGCGCTTGGCTCGGTCGCTGGCCCTTCAAGCGCATCGCGTTCCCCGGCCGCGACATTGCCTGGGATGCGTGGCGGAAGCTCGCTTGACGGCGCTCCGCCTCAGCCGCGACCCTTTTTCAGCAGCCGCAGGCGCAGCGCGTTCAACTTGATGAATCCGGCCGCATCGCGCTGGTCATAGGCGCCGGCATCTTCCTCGAAGGTGACGTGGGCGAGGGAGTAGAGCGACTTCGGCGACTTGCGGCCGACCACGGCCGTGTTGCCCTTGTAGAGCTTCAGCCGCACGGTGCCGCTGACATTTTCCTGGCTCTTGTCGATCAGCGCCTGCAGCATCAGGCGCTCGGGCGCGAACCAGAAACCGAAGTAGACGAGCTCGGCATAGCGCGGCATCAGCTCGTCCTTCAGGTGGGCGGCGCCGCGGTCGAGGGTGATGCTCTCGATGCCGCGATGGGCGGCATGCAGGATGGTGCCGCCCGGCGTCTCGTAGATGCCGCGGCTCTTCATGCCGACGAAGCGGTTCTCCACGAGATCGAGCCGGCCGATGCCGTTGGCCTTGCCGAGTTCGTTCAGGCGCGTCAGCAGCGCCGCCGGCGACAGCTTCTTGCCGTCGACGGCCACGGGGTCACCGCGCTCGAACTCGATCTCGACATAGGTTGCCTTGTCGGGTGCGGCCTCCGGCGAGATCGTGCGCTGATAAACAAATTCCTCCGGCTCATGCCAGGGGTCCTCCAGCGCTTTCCCCTCGCTCGACGAGTGCAACAGGTTGGCGTCGACCGAGAAGGGCGCCTCGCCGCGCTTGTCCTTGGCGATGGGGATCTGGTGCTTCTCGGCGAAGTCGAGCAACCGGGTGCGCGAGGTCAGGTCCCATTCGCGCCAGGGCGCGATCACCTTGATATCCGGATTGAGCGCGTAATAGGTGAGCTCGAACCGCACCTGATCGTTGCCCTTGCCGGTGGCGCCATGGGCCACGGCATCGGCGCCGGTCTTGGCGGCGATCTCGATCTGCCGCTTGGCGATGAGCGGCCGCGCGATCGAGGTGCCCAGCAGATACTGACCCTCATAGAGCGCGTTGGCGCGGAACATCGGGAACACGAAGTCGCGCACGAACTCCTCGCGCAGATCCTCGACGAAGATTTCCTTGATGCCCAGCATCTCCGCCTTCTTGCGCGCCGGCTCCAGCTCCTCGCCCTGGCCGAGATCGGCCGTGAAGGTCACGACCTCGCAGCGGTAGGTTTCTTGCAGCCACTTGAGGATCACGGAGGTGTCGAGGCCGCCGGAATAGGCGAGCACGACCTTCTGGATGCCGCGGGTCATGGACAGTCCTTGCGTTGCTGGGGCGCCGGCCGAAACGGCGCCGGAGTATAGGCAAAGGCCGTGCGGCCGCAACCGGCGCCGCGCTCAATCAGGCACGATCAGGCCCCTTGTGATGGTACCGACGGCGTGGCTAGCATGCGTCAACGGCAGGTCGCTGGTCCCGGCCTGCTTCAACACGGAAGGGGAGGCAATCCATGGCGTTCTCATGCAGGCGTCCGCTACAGGCGGCATCGCTGGCAATCGGCCTAGGTCTGTTCGGCGTGCTGTCGGCTGGGCCGGCCGCGGCGGACTCGGTCCTCAACCGCGGCATCGGCGCCACCATCGGCACGCTCGATCCGCAGGTCAACTTCCTGGCCACCGAGGGCTTCATCCTCGACGACATCTACGAGGGATTGATCGACTATGACGCCAACGGCCAGATCGTCCCGGGCGCCGCCGAGAAATGGGACATCAGCGACGACGGGCTGACCTACACCTTCCATCTGCGCGACGGCCTGAAATGGTCGAGCGGTGAGCCGCTCGTCGCCCAGGATTTCGTCAACGGTATCGTCCGCACCCTCGATCCGGCCACGGCCTCGGACAAGGCCTACATTTTCGTCACGACGGTGGCGGTTGCCGGCGCCGGCGACTTCAACGGCGGCACCAACAAGGACCCGGCTTCGGTCGGCGTCACGGCGCCTGACGCGAAGACATTGGTGATCAAGCTCGCCAAGCCGGCGCCCTACGCGCTCCTGCTGATGAGCTCCTTCTATGCGCCGCCCCTGCACAAGCCGAGTCTCGACAAGTTCGGCAAGGATTTCATCAAGCCCGAGAACATCGTCTCCAACGGCGCCTACAAGATGGTCGAAAACGTGCCGCAGTCGCACGTGACCCTGGTGCGCAATCCCAACTATTGGGACGCCGGATCGGTCAAGATCGACAAGATCGTCTACAAGGTTACCGAGGACGACAACACCGCCGTGAAGCTGTGGCGCGCCGGCGACCTCGATATCACCATCGACATTCCCAGCGATCAGATCGATAAGCTCAAGGCGGAGTTCGGCGATCAGGTCCATGTGTCGCCCAGCACCGAGACGGTCTACGAGAGCTTCAACCTGAAGAAGCCGCCGTTCGACAACCCCAAGCTGCGCGAGGCGCTCAGTCTCGCCGTCGATCGTGATGCCCTCATCAACAAGGTCGTGAAGGGCGGCTACTCCGTGAACTGCGGCTACACCATTCCGATCGCCGACTACGACGCTCCGAAGGTGCCGGATTGCGCGATGGCCAAGGCGGACCGGATCGCCAAGGCCAAGCAGCTCTTCGCCGATGCCGGCTTCGGACCGGACAAGCCGCTGAGCCTGGCGATCGAATCCACCAACAGCGATTCACCGAAGAAGATCGCCGAGACGATCGCTGTCATGTGGAAGCAGACCCTGGGCATCGACGCCAAGGTCCATGCGCAGGACCGCGACGGCTGGCTGGCCGCTTTCTCGGCCGGCACCTGGGACGTCTTCAACGACGACCTGGTCGGCGATTTCGCCGGTCCCGAAAGCTATCTGTCCTACATGGATCCGCGCGCTGAGTCCGGCTACAACTGGCCGAGCCCCGAATTCGAGGCGGCCATGGATAAGGCGGTCGCCACGAGCGACAAGGCGGCGCGCTACAAGCTGCTGGCCGAGGCTGAGAAGGTCCTGCTCGACAGCTATCTCACGGCGCCCATCGCCGCCGGCCCCAACCGGCACCTGGTGCGTTCGACGGTCAAGGGTTGGGGCGACAACCCGCCGGACTGGCATTCCAGCCGCCTGCTGTCGATCGCGCCGCAATGACGGATCGCCGGGGAACGGTGGCGCAGCCGCTCCCCGGCCCGCTCCTGAAGCCAGGCTGACAGAGGAGGCAGGCGGCGTGTTCGCCTACGTCATCCGACGCGTCGTCGGCAGCGTGCCGACGCTGTTTGCCCTCACCGTCATCACGTTCTTCATGATGCGGGTGGCGCCCGGTGGCCCCTTCTCCGGCAGCCGACGGATCACCAAGGATGCCCTCGCCAACATCGAGCGTGCCTATCACCTGGACGAGCCGCTGTGGCTGCAGTTCGCCCGCTACATCTGGGGCCTGCTGCATTTCGATTTCGGCCCCTCGATGACCTATCGCGACTACACGGTGAGCGAGCTGATCCGCGCCGGGTTTCCGACCTCGCTCGAGGTCGGCCTGTGGGCGATGCTGCTGGCGAGCGTGACGGGAATCGCGCTGGGCATCGCCGGGGCGCTCCGGCGCAATCATCCGATCGACTATATCGCCGGCGCCGTTGCGATGACTGGCCTGGCGATCCCGATCTTCGTCATCGGACCCGTCCTGCAGCTTACCTTCGGCCATGGCCACGGACTTGGCTGGCTGCCGCTGACGGACTGGCCCGGCGACCTGCCGCACAAGATCATGCCCGTCGTCACCCTGGCGCTGCCCAACATCGCCTACGTCTCCCGGCTGATGCGCGGCAGCATGATCGAGACCATTCGCGCCAACTACGTGCGCACGGCACGGGCCAAGGGCATCGGCGAATGGAGAACGATCGCGCGGCATGCCTTCAAGGGCGCCATCCTGCCGGTGGTCGCCTATCTTGGACCGGCCACGGCCATCACCATCACCGGCTCGATCGTCGTCGAGCAGATCTTTCAGATCCCGGGAATCGGCCGCCACTTCGTCACGGCCGCGACCAACCGGGATTATCCGCTGATGCTCGGGGTCACATTGTTCTACGGCGCCATCGTCATCTTCGCCAATCTGTTGACCGACATCGTGCGCGGCCTGATCGATCCGAAGGTGAGCTATGAGTGAGGCGCCCGCGGCCCCGATCGACGTCGTGGTGGAGCCGCGTGTCGGGCTCAGCCCGTTCCGCGCCTCGCTGCGCCGCTTTGCCGCCAATCACCTGGCGGTCGTCAGCAGTTTCGTCCTGCTGTTCATCGCCTTCGCCTGCTTCATTGGTCCGTTCTTCTTTCCGTTCACCGGCGACGATGCCGATTTCGACAATATTTCGGCGCCGATCGATCTTCTGTCGGCGCATGTCTTCGGCACCGACGAGCTGGGCCGCGATCTCCTCGTGCGCGTGTTGGAAAGTGGCCGCGTCTCGCTGGCCCTCGGCTTCTTCGGCGCCTTCGTCTCCGTGTTCATCAGCGTCATCTATGGCGCCACGGCCGGCTATCTCGGCGGCCGCGTCGACGACCTCATGATGCGCAGCGTCGATATCCTTCTCAGCGTCCCCTTCATGTTCCTCGCCATCCTCGTCAACGTGATGCTCGGCAAGAACAACACATCGCTCTTCATCGCCGTCGTCGTGACGCTTTGGCTGACCCCGGCGGTGATTGCCCGCGGCCAGGCGGTCAGCCTGCGCAACCGGGAGTTCGTCGAGGCGGCGCGGGCCGGCGGCATGAGCAACTTCCAGATCATTACCCAGCACATCGCCCCGAACTCGCTCAACGTCGTCATCGTCTATTCCAGCCTTCTGGTGCTGGAGACGATACTCACGGAATCGTTCCTAAGCTTCCTCGGCCTCGGCGTACAGCCGCCGACGGCAAGCTGGGGCACGCTTATCGCCGACGGCGCCCAGAAGATCGAAACCGATCCGCGGGTGCTGCTGCTGCCCGGCGCCTTCCTTGCCACCGTGCTGTTCTGCCTCAACTACATCACCGACGGTCTGCGCGATGCTTTCGACCCCAACGAGCGCTGAACCCGTCGTCGCGGGCGCGACCGCGCCCATCCTGGCGGTCAATGATCTCGCCATTCGCTTCAAGCTGCCGCAGGGCTGGGCGACGGCCGTCGATGGCGTCGGGTTCGAGCTGCGGCGCGGCGAGGTCGTCGGCATCGTCGGCGAGTCCGGCTCGGGCAAGAGCCAGATCCTGCTG
>Ga0335069_10009060_pt1 | contig 14191 bp, 15 predicted proteins | sample Lox_Sample_11_FD_206714 | JGI IMG/M metagenome (GOLD analysis project Ga0335069, IMG submission 206714) | Soil microbial communities from Loxahatchee National Wildlife Refuge, Florida, United States - Lox_Sample_1.1 | ecosystem: Environmental > Terrestrial > Soil > Wetlands | place: USA... | reverse complement strand
GACGATGCGCCGGGCGACGACGGCACCGAGCGCCAGCAGCAAGACGAGGTCGAGGTTGAGCAGCAGCAGCACCGTGCCCGGCGCGGGCGCGATGCCGCTTCCGGTCAGTGCCGCGTAGGTGGCGATCCCGGATGCGACCGCGGCCGCGGCGAGCAGGATCGCCAGCTTGCGCGACAGGCGGTGCCGGTGGGCCCACTCGGCCAGCCGGCGGCCGAGCGGAACGCTGACGCCGGCCGTCGCCGCGGTCAGGGATGATCGCGCCTCGAGATCCATTTCCTCAGAGCGTTGCCCGACGCGACCTGTGGCGCCGGAGTCACATTTACTATTTTAGGCCGCGGACGACTTGGATGTCCAACTCGCGGATTTTCTTGCGCAATGTGTTGCGGTTAAGGCCGAGGAGATGGGCTGCTTTGATCTGGTTACCGCGCGTGGCCGACAGGGATAGGGTGATCAGCGGCCGCTCGATCTCGCGCAGCACCCGGTCGTAGAGCCCGGCCGCCGGCAGGCCTTCGCGGTGGGCGGCGAAATAGGCCTTCAGGTGGCGCTCCGCGGCCGAGCCCAGCGAATCGTCGAGCGGCGGGGTCTCGGGCTCGGGCGGCGGGCCCGCGTCGCCGAGCTCGGCCTCGATCACGTCGACGCCGACGACCTCCTGCGAGTAGAGGGCCACGATCCGCTGGATCATGTTCTCGAGCTCGCGCACGTTGCCCGGCCAGCGATAGGTCTTGAGGCGCTCGACCGCGGCCGGATCGAGCACCTTCGACGGCAAGCCCTCCTTGGCGCATTGCGCCAGGAAATGGCGGGCCAGTGCTGGAATGTCCTCGGTGCGCTCGCGCAGCGGCGGCAGGCGGATCGGCACGACGTTGAGCCGGTAGAAGAGATCCTCTCGGAACAGCCCCTGGCGCACCAGCTGCTTCAGATCGCGGTGCGTGGCGGCGATGATGCGCACGTCGGCGCGGATGCGGGCGCGGCCGCCGACCGTCGTGTATTCGCCCTCCTGCAGCACGCGCAGGAGCCGCGTCTGCGCCTCGATCGGCATGTCGCCGATCTCGTCGAGGAACAACGTGCCGCCCTGCGCCTGCTCGAAGCGCCCGGCGAAGCGCGCCGTGGCCCCGGTGAAGGCGCCCTTCTCGTGCCCGAACAGCTCGCTTTCGATCAGCTCGCGCGGGATCGCCGCCATATTGACCGCGACGAACGGACCGTTGCGGCGCTTGCCGTAATCGTGCAGCGCGCGCGCGATGAGCTCCTTGCCGGTGCCGGACTCGCCCGCGATCATCACCGTGAGGTCGGTGCCCATGAGGCGCGCGAGCACGCGGTAGATGTCCTGCATGGCGGGCGAGCGGCCGATCAGCGGCAGGCGTTCGCCGTTGTCGCCCACGGGTGCCGCTTCGTCCTCGGGCGGCCGCACGGCCGGCGCCTTGAGCGCGCGCTCGACGACGTTGATCAGCTCCTTGAGGTCGAACGGTTTGGGCAGATACTCGAAGGCACCGCGCTCGGTCGCCTTCACTGCGGTGAGCAGCGTGTTCTGCGCGCTCATCACGATGATGCGGAGCTCGGGGCGGATCTTGTGGATGCGCGGGATGAGGTCGAGGCCGTTCTCGTCGGGCATCACCACGTCGGTGATGACGAGATCGCCCTCCCCATCCGCCACCCAGCGCCACAAGGTGGCGGCGTGGCCCGTCGTCTTTACGTCGTGCCCCAGCCGGCCGAGGGCCTCGTTGAGAACGGTCCGGATCGCCCGGTCGTCATCAGCGATTAGTATCGTGGCCTGACTCATCCTCAACTCGTCCCGGCGCCCCTTGGTAAATGGGGAGCATCACCCTGAAGATCGTGCGCCGCGGCTGGCTGTCGAATTCGATGATCCCGCCGTGGTCGCCTATAATCTTGGCAACCAATGCAAGACCCAGGCCGGTCCCGTTGACCTTGGTGGTGACGAAGGGATCGAATAGGTGGGGTCTGATGTCGTCGGGGATCCCCTGCCCGTTGTCCTGGACCCCGACCACCAGGGGCAATTTGAGGCGGGCGTCGCTCCCCGGCATGGCCATCCGGAAGCCGTGCTGATAGGCCGTCGAAAGGACGATCTCGCCTGCGCTTTCGGGCACGGCTTCGGCTGCATTTTTGATGAGATTTAGGAATACCTGGACCAGCTGGTCCCGGTTTCCGAGGACCGGCGGCAGGGAGGGGTCGTAGGTCTCGACGAAGCGGACGCTGCGCCCGAAGCCGGTCTGCGCCACCTTGCGCGCGTGCTCCAGGACCTGGTGGATATTGACCGGCCCGCGCTCGATCGGGCGCGCGTCGGAGAACACCTCCATGCGGTCGACGAGCTTGCGGATGCGGTCGGTCTCATCGCAGATGAGCCGCGTGAGCTCGCGGTCCTTGGGGTTGGTGGCCGACTGCTCGAGAAGCTGCGCCGCTCCCCTGATTCCGGACAACGGGTTCTTCACCTCATGCGCCAGCATGGCGGCCATCGCCGAGACCGAGCGCGCGGCGCCCCGGTGCACGAGCTGGCGGTCGATTTTCCGCGCAATCGAGCGCTCGTGGATCATCAGCACGAGCAGATCCTCCCCGTCCGGCGAGGGAGAGGCCGGCAGCGGCGAAGCCTGCAGCGTGACGAAATGCGCGCCGATGCGCGGGGTCTCGATCGTCACCCCCTCCTCCGACACGCTGGCGCCGGTCTTTCGCGCCTGCGCAAGAAGGGCAAGCAGCGGAGAGTCCGCCGGCACCAGTTCCTCGGCCTTGGTCCCGCACAGCACCGGTGCGCTGAGATCGAAGAAGATCTCGGCCGCGGGGTTCACGTACACGATCTCCTCGCCCGGGCCGACCACCAGCACCGCATCCGGAAGGGCCGCCAGGGCTACCGTCGGGTCGAAGGACGGGGCGCGGGCGGGACGCCAGAACCGGCGCGCGGAGGACTTCGCCATCAGGCCGCGACCCGCGCGCGATCCGCAAGAACCGGCTCCCAGGCGGCGCGAAGCGCCGCCCGTACCGCCTCGGGCTCGGTCAAGGTCATGACCCGCGCCCGGAATTCCGCCGCACCCGGGAACCCCTTGGCGTACCAGCCGAGATGCTTGCGCGCCATGCGCACGCCGGCATGCGTGCCGTAATGGGTGAGCATCGCGTCGAAATGCGCAAGCACGGTGGCGAGGCGTTGCGCCGGCGGCGGATCGGGCAGCCGCCGGCCGCTCTTGAGGAATTCGATGACCTGCGCCAGGAACCACGGCCGGCCATAGGCGCCGCGGCCGATCATCACGCCGTCGGCCCCGGACTGGTCGAGTGCCGTGCGCACCTCGTCGAGGGTGGTGATGTCGCCGTTGCAAACCACCGGCAGCGACACCGCCTCCTTCACGTTGCGGATGAAGGCCCAGTCCGCCTTGCCGTCGTAGAACTGGCAGCGCGTGCGCCCATGGACCGAGATCATCTGGATGCCCACGTCCTGCGCGATCCTGGCCAGGCGCGGCGCGTTGCGGTTCGCATCGTTCCAGCCGAGCCGCATCTTCAAGGTGACCGGCAGCTTCACCGCCTTGACCGTGGCCTCGAGGATGCGTGCCGCCTGCGTCTCGTCGCGCATCAACGCCGACCCGGCATGTCCGTTCACCACCTTTTTGACCGGACAGCCGAAATTGATGTCGATGATCGCCGCCCCGCGGTCCTCGTTGAGCCTCGCCGCTTCGGCCATGACCTCAGGCTCGCAGCCGGCAAGTTGCACCGACATCGGGAATTCTTCGGGCGAGTTTTTCGCCATCAGGAGGGTCTGCCGGTTCTCACGGATCATCGCCTGGCTGGCGATCATCTCGGAGACGACCAACCCCGCCCCGGCCTGTTTTACTAGGCGGCGGAAGGGCATATCCGTCACCCCGGACATCGGTGCCAGGATCACGTCGCTCGCCAGCTCAATCGGCCCGATTTTTATGCCCATGAATTGTGCAGATTCTCAAACTGACTAAGAATTAGGCGTCGGCGGATAGTAGCGGGTTCCATATTGCGATGCAACATGCATCGGGCCTGCCCTACTCCCGCAGGAATGACGCGTGGCGAGCTTGTCGGCGAGGCCCTGCCGGGTCAAGCCGCGCTCCCCCGGCGTATAATTTTGGTCGAGCGGCGAGTCGTCCGCAGGGGGCCCGCACATGTTCGGCGACCTCGATACACTCCGGCTGAGCCAGGTGCTGGCCGGCCTGCAGCAGAACATCCACTATCGCGTGCGGCCGGCCGTGGCCCAGAGCCTGGCCGATGCAACCAACCGCGTGTTGCCCGATGCGGTGAGAGTGCCGCGCCTGCCACAGACGGACAGCCGCCTTGCGCAGCTGCGGGCGCGCGGCCTGGTCGAGCTCGGTCCGGTCCTCGATGGCGGGCAGACCGAAGTGGTGCTGAGCTATTTCGACACCCGCCCCTGCTATGCGGCGCACGTGGCCGGCAAGAGCGACGGCGTGGGGCGAACGATCGAGGGCTGTGCCACGCTGGGCCATTACGGCTCGTACCGGCTTGAGGACGTGCTGAGGGCGCCGCACCTCATCGAGATCGCCAACCGCGAGGACATCCTGAGCCTCGTCGAAAGCTATCTCGGCTGTCCGCCCACGTTATATTCGGTCAACGCGTTCTGGAGCTTCCCCGGGCAGACCCAGCCGTGGCCCGGCATCCAGACGTTCCACCGGGACTTCGACGATTGGCGCTTCTGCACGATGTTCATCTTTCTCACGCCGCTCACGGCGGAGAACGGCGCGCATTACTACATTCCCGGCACGCATCGGGTTGACATCGTCGAGAAGGCTTACGCCGAGAAAGGCGGCGCTGGATCGCTCCCGTTCACGCTCGACGCCATGTTCGCCGAGAACGCGGATCTCAACGACGCATGCGCGCGGCTGTTTGCGGATCGGGTGCAGACGGTGGCCGCACCGGCCGGCAACGCGGTGATCGAGGACACGTACGGGCTGCACAAAGGCGACATCCCCAAATCCCGCCGCCTCCTGGTGTGGATCCGCTACGGCCTCTACAAGAACCTCGCCAATCAGCGGGACGCCCTGCTGCCGCTGCCGGCCGACGCGTTACAGGGGCGCATCCCCGAGACGGTCCGGCACAGGTTCGTCAACCGGCTGATGGTGGCACCGATGTGATGCGGCGCAGAGACCGGATCGACGCCTCAGGCGGCGTGCGACGCCACGCCTAGCGTCCGGTCGAAGGCTTCCTCGAGATACGCGCTCATCGGAAATTTCTTGAAGCACTCGTACATCTCGTCGCCTTCCGCGTGATACCGCTTGCGCGCGATATAGGCGCGGCATCCGTCGACCAGTTCGTCGTCGGCGTAGGACTTGCAGAACTGGAGATAGTTTTCGCGGTCGAGCGCGCGGTTGGACAACGCGCAGATCCGGTTGTTGGCGAGCCACGGCACGCGATAGCTCACGTGCCGGGTGTCCCGCCGGTGGATGAGATTGAGCGTCGTGCGCGCCACGCCGACGAATGAATTCCGGGCCAGATCGCCGCCGCCGTTCTCGTGATACGCGATCGACAGCCCTGCCCCGCGCAGCCGGCTGAATATCTCCGCCCGATATGGCTCGTTGGAGACCGAGCCGAAAAAGTACACGTCGAGCAGCTTCTCGTCGCTGCGGGAGACCTCCAGGCATTTTTCGTTGAAGCCGAACGGGACATAACGGACGCGATCGGTGAGCGCGCGATAGCTTTCCGCCTCGTCGTGGAAGTGACTGATCACGACCGCGCAGGATTGGACGAAGGCCCTGTAGCGCGCGGCCTCGCCCGCGTCCTGGAACGGCCGGTGAAAGAAACCGGCCGGGTTGTACATCTCGGTACCGATGTGGCCGAGCGTGGCCCCCGATTTGAGGAGGGCGTCCAACGTGGCGGCGTCGAAGATCGTATGAAAGAGAAGAAGGTTGAGATAACCGGTGAGGACCTGGCCTTCCGTAACGATGACCGTATGCCCCAAGTCCTGCAGCGAATGGTAGTAGAGCTTGACCGAGTTGCGGTACGCCAGCATCACATTGCCGAACGTGCAAATGTTGATCTTCACGGCGTCATCCGATCGCGGAATGTGGCGGTTTTTCCGAAAATTAACGGTATCACCGCCTTGCTTTACGAGAGATTAATACCCGCGAAGCGGGCCCACGCATCCGCAGATCACCGCGCGAACACCGGCAGCGTCAGGACCCGGGCGATATTGCTACGCATCGATGTGTCGGCGCGGAACCGCGCGAGGGCCTCGATCCCCTGCTCCGCGTAGCCCCCTCCTTGGATCACCGTTGCGCAGCGCTCGGCGATCTCCGCGTACGGACATTTGACGGTATAGCGATAGAGGTTGGCGATCGGACTGTCGCCGAGGTCTTCTGCGATGACGAGCGCGCCACTGTGAACCGCCTTGCAGATGCGGGTCGGCGATGGAAAGCGCACGCCCGGGCCGCGGCGGACATCGAGCACCACCTTGGAGCGCCGCAGGATATCGGAGGTGATGAATTCCGGCAGGATCTGGCGGTCGCTCGACAGGCACGTGAAGCCGCGCCGGCGCAGTTCGCCGGTGATGGCCGAGCGGTACGGCGTTTCATTCCCGTACATCAGGACATCCACGTCGCGCAGGCCCGGGTCGGTGACCAGATGACGGTTGAGGAAGCGCTCGCTGAAGCCGTACTCGAGCAGCGCCACCTTCCCCTTTCCGGCGAGCGCCTCGTACGCGGCCACTTGCGGAAGCAAAGTCCACACGAAATCGGCCGCCGGCAGCAGGCGTTCGAGATTGGCGCGCCGCCGCGGAAATTCCGGCTGCTGCATGACCAGCGCATCTTCGATGTCCTCGGTGCACAGGATGCCGAAGATGAACTTGTCGCCCGATTGCGCCTTGAGCCGCAGCAGGTTCTCCGTGAAGCCGTCGTCCGGGAAGAACTCGATCAGGACGTTGATCGCGGGTGCGGCCTGCAGACCAAGCCCGAAGCCGATCACCTCGTGTCCGGCCTCGACCAGCCCGTGGAAGATCGGCTGCACCAGGTCGGGCATGCCCTTGAGGCCGCCGGACATGTGGTTGGCCAGAAAGAAATTGAACAGCACGGCGTCGCTACTTGCCCGAGAGGCGCGCGAATACCGGCGGCGACAGCGCGCGCGTCATGTTGGCCCGCATCGAAGTCTCGGCGCGGAACCGGGCCTGCGCCGCCAGGCCGCGCTCGACATAGATGCCCGACGCGATGAGGCTTGCGCAGGTCTCGACCATTGCCTCGTAGGGGCAAGCCTCGGTGTAGGCATAAAGGCTCGAGATGGAGCTGGTATCGAAGCTTTCCGAGACGACCGCGGTGCCGCTGTGCAGCCCTTTGACGATCCGCGTCGGCGACAGGAACCTGACATTCGATCCCCGGCGCATGTCGATCAGAACTTTTGCGCGCCGGATGAGGTCGTCCATCATGAAATTCGGCCAGACCTCGCGATAGCTGACGAAGCAGTTGAGCCCGCGGCTTTTTAGTCCGTCGACGATGCGCTTGCGGTAGGGGCTTTCGTTTCCGTAGAGAACCGCGTCTACATCGCGCCGTGCTGCCGTCCTTACGATGTTGCGCTCGACGCAGGCTTCGGTGAAGCCGTACTCGACCAGCGCCACGTGACCCGGCGCACAGAATGGCCGCAGCAGGTCCTCCTGCGGCAGCAAGGTCCACACGAAATCCGCAACCGGCAGGATGCGCCGCAAATTGGCAAGCCGCCGCGGGTACTTGGCCGGGTCCATGACCAGCTGGTCGGCGAGATCTTCGGTGCACAGGACGCCGAAGACGAACGCATGGCCCTGCTCGGCTTTGGCGCGGAGGAGCTCGTCGGCGAACGGATCGTTCTCGAACCACTCGACAAGGACGTTCACCGCCGGCGCCGGCCGCGTTCCCGTCGCAAAGCCTATGACGTCGTGACCGGCCTCGATTAGCCCCTCGTAGATCGGCTGCAGGAGGTCGCCGAGCGAGTTGAGCGCATTCGCGTGGTGATTGCCGAGGAAGAAATTGAAGAGCATCTGCGGCGGGCAAGTCTTCGGGCTTACCCGATCAGCACGTCGCTGACGAACTTTACGCCGGGATAGGCGAGCGTCAGCAGCAGATAGGCGAACAGCACGTAACGCGCGCCGCGGCGGCCGCTCAAGCCACCCCGATGGTGCAGCCATAACAGGAACCCGATCAGGACGAAGGTCGCGATCGACAGCACGGTCTTGTGGTCGAACACCAGCAGCTCACGCCGCTCGAGCCACTCGATTGCCATGCCGGTGACGAGGGCGACGCCGAGGACCGCCTCGCTTGCCATCAGGAGCCGCACCTGCAGGCGCTCGCCTTCCGAGATGGACGGCAGCTGGTGCGTGAAGCTGCTCGGACGCTTCAGCTTGAGGGCCCGCTCCTGCAGGAACACGCCGCAGCCCGCCACGGCGGCGAGCGTGAGCAGACCGTAAGCCGACAACGCCACGAGGATATGCGCCTGCAGCCACATCTCCGGGCGGTTGGCGGACATGGGCTGCTCGGGCGCGTGCTGCCACACGGTCGCCAGCACACCGAGCAGGAACAGATAGCCGAGCAGGAGCGGTGTGAGGCGCCATGCGACCCGCGAGGCGGCGGCCACGGCCGCGAACAAGACGAGGCTCACCGCGATCGAAAGCCACAGCGCGGGTGCCAGGCCGGTGCGCCAGACGTCGCCGAGCTGGATGGCCAGCCACAGCGCCGGGCCGGCGAAAGCCACCCCCATCAACGCCCAGTAAAGGCCGTCGCGCGCCGTGGACACCGCCGGCCCGGCGCGCACCACGGGCGCCAGCGCCGCCGGTACCAGGGCTGCCAGCGCAATCAGACTCAGAAGCAGCGTGTGCGACATGGGAGGGAGTCTAGCGCAGGTTTCGTCCGCGCGCGCCGCCCCTGTGCGGCGCCCCACCGCGCGGTACTGACGCACACATTTCGCCGCAGAGCTGCGGCCGCCCGGGGCAGCCCCGGCCTCTTCCGCCTGCACCCGCAGTTTTGCTGGGGAAAAGGGCCTGTGGATATGTGGATAATTTTTGATTGGGCTTGCACCGGCGCGACTCGTTGTGTTATGCGGCCTAGCTGTGCAATTCCTTGAGAATCAAGGAACTCGCTTACTTTCGTTCGGGGGTCTCGGAAGAATGCCGGAAGTCACGGTTAAGGGAAAATTCGGGGGCACTTTTAAGGCCTATGGGGCGCGGCCGTCGGCCGCTCCGAACGGCGCCAAGAACATGCCCGGCCTGGTGCTGATCCAGGAAATCTTCGGCGTCAACGACGTCATGCGCCGGCTCGCCGACGGGTTCGCCCAGCAAGGCTATATCGTGCTGTGCCCGGACCTGTTCTGGCGCATCAAGCCCGGCATCGCCATCACCGACAAGACGCAGAAAGAGTGGGACCTTGCCTTCTCGCTCTTCCAGCGCTTCGACCAGAACAAGGGGGCCGAAGATCTCGCCTCGACGATGGACGAGCTCCGCCGCACGCCCGGCTGCTCGGGCAAGGTGGGTGCGGTCGGCTACTGCCTTGGCGGCAAGCTCGCCTATCTCATGTCGACCCGCACGAATGTGGACTGCTCGGTCGGCTATTACGGCGTGGCGATCGATCAGGCGCTCGTCGAGGCGTCCAAGATCAAGAAGCCGCTGATGCTGCACATCGCCGAGGAGGACCAGTTCGTCCCGCACGACGTCCAGGACAAGATGACCGCCGTGCTGGGCAAGAATCCGCTGGTGACGTTGCACAAATATCCGAACGTCAATCACGCGTTCGCGCGCGACGGCGGCAAGAATTTCGACGCGGATTCCGCCCGCGTCGCCAACAAGCGCACGGCCGATTTCCTGGCCAAGAATCTCTACGGGTAAGCGAACCTCGGGGGAGGGAGAGATGGCGCCGAGGACGCGGAGGGTTATCCCTCTCGCGATCTCGGCGCCTCTCGACTAGTCAGGCCCCGTCCACCGCGATCATGTCCATCCTGGCCGCACCCGCCCGCGCGCGGCGCGCGGCCGTGTATTCGACCGATGTGTAGAAGTTGCGCGCCGCCTCGAGCGAAGGGAATTCGATGACGACGACGCGGTTCGGCCGCCAGTCGCCCTCGAGCACGACCGACTGACCGCCGCGCACCAGGAACCGCCCGCCATGTTTGGCAATCGCCTGCGGCGTCAGTTTCTTGTATTCCTCATATTTCGCCGGATCGAGAATCTCTGAATCGACGATGATGTACGCGACCATGCCAGCCTCTCCCCCGTTGCCGCCTCATCCGCGCAAGGATGCCTGCCGGCGGCGGAGGACACAATGACCGGCTGCGTTGCCCTGATCGTGGCGGCGGGGCGCGGCTCGCGCGCCGGCGGGGGCGTGCCGAAGCAATATCGCGACCTCGCCGGAGTGCCGGTGCTGCGCCATTCGGTCCAGGTGTTCGCCCGCCATCCGCGCATCGATCGTATCAGGGTCATGATCCATCCCGATGACCGCGAGCTCTACGAGCTGGCCGTGGCCGGCTTCGACCTGCTGCCCCCGGCGCCCGGCGGTGCCACGCGCCAGGAGTCCGTGCGGCTTGGTCTCGAGAGCCTTGCCGAGCTGCGGCCCGCTCAGGTCCTGATCCATGACGGCGCCCGCCCGTTCATCGATGCCGCGACGGTCGACCGCACGCTCCATGCCCTGGCGGCTTCGCCGGGGGCGATCCCCGCCCTTCCGGTCACCGACACCATCAAGAAAGCGGATGACGGCAACAAGCTTGTCGCCGCCACCGTCGACCGGTCGAGGCTTTGGCGCGCGCAGACGCCCCAGGGCTTCCACTATGAGAAGATCCTCGCTGCCCACCGTGCAGCGGTCGGCGCCGACCTCCCCGACGACGCGGCCGTCGCCGAGCGTCACGGGCTTTCCGTCGCCCTCGCAGCCGGAACCGAGACGAATTTCAAGATCACCACGGAGGAAGATTTGCTCCGCGCCGCCCGCATGATCGGGGGCTCCCCGGTCGAGATCCGCACCGGACAGGGCTTCGACACGCATAAATTCGGACCGGGTCACGAGATCATGCTGTGCGGCGTGTCGGTCCCGCACTCGAAAGGGCTCGTCGGTCATTCGGATGCGGACGTGGGCCTGCACGCGCTCACCGATGCCGTGCTGGGCGCGCTCGGTGCCGGCGATATCGGCCTGCATTTTCCGCCGTCGGATGCGCGCTGGCGCAACGCGGATTCCGCCATGTTCGTGCGTCACGCGGCGGGCCTCGTGAAGAATGCCGGCGGCCGCATCGTCCATGTCGACGTGACGGTGATCGCCGAGGAGCCCAAAGTGTCGCCGCATCGCGCCGCCATGGTGGCGCGGCTGGCCGAGATCCTGGAGATCGAGCCCGCGCGCTGCTCGGTCAAGGCCACCACGACCGAGGGCCTGGGCTTCACCGGCCGTCGCGAGGGAATTGCCGCCCAGGCGGTCGCGACCATCGAACTGCCGCGCCTCTGATGCACAGCATGAAGCTGAAGCTCCGCCCCGGCCGCTTGCCCGAAGGCCTGCCGCTCGGGCATCCCGCGGCACTGCTGGCCACCTGGTTCGGCGTTGGACTGGCGCCGATCGCGCCGGGCACCTGGGGCTCGCTCGCGGCCCTGCCCGTCGCCTGGGTGATCGAGGTTTATGCCGGGCACGCAGGGCTGCTGGCAGCGCTTGGCGCAGTGTTCGTCGCCGGGACCTGGGCTGCCGAGGTCATGGTGCGCCGCGGACAGGTTCAGGACCCCGGCTTCATCGTCGTCGACGAAGTCGCCGGCATGTTCTTAACATTGGCCTTTACGCCGTTGACCTGGTGGGGGTTTGCGATCGCCTTCCTGATCTTCCGCGGGGCGGACATCATCAAGCCGTTCCCGGCCAATTGGTGCGATGCCAATGTCCACGGCGGCTTCGGCGTGATGCTCGACGACCTGGTGGCCGCAATCCATGCCGGCATCACCACCTGGCTGCTCACGGAGTACTTGACCGGTGACCTCCAAAGATTTGGTCTCTAAGGCAAAGCAGGTCTTGAGTGTCTGCCGGAGCCGCGGCCTCACGGTGGCCACGGCGGAGTCCTGTACCGGCGGCCTGATCGCCGCCACGCTGACCGAGGTCGCAGGCTCGTCCGACGTGGTCGACCGCGGCTATGTCACGTACTCGAACGCGGCCAAGACGGAGCTTCTCGGCGTGCCTGAGAAGGTGATCGCAACCCACGGTGCGGTCAGCGAAACCGTGGCCATCCGAATGGCCGAAGGCGCGCGGAGACGGGCCCGGGTGGACATCGCCGTGTCGGTGACCGGCATCGCCGGGCCGGGCGGCGGGTCGGCGGCCAAACCGGTGGGCCTCGTCCACCTCGCCTGCGCGCGCGCAGGCCGGCGCACCCTCCACCGCCGCGTGGTGCTCAAAGGCGGCCGCGCCGCGGTCCGCCGGCAGTCGGTCGCGATCGCCCTGGCCCTGCTTCTCCGGCAGGCGCGTTAACCATGAATTATTTCAAGATCGTTCACGATTTGCCTGATAGACTGCGTCGAAAGAAATGACCGCGACCCGGGGTTCTCGAATGAGGAACCCTATGCCGACCAAACCCCTGCTCGCCTGCTGTGGCCTGCTGTTCCTGCTGAGCGGCTGCAATAATCCTGTCGCCGTCGGCGCGGGCTTCCTTGCCCCGACCACCCCGCCGCTCAACACGATCGTGTTCGGGCCGTGCGAGGAGGAGTTCGCCATGGACCCCTCCCGGAAGGCCAATTGCGAGCTCCATTACAGGCTGTGGGGCGGCGAGGCGCCGTGGGTGACACGGCAGAAGTATTTTGCCGCCACCGCCTATCAGCCGGGCGAGCTGCAATGTACGCAGACACGTGGTCAGGTCGCGGAATGCGCGGTCGTGTCGGGCCCGCCGCACCAGCCGCCTTATATCGCAGCGCCGAACAACCTCAAATCCGAATAGCCGCGGATTGACAGCGCGCGCGGCGGCGTGCAGTCGTTGGGGGCATCCCCTCGACTGCATGAGGACCGCCCGCGATGACCCAGCGCAAGCCCGCGTTCCGCGCCTCGCCCACCAATCCCGAGATCGAGGAGATCCAGACCGAGCCCGAGCGCCATCGCGACATGCCGTACGCACCGGCCATGCGCTGCGGCGACATGCTCTTCATCTCGGGTGCGACGCCCTCGCCGCTCTATCACAAGCACCCGCATCTGCTCCACGAGCACGATCACCCGAACAAGATCGAGGATCAGACGCGGCGCGCGATGGAGACCATTAAGGGAATCCTCGCCCACCAGGGCCTCGCCTGGACCGACGTGGTCAAGGTCACGAAGTACCTGACCGACATGCGCGACCAGGACGGCATGGTGGCGGTGATGAGCGAGTATTTCGGCGACTGGAAGCCGGCCAGCACCACGATCTGCGTCAACCAGCTCTCCACCCCTGGCGCCCGGCTCGAGCTCGACATGATCGCCATGTATCCGCGCCAGCGGCGCTAGCCCCCAGCACCAGGTCAAAACATGGACGAACTCGACGTCGCGATCATCGGCGGGGGCATTGCCGGACTGAGCCTCGCACTCAACCTCCATCAGCGCGGCATCGCCTGCCGCGTCTATGAGGTGGCGCCTGAGATCAAGGAGCTCGGCGTTGGCATCACTCTTCTGCCGCATGCCACGCGCGAGCTGACGGCGCTGGGCCTCCAGGATCAGATTCGCGCCGTGGCGCTCGAGACGCGCGAGAGCTGCTTCTTCAACCGCTTCGGCCAGCTGATCTACAAGGAGCCGCGCGGCAAGTTCGGCGGCAACCCCTTCCCCGAATTCTCGATCCACCGCGGCCGGCTTCATCTCGTCCTCTACAACGCCGCGCGCGAGCGCCTGGGGCCTGCGGCCGTGGTCACCAACCGCCAGTGCGTCGGCCTCGACCAGGACGACCGCGGCGTGGCGGTGCGGTTCAAGGAGACGACGACCGGTGCGCGGCTCCCCGATGTGCGCGCGCATATCGCGATCGCCTGCGACGGCATCAACTCCGCCGTGCGCCGGCAGTTCTATCCCGATGAGCAGGTCGCCTTCTCCGGCATCAACACCTGGCGCGGGGTAACCCGCCGCAAGCCGATCCTCACCGGCCGCAGCTACATGCGCGTGGGCTCGATCCGCACCGGCAAGATGGTGATCTATCCGATCATCGACGACGTGGACGGCCAGGGGAACCAGCTCATCAACTGGATGGCCGAGATCCAGCAGGAAACGACCGCGAAGAACGACTGGAACAAGGCCGGCCGGGCCGAGGACGTTCTGCC
>Ga0335069_10009059_pt1 | contig 14191 bp, 13 predicted proteins | sample Lox_Sample_11_FD_206714 | JGI IMG/M metagenome (GOLD analysis project Ga0335069, IMG submission 206714) | Soil microbial communities from Loxahatchee National Wildlife Refuge, Florida, United States - Lox_Sample_1.1 | ecosystem: Environmental > Terrestrial > Soil > Wetlands | place: USA... | reverse complement strand
GAGCGAGATGAAGAGCGATCCGAAGGCGATCGCGTAGATGCCGATGATCGTCACGACCGCCAGGATGCCGGCGAGCGGGAAGATCATCATGAGCACGCCGAACGCGAGCGACAGGACGCCGCTCAGGACGAGCAGCCACTCCCCGGGAATCACGCGGCGGAGCTCGATGGCGGCGACGATTTGCGCGATGCCGGCGAAGACCGACCGGAACGCGATGACGAGCAGGAGGGCGAAGGCCGTCATGCCCGGCCAGATGAAGGCGACCGCGCCAGCGCCGATGCCGAGCAGGCCTTCGAAGAGCAGCCATCCCCAGCGTCGCCCCTCTGCGCCGGCGTTCGCCGCGAGCATGAGGCCGAATACGCCATCGGCGACCGCGAACCCGCCCCACAGAAGAATCAGCGCGAGCGTGCTGATGGATGGCCAGACGATGGCCATCACGCCGAACAGCATGGCTGCGATGCCTCGAATGAGCGGCACCCACCAGCGTGCGGCAAGTGCGTTCAGATCCAGATTCGTCTCAGCGGAAATCATGATGGTCCTCCCTTCCTTCTCCACCTCACGCGAACAGGTCGTGAAACGCGGCCTTCTGGGTGGCCGCGAAGCGCGAGAGCTTCTCTGCATGCGCCTGATGGCGGGCCCTCGCGTCCGCCTTGGCGGAGGCGGCCTTGGCCTTGATGGTCGCCATCTCGGCGTTCCAGCCGTCCTCGAGGGTTTGTGCGCGCTTGCGCAGGCGATCGCGCTGCTCCGCCATCTTCGCGCGCAGCTTGCTCCGCTCGGCCTCGAGCTGCTTCTGCACGTCGCCGGCGGCCTTGGAGATCTCGGCGTCCAGGTGCGCCTCCTGCTCCTTCAGGTCCTGCCAGTCGGCCCGGATCTGGGCTGCTACGACGTCGTCGGTCCCCTGCCGGTAGACGGCGGCGCCGAGCGGTGCCATCTCCTGGTCCACGGGGACAGTCCAGTCTTCCCAGGCCCGCGCGCAGACCGCGAATCCGCCGGGAACCAGGCGGCTGGCGACGTCGCGCACGAAGTCGCTCGCGAAGCCCGAGTACGCGAAGTCCGCGCCGAGGCCCGTCCCGCCTCCGACCACGGCGCCGACGGCGGCTCCGATGGGACCCGCGAGCAGCCCGATGAGCGCGCCGGTCGAGAGGCCGAGGATGGTCCCCCAGGGCTCCGCGAGGTGGTGCTTCTCCTTGACGGTGACGGCTCCGGCCGGTGATTTGGCGATGACCGCAGCGGAATACAGCTCGATCGACCCCGCGTCGTCGAGCGCGCGGAGTGACTTCATCGCTTTGTACGCAGATGCTTCGTTCGGCACGACGATGACGAGAACCTTGTCCATGACCTCATCTCCTTTCCAACCGGGTGCGGGTGAGGCCCACAGCAGCCTCCGTGCCCGCATGCAAACTCCGCAGAACGAGCCGCGAGGCCCTCCGACTTCGAGGAGCCCCGCGCGCACTCGCTGCGTCAGCGCGAAAAACCGTCGGCTGACCTCACGCACAGTCGAGCGTGTTGAACGCCGTCGTCAAGTTGACAAGACTGTACAACATGAACAGGATGAGTCAAGGGATGCCCATGCAGAAAAGACAGCGGAGGGTCGATCACCGGACCCGCGTGGGTCAGGAGCGAAGCGCGCGTACCGAGACCCGCATCCTCGAAGCGGCAATGGGCGTGTTCGCGGACAAGGGGCCTGACGGGCCGAAGATCGAGGACTTCGTCGAGGCCGCGGGCGTGTCGCGTGGCACGTTCTACAACTACTTCGACAGCGTGGAGGAGCTCCTCGCGGCGACCTCCGAATGGACGACGCGCGAGCTCATCGAGAGCATCCAGAGCTCGCTCGAAGAGGTCGAGGGGCCCTTGCTCCGCTTCGGCCTGGGGCTGCGGCTCTTCTTCGTCCGGGCGCAGGCCGATCCGGTCTGGTGCCGCTTCGTCGCACGGGTCTGGAAGATCGGGGGCCTGGAGCTTCCCACGCGCGATCTCGAGGATGGCGCTCGCCTCGGCGTGTTCAACACCCCCTACCCGGCCGTGGCTCGAGATCTCGTCTTCGGCGGCGTGCGTGAAGCGCTCTTGCGCATCGGGACCGAGTGGACCCCACCCGCCTACGCCGACCAGATGACGGAGCTCTGTCTCCGGGCTCTCGGCGCCGACTCACGGCAAGTCGCCGCAGTGATGAAACACCCGCTGCCGTCTGCGCCGTTGGAGGCGTCGCGGCGGGGGGTGAAGGGAGATTGACACATGAACACCGCACTCTGGATCGCCCAGGCATTCGTGGCTCTCGTGGTCACGCTCACGGGTTCGGCCAAGCTGTTCGTTCCGCGAGAACAGCTCGGTCGACAAATGCACTGGGCCACCTCGTGGCCGCGCGGGCGCATCAAGCTCCTCGGGCTCGCCGAGGTGGCGGGGGCCGTCGGGCTGATCCTACCGATGGCGACGAGGATCGCGCCGGTGCTCACGCCCATCGCGGCGCTCTGCTTGCTCGTGCTCATGCTCGGAGCCATCGGCACGCATCGACGCCTGGGCGAGAGGTTCCTGCCGGCGGTGGTGGTCGGCGCTCTCTGCGTTTGCATCGCGATCGGCCGCTTCGCCGGATTCGCCGGCTGAGACGCCAGGAAGCTATCGCTTGCCGACGAGCCGCCTTGCTTCGCGCGCCAGCTCGATCCACTCACTCGCTCTCCGGCGTGCGCAGGGTAAGACGAGCGAGGAACCGGCTGCACGAGTGTTCCACCCTGCCCCGCGCACGAGTGTAGGCCATCGCTCAGCGTTCGGTGGCCGCGGAACGTCGCTTCGCCCAGCAAGAGGGGCACCGCGCCTCGATCACCGGCTCGCGCATGGGGTCCATTCGGCGTCTGATCCTCCAGCCGTGCTTGATGCTGACCAGCGTGGAGCCCTCGTCGGCGGTGACCTCGGGCGACAGAGCGCCGCAGTCGATGCAGGTGAAACGCTGGCCAACCATTGCCCCCCGACAGGGTACCGCGAGTCCACGGATTGCGTCCTCGTACTAGCCATTCACACTTTCTAAACAATTGATCGCATGCAACCCGGAGTACGGTTTCGAGAATGAGCGCGTCCACGGGCGAGCTCGTTGCCGTGGCAGCGCCTCCCCGGTTCGCGGCGCGGGATGCATGGGCACGAGGATCCGTTGCCCGAGCTGGATCGCCAGGTCGAGCTGGACGACGGCTAAACACCCTCCCAGCAGACCACGTTGCCCTCGCCGTCCGATGCGACGAGGGCGCCGTGGTCGGGAGCCACGCGAGGCCCGTGACCTCTCCCTCACGCGCGTCTGCGTTTCGTGAGCGTCGCGACTAGAGAGCCGGAGGCTTCGCCGCCGGCTAACGCGCGCGCAGCGCGCCATGCCGTCGTCTCGCGGGGTCAGCTCGACGCGCTCGCCACCAAGCACGAACGCGTACGCACCGGGATCGCGCTCGCGCGCAAACGCGGGATGGACTCGAGCGCGCTGCTCCGGAAGATGATCCGCAAGGCGCTCCAGCTCGACGTGCGCGAGGTGCCCCGCGTACTGAAGGAAGGCCTGAAGACAAGGAAGCTACGCACCAAGGGGCGGCGGCGCGCGACGACGTATTACGCGGCCCTTGCGCCGGGTCTCGGGGGGCACACGCCCTCCAGGCGCCGCTCGCCATGCTCAGCAAAGCGGGCAAGCTCGCGATGGTCGTGTTCGGATGCTGCGCGGCCGGGTGTCAGCCGCCTCCCGAGTCGCCGCCGACTTATCCGGGACCGACGCCGGCGCCCATCGCTGCATCGGATCCGCCGGTCATCGCCGCGCCGAGCGTCGGGGGACGCCGGCGGTTGCACGCCCTTCGGCAGGAGGCCTCGACCCAGGAGATCCTCGAGCTCGTCGCCGGAGCACGAGCGCGGCGACGGGCTATGCGCCAGCGAGCTTCGCGCTGACGTAATCGATGGAGCCGTCGAGAGTCGCGATCTTTGGGTAGTCGCGCTCGGGCACGTCGACCCCGAGCGCGGCGTGCAGGGCGACCGCGAAGTTGAGGAAGTCCATCGAGTCGAGGTCGAGCTGCTCGCGCAAAGGCTGCTTCGGATCGAGGGTCGCCGGGTCGGCCTCCGGAGCCACGGAGCAGAGTGCGCCCACGATGGCCTCGCGGATCTCGGGCCTGCTCTTCTTGGGGCTCACAGCTCCTCCGGCTTCTGCAGGCGCCGGGCGAGCGTCGCGAGGAAGATGCCGCCGCGATGACCGTCGCTCGCCCGGTGATCAGCCGAAAGCGTCGCCGTGATGACCGGCCGGACGCCGAGCATGCCGCCCGAGGCCCATGGCCGTTCGAGCGCGCGTCCGAAGCCGACGAGCGCCACCTGCGGCGGATATATGACGCCGAAGACGCTGGCCGCCCCTTGGTCGCCGAGGTTCGTGACGGTGAGCGTGGGGTCGGTCATCTCCGAGCTGCGCAGGCGGCCGGCGCGCACCCGCGCGACGAGATCCTTCAGCTCCGCCTGGATCTCGACGAGGCTCTTGCGATCGCTGTCGTGGATGGCCGGCGCGACGAGGCCACCCTGGCGAAGGGAGATCGCCACACCCAGGTGCACTTCGGCGGCCGGGCGGAAGGCGCCTTCCACGAAGAAGCCGTTCATCTCCGGCACTTCGCGTGCGGCGAGCGCCGTCGCCTTGAGCAGCACCGCCGCGAAGAGGACCCGCTCGGTGACGGGTCTGCGGGCGTTCTCCGTTTCGAGCCATGTGCTCGCAGGCCCGACGTCCACGTCGAGCGACAGGTAGTAGTGCGGGATCTCGCGCTTGGATCGCGCCATGGCGGCGGCGATGGCCCGGCGCATCCCGGCAGCGTCGATCCCCGGCGCTGCCGCCGGTGGCGGAGCCGGCGCAGGCGGAGGCCGCGGCGCAGGCGCCGGTGCGGGCGCAGGAGCGGCCGCGGCGGCCGGACGCACGGCTTTCTCGACGTCGTCGCGCGTGATGGCCCCGTGCGGACCCGTGCCTCGGATCCCGGCCAGATCGACCCCGCGCTCCCGTGCGAGCTGCCGTGCGGCCGGCGATGCTTGCACGCGCGCCTCTGACGGCGCCTCGGTCGTCCGAGTCGTCGCCAGCACGGTGCCGACCGGGACCTTGGTCCCCGGCTTCACGACGAGCGCCTCGACCACACCTCCCTCCCAGATCTCGACCTCGACGAGCCCCTTGTCGGTCTCCACGACGGCCACCACGTCGCCCCGCTTCACGACGTCCCCCGGTTTGACATGCCACTCGACGAGAGTACCGGCGTCCATGTCGGCGCCGAGCGACGGCATCTTGAACTCACCCATGGCTGCCCACCATGGCGAGGACCGCGTCCACGATCTTCCCGGGCTGCGGCAACGCGGCGTCCTCCAGGTGCTTGGGGTACGGGATGGGCACCTCCTCGCTGCACACGCGCGCGATGGGAGCATCCAGATCGTAGAACGCGTTCTCGACGATGCGAGCGTACACCTCACCCGCCAGGCTTCCCGTCTTCCACCCCTCGTCCACGACGGCGGCGCGGCGGGTCTTCCTCACCGAGTCGAGGATGGTCGCGTCGTCGAGAGGACGAAGCGTGCGCAGGTCGACGACCTCCGCGTCCACGCCGCGCTCCGCGAGCGTGCCGGCCGCTGCGAGTGCCTTGCCCAGCGTGCCTCCGTACGCGATCAGCGTCACGTCCTTGCCGCCCCGCCGGACTGCCGCGCGATCGATGGGCACGGCTCCCGCGTCGGCGGCGAGCTCCCCCTCCACGCCGTAGAGCGTGGCGTGCTCGAAGATGATGACGGGATCGGGATCCTGAAGTGCGGTCCAGAGCATGCCTCGCGCGTCCTCGAGCGTCGCCGGCGCCAGCACCTTCAGGCCCGGGATGTGCGCGTAGTAGTTCTCTAGGCTGTGCGAATGCTGAGCGGCCACTTGCCGGCCCGCGCCCGTCGCCATACGGATGACCAGGGGCACGCCCACCTGCCCGCCCGACATGTGCCGGAGCGTGGCCGCGTTGTTGAGGATCTGGTCGAGCGCGAGCAGGCTGAAGTTCACCGTCATGATCTCGACGATGGGCCGCATCCCGGCCATGGCGGCGCCGATGCCGATGCCGACGAAGGCGTTCTCCGAGAGAGGCGTATCGCGCACGCGGTCCGGACCGAACTCCTGCAGCAGGCCGAGGCTGCACGCGTAGCTCCCGCCGTAGCGCCCGACGTCCTCGCCCATCAGGAAGACGCGCTCGTCCCTCTGGAGCGCCTCGCGCAGCGCCGCGCGGACGGCCTCGCGGTAGGTCGTCATGGGGCCCCTCGCGGCGCGTAGACGTCCTTGGCGAGATCCTCCACGGGCTCGAGCGGGCTCTCCTCAGCGAAGGAAATGGCCGACGCGATCTCCTCGTCGCTCGCACGCTCGAGGGCGGCCACGTCCTCGGGCCCGAGCAGGCCACGTTCGGTCGCGAGCGACTGGAAGAGCACGATCGGGTCGCGCTTCCTCCAGCGCGCCACCTCTTCTTTGCTGCGATAGAGTTCGGGGTCGTACGCCGAGTGGGCGCGAAACCGGTAGGTCAGGAGCTCGACGAACCAGGGGCCCCCACCGGCGCGCACGTACTCGGCCGCGCGCCGCACTGCCGCCTGCACTGCGAGCACGTCCATGCCGTCCACGCGCTCGACCTCCATCTTGTAGCTCTGGGCCTTGAGGGCGAGGTTCTGCTGCGACTGGTGCCGGTCCAGGGCGGTGCCCATGGCGTACTGGTTGTTCTCGCAGAGCAGCAGCACCGGCAGCTTCCACAGGGCCGCGAGGTTCATGCTTTCGTGAAAGACGCCCTCAGCCACCGCCCCGTCACCGAGGAAGCAGGCCGTCACTCGCTTACGACCCTGCATGACGTCGGCGAGCGCCAGGCCGAGCGCCAAGGGCAGCCCACCGCCGACGATCGCATTGCCTCCGTAGAAGCGGCGGGCCACGTCGAACAGGTGCATCGATCCGCCGCGCCCTCGGCTGCAGCCCGTGGCCCGCCCGTACATCTCCGCCATGACGGCGCCGGCCGGGACGCCACGAAGCAGCGCGTGCCCGTGCTCCCTGTACGTCGAGACCACCGCGTCCGAAGCATCGAGAAGCGGCATGACGCCGGCGGCGATCGCCTCCTCCCCGACGTACAGGTGCAAGAAGCCGCGGATCTTGCCGGCTCCGTAGAGCTCCGCGCACTTCTCCTCGAATCGGCGGACACGGATCATGGCGCCGAGCAGCGCCAGCGCCTGCGTGCGGTCGAGCGGCAGGAAGTCGGGGGACGGCTCCGGGCTGCTCATGACACCGGCGCCTCCAGCATCGACGTGTCGCCCTCGGGCAGCCCGAGCTCGCGCGCCCTGAGCATGCGCCGCATGATCTTGCCGCTGCGCGTGCGCGGCAGCGACGACGTGAAGGCGATCTCCTTCGGCGCCACCACCGCGCCGAGGCGCCTGCGCGCGAAGCCGAGGATGTCCCGCGCCAGCGCGTCACTCGCGGCGAAGCCCGGCTTGAGCAACACGAAGGCCTTGACCACCTCGAACGCGATGGGGTCCGGCTTCCCGATCGCCGCCGCCTCGGCGACGGCAGGGTGCTCGAGGAGCGCGCTCTCGACCTCGAAGGGGCCGATGAGATGCCCCGACGACTTGATTACGTCGTCAGCCCGCCCGACGAACCAGTAGTACCCGTCGGCGTCACGTCTCGCGAGATCGCCCGTCAGGTACCAGCCGCCGGCAAAGCACTTCGCGTATCGCTCCGGGTCGCCCAGGTACCCGCGAAACATGGATGGCCAACCGGGTCGCAGCGCGAGCTCACCATCGCGACCCGTCTCGAGCACGTCCACGCCTCCGTCTTCGCGGCGCTGCACGATGGCGGCTTCGATTCCCGGCATCGGTCGCCCCATCGATCCCGGGCGGATGTCCATCGAAGGGAAGTTGGCGATCATGATCCCGCCCGTCTCGGTCTGCCACCAGTTGTCGTGGATCGGCAGCCCGAACGCGTCCTCGCCCCAGAACACGGCCTCGGGGTTCAGCGGCTCGCCGACGCTCGCGATGAAGCGGAGTGCGGGCAGGTCGTACTGGCGCGCGACGTCGAGACCGGCGCGCATCATCATGCGCACGGCCGTCGGCGCCGTGTACCAGACGCTGACGCGCTCGTCGCGAAGGATGCCGTACCAGCGCTCGGCATCGAAGTCGCCTTCGTCCACGACGCAGGTCACCCCGTGCGTGAAGGGCGCGATGATGCCGTAAGAGGTGCCCGTGACCCAGCCCGGGTCGGCCGTGCACCAGAACACGTCGTCCGGGTGCAGATCGAGCGCGAGCCAACCCGTCGCGTGGTGGGCCACGACGGCGCCGTGCACGTGCACGGCTCCCTTCGGCTTCCCCGTCGTGCCGCTCGTGAAATGCAGCAGCGCCATGTCCTCGGCGTCGGTCGGCGGGATGTCGAACGTGTCGGAGGCGGTCGCCATGAGCGCCGCGAGGTCGCTCGTGCCAGGGCCGTCGGCTCCGCCCACGAGCAGCACGTGCCGTAGCGAAGGCAGCTGCGCGCGGATGGGCGCGACCTTCTTCTCGTAGAGCGCACGCGTGGTCACCAGGACCTTGCCCTCGCCGAGCCCGATGCGCGCAGCGATGGGCTGGGGACCAAATGCGGAGAAGAGCGGCGCGAATACGCTGCCGTTCTTGAGAGCGCCGATGCACGCGACGTACAGCTCGGGGATGCGGCCGGCCAGGACGAACACGCGATCGCCGCGCCCGATCCCCAGCTCCCGCAGGACGTTGGCGAAGCGGTTGGTGAGCTGGCGCAACTCCCGATAGGTGATGCGGCGCCGCTCGCCGGTCTTCCCGAGCCACCGGATCGCGGTGCGATCGGCAGAGGGGCCGACCGCGTGCCGGTCGACGGCCTCGTGGGCCATGTTCAGGCCGCGACCGCCGGGCAGACCGTCGAGCGCGCGCCGTGCCTCGTCCCAGTGGAAGTGCGAACGCTCGCGCTCGTATTCGGGCATGTTGGGAGGCACGCCCCCGGGCACCGGCTGCTGCTTGTGAATCACGGCAGGGCGCGGCCGCATGACAGGGCCCAAGAGTGCATCCGACGTACCGGCTCGCCGCACGTCTGCATGCTGCGCAAGCTCGGGTGCGCTGAGCCGCCCGAACTGGGCATGCGCGTAGTCCAGTCGGCGAACTATTCGTTGACGCGCAGGTCGTGCGCACTCATGGCAGCTGCTCCATTCGCAGAAGCGAGCACACCTCCTCATGAGCCTTCTTGACCACCTCGTACTGTTCCTGCACGACCTCGCGTGTGGCAGGCGGCAGATCGACGTGAAGCGCGGAGCGATACGTGGACAACGCGGCCTCTTCGCCGCGCTCACACTCTCTAAGAATCGCGCGAGGCCTGCCGCGAGTGAGCTCGGACTTGACGTCGAGCCATCTGCGGTGGAGGGAACCGAGTACGGATCCCTCGGGCGGCAAGCGCGCCCCTAGCTCGCTCAGCGCTTGTCGGAGCTCTTTGGCGAAGGCAGCACGCTCACTCGCATTACGCGAGAAAATGAGGCGGTATCCCTCGTCGTGCACGTCCGCTGCAGCCCGCGCGTATCCCAGCTCGCCGTCCTCGCACGCCGCGACCAGCGCGCACAGGGCCGTCGATACGACGTCTTGATGGGGCGCCCCGGGACGAAACCACCGGGTCAGCAGGATGCCGCGGGCGCGATCCACTTCGCTCCGCGCCGGCTCGCGTAGCGAGGCAACCGTTTGGTCCATGTGGGCGGCATGCGCCGACAGCATGCTCCGGAGGACGCCTACGTCCTCGGCCCTGAGCGTGTGGAGCTCGAGCGCGATGCCGCCCTCACCGAGTAGCGTGCGCAGTCTCGTCTGCTCCGCGCGGATGGCGGCAACGTCAGCAGCGTGCTCGGACTCGAACATCGGCAAGAGCAGCATCTCTTCCGCATCGAGATGCCGCAGCAGGGCCGACTCGAGCTGGTCCCATTCCTCGCGGATGAGCGAGTCGTCGGACGCCTCCACGAAGTCCATCAGTCGCGACACAATGCTCGTGAGTCGCTGGTGGTCGGCCTGGAGCGCGGTGGCCGGGTCAGCCTGGGTGCCCTGGGGTGCTGCCATGGCGTGTCGTCACGGTGCCGTGGCGCTGGGTTCGGCGCCTGGCTCCTCCACTCTTCGCGAGAGCCCCGGGCGCAGCTCGAAATGGTTACACCCGCAGGTGCCGGCCACGCGCAGCTGAAATCGCGCGAGGGTGGGCTCGTTGCATGCGGCCTGCTCGCCGTCGAGTGGAGCCTTCGCCGGGCTCTCGAAGAACCGGCAGTGGCCGCAATGTCCCCAGCGAGCGGACGAGTCTTGTTTCTTGATGCCCATGGCACACCTCCGGACGCCTGACTTCTTGGTCCCGCGCAGTCGAAATCGAGCACTTGCCATGCCGGATTCGTGGAACGGGACGATGGCACCGGGCATGCCTCACGCGGGCTTCATGAACGAGAGCGAGTGGACCGAGACGACGACCTGCTTGGGGTGCGGAGCCCAGCTATCGCCGGCCGTCGACCGCGCATTCGCCTGCTCGCCCGAGGGCTACCTTTGCTTCGCATGCGCCGAAGCACGAGGCGGCGTGTACGACGCCGACGAAGATAGATGGGTCGTCGCACCGGATACTTCGGGGCTCGAGGACGAGCGTCGCCCGCACCCCTGATGCGAGCCGCGCACGCCCTCCGGAGGCGCGGCACTTGCCCGTGGTCTCGGCATGCAACCCGTCCGTGGTCTCCAACTGGCACTCGGCGTCGCAATGCTCATCGGTACGTCGTCTGCCCTCGGGTGCGGTTCGTCAGGCGCGGCGCCCGCGGAGGCTCCCGGCATCGAAATCGAGCTACCAGCGGCTCGTCGGTCGGGGCCGGTCTCGCTCGAGGAGACCATCGCACGGCGCCGCTCGATACGTGAGTTCACGTCACGGGTGCCGACCGACGAGCAGCTCGGTCAGCTCCTGTGGGCTGCCCAAGGCGTGACCGATGCGGTGCACGGCCGGCGCGCGGCACCTTCGGCGGGAGCACTGTATCCGCTCGAGGTCTACGTCGCGCGGCCGGACGGCGTGTACCACTACGAGCCACAGGTCCATCGACTGCAGCAGGTGGTCAGCCGCGATGAGCGAGAAGCTCTGGGGCAGGCTGCGCTCAGCCAAGCTGCGGTACTCCACGCACCCGTCGTGCTCGCCGTAGTCGGTTTCGTGGCACGCACGGGAGCCAAGTACGGCGGGCGCGCCGAACGATACGTCAGCCTCGAAGCCGGACACGCCACCCAGAACATCCTCCTGGAGGCAACGGCCCTCGGTCTTGCCGCAGTTCCCATCGGCGCGTTCGACGACGACGGCGTGCGCGGCGCGCTCGGACTACCGGGCAATGCGACGCCGCTCTACCTCGTGCCCGTGGGATTCAGAGGCGAGCGAAGTGCGAAGTGAGTTGCTCGAGCTGCGGAGGAGCCTGCACCGGATTCCGGAGCTCGCGTTCGAGGAGAAGAGGACGGCCCAGCGCATCCTCGACGAGCTCGAGGCGCTCGGCATCCCCGCGACGTACGAGGGACGAGGGAACCGCAGGCGCGTGAGCTGCGTGACCGCCTCGTCACCTATTTGGCCGAGATCGGGGATGTCCACGGCGAGCGCGTGAAGGCAGCGCTGCGAGCCGTGCCGAGGCTCTGTTCGTCCGGGGCGGGGAATCCGTCGATGCGGCGTACTGGGTCCTGACAGCTGAGGGGACCGAAGCCATCACCCGCCACCCCCGCAGGCGGCGTGCCCACAGCTGCACGCTTCCGTCGGACGTCCTTTCTCGCCAGCGTTCTCCGCACACTGCTCGGAGCAGTATGGGTCGCCCAAGGCAGCACGCTCCTTGGGAACCTTGCACCGGCACGAAGGGTTCAGGCACTCGGCCTCCTCATGCATGCGGTCCACGGAGGCAGGGGCCATTCCACGCAGGGCGCCCGCTGGACGGCACCCCTCTTGCTGTCCTGCGGGTGCAGGTGACCGATGTCCACGGGCGGCGCGGCTGAATCGCAGACGGAGCCAAAGGGCGCAGCGGATTCCGCGGAGGCTGCGGCTCGTGCGCTCGAATACATCGCGAGGCACCACTGCATGAGCATCGCAACCGACGGCCCGGAGGGGCTGTGGGCTGCGACAGTGTTCTACGTCAACGATCGGTTCGCGCTGTATTTTCTGTCACTCAGCAATACTCGACACGCGCGCAACATCGAGTCGAATCACCGCGTCGCAGCGACGATCAGCGATGACGCCGAGACCTGGCCAGAGGTCGGTGGCATCCAGCTCGAAGGCCCGATCGCCCGTATCGACCAGTCCGAGGAGCGGCGCCGCGTACTAGCGCTCTTTGCAAAACGGTATCCGTTCGTCGACTGCCTGTGGTGGACCGACAGTCCTCCCGACCCGAGCGCCGAGCGGCACATCTATCGAATCGAGCCCACCTCCGTGCTCTTTGTCGATCATGCGTTTCGCAGCGCGAGAATTGCGATCGCAGGGACGCATCTTCGCCAATGACGAAGCGCGACCGAACATGAGCGAACGCTTCGAGCTGCTTGGCTAGCCGCGCTTGGCGGGCACCTTGCCGTGCAGCTGCACGTGTGGATGCTCCTGCGCATGTCGCTCGCACCAGAGCTGCGCGCCGCCGCTTCGTTGCTGCACAGCGAGGCAGTCGGCACACGCCGGCTCAATCTCGGGCGGCACGAAAGCGTGGTAGCCCTTCTTGCGCGCGACGAGCACGGGGCAAGACGCTTTGCGGACGACGCATTCGGCGACCGAGCCGTTCGTGAGCGCCGCGGCGAGCAGAGCATCAGCCGCCGACTGAGGCGGGCGCGACTCGGCCTATTCGAGAGTCGGGGCGCGTTCGCCCTTCGCACCCTTCTCGGGAATCTCGGTCATCGTGGCCTCAGTGAGGAGCAACACGCCGGCCACCGAGACTGCGTTCTCGAGCGCGACGCGCACGACCTTCGTCGGATCGATGATTCCGGTCTCCAAAAGGTCCACGTAGGTGCCGCGTGCGGCGTCGAAACCGTAGCCGCCTTTGCCCGCCCGCATCCGTTCGACGACGACGCCGCCATCGACGCCGGAGTTGGCCGCAATCTGGCGCGTGGGCGCCTCGAGGGCGCGGCGCAGGATGCGCACGCCGCTGCGCTCGTCTCCATCGCACTTTGCCTCTTCCTGCTCGAGCGCATCTCCAGCGCGTAGCAGCGTCAGGCCGGCGCCCGGGACGATTCCCTCCGCAACTGCGGCCTTGGTCGCGCTGATGGCGTCTTCGAACGCCTCCTTTCTCGACTTCAGCTCCGCTTCCGAGGGCGCGCCGACGCGGACGACCGCCACGCCACCCACGAGCTTCGCGAGACGCTCCTGCAGCTTCTCCCTGTCGTAGTCACTCTTGGTCTCCTTGATCTGGCGTCGCAACTGCTCGGTGCGACCCGCGATGGCCCGCTTGTCGCCAGACCCGCCGATGATCGTCGTGTCCTCCTGGCGGACGACGACGCGCGCGGCCCTCCCGAGCTGGGCGGGCTCGACGTGCTCGAGTTTGACGCCGGCCTCCTCCGAGATGACCTGTCCGCCCGTCAGGACCGCGATGTCCTCGAGCATCGCCTTGCGCCTGTCGCCGAAGCCCGGCGCTTTCACGGCGACGCACGGAAGGGCGCCGCGAAGCCTGTTGACGACGAGCGTCGCGAGCGCTTCGCCCTCCATGTCCTCGGCGATGATGAGCAGGCTGCGCCCTTCCTTGACGACGTATTCGAGGATGGGCAACAGGTCCTTCATCACGGCGATACGCTTCTCGTGGATCAGGATCACCGGATCCTGAAGCACGCACTCCATTCGCTCGGGATCGGTCACGAAGTAGGGCGAGAGGTATCCGCGGTCGAACTGCATCCCCTGGACGACCTCCACGGCCGTTTCGATGCCCTTCGCCTCTTCGACGGTGATGACGCCCTCGCTGCCTACCTTCTCGATGGCGTCTCCGATGATCGTGCCGATGGCGGCGTCGTTGTGCGCCGAGACGGTCGCGACCTGCACCTTCTCGTTGCGCGTCGCGATTGGACGCGAGAGCGAGCGGATCGTTTCCACCGCCACGCGCAGGCCGCGGTCGAGCCCCCGCTTGAGGTCTACCGCGCTCGCTCCGGCCGCGACGTTTCGCAGGCCATCGGCGAAGATCGCGTGAGCCAAGAGCGTCGACGTGGTGGTCCCGTCGCCGACCGTCTCCCCGGTCCGTTCGGCCGCTTGCCGGATGACCTG
>Ga0335069_10009058_pt1 | contig 14192 bp, 7 predicted proteins | sample Lox_Sample_11_FD_206714 | JGI IMG/M metagenome (GOLD analysis project Ga0335069, IMG submission 206714) | Soil microbial communities from Loxahatchee National Wildlife Refuge, Florida, United States - Lox_Sample_1.1 | ecosystem: Environmental > Terrestrial > Soil > Wetlands | place: USA: Florida... | reverse complement strand
TGGCTGCAGTGACCGTGCCTTCGGTATAGGTGTAGTCGTTGTAGGCCATGGGTGAGCCGCTGAATTGCGTCCACAGCCGCACGTAGAGCGTGGCTCCGCCGGTGGGCAGACTCACTGTCGTGCTGGTGCCGGACTGAATCTCATAGCCCAACACGTTGTCGGTGCCTGGCGATGTGCCCACCCACAGGTAGTAGGCCGTTACTCCGCCGGTCCCCGCACTCCAGGTGAAGGTCGTCGATGTACTCAACGTGCTGCCTGCCGCTGGACTCGTCATCGTGGCTGCCAAAGAAGTTCCAGCCAACGCGGTGATCAAACCGCTCCCATTGGGGCTACCCCAGCCCGTGGCCAGATCGTAACCGGTCGTGGCTGAGGAGCCGTTGCTCCCGGTTGTGATGTCATGGAAGTCGATGGCGTAGCTTGAGCCGGCGCCGATCGAATAGAGGCTCGGGTTGATGAAACCCAACAGCCCGTTGCCATTGGCAACTGACTGCTGATTGATGAGAGCCAAGTAGCCGGCCCACATGGGCGCCGCAAAGCTTGTACCTCCGTATTCGTTTGCCGTGCAGGTGGTTTGATCGGCGCAGACGTAAAAGGTGTAGTTGGCATTGGCTGAAACGTCAGGGCCGTTTCGATAGCTTTGCGAGCAGCTCGCGCAGCCTGCGGCCGCTGCGGTCTGCCAGGATGGGATGGCAAACTTATGCGGTGAAACTCCGCCGCCGCTGTTGGCCCATGCGGTTTCTGAAGTCCAAGTTCCGCCTGCGGCGCTGGTTTGCAGATCGGTACCGCCGACCGAAGTCACGTAGACATCATCCGCAGGGTAGATTTCCGAACCTTTCCCTGTCGCTGTCCACTGCGCTTTGTCGCCAGCGGCCTGGAAGAGATTCTGGCCCTGTGCGGCGAACTCTTTAAAGTATGGATCGTCGGTTGCCTGGTCGGCCGGGTACCAGGTCCACGAAGAGCTTAATTGAGCATTGAGCGGCTTGGCGGTCGCCATGGCGTTGAAGATAGCGGCATCGGTCGAGCCAACATACATCACCAAGCTCGATAAGCCGGGCGCCATGCCCAGTACCTGAGTGATGTCGAGGGTCTGCTCGGTGTCGTCGCAGTTGCCGCCGGCGGTCGTGTCAACGCAAGTGGTGCTGGTTCCATCAGTAGACAAGAGCGTGACGGGAACGCTGTTGGATTGGTTGACGTTTGTGAAATATGTGGTAAGGTCGGCCAGATCTGTACCGTAAAACTCGAGCAGACCGACAGACTGGCCGCTGCCTGTCAGCGATCCACCGTAATAAGCTTCTCTCATGTCACTACCAAGGAACGAGGCCGAGGGACCGGAGCCGGTGGTTGCGCCGGATTGGGCGCCAGAGCTCGCGGAATTCTTGCTTAGATCGGCAGGATGTGGGCGGGAAAAGTTGTCCAGACCAGAGATATGCCAAAGCGAAAACGTCAGGTTAGTGGTCGGCTCGCGATCTGGAGCGTAGAAGCTCCGCTTCTCAGTCGGGTGCTGGTAGACGCCGAGGTTCAGATGAAACGCGGCCTCAACATTCGCCACCGGACCCGACACTTGCACGTTGAGACGATTTGGCGAAGTGCTCACGACGGTCAGGCCGTTTTCTTGTGCGAAGTTGATCACGGCGTCATATTCTGACTGGGTTGGTCCGAACTGCTCCGTGAACTGGTCGACGGTGAGGAAATGACGGTAACTCGGGCTGTTGGGATCGTATAGATCTTCCAAGACCTGATCCAACTGGTCCTGGTTGCGAAGTGGCAACGTGATTACCAGGCTCATGCTCTGGGTTGTGGAAAGCTGACCCATCTGTCGCGCGGTCCCGTCCTCTGTCACCTTGCGCATGTGGCGGGTCAACACGTTCTGAGCACGGCAAACGGCGAGAGAGATTGACATGACCGCCGCGAGCGGGAAGACGAATTTCGCTGCAATTCGCATCTAGCCTTTCCCCTTCAACGCCACATTTCCCCTATTGGCATAGAGCAATCCGGTCCAGCACGGCGCGAGCTTGCCGCAGACAGGATTTTGGCGTTCCACTGCAATAGAAAAATGGCTGAGATTGCGTGCCCCGGTATGAACACAGGCATCCGTGTCCACGAATTTTCCAGCATATGATCGTCTATGTCTACTAAATTCTTCGCGTTAGAGTGCGGTCTGTTCGGTACCTTTGTACTATCGTAAACCTGATTTCCAGTGCGCTTGTGACCCCGCGGCCACGCAATCGTCATGATCTGATTTTCAATCGAGGGCTAGCTGGGCCGGATCGCATTCATTTCAATAAGCCGTTCGGCGACAGTAGTACTAGAAGTACTATAGGAAGCACTGTGGCGGAAGGTTGATAGAGGAAGGGAATTGAATCAGCAATTCAGCTTCATTACACATTAACGCATCCATCGTCGAGTAGATTAAGCCCTTTTCGGCGAGTATACGCCTCCGTACTTCATACAGCTGGTTTGATCGTTGGCTTCATCCAAAAGGCTCAGCTTGTAATACTCAAGTTCTTCAACAGGAGTTTTGGGTCAGTGGTCTTTGAAAGCACTTCTTCCATCATCGCTCGGGGCTCCTACTTGACGGTTGATCCGCAGCCTTCTAGAGCTGCACGAAGCGCGAGCATAGCTCCAAGAGGGCCGGATGATCTGAAATCCTCTCTCCCGTCTGCTGCGTCACGAGCGGCCCAATCCCAAGTGAAGAGAGCTGGGCGAAAAGCGTCGCCGGCTCATCCTTTGACCGTTCCAGCAGATCAAATAAAAGAGATTCCAGATAATCTACGTCTGCCGCCTGAACGACTGCTCGCCAGCCACAATCGATCAAAAAACGTAAGCCGCCGCTCACGTCCTTAAGCACAATGATGATTATGGGCGCGGCTTGGCCCGCATCGTTGGTCCCGTAGGCCAAAGTGCAGAACTGAAGAAGGCGGCTTCCGCTCGCTTCCGATATATCCGGATTCGGATTCTTTTCTTCCTTCAAGGTCACTGACCATCGTTTCGATGATATGGTGCACTAGGGAGCGGGATTTGAGTCTCCGAACGCAGCGATTGAAGCGCTCGAAGGCCGAGACAGAACTCCACTCAGGCGGAATCGCTTCAATCTGTTGCATCAGTTTATCAACATCCAGTGCGTCCAGGGCAATATCAAAATCGTCAGGCGGCTCATGGGGGCTATTGCCGTACACACGCCGATCAAGATACCGGGAAGCGCTAAAGTTCCTTCTTGATTCTCCGTTTGGGCCCCCGAACATATGTCCGTGGTCGATAAAATGGGCATCTAATCGGCCATCTGAGGCTTCCACAAAGATCGCCTGCCGATTGTCCGCGTGTTCCGCACAGACATCAATCAACCATGCCAGCCAGAAATCGCGTCGATTACGAATGCGCTTGACCATGAAACCTGGCAGGATCTCAAAGAGTCGCGCGCTATTTCCGCCCAGGAACCGCAAGCCAAAGCACAAGCCCGAGGCCGGGCGGATATGCCCTAGTGGAGTTTGGATCCAACACTCGCGATTCTGTTCGAGGAAAGACTCGGGGACCCATAGTGGTTTCCATTGCGGAACAGCCAATCCGCAGGCACGGTAAAGCTCGTTTCCCGCGCTCTCATTGAAGAGCAGATTCGGCCCTTGAAGATTGTTGGCGAACTTGACCACATACAGAAACCCATCACTGGCCCGAGCTAGAATCGGTTGTGTTCCGCCGCGAAGAGTGCATAAATATTGCGAGACAAGAGCAAGGCCCTTCCCTATGGAGACCACGGCAACCTCAAGAATTGCGGAATGACAGCAGGTAATTCAGAGTCCGCTTCTCTAGGGATATGCCAGCCAATAAATTAAGACAGAATGAGACAAGGCCCGGAGGTCCTGTCGGCCAAACTTCCTCGTGAACAACGAAGCGAGGCTGGCATCTCCCGTTCCTTCTCGGGAGGTTACCGTCTGCTTTTTCAAAAGGAAAACAAAATCACTTTAGGTCGTTGTGTTTTTCTTGTCAAGCAATTGTTGCGTTACTTTTGGACCATAACACGGGGGCTTGCCTGTGAATATGTGTCGATGATCACTGTTCACCGAGAAGAGGCGGTCCGGTGTTGCGCACGACTTCTCATTTCAGTCCATGCATTTCTCCACCCGTAAAGCAGGTGCTCGACTGACAAACTCTGTGCAGTGCGGGAAATGCGTACCAGCTGCCTTCACCCTGCGCACGACGTGTTCTGCGGAAAATTTCTCGCGGTGAAGCTGACGACGCCGAGAATCATGCCTTTCATCAGGGCAAACTGTGGACTGAGCGAGGCCATGCACGACCTCCAGAGCATAGCGCGAGTCTCCGCCCAGTTGCACGCAAAGGGAAACCGGCATCGCAATGTTATGTTCATCAGATAGCTTTCGAGAATGTGCGAGCACTCCTGGAAGAACGGTGCATAGTAACGGTCATGCGTTGTTTCATAGCCGGCCGTGAGCGATTCTCATGGAGCCTCTGTAGCTTTCCCGATACCGCTACCAAAGATTGAAATGATGGCCCGCTTTTGAGCGGGCTTTTTTGTTTAGTCGGAAATCGCTGTAGCGGACGGTGACGGCACTTCGCGGCCACGTTGGTTTACAAAATGGCAAATAAGTCGTCGAGATCTTCTTTCTGAATGACTCGACGCGCCCTGCGCGGGAAGTCTGCACGCTTGGTTAGGTGAAACGCAGGGACCATCGACTGACCCCGACGACTCAGAAGGCGGCCACAATTTTCGTCCCTATCGCGATTCGAATTGGAGTTTTTTAAGATTTCTTCGAACTCATGGCCTACTAGCGCCGACCGATATGTCCATTAGCTACGAGTTCTTGTGGCTGTGGAGAACGAAAGATGCGGCCTGCAATGATTCCGTTAATCGCGATGTTTATACTTTGCTCGGTTAGTTCCATTGTTGGGTGCGGAGGTAATGCATCGATACTCAGCCAATCAATATCCGCATCGATAAGCAGCCAATCAACGTTAAAACCGCAGAATGGCCCAGAGAGATCGGCGTGCAGTTCGGCTTCCGCTCCGCCTCCGCCAGCAGCGAACTATGGCCTTTCAGTGCTTGCTTTCTGTGATGATTTTGACTCCACGAGCACAATTGATATCAAAGGGACTGGCATCGCTGGATTTCAGTGGTATACAAATCTTCCTTTCGGATGGGGAAAGACAAAACCTCCTGCATTTACCATATCTCAATCCGTACTTACGGTGACTTCCAGCGTAAAGGGATCCAATTGGGCACTTACCACAAGAGATCCCATAACCGGAAATGGAAATTCGTGGAGATTCGGGTATTTCGAGGCTAGGATCTCGTTTAACCCCGGACTCGTATCGCAGTCAGCGGCATGGCCTGCGTTTTGGGGAATGTCATCCAACAAACTGCAACACAACGACATTAGGGAATACAGTGAACTCGATTTTTTCGAGGCGCTAGTAGTTTCAGAAGAGCATGTTGACGGCTTTCTCGGAACAATACATGATTGGCAGGACGGAATGAACATAGATTACTTTAACCAGAACGATTGGCAAGAAACCCATACTGACTGGAGTCAATGGCACACCGTTGGAGTTTTGTGGGTACCTGGATCAGTGACATGGTATTTAGATGGGAACCCATTGATGAGTCAACTCTATTGGAGTAACAGTGGTCCTTCGCCGTCGGCGATCGGCGCCAACGTAGTTTATCCGACCCCCCCGGGTATCTTTTCGAATATTGATGACGATCCGATGGGTCAGCAGATTGTTATCGGAAGCGATCCGAATTGGCCGCTAATGATCGATTGGGTGCGCGTCTGGTCCTGGTGGCCTGATTCCTGTTTTCCGCAAAGAACCGAATACGATTTTCGTATTCAGGAAGGCGCGGAACGATGTCGAGGAGCAAGCACACGGGAGGGCAGCTGATTGCGGGCCGCAAGGCCAATGACGTGGCACGCAAGGTGGGGGTGAGCGCGCACACGATCTATGCCTGGAAGTCGAAGTATGGCGGCGTGGATGCGAGCGAGGCAAAGGAGGCCAACGGGGTGCGGGATGAGAATCGCTGATTACGCAACGCTGTTTTCGGATCCATATTTTTTGAAAGCACTTCTTCCATGGCAAAAACAATGCTCCCGAGGCCTGGGAAAGCTCAAACCCGCGCCGACCACCAAAACCTCTCGCAAAACGCCCCGTGAATCTCCGCCCACGCACTCCGAACTAGATCCGCGAACCGCGGAATTGGGGCAATCTGCTGATTTCGAGTTTGTCGGGAGCAAACAAGGATTATCCGATCCTATTGCTGACAGCAAAGGATCGATGCGCGGCGCGAAGCCGGCTTTATCGAAGTCGCTGACGCAAAAGGTTCAAGATACAAATCGCCTCAATACCGGAAAAGCGATGGCCAGTTTGAGCCGCCGGTTTCGGCGGGATAGCGATGTGAACTGAGAGATTCCAGCCCTTTGAAAACCGCCGTTGAATGCGCGTACGGTTCGAGGCTCTCGAGAGCCTGCGAAGTCGAATCGACCTGATCGTCATGTTTCGACCCCGGGAATCCGGTAAGCTCACGAACGTACTCTTCGAGCCAGAGTGCTTGGTTCGGAAGAAACACCCGCCCATTTTCGAATTTGATCGACTGGGCGGCAAAACGCGCCTGCTTATCGCTGCCGGGGACCGGTTTGTATGCTTCGGCACAGTACACTCCTTCCGTAGCGATTTCTTGGATGAGCGCCGTTCCCGAAGCCTGATCCTCGATCACGACTTTGAACGGCTGGAATTTTCTGAAGAGCTCCACGGCACGCCGCTTCAATTCAGGGTAAGTCAGACGTTCGCGGAAGACGTCTAGCAGGTAATAGCTCCTTCCGATTAGTTTCCAGGTTGTACAGACGCTGTAATCATTTGCGTTACCGATCTTGCAGGCAGTGTCCCAGCTTTGAATCGTCCACTCAAAATCACTCGGGAACTTCCCCGGTTCGTAAAACTTGAGCCCATCCTTCTTAATGAGACCGCCCTCGCGGGAAAGTGGGCTTTGCTGGTATTGGCTTTGGAAGTTGTACTCGCCGACCGCTTCGCGAATCTTCCGATAGGTTTCGACCGAATCGCGTTCAGCGTGAAGGCCTCCCCCGCTTTCCGCACGAAACTTGTCTCTCCGAAGACGTTCTCGTAAAGATATTCCTCGTCGTCGATTGCCATCGCGGGTAGTGAGAGCACATCCCATGGCCCTCGGTCGGTTACCTCCCCGACCAAATCCTCCTGGTGCAGTCGCTGCATCACGATAATGATGACGCCATGTTCCTTCGAGTTCAGGCGGCTCAAGAGCGTGCTGAAATACCACTCGTTTGCCGCCTTGCGGCGCGTTTCCGAAAGGGCATCTTCGGGCTTGAGGATGTCTTCGAGAATGATCACATCGGCGCCACGACCCATCAAACGTAGAGGCGAGATCCATTGGAGGAGGCCAAGAAAAGGAGGAGACCCTGCGAAACTCGCGAAAGTGGCAGAATCTGGAAGTTGGGCCTCCTCGTTTCACGGCAGAAATTCCCTGCTGTGGCGAATTATTTCCCTGTTCTTCCGAGACGAAAGTGGTCGCAAAGGCCATTCTATTTGCGACATTGGGCCGATGCATCCCCCAAAAACCCGCAATTTTCCCTGTAGAATTCCCTGATAACGGGAATTTTCGAGCGGAGATTGGTTCGCAGCAGACTCGATCCTCCGCCAGCATTGCATGTGAGCAGCCGCTCGGCATTGCATGCAGCAGCCGCTCGCGCAAGGTTCGTGGTCAAAGCAAACGGTCTGATCCCGCGATGGTCGTTCGTTGCAAACGATCCCCGACAGCTTTGCCCTTCCACCCGAAGATCGCACTGATCGACCATCCTCTTGAACCCGCATCTGACTGGAACTTGCATCGGTATCCGGCCGCATCTCTGTGCCGTGCGGTGCACTGATGTTGCGCAGTCTACTGCCGCGGTCCACTACCATTAATAGGTCTGGTTGAAGCCGGCAATTTACAATCACAGTTTCCGGCCTGCATCTAACCCATTTGTGAATCTAGAGCTTTGGCCGAACTGGATTGAAGCGGCCGATTCCGGATCGGCAGGGAGCAAGCTGTTGACGATGGAGTTCCACATATCGCGGAAGGCGCGGGAGCGCTACGGGTTCGCGGCGTCGCTGTTTTCGTACAACGGCAACGTGATCCTGGCCAATTTGCCGGCATGCCGCGAGTTTGCGCACCGCATGAACCAGGTGCGGGACGTCCAAAAGCATCCTGAGCTGGCGGTGCACGCGGGACAGCTTTTTGCCATGGGGCTGATTGACGAAGCGAGCCACGTGCTGATGGCGCGTTATCGCGAACAGTACGACCCGCAGGTGATGACCGCGGCGCTGGAATGGTTTGGCGCGCAGGTGGGAACGGACAACCTGGACAAGATGCTGCTGGCGTTCGTGGAGCAGTTTCCGGGGCAGAGCGTGCTGAAGGGCGAGGCGACGCCGGCGGAGTGGCTTGCGGGGCAGACGGCTGGGATGCCGCACCGCGCTGCGGCGCTTGAAGAGCTGCTGCTGCTGTGGTCGGCGAATCGCAATGAGGCGTTCAAGCCGTTCGGAGAGCTGTTCGATGACCGGACGCTCCAGGAAAAGACGGTTTACGAAAAAGTGACGGCGCAGATGCCGGAGTACTTTGCGTCGCGGCCGCTGATTCCGCTGCCGGGGGCCAAGCCGGTTAGTTTGCTGGATCTTTTGCGTGCGCCGGCGCTGCGCTCGCCGAAATCGCTGGCCGATCAGTTGGAGATTATTCGGCAGCTTTGGAAGCCGCTGATCGGCGATGCGCTGGAGCGGTTTTTGCTGATGGCGACGGAAGTGCTGCGCGAGGAAGAGCTGGCGGTTTGGGCGCAGTTCAATCCGCCTGGAACGCGGCGCGGTCCGCAGCAGTGGCCGTCGTTCATGAAAGGCGGGGCAGAGGTGCCGAGCTTTGCCGACTCGATGCACGAGTACGAAAAATTTTCACCCGACCAGGCGTGGATGCCGGGCGCTGTGCTGATGGCGAAGAGCACGTATGTGTGGCTGGCGCAGTTGAGCCGGTGGCATGGGCGGCATATCGGGCGGCTCGACGAGATTCCGGAGGAGGAGCTGGCGGCACTGGCGCATCGCGGCATCAATTCGCTGTGGCTGATTGGCGTATGGGAACGCAGCCGCGCGTCAAAGACGATCAAGCAGCTGTGCGGCAATCGGGATGCGGTGGCGTCGGCGTATTCACTGTTTGACTATCGCATTGCCGACGATCTGGGCGGGGAGCCCGCATATATCAATTTGCGCGACCGGTGTTATCACCACGGGATAAGGCTGGCGAGCGACATGGTGCCGAATCATATGGGCATCGATTCGCCGTGGGTGGTGGAGCATCCCGAGTGGTTTATTTCGCGATGGGACTCGCCGTATCCGGCGTATTCGTTTAACGGGCCCGATCTTTCGCAGGATGGCCGCGTGGAGATCAAGATCGAGGACCACTATTACGAGCAGTCGGATGCGGCAGTGGTTTTTCGGCGGCGCGACAAGGCGAGCGGCGAAACGCGCTACATCTATCACGGCAACGACGGGACCAGCTTTCCATGGAACGACACGGCTCAGCTCGACTACCTGAATCCTGCAGTACGCGAACAGGTGATTCAGACCATTCTGCATGTGGCGCGGCTTTTTCCGGTGATTCGGTTTGATGCGGCAATGACGCTGGCGAAGCGGCATTTTCACCGGCTGTGGTTTCCGGGGCCGGGATCGAGCGGAGCGATTCCGTCGCGCGCGGAGTATGGGATGAGCCAGGCGGAGTTCGATCGTGCGATGCCGCAGGAGTTCTGGCGTGAAGTTGTGGACCGCGTCGCCGCGGAGGTTCCGGGAACGCTGCTGCTGGCCGAGGCGTTCTGGCTGATGGAAGGGTACTTCGTTCGCACACTCGGCATGCATCGCGTGTATAACAGCGCGTTCATGATCATGCTGCGTGACGAGGACAATGCGAAGTATCGCTCGGTCATAAAGAACACTCTGGAATTCGATCCCGACATCATGAAGCGCTACGTGAACTTCATGTCGAATCCTGATGAAAGGACAGCAATTGACCAGTTCGGCAAGGGCGACAAGTGCTTCGGCGTGGCGGCGATGATGTCGACGCTGCCGGGGCTGCCGATGTTCGGTCATGGGCAGATCGAGGGATTCACCGAAAAGTATGGAATGGAATATCGCTGGCCGCGGTATGAGGAGAATCCCGATCGCGCGTTGGTGGAGCGGCACGAGCGCGAAATTGCACCGCTGCTGAAACGGCGATGGCTATTTGCGGAGAGCACCAATTTTCTGCTGTATGACTTTTTCAGCGCCAACGGCTCGGTGAACGAGGATGTTTTCGCGTATTCAAATCGCAACGGCGGTGAGAGAGCGCTGGTGGTTTACAACAACCGCTATGCGAACGCGCACGGCACGATCGATTTTTCGGCGGCGTATGCCGACAAGGGTTCGGGTGGGCTGAAGCGCCGGCGGCTGGGAGAAGGCCTGGGGCTGAGCGGGGATTTTGGGACGGTCGTTGCATTCCGCGACTCGCTGACGGGACTCGAGTATTTGCGGCGCGCTGAGGATTTGCTGAATCGTGGATTGACGCTGAGCCTGCATGCGTATCAGTGCCACGTGTTTTTGGATTGGCATGAGTTGAAGCCGACGGCGGAGCAGCCGTGGGATCGGCTTTCGGATTTGCTGGGCGGGCGCGGCGTGCCGAATCTTGCCGACGAGCTCGTGAACCTGGAGCTGAAGCCGGTGCACGATGCGCTGCGGCAGCTTTTGGATCCGTCTGTTGTGCGCCATTTCGCCGATATCGCGGAGCATCCGCGGGCGGTGGGCGCGGTGCGAGCGAAGAAGATCGATCGCCAGCGCAATGAATTTTTGAAGCAAACGTGGGCGAAGTACGAGAGATTTTTGTCGGAGGCGGGGGCGGCGTACGCGGCGCGGCGCAAGGCCGAGAATCTGCCAGCGATTGGGCCGGAAGCGGGGGAGGCGGCGACGGCGGCGGAAGCGGCGAAGTTTATGCGGATGCTGCGGGCGGCGATGCAGATGCCGCGCGTGGAAGCGCTCTTCGCGAAGCCGTGGACAGTGGCAGCGCGGCGGATGCTGCCCAGCGCGAGCCCGCAGTTCACGGCGACGGCAATGTGGGGTCCGGTGCTGGCGTGGTGCGCGATCGAGTTGCTGAGTGAATCGATCGACAAGGAGCAGCCGGAAAAGACGGCGCTGGATCTCTTTGATCGGCTGCGGCTGCGCGAGCCGTTTGGGCGGGCGCTTGGCACGCTGGGATTCGAGGGAGAAGAAGCGTGGCGCGTTGCGGCGCGGATCAAGGTGCTTCTACTTGTAAGCGCGGGCGTCGGGAAAGCTGGACAAGGAGAGGTGGGCGATGTCGACGGGGCTTTCGATGACCGATTAAAGGGATCGCAATCCCACCCATCTCGCAAAGTGCGCGAAATGGACGGGGCACCGACACATTCAGCGGAGTTGGCGGAACCGACTGGCGTGAGATTGGCGCTGCCGCAGGCGTTGTGGAGCGATCCAGATGTGCGCTGGCTCTGCGGCGTGCACGAGTCGGAAGGGCACACGTATCTGGTGCGCGAACCCTACGAAGAACTGCTGTGGTGGCTGTTGATGCCGCCGCTGTTGAGAATCGCGGGCGAGACACACCCAGATCGATCGGAGATTGAGGAGCTGAGCAAGTCGGTTGCGGCGGCGTTGGCCGCGGCGGAAGCAGCGGGGTATCGCGTCGATGAGCCGCGCGCGACGGACGTGGAGCATGTGAAGGACGACAAAACTCCGGGTCGTGCGCTTGCCAGGAAGCTGACCCAGGGGCCAGCCATGAAAGCAGTGCCTGCGCTCGGCAAAAAGCCGGTCGCGGCAATCAGAACAAAGCCTGGTTCCGCATCCGGCAAAAAAGCGACGCCCGCAATCAGCAAGAAGCCGGCCCAAAAGGCCACGAAGCCGCTGGCTCCTGCACCGGGCAAAGACGCGACAACGACTGACAAGAAGGCGATTTCCGGCAAGAAGCCGGAGAAGAAGAGGGGCCGTCCGTCAGGCTCGCGCGGTCCGAAATCCAAAGATTAGGGAATGAATCGTTGACCCGCTGTCACGACGATGCGGGCAGGTTCGCTGTTGTCACAAGTCGTCGTGACCTCCCGCACATCGCAATCGATAGGAACAGGTTCAAAGTTCCAACCGGACATTCTCTGGGGAGAACTCCTTGGAGCTGAAGTGTGTGCCTTGGGCATGGGCCGAACCGATTTCGATGTCCTCGGGCACAAAGCGTACTGGCTTTTTCTTCAATTGTTCCTTCTTCCCGAGAGTCCGCTGAGATGCGGTGGCCCTGCGTCAGTTTTAAGTGCCGGGCCGGCAGGGAGGGGAGATGGCGAGTGCCGCGCACGAAGTCATCCATGAAGGCCTTTGCGATCAGGAACGCCTGCTGATCGATGAGGCAATTGCTGCACACGGCCGACGCCCCGGTGCGTTGCTGGGAATTCTCGAGTCCGTCCAAGCCGCGAATGCGCACAAGTTTCTATCGATGGAGGCGCTGCGCTACATCGCCAGCGAGACCGGCGTGCCTCCGGCGCGCGTGTACAGCGCGGCAACCTTCTATGCACTGTTCAACCTGGAGCCGCAGGGTGACAACGTGATCTGCGTTTGCCGCGGCACGGCTTGCCACACCCGCGGTTCGCGCGATTTGCTCGACAAGCTCTGCCTCGACCTGGGCGTTAGCGACCACGAGGCGGATGAGAACAGCGAAGCCGACAAGCTGGCCATCACCACACCCGATCGCCGCTTCACCGTGCGCACCGTGGCCTGCTTTGGGCAGTGCGCGCTGGCGCCGGTGGTTGAAGTGAATCACCACATCCTGAGCCATGTGAATGAGCGAACCATGCAGCGCGAAGTGAAGTCGATCAGTCAGGGGAGGAAGTGATGCCGCGCATTCAGGACATTGGTGCGTTCAATGCGGTGCGTGAATCCGGGCTGGCGAAGCTGATGCCGTCGATTCCGCGAATCACCGTGGGCATGGGGACGTGCGGCCGGGGCAACGGCGCGGAAGAGGTCTTCCACGCGCTGAACGAATCGATTCAAGGTAGCGGGCTGGAGGTATTGCTGGCGAGCGTGGGCTGTTTCGGCGCGTGCTTTCAGGAGCCGCTGGTCGGCGTGCGTCTGCCGGGCAATCCTCTGGTGATTCTGCGCCGCGTGCAGGCCAACGATGCCGGCCGCATTCTGGAGGGCGTTTCTTCGGGAGTTCTGCCGAAGGACTTGATCTACTGCAAGATCGAAGAATGGGATCACATCACGGCGCATCTTCGTTACGGACAGGGCTATCCCGATGTTCCGGCGTGGAACGCGATTCCATTTTTCAAGGGCCAGAAGAAGATCGTGCTGCGCAATTGCGGGCTGGTCAGCCCCTCTGACATTGAAGAGACCATCGCGGTGGGCGGATACCAGGCGCTCTATAAAGTGCTCATCGATGGGCGGACCGATGCAGTGATTGAGCAGATGAAGGCGGCGCGGCTGCGCGGGCGTGGCGGCGCGGGATTTTTGACCGGCAACAAGTGGGACTTCATGGCCAAGGCCAAAGGCGATGCAAAGTACATCATCTGCAACGCCGACGAAGGCGACCCCGGCGCTTACATGAACCGCAATGAGATCGAGGGCGATCCACATTCGCTGGTCGAAGGCATGATCATCGGCGCCTACGTGATGGGCGCGACGGATGGCATCGTCTATGTGAGAGCGGAGTACCCGCTCGCGGTGCGCAGGCTGAGCCGCGCGATCGAGCAGGCGCGGGAATATGGATTGCTCGGCAAGAATATCCTGGGTCGTGGATTTGATTTTGACATCGAGCTAGTGCAGGGCGCAGGCGCGTTCGTCTGCGGCGAAGAGACTGCACTGATCGCGTCGCTGGAGGGGTTCGCAGGACGCCCGCGACCCCGCCCCCCGTATCCCGCGCAAAAAGGGTTGTGGGGAAGGCCGACCAACATCAACAACGTCGAGACGTGGTACAACATCGCGCCGATTATTACTCGGGGAGCGGCGTGGTTTGCAGAAACGGGAAGCGCAAAAAGTCCTGGGACAAAAGTTTTTTCGCTAGTTGGCAAGGTGCAAAACACGGGCCTCGTTGAGATGCCACTGGGCACGCCGCTGAAGACGTTTATTTACGACATTGGCGAAGGCGCAGTCGCAGGCCGCCGCGC
>Ga0335069_10009057_pt1 | contig 14192 bp, 13 predicted proteins | sample Lox_Sample_11_FD_206714 | JGI IMG/M metagenome (GOLD analysis project Ga0335069, IMG submission 206714) | Soil microbial communities from Loxahatchee National Wildlife Refuge, Florida, United States - Lox_Sample_1.1 | ecosystem: Environmental > Terrestrial > Soil > Wetlands | place: USA... | reverse complement strand
GTGCAGATTGCGATGTCCTTGACGCCGGCGACGACGGCCGGAACCGAAGTCATCATCGTGACGGAAGGAAAGGCGCCCTTGCCACGCGGCACGTAGAGCGCCACCGACTGGAGCGGCGTCCAGCGGTCGCCCGCGAAGGCGCCCGGCCGCACCTCTTTCATCCACATCGCGTCCGGCCGCTGCTCGCCGTGAAACATGCGGATGTTGGCGACGGCGAATTCGATCGCCTCGATCACGTCCGGCTCGACAGCCTTGAAGGCAGCGTCGAATTCTGCCTCCGTCGCTTTGAGCGCGCCGGCCTTCACGTCCGCCTTGTCGAAATCCCGCGCGAAGCGAACCAGCGCCGCATCGCCCTCCGTTCGCACCGCTTCGATGATCGGCTTCGTCTTTTCGATGAAGTCAGCGAGATCGGTCTCGGATCGCCTGAGCAGGGCGTCTTTTTCGTCGGCGCTGAGTTTGGCGAGTTCGCGGAAGCTGCAAGCATCGGTCATGGGACGTCCTGATGTTGGGCGGGAATAGGCGGTCCGGCGGCGCAGGGTTCAGACTTCGGAGGCGACGCGGATCGACCCCTCCCGGATCGAGGCGATCACCCGGCGCTGGAGATCGATGAATTCGGCGGTCGCCGCCATGCCGGGATGGCGGGGGCGAGGAAGGCCCACAGAAAAAGTCTCTCGGATACGTCCCGGCCCGATGCTCATCACCTCGATCCGGTCGGAGAGATAGACCGCCTCCTCGACGTCATGCGTAACGAACAGCACGGTGAGGCGGTGCTCCTCCCAGATGCGGGTGAGCAGTTCCTGCATCTGATGACGGGTCAACGCGTCGAGGGCGCCGAACGGCTCGTCCATCAGCAGCATTTTCGGCCGGTAGGAGAGGGCGCGGGCGATGGCGACGCGCTGTTTCATGCCGCCCGACAATTGCGAAGGATAGGCGTCGGCGAAGCGTTCGAGCTTCACAAGTTCGATATGCTGGCGCGCGACGTCGCGGCATTCCCGCCGCTTATAGCCCGCCGCCTTCAGCGCGAACTCGACGTTCTCTTGCGCGGTCAGCCAAGGCAGCAGCGTATAGGACTGGAAGACGACGCCGCGATCGAGCCCGGGGCCGGTGAGCGGCGCGCCATCGGACAAGAGCGCGCCCGCGTCGAAATCCTGAAGGCCGGCCACGATCGAGAGCAGCGTGCTCTTTCCGCAGCCGGACGTGCCGACGAGCGAGACGAATTCGTTGTCGGTCAGGGCGAGGTTGATGTCGTTCAGGACGTGGATCGGCCCTTTCTTGGTCGAGAACCAATTGTGGAGCGACGTGATCGCGAGCTTCGGCTCGGTCATCTCAACGGCTCGCGGAATAGCGGAACAGAACGCGCTCCATCGCCTTCATTCCCTGATCGGTTACGAGACCGAGCAGGCCGAGAAACAGGATGTAGCCGATGATCGTCTCCGTCTGGAAATAACGCTGCGACACGGTGATGCGGTAGCCGAGACCGGAGGTCGCGGCGACGAGTTCGGCGAGGACGAGCCACGTCCAGGCCCAGCCGATGCTGATGCGCAGCGTGTCCCAGATTCCCGGCAGCGACGAGGGCAGCACGATCCTGAGCAGGATCCGCGTTTCCGAAAGGCCGAGCGTTCGCCCGAGCCCAACGAAGTCGGGCGGCACGCGCTTGACGTTGTCCATCACCATCAGGACCTGCTGAAAGAACGTCCCGATCCAGATGATCAAGAATTTCTGGCTGTCGCTTGTGCCCGCCCACAGGATCGTGAGCGGCACGAAGGCCACGACCGGCATGTAGCGCACGAAATCGACCAGGGGCTCGATGGCCGCTTCCCAGAGGCGGAAACAGCCGATCAGGACGCCAATAGGGATCGCCATCGCAGAGGCGATCGCGAAGCCCGCGAGCATGCGGTAGAGGCTTACGCCCGCGTCCTGCCAGAGCGTGCCATTGGCGGCCAGCTCGACCATCTTTCTCCAGACAGCCACGGGGGACGGCAGGAAAATGGGCTTGATCAGCCCGCTCGCCGTCGCACCCCACCAGGCGACAAACAGCAGGGCGAAAACCGCGACGGCAATCGCGAGATAAGCGGAGCGGCTGACGTCGCCGCCGATCCGGAAAACCTTCCCGCGTCGGCGCCCCCTCCCCGCGAGGGTCGAGGCGCGCGCGACCGGCAAGACGCCAGATGAGGCCGCATCCTCGAAACGGGAGACGGTCTCGTTCTCTTCGGCCATCCGGGTCCGCTACTTCACGGCTTCGTTGACGAAGGCCGGATCGATCATCTCGTCCGCCATGACGTCCTTCGTCACGAGCTTCGCCTTCTGGGCGGCCTGCAGGACGTCCACGAAGGTCTTGGTGCGGAAGTCGCCCGCGAGAGCCGCCTTGGCCTCGGCCAGCGAATAATAGCGGACGCCATCGAACGCCGTCTTGAGGTCGCCGACGGGCGAACCAACCGCGTCGGCAATGATCTTCTGGTCCTCGTCGGTGTTGGCCTTGTAATCTTTCAGCGCCGCGTCCCAGGCTTTCAGCATGGCCAGCACCTGGCCCGGCTTTGATTTGATCACTTCGTCGCGCACCACGAGCACGTCGCTGACGAGGCCGGGATCCTTGCCTGCGGTGAAGAGGAGATGGATGTTCGGATCCTGCTTCCGCGCCGCCGAGATGTAAGGCTCGTAGGTGACGGCGACCGAGACGCGGCCGGCGATGAGCGCGCTTCCGGCGTCGGCGGCGGGCATCGGCACGGGCTTCACGTCGGCCATGGTCATGCCGTTGCTAGTCAACGCGTAGTTGAGCAGAATGTCGCTCGTCGTGCCTTCCTCGAAGGCGACGCTCTTGCCCTTGAGATCGGCGATGGACTGGATGTCCTTGCCCGCGAGAATGGCGTCCGCGCTGAGGCTGAAGTCGAGCAGCGTCACGATCTTCACCGGCAGTCCGGCCGCGACCATGCCCATGGCGGTATGGGTGGCGATGTTGGCTGCGTCGAGTTGCCCGCTCGCCAGCGCCGCGTTGATGTCCTTGTCCTCGGTGAAGTTGACGATCTGGACGTCCGTGAGGCCTTCCTTGGCGAAAAGCCCCTTCTTGGCCGCGACATGCCACTGGCCGTAGCCAAGCCAGGGCTCGATGCCCAGCTTGAACGCGCCGGCTTCGGGTTTCATGGGAATGGCCTCGGCGGCGAGGGCCGGCGCATTGAGGGCCGCGCACCCTACCCCAAGCGAAAGAAAGAGAGCGGCGGCGCGGCGCGTCACGCGTGAATTGAGGGGCATCGGCGGAACCTTCCCTTTGGCCTGATGTTGCGGGCCGCATGATGCTGCGCCACGGCCGAGAGCGCCAGTGGGGCGCAAGGTCTTCGCGCTAGATCGACGCCAGATAGCCGCCATCGACCGCTATGCACTGGCCCGTGATGTATTGAGAGGCGTCAGAAGCCAGAAAGACCGAGACGCCCTGCAGGTCCGCCAAAGCCCCGAACCGCCCCTGAGGGATGCGCCCGAGCATCGCCTTTTTCCATTCGGCGTTTGCGTAGAAGCCCTCGGTCATCGCCGTCTGGAAATAGCCGGGGGCGATGGCGTTGACGCGGATGTTCAGGGGCGCCCATTCCGCCGAAAGCGCGCGGGTGAGACCCAGAAGTCCGGACTTTGACGAGCCGTAGGGCGCCGCGGTCGGCACGCCGACTTCCGAGGTGAGCGAGCAGACGTTGACGATGACGCCCCCGCGTCCGTCCGCCTTCATGCGAGCGGCCGCCGCTTGCGCGCAGAAGAACGCGCCCTTCAAATTGGTGTCCAGAATCCGGTCCCAGAGCGCTTCGTCCACGTCGAGCGACGGCCAGACCTGCTCGACCCCGGCGTTGTTGACGAGAATGTCCAGCCGGCCGAAGTGATCCGCCGCTTTGGCGACGGCGTCGCGGCAACCCGCGACCGTCGCGACGTCATGCGCGATGCCGATGGCTTTCGCGCCACAGGCGCGAAGCTCTGCCAAAGTTCCGGCGAGCGCCTCGCTGGAGCGGCTGGTGACGGCGAGCGAGGCGCCAGCCCGAGCAAGAGCCTCGGCGATCGACTTGCCAATGCCGCGACTGCCGCCGGTGACGAGCGCCACGCGCTCCTCAAGGTCAAACGAGGGGAGCCGTGACATCGCGCATTCCCAACAGTCGCTAATTTCCGTTTAGACCGGAGTTCCAACGGGTCCGTCAAGGATTGTCGGCGAAGCGGTCGCTATTCCGCCGCCTTCTGGCCGCTCCTGCCCTTCCGCGCCAGCACCGGCTTTAGATAAGCGCCTGTGTGGCTCTTCGGGTTGCGCGCGATCTCCTCTGGCGTTCCGGCCGCCACGACCTCGCCGCCGCCGTCGCCGCCCTCGGGGCCCATGTCGACGATCCAGTCGGCCGTCTTCACGACTTCCAGATTGTGCTCGATCACGATCATCGTGTTGCCCTGATCGACCAGTTCATGCAGCACGTCGAGCAGTTGCGCGACGTCGTGGAAATGCAGACCGGTCGTCGGCTCGTCGAGGATGTAGAGTGTGCGCCCCGTCGAGCGGCGCGCCAGTTCCTTGGCGAGTTTTACGCGCTGCGCCTCGCCGCCTGACAGCGTCGTCGCCTGCTGGCCGACCTTCACATAGCCTAAGCCCACGCGCTTCAGGGTCTCCATCTTGTCGCGGATGGACGGCACCGCCTTGAAAAGCTCGGCCGCCTCCTCGACCGTCATGTCGAGCACGTCGGCGATCGACTTGCCCTTGTAGCGGACTTCCAGCGTCTCGCGGTCGTACCGCCTGCCCTTGCAAACATCGCACGTCACGTAGACGTCGGGCAAAAAATGCATCTCGATCTTGAGGACGCCATCGCCCTGGCAGGCTTCGCAGCGACCGCCCTTCACGTTGAACGAGAAGCGTCCCGGCAGGTAGCCGCGCGCCTTGGCCTCCGGCAGTCCGGCGAACCAGTCGCGGATCGGCGTGAAGGCGCCCGTATAGGTCGCCGGATTGGAGCGCGGCGTGCGGCCGATCGGCGACTGGTCGATGTCGATCACCTTGTCGAGCTGGTCGAGCCCCTCGATCTTGTCGTGCGGCGCGGGCTGCTCGCTGGCGCCGTTGAGCTGGCGCGCCGCCGCCTTGAACAGCGTGTCGATGACGAGCGTCGACTTGCCGCCGCCCGAAACGCCGGTCACGCAGGTGAAGAGGCCGAGCGGGATTGAGGCCGCGACATCCTTCAGATTGTTGCCGCGCGCGCCAAGAATCTTCAGCCGCCGCTTCGGGTCGAACGCGCGCCGCCGCTCGGGTATGGCGACCGTCCGCTCGCCGGAAAGATAGTGGCCGGTCAACGAATTCGGATTGGCGGCGATCTCTCGCGGCGTCCCCAGGGCGACCACTTCGCCGCCATGCACGCCAGCGCCCGGCCCAACGTCCACAACGAAATCCGCCGCCCAGATCGCGTCCTCGTCGTGTTCGACGACGATCACTGTATTGCCGAGGCCGCGCAGGCGTCTCAGCGTATCGAGCAACCGCGCGTTGTCGCGCTGATGCAGGCCGATCGACGGCTCGTCGAGCACATAAAGCACGCCCGTCAGCCCCGAGCCGATCTGCGAGGCGAGGCGGATGCGCTGGCTCTCGCCGCCCGACAGCGTGCCCGACGCGCGCGACAAGGTCAGATAGTCGAGCCCGACGTCGCGCAGGAAGACGAGCCGGTCCTCGATCTCTTTCAGAATGCGCGCGGCGATCTCGTTGCGCTTCGCGTCGAGTTTCGCCGGCAGCGCCTGCGCCCAGACGATTGCCATCTTGACCGAAAGCAGGCTCGCCTCGCCAATGTGCTGGCCGTCGATCTTCACCGCCAGCGCCTCAGGCTTGAGGCGGAAGCCGTGGCACGCCTCGCAGGGAGTCGCGCTCATGTAGCGCTGGATCTCCTCGCGCGACCACTCGCTCTCGGTTTCTTTGTAGCGGCGCTCAAGATTGGCGACGACGCCCTCGAAGGGCTTGCGCACCTCATAAGAACGCAGGCCGTCGTCATAGGCGAAGCGGATTTCTTCCTCGCCCGAGCCATGCAGGATGGCGTTGCGCCCATCTTCCGGCAGATCGCTCCACGGCTTGTCGAGCCGGAACTTGTAGTGGCGCCCGAGCGCCTCCAGCGTCTGCAGATAATAGGGCGAGCCCGACTTGGCCCAGGGCGCGATGGCGCCGCGCTTCAGAGTCAATTTCGGGTCCGGAACGACGAGCGAGGGATCAACGCGCAATTCCGAACCGAGCCCCGCGCAGACCGGACAGGCGCCGTGCGGCGAGTTGAAGGAAAAAAGCCGCGGCTCGATCTCCGCGATCGTGAAGCCGGAAACGGGACAGGCGAATTTCGAGGAGAAGAGGATCCGCCGCGGCTCGCTCTCGCCCTCCGCCTTGTCGGCGAACTCGACCGCCGCAAGCCCTTCCGCAAGCTCGAGCGCAGTCTCGAAACTTTCGGCGAGCCGACTCGCCATGTCGGGCTTCACCACAATGCGGTCCACAACGACTTCGATATCGTGCTTGACCTTCTTGTCGAGCGCCGGCGCGTCGGCGATGTCGCAAAAATCCCCGTCGACCTTGAGGCGCTGGAAACCGCGCTTCATCCAGTCGGCGATCTCCTTGCGGTATTCTCCCTTGCGGCCGCGCACGACCGGCGCGGTGAGATAGAGCCGCGTCCGTTCGGGCAGCGCCAGAACGCGGTCGACCATCTGGCTCACTGTCTGGCTTTCGATCGGCAGGCCGGTCGCCGGCGAATAGGGAATGCCGACGCGCGCCCACAAAAGGCGCATATAGTCGTAGATCTCCGTCACCGTGCCGACCGTCGAGCGCGGATTGTTGGAGGTCGTTTTCTGCTCGATGGCGATGGCGGGCGAAAGACCGTCGATCTGGTCGACGTCCGGCTTCTGCATCATTTGCAGGAACTGGCGCGCATAGGCCGAGAGAGACTCGACATAGCGCCGCTGCCCCTCGGCGTAGATCGTGTCGAAAGCGAGCGACGATTTGCCCGACCCCGAGAGGCCGGTGAAGACAACGAGCCTGTCGCGCGGGATCGTCAGATCGACATTCTTGAGATTGTGCTCGCGGGCGCCGCGGATCGCGATGACCGGGCCGCCGAACAAGGCGTCGAGCGCCTTCCCGCCCGGCGCGCCCACTTGCCCGTTCGCGGCGGCGCCCGGCTTCAGCGACGGAACGGACTCCGTAGAAGAGACGGATTTGGCCGACGAACGGACGGATTTGGCCATAGCGAATTCCCGGGGGCGGCGCGATTCGCGCTTGCGCGCCGCGCGGATCCCATGCTAGAACAAACAAAGAACAAAGAGAAGGCGGTCGCGATCCGCCCTTGGACGCTCAATGTAGGACGTAAAGCTGCTCTCCCCAAGCTCTCGCTTGCGCGGTGTGTGGACAAGAAAGAAACCGCGGCGACTCCAGCGCCCGCTTTGCGTTATGGAAGAGGGTAAGAGCCCATGACGGGCGCGTTAGGAGCAGGCCATGGCCGGCAGCGTCAATAAAGTGATCCTCATCGGCAATCTCGGCAAGGACCCGGAGGTGCGCCGCCTCAATTCCGGCGATTCTGTCGTAAGCTTCTCGCTCGCCACGTCCGACACGTGGCGCGACAAGAACTCGGGCGAGCGCAAGGAGCGCACCGAGTGGCACAACATCGTGATCTTCAACGAGAATCTCGGAAAGGTCGCCGAGCAGTACTGCAAGAAGGGTTCGAAAATTTACATCGAGGGCCAGCTTCAGACGCGCAAGTGGCAGGATCAGAACGGCCAGGACCGCTACACGACCGAAATCGTCCTCCAACGCTTCCGCGGCGAGCTGACGCTGCTCGACTCGCGGGGCGGGGGCGGAGAAGCCCGCGAAAGTTTCCCCGACGAGGGCGCGCCGCGTTCGAGCTTCGGCCGCGCCGAGCGCCGTCCAGCCATGACCGGCGGCGACAGCGCCCCGCCGATCGACGACGATATACCGTTTTAATATCATTGAATACGCGACGGCTTTCGTAAGGCGACGTTCCGCGAGGAGCCAAAAAACAGGGCGGCGGTAGACCGACCCGTAACGCCCTGAAAATGCGCGATCCCGCGCGACGAAACGGCGGACCGCGACAAGTCCGGGCCGCAGGGCGCAAGGATCACAGTCCTTCCGCGGTGACGCGAAGCCAGGCGACGAAAGCCTCCGCGACCGCCCGCTGCGGGCGCCCGGAGCGGTGGACCGGATAGAACCCGTAGCCGGGCAGCCCGAAGGCAAAGGCTTTGACGAGCCGCCCCGCCGCGAGGTCGCCGGCGACCACCACATCGCTGCAGAGCGCCATGCCCTGTCCGGCGAGAGCCGCTTCGATGGCGTGCACCTCCTCCCGGTATCGGAACGCAACCGGAAGCCGCTTCGGCGGCGCGTCCGGCGCGACGGCCTCGAACCAGCGATCCCAGGTCGGCGCCGAGCCGTCGTTGGCGAACCAGTCGAAATGGATCAGGGGAAGCCGCGCAAGGTCGGCCGGTTCCACGAACGCCCCCTGAACGAGCGTCGGACGGCAAACGGGAAAATAGCGGTCGCGAAAAATCTCCGGCTCGGCGCCGGGCGGCGGCGACCTCGCATAGCGGATCGCCAGATCCGCCTCGTCTCCGTCCAGCCTCAGCACCCTGTCCGCGCCGATCACCGAGAGTGCCGGCGCAGGGTAAGCCGCCCTCCACCCCGCCAGGCGGGGCACGAGCCAGCGGCTCGCGAAGGCGCTGGTCGTCGTGATCCGGAACGGCGTGGCGTCCGGTTCAGGCCGAACGGCGGCGACCGCCGCCGCCATCGCGTCGAAACCCTCGCGCAGACCGGGAAAGAGGCGGGCGCCAGCCTCGGTGAGCGCGAGCGGTCGGGGCCTGCGGCGAAAGAGCTTCTCGCCGCAGCAGTCTTCAAGCAGCCGAACCTGGTGGCTGATCGCCGTCGGCGTGAGGCCCAATTCCTCGGCCGCGCCGCCGAAACTCATCCGGCGCGCGGCCGCCTCGAAGGCGCGCAGCGCCCCAAGCGGCGGAAGATGTCGCATAACGATAAGTATAGATGAATTGAGCTCATCCTCCAGCTGATCAAAACGATTTTGCGTCGTCCGTCGCAGTCGCCGAATATCCGCTTGTGACGGAGATGAGCGCGGTGGCTGAAGCGATGATGGGTGAGCGACAGGCTTTTCGCAAAGCGACCGTTGGCGGAGCGGCCAAGCTCGCAAGCCAGTTATCCGGCGCGCTCGTCCTGCCTTCCGACCGCGGATACGAAGCGGCCCGCCGCGTCTGGAACGGCATGGTCGACCGGCGCCCCGCCATGATCGCCTATTGCGAGCGCGATGAGGACGTCGTGGCCTGCATTCGCTATGCAAGATCCTCCGGAATGCTCCTGACGGTGCGGGGCGGGGGACATAACATTGCGGGCAGCTCCGTCTGCGATGGAGGGCTTGTCGTCGACCTGTCGCGAATGAACCGGGTCTGGGTGGATCCGCAGGTCAGGGTCGCCCGCGCGGGGGGCGGCGCCCAGCTCGCCGATCTCGACGCCGCGACGCAGGCCCATGGTCTCGCGACGACGACGGGAGTGAACAGCGACACCGGCCTCGTCGGCCTCACGCTTGGCGGAGGCATCGGCCGGCTCGCCCGGAAGCATGGACTTTCCTGCGACAACATGCTTTCCGCCCGAGTCGTGACCGCCGACGGAACCATCCTCATGGCTTCCGAGACGGAAAACGCCGACCTCTTCTGGGCCCTTCGCGGCGGCGGCGGCAATTTCGGCGTCGTGACGGAGGTGGCCTATCGCCTGCATCCGCTCGGGCCGATGGTCCTCTCTGGCTCCCTCATTTGCGGATGGCCGCAGACGCGGGACACGATCCGCCGCTACGCCGAGTTCACCGCCTCCGCGCCGGACGAGGCCTATGCCGACCTCGCGCTCGTCTCGTCTTCCGATGGACCTCCGGGCGTCTCGGTCTCGCTCTTCTATGCGGGGCCCATCGCGGAGGGCGAAAGAATTTTCGCGCGCTTGCGGACGGGTCTTCGTCCCATCGAGGACCGCGTTAGGGCCGCTGCTTATGTGGACGTTCAAAAAGGAGGCGACGCCACCTTTCCCCGCGGCGACCGCTTCTACTGGAAAGCCCAGTTCCTTCGGGAGATCACGGACGGGCTCATCGGCGCGCTGATCGATCGCTTCCCATCGGCGCCCTCAACCCGATCGTTATTTGTCTTCCAGCAGGTCGGCGGAGTCATAGCCCGAACCCCTGTCGAGGCCAGCGCCTACCCTAATCGTGAAGCCGCCTATGACGCCTTTCCCGTCTCGATCTGGACGGACCCCGCAGCGGACGCTGAGAATATAGCCTGGGGCAGAACGTTATACGAGACAGTCCGGCCCTTCGCCCCCGGCGGCGTCTATGTGAACAATCTCGGTGATGAGGGCGAGGCGCGCGTTCGCGCTGCCTATGGGCCCAACTACGCCCGGCTGGCGACGCTCAAGGCGAAACACGATCCCGATAATCTCTTCCGGTCCAACGCCAACATTCGCCGGGGCTAGGGAGTTGGCGGAAATATCAACCCCTCGCGCGCGCGGCCGGCGCCATCGCGCTTGACGCGACGGAGGCGGCGATGTCTGGTGCGGCGCGATGGCTTCCTCCACCACGGGGTCGATCAGCCGCAGCTGGTCGCTGCCCAACATTCTGACCTACGCGCGCTGCGCGGCGGTTCCGGTCGTCGCGGGTCTCCTGTTCTGGCCGAACGAGTCGTGGGCCCGCTGGTCCGCGCTCGTGCTCTTCGTGGCCGCCGCCATCACGGATTTCTTCGACGGCTACCTCGCCCGCGCCTGGTCGCAGCAATCGTCGCTGGGGCGCATGCTCGATCCGATCGCCGACAAGCTGATCGTCTCGGCCGTGCTTCTCATGCTCGCGGCGAACCATACGATCGCGGGCGCGACCCTATGGGCGGCGGTCATTATCCTCTGCCGCGAGATCCTAGTCTCGGGCCTTCGCGAATATCTCGCGGAGCTTCAGGTTCCGGTGCCCGTAACGGCGGTCGCCAAATGGAAGACGACCGTTCAGATGGTGGCGCTGAGCGTTCTGATTGCCGGTCCGGCCGGCGAGGGTGTCCTGCCGGGCGCGACCACGACCGGGATCGTGCTCCTGTGGATCGCGGCGCTCCTTACGCTCTACACCGGCTGGGACTACATGAAGGCCGGCTGGGACAACGTCGGGAACGGCTAAGCCGCATGAAAGCCGTCTATTTCGCCTGGGTGCGCGAGCGCGTCGGCAAGTCCGAGGAGGAGATCTTTCCTCCCGCGGCCGTCAAGACGGTGGCGGACCTCGTCGCCTGGCTCTCCGCGCAGGATGAGACCTACGCCCACGCTTTCGAGAGGCCCGGAACCGTCCGGGCCGCGCTCGACCGGGTCCACGCCCAACCGGATGCGCCGCTTGGCGAGGCGCGCGAGATCGCCTTCTTCCCGCCCATGACGGGCGGCTGAGCGCTGCTCATTATTCCGTAAAACAGGCGCCAATTCGAAATAGCTTGCGTATTTCAGTATTTCTGGTTATCGTTTTCCGATGCGACGTAACTCACCTTCCTCGTCCCCCGCGCAAGCAGGGAATCCGGGGTTCCGCGCGGGGTATGACAAAAGTCCGCGGGAGTCCGGACGAGCAATTGCAACCGGACAGTTTTTGGCGCCTAACCCGCTCAAATCCTTTGTTCGGCGCCAAAACTGACGGAGCGTGGCAATGTCCTCCCGCAGACCACTGCCGGCGGAAACAGCCGCCACAGCGACTGTCCGCGTTCAGAGGGAAGCGTTCGACGTGGCCGCGGAGGGCGCCGCGCTCACCGGGCGGCGCGTCGATATTGGGGCGCTCGTGACCTTCGTCGGGCTCTGCCGCGACGAAGCCGGGGCGCTGGCTGCGCTCGAGCTCGAGCATTATCCCGGCATGGCGGAAGAGGAAATGGCGCGGGTGGTTGGCCAGGCGCAGGCGCGCTGGCCACTCCTCGGCGTGACCGTCATCCATCGCTTCGGCCGCATCGCGCCGGGCGAGCCGATTGTGCTTGTCGCGATCGCTGCGGCGCATCGCGGCGAGGCCTTCGGCGCGGCGGAAATGCTCATGGATTATCTGAAGACGCGCGCGCCCTTCTGGAAGCGCGTCATCCGATCCGACGGCGCGGTGGGAGGTTGGGTCGAGGCGAAGGCGGGCGACGACGAGTCGGCGGCGCGCTGGAGCGCCACCGACTGAGGCGGACTTTCAATTTCTCGCGACCACCGCGTGGTAGATCCAAAGCACGATGACCGCGCCGATCACGGAAACGATGATGCTCCAGATATTGAGACCGGTAACACCCGCCGTGCCCAGCACACTCGTCATCAGAAACCCGCCCACAATCGCGCCGACGATCCCCAGCACGATGTCCATCGTGAGGCCGGCTCCGGATTTGTTGACGATCTTGCTCGCAATGAAACCCGCGATGAGACCCAGGATGATCCAGGCGATGATGCCCATGGCGTCGCTCCTTCGGCGATAGGCGTTTCCCCACGGTCCGGCGGGGAAGCCGCTGCGAAGTGTTGCGGGATGGACGCCGAAAACGCAAGCCGCTAGACTTGCCCGTCATTTCATGCGGCGCGCCATTTTGGCCGGTCCGCGGGGCGGGGAAGCGCAAGCATCGTTCTCAAGGAGGAATTCAATGGCTTCGTTCGATGACGCGTTGAAGAATGCGGTTCCCGGCGGCAATCTTGCGACACCGATCGCCGTCGCCATCGGGGCTCTCGTGCTAGGCAAGATGTTTGGCGGCGGTTCGTCGCCGGCCCCGAGCGCGCCGGCCGCGCCGCGTCCCGCTCCCGCCCAGCCTGTTCCCACGAACGCCCCTGCCGGCAGCATCCTCGGCGGCCTCACCGATCTTATCGGCAAGCTCACGGCCGGCGGCGCCGCCCCGCAGGTCAATTCCTGGGTCAGCCAAGGCGAAAATCAGCCGATCCAGCCTGGTCAACTCGGCGGCGCGCTCGGCCAGAATGTCCTGAACGAGCTTTCGGCCCGAACCGGAATGAACCAGCAGGAGCTTCTCAATCAGCTCGCGGTCGCCCTCCCACAGATCATCAACCACATGACGCCGAACGGCCGGATACCCACGCTCGCTGACCTAGACGAGAAGTAGGGTCTGCTGGCCTGGGCCCCCGCGCCGCACCGGCGCGGGCAGCCGGCTATTCGGCTGCCCGCCTGGGGTTGGCGGCGGCGGCCTTATCGAGCGCCTGCGCCAGATCCTCGATCAGGTCATCGACGTCCTCCAGCCCGACCGACAGGCGCAGGAGGCCGGGGCCGATGCCGAGCGCGGCGCGCTGCTCCGGCTTGAGCCTCTGGTGCGTCGTCGTCTCGGGATGCGTGATCAGGCTCTTGGCGTCCCCTAGATTATTGGAGATGCCGATAATGGACAGCGCGTTCGCCATTCGGAAAGCGCTTGCCTTACCCCCCACGACTTCGAAGGAGAGCAGCGTTCCGCCGCCGCTCATCTGACGGCGCGCCAGCTCGGCTTGCGGGTGGTCGTTGCGGCCGGGATAGATCACCCGAGTCACCTCCGGGCGTCCGGCGAGGAAATCCGCGAGACGCGACGCCGACGCCGCCTGCGCCGCGACCCGGACCGGCAGGGTTTCGAGCGACTTGAGCAGCGTCCAGGCATTGAAGGGCGACAGACTCGGCCCGGTCTGGCGCAGGAAATTGTGGATATTGTCGGCGATGAACTTTTCGCTGGCGAGGATCACGCCGCCGAGCACCCGCCCCTGCCCGTCGATATGTTTGGTCGCGGAATAGACGACGCAGTCGGCGCCGAGGTTCAGCGGATGCTGGAAGAGCGGCGTCGCGAAGACATTGTCGACCACGAGGGTCGCCCCGGCATCGTGAACGATTCTTGCGACCGCGCCGATGTCGATGATCTCCATTGTCGGGTTCGTCGGCGACTCCAGAAAGGCGGTCTTTGTGTTGGGACGGATCGCGGCGCGCCAGGCGTCGAGGTCGGTCCCGTTAACCAGCGTCGACTCCACGCCGAAACGCGGCAACAGATCCTCGACGACGTAGAGACATGAGCCGAAGAGCGCCTTGGCGGCCACAACGTGATCGCCAGCCCGGAGCTGGCCCATCAGCGCCGCCGTCACCGCCGCCATGCCGCTCGCCGTGGCGCGCGCCGCCTCCGCGCCTTCTAGCAAGGCCATCCGCTTTTCGAACATCGAGACTGTGGGATTGGCGAAACGCGAGTAGATGAATCCCGGGTCCTCGCCC
>Ga0335069_10009056_pt1 | contig 14192 bp, 11 predicted proteins | sample Lox_Sample_11_FD_206714 | JGI IMG/M metagenome (GOLD analysis project Ga0335069, IMG submission 206714) | Soil microbial communities from Loxahatchee National Wildlife Refuge, Florida, United States - Lox_Sample_1.1 | ecosystem: Environmental > Terrestrial > Soil > Wetlands | place: USA... | reverse complement strand
GGATGCAGGAGGTGGAAAGGCAGCGCTTCGCCGCCCGCCACCGCGGCGGATTCCGAATTACCGCGAGACCACTGAGATTCCGATGAGGCCGCCGCTCCTTGGGGCCGGCGGGGCATCTGCGAACTTCAGCCAAGGCGGAGCCGCCGCGCCGGGGTTTGTCCGTCGCACCACTGCAGATCGAGTTCCGCTACAACATGTTGTGGGATTCCATGTCCTCGTACTCGTCGAAAGCCTTGATCTTCTTGAGCTGTTCGATGACTTCGGCGTCTGAGTAATGGTTGAGAGAAGCCGGCGAATCGGCAAAGGCCAGTGCCGTGATGCCGACGACCGCGGCGCCAAGGTTGAGGTCGCGATGGTCGACCTTGTCGAAGGTGTCGCTCGGCTTGTGGTGTAGCTGCATATAGGCCTCGACCGGCGTCCAGAGAACGAAGCTGGGAACGCCATGGATGAGGAACGGCCCGTGGTCAGTAGAGAATGTGAAACGGCCATCGTCGGATGTGCCGGCCGCGTCGAGCGACTCGAGCGTTTGCGTGAGCGGGGCAAGCGCGCTGTTTTCGTCGTCGCGACCGAAGGTGTACCATCCCTTGGGCGGTTCGGAACCGGTGTCGGTGATAAAGACACCCGCGCACTTGGCCAGCTCGCCGGCGTGATCGCGGACGTAATGCACGGAACCGAGCAGGCCTTCTTCCTCGCCTCCGAAGACGATGAAGCGCAGAGTGCGCTTTGGCTGGACGCCGCTGGCCTTGACGGCCTCGGCGACGGCGAGCACGGAAGCGGCGCCGGTGCCATTGTCCTCGGCGCCGGTGCCAAGCTGCCAGGAGTCGAGGTGGCCGCCGATGACGATGTATTCCCCGTTTGCATCGGTGCCGGGAACCTCGGCAACGACGTTGTTCACCCTGACATGTTCCCGGATGCGGTTCGTGAAGCTGAATTCGACCTCTACCGGCCCATGCGCCAGGGCACGGCCGAGAAGAAGGGTGTCTTCCTTTCCGACGTTGGCCACGGGAAGCCTGGCGACCTTGCCGTTGCAGCAGGTGAGCCCGGCCATGCTCGAGACGTTTTGAGTTGCGCCGATGCCGAGGAGGAGGCCGCGTGCGCCTTCGTCTGCGATCAGAGAGATGCTGTCGAGAAACTTGCCGAAGAGAAACTGGCCGCTCTTGGCCATCGTTTTCTCGTCGACGAGCACGACGGCGTCCTTGATCTGCGAGGCTTCGGTCTTGACGGCGTCAGGCGTGAGCGCGCTGAGGTGGTAAACATTGCCGCGAATGCCGCCTGAGGGCGTCGACGGGCTCCAGCCGTCGCTTTCGAGATGGAGGCGCTGTTCGTGGGGAGAGAGGATGCGAGCCGTGGCCCAGGTCTCGGGCTCCCAGGTAGCGCCGATCTCCCAGCCCTCCTGGTGTGCGTTCTGCAGGCCGAGGCGCTTGAACTCGGAAAGAACCCAGTCGGCGGCCTTGATGTAATTGGGCGACCCGGTGAGGCGGGGACCGATGTCGTCCGCGAGGACCCGGTCGTATTCATAGGCCTTGCCGGCGAACATGAGCTGGCCGCCGAGGCGGACCAGGTCTGCGCTGGTGGCGGCATCCAGTTTCTCGGCCGGTTTGGCGGAATCGTGGGGGCCCGCGGACTGGGCAGCAAGTGCGCAGGGAGCAAGGGTCGCCGCAAGCGCCGCAACGGCGAACATCTGTCGTATCATTCTCTTCTCCTTAAGTTGGGCACAGTGTAGCAGGCGGGTTGGGGCCTTCGACGCAAGGCGACTTTCCGGCTGCGCTTCCGCGGCGAGCCGCTGGCTCGCGATACTCTAGAATGGTTGTGCATCGAACGTCCCGCAGGATTCCCCGGCCATGACCGCAGAATTGAAGACCTCACTCACCAGCTCGTTGGAGGCTGCCGCAACTGAGGCCGGCCTCGTGCTCGAATCCGTCACCGCAGGCAGCGGATTGCGCGGCGAACCGACGGCTATCTTTCAACTGGACCTGGCGGGGCCGGCGGCGAATGGCCGCACCCTGCAGCTCGAGTTGAGCAACGCCTTCGACTTCGACAAGACGCACCTGCTGCCGGAGATGAAGGCCCACCTGGCCGGCGAGGCCAAGCGTCTCCGCAATCCGAGGCCGGAGTGCTACGTAACGCTGGACGGGCTGCCAGTCCAGTTCGGCAAGTTCCAGTGGCCGTTTCATCGCTCCACATCGGGCGCGGACACATACATCGTGCACGGCGAGCTTCGCCTGGCCGACGGCGGCGTGCACAACCTGCACGCAAAGATTGCCGCATCGGTCACGGTAACGTTCGCCGAGATTGTGCCTGCAATGGAGCAGCCCTACGCGGAAACATTCATCTACAACGCGATCCGCAAGACGGTAGACCTGGGCCAGCTCGAATTCGTGAAAAGCGGCAACCGCCAGCCGGTGCCGGTGACCACGCGCTACTACAGCCGGTGGCAGAAGAAGTTCATCTTTACCGAGACGAACGACGAAGAGCGGCTGAGCTATCTGCTATGCAAGGTCTTTTGGCTTTCGGGCGTGCTGGGCGAGAGCAAGCCGGTTTGGATCGCCGACCCGCGCGACGCGCAATACCTGAACACGACGGAAGCCGAGCTTCTACGCATGGCGGGACACGAGGCCGGCGAAGGGCTGATGAAACTCGACGGCGAGTATGCGGCGGCGACGCCGGCGCTGATGGAGCGTGCGGGCGAATACCAGAAGAAGCTGGAAGCGGCGCTCAACTTCACCAAGCCGCAGTTCAACGAGTCGATGCGGTCCGGCCACGCGAACATGTAAGGCGCGGCGCACCGCAGCTCCAGCGTCGAGATCCTCTACTGAAGACCGGCGCCGCAGCCGCCGCAGAAACGCGATCCGGGTGGATTTGTGCGCTGGCAGCGCGGGCAGGCGACGAGTGCGCCAGTGGCCGGCGTTGCCACGAAGCCCGCGGCCGGAGTTCCCGCCGCGGCGGGCGGCACATTCACCGTGACGTTGATCGGCGGGGCGTAGGCCGGCATGCGAATGCCGAGAGCGGCGGCGATGCCCGCGGCCTGGATGGCGTTGAACTCGCGCACGCGGCCGGGCATGAAGAAGCACTCAATGAATCCAAGCAACGAGGGAATGCCGGTCCAGCAGAAGATGCAGTAGAGAATCCCAAGACCGGTGCGGCGCAGATAGAAGTGGTGAACGCCGAAGGCCCCGAGAAAGAGCGCCAGCAGGATGCCCACGACCTCGTCACGGCGCACGGCTTCGTACTGCTGGTAGAAGACGGCCTGTGCGCTGGGATACGGTACGCTGCTCATGCTGTACTCCTTCCTTATTTCACAAAGAGATACGCAGGCGCCAACCGACGGGTTCCCGGTGCGCCTCGTCAAGCTGAATTGTGCCATACGGATGGCGGGCGGTAGCATCGGTTTGAGCATGGACATGAGGTTTCCATCGGCGGCGGCGGCGGGCTCGTTTGCGATTGGCGGCGATCTTTGCGTGCACCGGCTCGGCTACGGCACGATGCGCCTGGTAGGCGATGGCGCGTGGGGCGAGCCAGCAGATCCGGACGAAGCCAAGCGGGTGCTGCGGCGGGCGGTCGACCTCGGTGTAACGCTGATCGACACAGCCGACGCGTACGGACCGGAGATCGCCGAGCGGCTGATCGGCGAGGCTCTGGCGCCATATCCGGAGGGCGTGGCGATCGCCACCAAGGGCGGCATCACGCGCCAGGGGCCGGCGAAGACGGAATATGTTGGCCGCGCCGGATACCTGATCCAGTGCGTGGAAATGAGCCTGAGGCGGCTGAAGCTCGAGCGCATCGAACTCTACCAGCTGCATCGCATCGATCCGCGCACGCCGCTCGAAGAGTCGCTGGGAGCGCTCAAGCGGATGCAGGAGCAGGGCAAGATCCGCCACATCGGGCTGAGCGAGGCGACGCCGGCGGAGATTGAGGAGGCGCAGAAGATCGTGCCCATTGTCAGCGTGCAGAACCGCTACAGCCTGGCCGACCGGCGGCATGAGAAAACCCTCGACTGGTGCACGGAGCGAGCGATCGCATTCCTGCCGTGGTACCCGATCGCAGCGGGCAAGATCCTCAGGCCGGATCACCATGCGGCAACCGCACTGGAGCAATCGGCGGCTCGCTTTGGAGCGAGCGCAGCGCAGCTCTCGCTGGCGTGGCTGCTCTATCGTTCGCCGGTGATGCTGCCCATTCCCGGGACGTCGAAGGTGGCGCACCTCGAGGAGAACGTGGCCGCGGCCGAGCTGAAGCTGAGCGACGAGGAGTGGGCGGAGATCGAGGCGGCGTTCAACGGATGATCCGCCTAAGAGATCCGCTGGCGCTTCATTGTTCGGTAGTCCAAGACAGAGCACTCGATTGGAGTCCCCGGCTTTAAGGGCACCATTATTACCAACGTCAAAAAAGCCGCAGCGCCTTCCAACGCTGCGGCTCTTTTGGCGGCGAACTTCCGCCGAAACGGAACATCCGAAACTGCCGAGCTACATCTCCTTGACGCCCTCGACAAACGCCTTCAGCTTGCGGCTGCGCGAAGGATGGCGCAGCTTGCGCAGCGCCTTGGCTTCGATCTGGCGGATGCGCTCGCGCGTGACCTGGAAGCTCTGGCCCACTTCTTCGAGCGTGTGCTCGGAGCCGTCTTCGAGGCCGAAGCGCATCTTGATGACCCGCTCCTCGCGGGGCGTGAGCGTGCGCAGCACCTGCGAGGTGTACTCCTTCAGGTTCACGCTGATCACGGCCTCGCTGGGCGAAACCGCCTGGCGGTCCTCGATGAAGTCGCCGAGGTGCGAGTCCTCTTCCTCACCGATCGGTGTCTCCAGCGAGATGGGCTCCTGCGCGATCTTGAGTACCTTGCGCACCTTCGCGACCGGAATATCCATGCGCCGCGCAATCTCTTCGCTCGACGGTTCGCGGCCCAGCTCCTGAACAAGCTGGCGGCTGGTGCGGATGAGCTTGTTGATGGTCTCGATCATGTGCACCGGGATACGGATGGTGCGGGCCTGGTCCGCGATGGCGCGGGTGATGGCCTGCCGGATCCACCAGGTGGCATACGTCGAGAACTTGTAGCCGCGGCGGTACTCGAACTTGTCTACCGCCTTCATCAGGCCGATGTTGCCTTCCTGAATCAGGTCGAGGAACTGCAGACCGCGATTGGTGTACTTCTTGGCGATGGAGACGACGAGCCGCAGGTTGGCCTCGATCAGCTCGCGCTTCGCCTGTTCGGCGTCCATGTCGCCCTGGATCATCTCGCGCTGCGTGCGCTTGAGCTCGGCGATGAGCACACCGGCGTCGGCCTCGATCTTCTCCAGGTCGGACCGGCAGTTCTTTTGCTGACGCCGGTACTCCTTTTTCATCTCCTCGCTCTTCGAGGCGTCGAACTTCTGGTCGAGAGAGCGGATCTGGCGCTCAAGAGTGCGCATGGTGTCGACAGTCTTGTTGACCTTGTCGAGCAGGCGCTTGCGCTCGAGCGGCGTGTACTTGAGCTCGCGGACGATGCGCGAGATGTAGACTTTCTCGCGCGCGATCATCCAGCGCAGGTGGCGCGCTTCCCTGGCGCGGGTCTTGGCCTGCGCAGCGGCAAGCTTCTCGTCGAACTGCGCGATTTTCTTCTGGTGCTTCACCAGCGCGTCGATGCGGGCCACGGTCGACTTGACGCGCGCCTGGACCACGTCTTCGGTGAGCTCTTCCTCATCGAAGATCACAACCTCTTTCACGTTGCGCACACCGCGGCGGAGGTCTTCGCCGAGGGCGACGATTTCGCGGATCACGATGGGCGAGCGCGAGATGGCCTTGAGCACGCGGAGCTGCCCGCGCTCGATGCGCTTTGCGATTTCGACCTCGCCCTCGCGCGTTAGCAGCGGAACGGTGCCCATCTCGCGCAGATACATGCGCACCGGGTCGTTCGTCTTCTCCATCGTGCCCGGGGTAAGGTCGAGCTCGACATCTTCGCCTTCTTCCAGGTCGAAGTCCTTGTCCGAGCCGAATTTCGGGCCATCGAGTATGTCGATGCCCTGTGTGCCGATCGTGCTGAGCAGGTCGTCGACGTCCTCGACGGAGCCAATCTCTTCCGGCAGCATGTCATTGACATCGCCGTAGGTGAGATAGCCTTTCTCCTTGCCCACATCGATCAGGTTCTGAATTTCATCGTCGAATTTGTCTTCCATTGCCAAAGTCAGTACTCCCGCGTGCGGCGCGTCAATGCGCAGTTCGCACGCACGTAAGCTGAGGTTGCGTCTGCGCGGCCGAAAACGGGGCACGCGCAGACCGACACCTCGCGGTCATCCGCAAGAGTAGCGGTCAAAGGTATTGCTCGGAGCAGGATGTTCGCGCTTCAGGTTTGGCCTGTGCCGCCCGCGAGCCGGAGCTCATGTGTGGGGCGTAGGTGCGCGCATCCGTACAGAGAGACTCAGGATACCACACATTTAGAGCGTTCCGCCTGCAAAAGGATGCAGCCAAGTCTCTCCGGCGCCAAGCGTCCGGCCGACCTCGATCTCTTCCGCTCTCAGGAACCCTGGATCCGAGCCGTCCCCGCAGATGCATCTCATAATTGGACGCACTCTAAGCCTGTTTTGTTCCAATAATTCTGCCGGAACGGGATCGCAGCAGGGCTTGCGCGAGACAGGGCAAAAGTGGGATGGTTTTTACGCACTTTCCCGGCTCTTCGACGGGCGAAATCACGGCGAATTGTTCCCCACAGAAGCAGCGAAGGACACCTTATGACGGTCGATCGATCGACGATCTTCGATTTTGGCCTCGGCGACGAGATCGACATGCTGCGGACGAACGTGCGCGAGTTTGCGGCGGCGCACATCGCTCCGCGGGCGGCGGAGATCGACCGCACGGACCAGTTTCCACTCGACTTGTGGCCGAAACTGGGCAAATTGGGGCTCCATGGCATCACGGTGGACGAGGAATGGGGCGGTGCGAACCTGGGTTACGTGGCGCACTGCATCGCCATGGAGGAGATCAGCCGCGCCTCGGCATCGGTGGCTTTGTCCTACGGAGCGCATTCGAACCTGTGCGTGAACCAGATTCACCGCTGGGGAACCAAAGAGCAGAAAACAAAATACTTGCCCAAGCTTGTGAGCGGCGAACATGTGGGCGCGCTGGCCATGAGCGAGCCCAATGCCGGCTCGGACGTGGTGAGCCTGAAGCTGAAGGCCCAACTGCGCGGCGACCGCTACATCCTGAACGGAACCAAGCTGTGGATCACCAACGGCCACTACGCCGACACGCTCGTGGTCTATGCGCGGACAGATCCGGAGGGCGGCTCGCGCGGGATCACAGCTTTCCTGATCGAGAAGGGGATGAAGGGGTTCAGCCCCGGGCACAAGCTGGACAAGCTGGGCATGCGCGGGTCCCCGACGTCGGAGCTCGTGTTCCAGGACTGCGAAGTACCGGTAGATAACGTGCTGGGCAAGGTGAACAGCGGTGTGCGGGTGTTGATGAGCGGCCTGGACTACGAGCGGGTGGTGCTGGCCGGCGGTCCGCTGGGGATCATGCAGGCGGCGATGGACGCCGTGCTGCCGTATGTACATGACCGCAAGCAGTTTGGCAAGCCGATCGGCACTTTCCAGCTCGTCCAGGGCAAGCTGGCCGACATGTACACGAACATGAACGCCTCCCGGGCGTACGTCTATGCCGTGGCGCGGGCCTGCGACCTGGGCACGCCGACCCGGAAAGACGCCGCCGGCGCGATTCTCTACGCGGCAGAGCGGGCGACGCAGGCAGCGCTCGATGCAGTGCAACTGCTGGGTGGCAACGGCTACATCAACGACTACCCGACTGGACGCCTGCTGCGCGATGCCAAGCTCTACGAGATCGGCGCGGGAACGAGCGAGATCCGGCGAATGCTGATCGGCAGCGAGCTGTTCAAGGAGACGGCGTAAACGGTACTGATCGCCATGATTAGCCTCTCGAAACTCGAACGTGATCTCCTGGCGAACTTAGAAGAGGCCGCAGAAGACGATATCGCTGCGCTGTTAAATACTGTCAGAGAATGCCATGGCTCCGCCGCCGAGATCGACGCCTTCCATGCCGCTCTTGCGCATCTTGTCGAGGAACAGTTTGTGGAGCTTAGCACGAGGAGAGACGAGACCTCTCGGCGCCGGGTGTCGATGAAAAGGCATGAGACCGACTCGGTCTTGAACGAAACCGGAACGCTCCTTCACTGGTCAGAGATCGATCAAATATGGAAGCTCGCCGACGGGCCTTCTCGATTCCAAGTAGTCTTAACGAACGCCGGAGTGGCTGCCGCACGCCGGATGCTAGCGCAGGATGGCTGGCCGACTCGACTGCCGTGGGATAGCGTGGAGAAGGCGCAGCGGCGATGATTCTTCCCACCTCCATTTCGGCCAATGACAAGGCCGCGCAGGCTAACGCTGCGGCGATGCGGGCGCTGGTCGACGATCTGCGCGCGAAGCTCGCCCAAATCGAACAGGGCGGCGGCAAGCGCGCCCGCGACAAGCACAAGGCGCGCGGCAAGCTGGCTCCGCGCGAGCGCATTGCGCTGCTGCTGGACCCCAATTCGTCCTTCCTCGAACTCAGTCCCTTCGCCGCCTACGAGGTTTACGACGAAGCTGTGCCGGCGGCGGGGATCGTGACCGGCATCGGCAAGGTGAGTGCGCGCGAGTGCGTCATCGTGGCCAACGACGCCACGGTGAAGGGCGGCACCTATTACCCGCTCACCGTGAAAAAGCATCTGCGCGCGCAGGAGATCGCGCGCCAGAACAAGCTGCCGTGCATTTATCTGGTCGACTCGGGCGGCGCCAATCTGCCCAACCAGGACGAGGTCTTCCCCGACCGCGACCACTTTGGCCGCATCTTCTTCAACCAGGCCACGATGTCGGCCGAAGGAATCGCGCAGATCGCTGTGGTGATGGGAAGCTGCACGGCGGGCGGCGCCTATGTACCCGCGATGAGCGATGAAGCGATCATCGTGCGCAACCAGGGCACCATATTCCTCGGCGGGCCGCCGCTGGTGAAGGCTGCGACCGGCGAAGTGGTGACGGCCGAGGACCTGGGCGGCGCGGAGATGCATTCGCGCGTCTCCGGCGTGACCGACGCGCTGGCCGAGAACGACGAAGACGCGATCAAACTCGCGCGCCGCGCCATCGCGAACCTGAACCGCGACAAGCAATGGGGAACGGCGCTGCGCTCGCCGGCGGCGCCGCTCTATCCGGCGGAAGAGCTCTACTCGGTCATCCCGACGGACACGCGGAAGCCCTTCGACGTCCGCGAGATCATCGCGCGGATCGTCGACGGCAGCGAGTTCGACGAGTTCAAGAAGCTCTATGGCGCGACGCTGGTGACGGGCTTCGCGCGCATCGCCGGCTACCCGGTCGGCATCGTCGCCAACAACGGGATTCTCTTCTCGGAATCGGCGCTGAAGGGCGCGCATTTCATCCAGCTCTGCGCGCAGCGGGGCATCCCGCTTGTCTTTCTGCAGAACATCTCCGGCTTCATGATCGGCAAGCGCTACGAGGCGGGCGGCATTGCCAAGGACGGCGCGAAGATGGTGAACGCCGTGGCCTGCGCAAAGGTCCCCAAGCTCACGGTGGTGGTCGGCGGCAGTTTTGGCGCGGGCAACTATGCCATGTGCGGGCGGGCTTATGAGCCCCGCTTCCTGTGGATGTGGCCGAACGCGCGCATCAGCGTGATGGGCGGCGAGCAGGCGGCGAGCGTGCTGGCGCAGGTGAAGCGCGACGGGCTTGAGGCGCAGGGCAAGACGTGGACCGCCGAGGAAGAGGCGGCGTTCAAAGAGCCGATTCGCGAGCAGTATGAGCGGCAGGGGCATCCTTACTATGCGAGCGCGCGCCTGTGGGACGACGGCATCATCGACCCGGCGGAGACAAGGAAGATCCTGGCGCTGGGGCTGTCTGCGGCGATGCACGCGCCGATCGAGCCGACGAAGTTCGGGATCTTTCGTATGTAGTCCTGCAGACATGCGAATCCCCTAAATGCTCGCATTTTGATTTATGCTGCCCAACCTGCGCTATACTTGCCTCCTCCGGAAATCCCCGTTCCCGGATACTCACTCTTCGGCACGAACATCTCTCCGGGTGTCGCTTCTCATTCGAAAGTGCGCCAGTGCATCCGCGTCCTGGGCTCCTCAAGACACAAACCCTAAAGGAGGAAAGCACACGTGAAGAAACCGCTCGCTCTTTGCGCAGTCGCCGTTTTCATTGCAATGGCCGCTGGTTGTGGCCAGCAACAACCTCCCGACACCCACGATGCCGATGTGAAGGCTATCGCCGACGGGGAGAATCAGATGGGTGCCGACTACGCTGCGAAGGACGCAGACAAAGTCGCATCCCACTTCGCCGACGATGTTGTGGCGATGTATGCCGGACAGCCCGCAATCCGCGGAAAGGAAGCTCTTCGCACCTCGGGGAAGCAGGCATTCGCGGATCCAGGCTTCGCGATCACCACCCAACGGTCTGTCATTGAGGTGGCGAAATCCGGCGATCTCGCATATGTTCAGGGCACCTACCAGATATCGGGCACGAATCCGGCGACGAAACAGGTCGAGCACGATCATGGCTACTACGTAACGGTTTATCGAAAGATGGCCGACGGGAGCTGGAAGGCGGTCTCAGACATCGCTACCTCGGAGGTCCCCCCGCCCACCCCGCCTCCCGCATCGAAAGGTAAGCATTGAGGCATTTCGAGCAAAGCCAGGGTGGCAAGCCCAGGAACTCTCGAGTCCTGCGGTTCGCTCGTGTGGCCGATCCGCTACCATAGCGATCGATGGTTTTGCCTGCTCACGTCACCGTCGTCGAAGTTGGCCCGAGAGACGGGCTGCAAAATGAGCCGAGGCCGATTCCGCTCGAGACGAAGATCGAACTCGTGGAGCGGCTGGCTGCAGCGGGCCTGTCGGTCGTCGAGGCCGGGGCGTTCGTATCGCCGAAACGCGTGCCGCAGATGGCGGACTCGGTGGAGCTGTATCGGCGGTTGCGCAGGCGGGAGGGCGTGCGATATCCGGCTTTGGTCCCGAATATGCTGGGGCTCGAACTGGCGCAGTCGAGCGGCGTCGACGAGATTGCGGTGTTTGTGTCGGCCTCGGAGGGTTTCAGCCAGGCCAACATCAACTGCTCGCGCGCGGAGAGCCTGGAACGAATCGCGCCGGTCGTCCAAAAGGCAAGAGAACGGAAGCTCCGGGTGCGGGGATATGTGTCGTGCGCGATCGCCTGCCCGTACGATGGGCAGACGCCGCCGGCCGATTTGGTGGAAATGTCGCGCAAGCTGATCGAGCTGGGCTGCGAGGAGATCTCGCTAGGCGACACGATCGGCGTGGGCGAGCCGGACGAAGTGCGGCGATTAGTCGAAGCGGTGACCAAGTCCGTCGCGCCGGAACGGATCGCGATGCACTTCCATGACACCTACGGGCATGCGGTGGCGAACATCGAGGCCAGCCTTCGCGAAGGTATCGCGATCTTCGACAGCTCTGTGGGCGGGCTGGGCGGATGCCCGTTTGCTCCGGGAGCGCCGGGAAACGTGGCGACCGAGGCGGTGTTGGAGCTGATGGAGCGGCTGGGAATCGAGACGGGCGTGGACCGGTCGGCGGTAGCGGAGATTGGGAAGTGGATCAGGACGGTCTTGGGTTACATGAGTTCTTGAGCCGCTCTGCATGGCGTTCCTTGAGGATTCGAATAGCCTCTTCATCTTCGATCAACTCACCTCGTAAGGCTTGTGCGAATCCCTCGTCGATGTGAGCGATGATCGCTTTGCGATCTTCTTCGATTTCCCAGTCAAATTCCAAAGAGATATCCTCGCCTGATGCCAGTTTATAGGTGATCAGTGGGCCGTTTGTTCGGGCATCTTCTGCATGCCTTGTCGATGTCGATTGGACCTGGCTTGGTCAGAGCGCAAATCTAGGCCAGAATTCCCAGCAGGTTGGTGAAGTAGTATCTGAAAAACCTGTGTCCGAGATTCAGGAACTTATCAGCCTGATCGCGCTATTCGATGCCAAAACTTGTCTGACACGATCGCGAAGCACGTTCAGATCTCGGTCGTCGGGTCTTTGAAACAGGCGCTTGGGAAAGCTGAAGCCAGGATCATATGTCACAGATATAACCCATTTCGCAAGAGATTCCTGCGGACCATCGCCGACAAAGGAAAGAGCGATCCAGAATCGTTCCTTACCACGCGAAGCCCAAAGACCCCAACCGTAGTCCTCCTGGATTGGCTCGGAAAGTTCGAAGCCCGTCTCCGGATACTGCGAAAGTTCGCCCTTCATCCAGGCCGCAAAATCCTCCCCGAAGCAGCAGGGATTGATGAAGTGCGGCTTCACTTCCGAGTGCTCGAAGAGGTCCGTCGCTACTATGATCGGATTTTCCATGGCTTGCCACCGTATACCCCCTCGGCTCATCGCGATTATGGTCAGGCCGCCGTGTCGTCGGGGCGCTGATTCTGGAGCTTGCGCAGCGCTCTGTCGAGTTCCAGCTTTTTCTGCGTGAGGATGGCCAACTCGGCAAAGTCGCCGCGCCGCTCGGCTTCGCCAATCAAGGACCTGGTTTCGCGCAGTTGGCTTTCGATGGCGCGCTCCTGAATCTCCTGGATGGCGCTGGCGACTTCGACCGCGGCTGGCGGCTCGACCTCGTTCATCAGCGCCTCGGCGAGGAGCGCCATCTGCGCGGAGTCCTCGACGACCTCCAAGGGGTCGCGGGCCTGGCGGGCGGCGAGCGAAGTGAGCGCGGCGAAGCAGCCGAGGTGGTCGAAGGCCTCGGGATGGCTCGCGATGGCGTCGGCGGCAAGGCGGCGCGCCTTCTCGTGGTCGGGGTCGGTGATGGCAAGGGCGCGAAGGAGCACTTTCTCGACCTCGGTAAGCGGGGCAGCCTTGACCTCGAGGCGGTGCTGGCGCTTGAGCGCGGCCTGGCGCAGCTTTTCGCGGAGCATGGAGTCGGCGATGCCGAGCTTCTGCGCGGCATCGAGTGCGAACTGGTCGCGGACCAGTTTCTCGGGGATGCGGCCAATGTGCGGCAGCAGGAAATTGACAGCTTTCACCTTCTGGTCGGCGCTGCCGCCGGGGAACATGTGCCGGGCGCGCTCGATCAGGTAGTCGGACTGCCAGCGCGCGCCGCGAATGGCTTGCGTGTAGGCTTCGATGCCGCGTTCGCGGACGTAGCGGTCTGGATCGAGGCCGTCGTCGAGCGTGACGATCTTGATGGAAAAGCCTTCTTCCGTCAGGAGCGCGATCGATTTTTCCGCTGCGTTGGCGCCGGCGGTGTCGGGGTCGAAGTTGACCACGACGTTGGAGGTGTGGCGGCGCAGAATGGCCACCTGCTGCTCGGTGAAGGCCGTGCCGCTGGTGGCGATCACATTCTGAATGCCGCGCAGATAGACGGAGATGCAGTCCATCTGGCCTTCAACGAGGAGGGCGAAGCCGTCGCGGCGGATGGCCGCCTTCGCCTTGTCGAGGTTGAAGAGGACATTGCTCTTCGAGTAGAGCGGCGTCTCGGGCGAGTTCAGGTACTTGGGACCGGACTTTTCGCCGTCGGCCGAACCCAGCAGGCGCGCGGTGAAGGCGATGACGCGTCCGCTCTCGTTGGCGATGGGAAACATGACGCGCTTGCGGAAGCGGTCGTAGAGCGGGCCGAACTGCATCTGGCCGTCGGGACCTGTGCCGGTCTCCTTGGCGCTGAAAAGCCCCGACGCACGGAGTGTCTCCTGGTCGGCGGCGCCGCTCAGGCGATCGCGCAGGGCATTGAAGCTATCGGGCGCGTAGCCGATGCGGAATTCCTTGATTCCCTTGGCGTCGAGCCCGCGGCCAGCCAAATATTCGCGCGCCGATGCACCTTCGGGCGAGGCCAGTTGCTCTTCGAACCAGACGGTGGCGACCTGGTGCAGGTCGAGCAGCCTGGTGCGCAGACGGGACTCGGCAGCCTCCTCAGGCGAGGAGAACTCGCGTTTTGGCAATGGGATGCCGCACTTCTGCGCAACGATGCGGACCGCCTCAGGGAAGGTAACGTTTTCGATCTTGGCGACGAAGCTGAAGACATCGCCCGACTCATGGCAGCCGAAGCAGTGATAGAACTGGCGCACGGCATGGACGGAGAAGGACGGCGATTTCTCCTTGTGGAAGGGGCAGAGACCCGAGTAGTTCTGAGCTCCGGCCTTGCGCAGGCGGATGTAGCCCTCGATCACCTTGACGATGTCGGCCTGCTGCTTGACGGTGTGAGCGAAATCGGACACGGGATGCGCTGAGATGAGGATAC
>Ga0335069_10009055_pt1 | contig 14193 bp, 14 predicted proteins | sample Lox_Sample_11_FD_206714 | JGI IMG/M metagenome (GOLD analysis project Ga0335069, IMG submission 206714) | Soil microbial communities from Loxahatchee National Wildlife Refuge, Florida, United States - Lox_Sample_1.1 | ecosystem: Environmental > Terrestrial > Soil > Wetlands | place: USA... | reverse complement strand
TCTACACCGACGAGATTAACTAACTCCTGACCTCGCAAGTATCCACGTCACTTGTTTTCGTGGACACTTACACTCCCCACGCTTTGTCAACACGGCCTGGCCCGGACGCTTACTTATCGCCAGCCACCGGGTGTCCCTGTCAGAATTGCGAGTTCCAAGAGGTGGGAAGGCTTTCTAAGATGGAAGGGTCAGCCGCCCAGTCATCGACCGACATGGGATCGTCCGGAAGCCCGGGCGCGATGACCGCGGCCCGGAGAACAGACATGCGAGATATGAGCAGGCTCTTCCACAGCGCCGTCATAACTTCCCTCTTCCTGTTGCTGGCGGGCATCGGCACAAGCATCCAGGCTCAGGAGCGAATGACCATCCAGACAACCGCCAGGGGGACGAGCACTCAACTCGGCAAGCTTTTCCACGTGAAGATCATCATCGAACAGCTCTCGACGCCCGAGGATCAGAAGGCCCTGATCGACGCTTTCGCGCGCTCCGGCCACAAGGGCATGTTGGATGCCCTCACGCGCATGAGCCCCAAGGGCCGCATTGCGTTGGAAGGCACTGTAGGAAACGACGTAAAGTACATCCGCGAATTGCCCTCGAAGAACGGACGGCACTTCCGCCTGGTTACCGATCGCAACCTCGCATTCGGCGAGGTCCGGAACAGCACGCGTTCCAGAGAGTACGATATCGGCGCGGTCGAGTTGACTGTCACCCCGGACGGCGAGGGGTCCGGGACGCTGCTGCCGGCATGCAAGCTGAAACTGAACAAGCAGAAGCAGATCGAGATCGAGAGTTACCAAAACCCCTGGAAACTGACCAATTTCATCGTTCACAAGGATTAGTAACCAGCGTGCGGCCTCCCACGATTAGTTGTTCTATCGGAAAGGATTTTATGCTGAGCCACGGCTACATCAAGCACGACTTCGATGTGCCGAAGTGGGCTGCGCCAGAGTTCCTTGAACAAGCAGCGAGAGAGCTGCTTGAGGAACGCTGGCAGAAGGTAACTGCGGCAAAGCTTCCTGAGGCCTCGACGTTACGGCTTGGGTGGACGAGAGGAAGCTCACCGAGGAGCTTGCGGCTGCGGTTCAGGAGGCCGTCAAGGTTTAAGGCCCGGGCTTAACTCCGGGCCACTACCTACGCACAGTTCGTTGTACGGACCCGTCGCCGTAGTGGGCCGAGTGCTATCGTTCAGGATCCGGAAACACAGGCTCGTGGCCCTCGTTGAAGGCTCGTATTCCCTCGACGCGGTCGGGATAGACGACTGAGCGCCAGTGCGCTTCCATCATGATCGCGACGGCCTGCTCTGTCGATTCGCCGGCTCCCATTGATGCGTTTCCATCACTCGAAGGAGCGAACGTCATGGCTCGCTTCGGACAATCGATTCTAACGTCGCAAAGAGCGGCAGCTACAGTATGAGACTGTTAGTTTCGACGATTCTTGCTGGAATGTTCATATATTCCTGCCGGGCGCAGGACCTCGCTCCACGAGCCTATGTCATCACTCCGCTCCATGGGAATGCCATCACGCTGACCTGGGGCTTTTACGACGGCAGCATTGACCTCAACGGCCTCCCCGTTAGCGGCACGGGAACTTACCACGTGCCGATTTTCAGCTACTACCACTCGTTCAGCTTCTTCGGCCGCTCGGCCAATGTCGTCGTCTCGTTGCCTTACGGAGTAGGAAACTTCGAGGGGACCGCGCCCGGCGCGGGGGTGCATCTTTACCGTTCCGGTCTTCTGGATTCGGTCTTTCGCTTCTCCGTAAACCTTAAGGGCGGCCCGGCAATGCCGGTGCAGCAGTTCATGAAATGGAAGCAGAAGGTCCTGCTGGGCGCCAGCCTCAAGGTTGTGGCTCCAACCGGCCAGTACGACCCGACGAAGCTAGTCAATTGGGGCGCCAACCGCTGGTCGTTCAAGCCGGAATTTGGCTACTCCGAGCGCTGGGGCAACTTGCTGCTCGATGGGTACTTTGGAGTCTGGTTTTTCACCACGAATCCCGAGTTCTTCTCGCACAACGTTTTCTTTTCGGGTACCAATTCCCAATCGCAAAAACCCATCGGGGCCTTCGAAGGGCACCTCAGCTACGATGTGAAGCAGCGGCTCTGGTTTTCTCTCGACGGCAATTTCTGGTTCGGCGGGACGACAAGTCTGAACGGGGTACAAAACCCGGCTAGCCGTCAGGTCAGCTCCCGCATTGGAGGCACAGGCTCGGTCCCAATAACCAAACACCAGTCCCTGAAATTCAGCTACAGCAAGGGCATCCACGTCCGGTTTGGCGGCAACTACAAGAACGTCTCGGCGGCGTGGCAGTATTCCTGGCTGGGCAGGCCGAACTAGACTTCATAGATACCTAACTTCATCCTGCATCCAACAGAGGCCATTGCGCTCAGCAACTTGAGCGACAAAATTATTCAGACATCTTACAGGTTGCAATCCTGAGGTGTAATCATGGGGTCTGCTAAATTGCTGCCATGTGCAAACGGCTGCTCTTCGTCTGCCTCGCTCTCGCCGTTCTTCGCTTCCCCGGCCAGCTGTACGCCCAGTTCACAGACCCGCGCACTTATGACAACACTCCCGTGGGCGTCAATCAGCTAGAGCTTGCCTATGCCCACGCCCACTCCGACGCCTCTATTGATACCTCGCTCATCGTCGCAGGCGCAGAATTTAACCTGAATGGAGGAACCATTGACTACACGCACTATTTCAGCTTCGTTCACCGCCTGGCCTGGGTGGAAGCCATTATTCCGCTCGCCGGCCTCGACGGCTCGGTGACCGGCACTAACATCCACGGTTCCACCACCGGCACCGGCGACTCCAGCTACGAGTTGGCTACGCTGCTGAAGGGAGGCCCGGCGCTCAGCGTAGCGCAATTCGCAAACTACAAGCCGACTACCACCGTGGGGGTGAGCCTTACCATCACCGCGCCCACCGGCCTATACAACGCCGACAAGCTTCTCAACCTTGGTTCAAATCGCTGGTCGTTCAAGCCTGAAATCGCTGTTTCGCACCCCTTCGGACCTAAACGGAAGTGGGAAGTCGACGCCTACGCCAACGCCTATTTCTACACCGATAACACTTCCTATCATGGAGTGGAAGTCCTCGGGCAACAGGCGTTACCCGGACTCGAAGGACACATCAGCTATTCCTTCACCTCCAGCCTCTGGACCTCTCTCGATACGCGCTACTCCTTCCGCGGCGATACCTTCGTCAATGGCAAGAACCAGAACAACTCGCAAGAGAATTTCACTCTGGGAAGCGAGGTGAATGTTTCCCTTAATCCCCAGAACTCGCGTCGAACAGGTCCTGTTTCTTGTGGTCATGTGCTACGAGTGCGATCTTCTTACGCGAGCCCATGGGGACGATCTTGTAATTCATTCTTTCTCCTTACACGCTCCCGCGGTTGCCGCGTCAAGCTGCGCGACGCCGAAGGCGTCTGGTAAAAACAGAATGACAACTCGATAAACAATCAGATGCTTGATACATCACTCTGATCGTGAATTTGCGATGAAACAATCGATGGGTACTAGCTGCGGAAGCATGGCCCGCCTTTAAGCTGTTTGCCCGATTCAGAAACAGGGCGCTTCTTCTCCACCGACGATATCGGTACCGGCACTGCCATCTTCAGCGATGAAGAATCAGTTAGCGGTCTGCCACATCTGCCACAAAGGTGCTGAGATTTCCCGACCTGTGATGCGGCGGTCTTTGGAGTATCCGCCTGTACCACCGCGTCTAGGGCATTGTGATATCCGCATTCCGCTTGAGAACATGTAAATTTGTATGTCAGAAGCCATAGTGGCATGGCTTCGAGTTTAGCCCGCGAAAACCATTGGAACAAGTGACTAGCCTTTGCCGCCCCTCTTGCCACTTCCGCCCTTGCTCAGGCCAATGGTGGAATGGATGCGTTTCAACGGTTTGTGACAGGTCGGGCACTCTGGGGAGATGCCAGTCAAGAAGCGAGTCTGGGAGAAGACTCGACCTTTGTCTCTGCATCTCGGGTTGTTGCACGTACGCTTCTCAATCATGGTCTGATTCTATGCCGCTCAACGGTCAAGGAAGTGACCCCGCCATCGACGAGCCGCAGCGCTGCGTCAGCCAGTAAGCATCCGATCTGTGAGCCGCTCCGAAGCGAGAACCTCTCGGCACTAAGCGTCACCCGTCTCGCTCGCCTTGGAAGCCCCGAGCACCACGACCGCCTTCTTCGCCCCCTTGGGCATGGTGGCGTAGGCGGAATCGATGTTGATGCCCTTCTTCGCCGGCTTCCCGGCCAATTCCGCCAGTGCGCCGGGCTTGTTTGCCAGTTCAAACTGCTCCAGCGTGCCCTCGGTGCACGAGAGTCCCGCCGCGCCAAGAGCCTTCTTGGCTTTGTTGACGTTGTCCACCACCACCTGCACCGATCCTTGCCCTACCGCCGTGCTGCCCAGAAGAGCCAAGACGTTCACCTTTGCATCGCCAAGAACCTTTGCCAAATGCGCCAGCGTGCCGGGCCGGTTCTCCAGCGCCACCGTGAGTTGTTTTACTTTCGCCATGGCATGCCTCCAAGTGCAGATTGCAGCGCGAATTGTGCGTGGTGAGATCAGTCACACGCAAGGCCATTCAGCGAGAATTCGGGAACAGGGCCGGGAAGAGAAGCGGGATAGGGACGGGGAGCGGCAGCTCATTGCCAGCAGGCTTGTTGCCGATGCGCTTACAAGCCGTCCGCAAAGAAAATCGGCGTTGGAGTTTTCGTGATCAACCGGTCGCGGTAGATAAAGCTGCTACCACCAGCGACACAAAAATCCCCATGACGGCAATCCAAAGGAGTAGTGGCAGAACCCATTCGGCAATCACGCTTGTTTTGTTCATCGGAATCTCACTTCTCTCGACGGCTGCGTGTGCACGCCCCGTCGGTCGCCACAGCGGTGTTCATGAAACAGGGTCACCGCCTCTTCAGCTCAAGCATCTGTAAAGGCTGAATTGGGATATACAGGAAATCGCCAGTCGCAGTTGTTGCATGCCCAGCCTCTGAATTCGCTCGAATGAACGAGAGTGATGGTCCTCGAAGAGTTCGCCGGTGCGCTGCGCCCGTGCGGATTTGAGAGAGGTGTCGGAAGCACTGCTCACCTCTGGGAAGGATGCCAAGCCTATACGCCTGCCTCCGAGGCGGCGCGAATTCTTGCGTGACCGCCATTTCGCGCCGCAATTTGGGAAAGGCGCAGGATTCGGCGCGACCATACGGCATCTCTTTCGCGTTCGGCTCGCCCGCTGAACTCTGCCGCTGCCCCGACGTGGATGCCGTTTTTGTCGCCACCCCGAATGCCTGCCACCTCGAAGACGTTTTGCTCGCTCTGGAATGCGGCAAGCCTGTGCTTTGCGAAAAACCGATGGGCGTAAACGCCCAGCAATGCAAGCAGATGTTGGAAGCGGCACGCAAAGCGGGTTTTCCCTTGGGAGTGGCTCAGGTATTCCGCTTCGCCGAGTCTGCGATCCGGATGCGCGAGCGGCTCCGTTCGGGGCAGATCGGGAACCCCATATTCGCCCGCTGCGAGTTTTCCTACGATGGCATGCAACATCCCCGCCAATGGATCAATGACCCGTCGCTGGCGGGCGGCGGCCCAATCGCCGACGTGGGCGTGCATTGCATTGACGTTCTGCGGTTCGTGCTGCGCGACGAGGTGGCAAGCATCTATGCCTGCGGGCTGCCCGAGCCCTCGGGACAGATGGAGAGTGCTGCGGCGTTGACCCTGCGATTCTGCCGAGGCACTCTGGGCGCGGTGCTGGTCTCCAAGCGCGTCGCATATCGCACCCCGCTGGAATTTGTCGGCGAGGCGGGGACGCTCAGGGCGGACGACGGGCTGAGCGTAGACCGGCCCGTCCGCTTGGAACTGCTCCGCAAGGGCGCGGTGGAAACGGAAGAAGTCACGAATGATCTGGCCTATGCCCGGCAGGTCGATGCGTTTGCCGCAGCCGTGGAGGGCAGAGCCGAATTCGCCGCACCAGCAGAAGAAGGCTGGCGTAACCAACTCGTGCTCGACGCCGCTTACCGCAGCCTGAAGACGGGAAGGAGCGAGCAAATCCTCGATCTCTGATTTGCCTGAGAGCTGTTCTGCGGGGCGGCTGGTAGAACCTCATCAGCTTGCGGACATCGCAGCAGGCAGAAGGCCTTGCAATTTAGGAGGGGACGCGCTCTATCCCAGCAAGTCTCTCGTGATGCTGAGCCATTCAGCATCGAGTGGTTCTTGGCAAACGGGCTTGCCTGCCCGACCATACCAGTAGTCTGCGTTGCCCTGATCGCCTTCTTTGCGATGCAGGTAGGCGTGCACCCACGAACCCTCTGGGCCCTCGTCCTGCTGAGCAGACTCGTGGGCACGTTTCCAGTCGCCCTTGGCATCCCACCACAATCCACCGAGGGCGAGTGTGAGTTCCGCAGGCGGCTTGGGTGCGGTGAGTGATTGACGAAAATCATGCAAGGTCATGTTGGGAACCTGATATGCGTGCGTGATCTCGGTTTGAGGCACACCGGTCTCCAACCATGCAAGCCCTTTGTCCAAGACCGCATGGGACCGCTAACTCACTTCGGAGGAGCGACGGGAATCATCGCGTGTTCGTAGGGCGTGCCGGCCCACATCATGTACGGCTTATTGGGATCGGGGTCCTTGGCCTCGGTGTAGCCCAACGCCTTGCTCGGCGGGCCGAAGACCATGATGTGCGGGCCGGTGACGATCCAGTGGTTGTCGGCAGTTTTGCTGGTGGCATACGGGTCAGTATTGCTCGCCCCCTCGTCGCCCGCCAGCATGTACGAAATTCCCACCTTATCTGGCGGCGGCGCGTGGTTCATCATGGCATGGATGAACTCCATGCTGTTGGCGTCGTTGCACATCTTGTCCGTGCCCATGATCATGCATGTAAACCCGTTGGTTCCGGCGCGAACGGTGCGCATGCTTCCGTCTTTCTGCACGCGAGCGACGGCTGCGCCTTTGGCGACCGCCTTGGGAGCGGCGGAGAGAGCTTGGGCGATGTACTCGGAGTCCGACATCTGCTTTTGCTGAGCCTCGGCGGTGGCAGCGATGGCGATTAGCGAGACTGTGACGGCGACAATCGTCCTGAATGCACACATATTTCCTCCTAAGGATTCGACCAAGTCCGTTCTGCAGAATCCGAGTAGGCGGCATTCTACAGCCAGTTGCTCTGTCGCCAAGCTGTCCGCCGTTGCTTCGCAGCTTTGCGAGCATCCCAAATGAGCGAAGCGCCCGGGTGTGTTCGTGCGGCGTCCCCGCGAGAGAATCGAATCCGCGCACGCCGTGGAGTTCCAGAAATGGAACACGATTGGTCAGAAACAATCAAAGGCGACAGTCTGGGACACGCCCCTGATCACTGTAACCCATTGATAATACGTGCCCACAGCATCATTGGCCGTAGCGATTTCTGAATTCAGAACAAATCTCCAAAATTCCTGACGGTCCAAGGGCTGCCTCTATGCTGGAGCCCTTGAACTAAAAGACCCGAGCACGTCGAATGCATCGGCCTCGCGGAGTTCAAGAACCCTAGAGGAAGGGTGGCGTTGCTATGGGAGGCGAACAGGGTGGGGACATGCGGGCGTTGATCGAGAAGATCGCCAAGGCGCTTGTCGATGATCCTGAGCACGTAGTGGTTCGGTCAGTCGATGGTGAGCAGTTAACGGTGCTGGAGTTGACCGTCTCGGCGAATGATTTAGGGAAAGTGATCGGGAAGCAGGGGCGCACGGCACGTTCCATCCGCACCATCTTGGGTGCGGCCAGCATGAAGTTGAAAAGGCGTTACAGCTTGGAGATTGTGGAATAATCCGAGCAGGTTCACCCAGGCTTGCGCCGGTGCCGATGCGGACTGCTGTTCCCTCGAGATCACGGCGTCCTTCATTGGGCTTCATTCCGGCATTGAGGGACGGCAAACATGCGACCGGACTTCGTCGGCGTTACAAGGAGTTCCGAAGTATTGAAGGGAGCTGAACGGGATGACGTGGAGACCTCATCGACGACTCTCTCGAGGTGCTCGGTCAGCTCACAACGTCGGGGTGTAGGATGGGGCTCGTTCACTGAGCCCCGGTCGGCCATCAAGAAACTTTTGAGTTAAGGAGTTGTTTTATGGTGCGGCGACTGTCAGCGCTGATTGCATGTATCTCCGTCTTGGCCTCGATGGCCACTGCCCAAGCCAACGGGAAGCTCCAGATTCACCATATCGACGTGGGCCAAGGAGATGGGGCCGTCCTCATCTCGCCCGGCGGTCAGGTGGTCGTCTTTGATGCCGGGGAAGACATGAAGAAGCACGATTGCACCAGACCAGTCTCGTACCTCGACCAGCTCGGGGTGAAACACATCGACTACCTCTTCGTCAGCCATTACCATTTCGACCACATAGGCTGCATTCCCGCTGTACTCGGCCAGTTCCCGCTTCTCAATGACGCTTTCGATAGGGGGAGCAAATACCCGGGAGCGACCTATACGAGCTATGTGCACGCAGTAGGGAGCCATCGCAAGACCGCAGCGGTCGGGGACACCCTCACGCTGGACAAGAACTCACAAAATCCCGTGGTCATTACGGTTGTTGCTGTTGATGGCAAATCAAAACACGGGACAGTGCAGACATCGAACGAAAACGACCTGAGCCTTGCGGCAGTGGTGTCCTTCGGCTCCTTTAAGGAGGAGATCGGCGGCGACCTGAGCGGCGACAACACGCAGATGTACCAAGATGTGGAAACCCCGGTAGCGCCTGATGTCGGCCAGATCAATGTGTACAAGGTTCACCACCACTGTAGCTCTCACAGTACCAATGACACTTGGCTGGCGGATACGAAACCGATGATTGGAATCATCTCGGCAGGGGACGGCAACGATTATGGCCATCCCACTGCGGATTGCTTGGAGCGCCTGCATACCCACAACGTAAAAGCGTACTGGACGGAGACAGGCAACGGCGCTGCACCCGAACCCGGACTCGACACAGTCGGCGGGAACATTATCATTGAGGTGGCACCGAACGCTTCGACGTTTTCAGTCACGTACGGAGGCTCTCACGTAGACACCTACTCGATAGCAGGTAGCAATGTTCCCTCGCCAAACGGGCCTGTGGCCGCGACACCGAAGTACGCATGGAGCAAGAAGTCCAGCGTCTATCATTTAGCAACCTGCCGATTTGTCCAAAACATTGCGCCGGAAAATTTGCAGAGGGGCGACACTCCCCCTCCCGGCAAGGCGCTGCATAAGAGTTGTCCGGAGTAAGACCGAACAAGCTGCGTGAGGGATCGCCATGAGGAAACCCATATCCATCGTGCTGGCGCTGCTCGTCGCCAGCGCTGTCGGCTACCTCGTTTACCGGTTCATACACTCGAGTGATGGCGGTCCGGAAACCGGTGCCCCTGACGCACGGTCGGCATGGATCAACGTTCTTGCCAAATGCGCCAGTACCCAGTTCCTCGGATCGAATGTTTTCTTCTTCGGGGTATCGAACAGCGTCGGCCCTGGCAGCGTCTGGCGCAGGGAGAGCGACGGTTCATTGCGTTTGCGCTTCGATTTGAACGAATTGGAGCCGGATGCCGCGAAGCGCGCCGCCTTGGTCGAGCAGGGGAATACCGCCGACTGCTCCGGCCAGGCCGGGACAAAGTGGAGCATTGCGCTGGGTCTTCCCTTCGAGAGCCAGATCTCCGGTCTGAATGCCACGCTTGCGGGCGAGTTGCGCAAGGCCCGAAGCGTGACGGTCGGGGTGAGTAGCTGGAATGCCGACCTTCTGCGCGAGCGCGCCTACGAACAGCTGTTGAAGGTGAGGCCCGAATACGGCGACGAATTTATCGGCGACGATCGCTTCGTAGCAGAGAACGCGATCCGGGTGATGGGGTTCAATTCTTCCTTCGAATTCGACAAGAGTGCCGTCGGGGATGTGAAGGGCAACTTGGCTGTCGGACCGATCACGTTGAGCAACGGTACCAAGCTGCAAGCCGACTGGGAGTCGGATACCAAACTAAAACTCACCAGCTCCGAACCGTTCTACATTCTCGCTGCGATTAGCCAGGTCTCCAACCGCGACGGTTCGTTTGCCTTTGGTAAGCCCGCTCCGGTCCCCAAGGTTGCGGTACAGGACGAACGCGTTGCTGCGCGAAACGACATTCAGCTCAGGCAGGCGGTTGTGGCAAAACTAACCCCCGACGTGAAAGCGGCCGTGACCGCGGTACAAGTGACAAACGGCAAGGTCCTCGTTGCCGGGCGGGTTGATCCAACTCAGCAACACCAAGTCGAAGTTGCGGCGCAGTCGGCGATCCAAGAACGGCATTTGCCGCCAGCCGCGCACCCTATCGAAGTCAGGCGCAGGTGAAAGACACAATAAGGCAGGCAGTATCCGATGCTGCTCATCGTTAGCGATCTACACCTGACGGACGGTAGCTCCGGGGAAACTATCCAGCAAGGCGCCTTTTTCCTCCTTCGCGAGCGCCTATTCTCAATGGCGTACGACGCATCATGGCGCGCCCCAGGGATCTACAAGCCGCTCGAGAGAATTGATTTGGTGTTACTTGGGGACATTCTCGATGTCATTCGTTCCAGCTACTGGTGCGCGGCTCCGCCGCACGTTCGTCCGTGGGGCGATCCCGCAGATCCTGCCTTCGCGAGCGCCGTCGAGAAGATTAATGACGGGATACTCCGCCATAATGCGAAATCGCTTGGGGTGATCAAAAGTTTGTCGGAAGGCATTACCGTGCCGGCTGCTGATGCCAACCACAGACCCACGGCCGAAAAGGAGGATTTCTCTGGAAGTAATCGAGTAACGGTGCCTGTGTTCGTCCACTATCTTGTCGGCAATCACGACTGGTTTTACCACTTGCCCGGTGCGGCCTTCGATCGCATACGAGCTTCCGTCGTTCAGACCTTAGGATTGTGCAATCCCGCAGGCCCATTTCCCCACGCTCCCGAGGAGTATCCGCAGCTGCTGAAGATCTACAATGCACACCAGGTCTGGGCTCGCCACGGCGACATTTTCGACGGCGATAATTTCGACGGTGACCGCAATGCATCATCGTTGGGTGACGCTATCGTCGTGGAGCTTCTGAACCGCTTCCCGGCGACTGTTCGTGAAAAGCTTGGCAGCCAACTGCCGCCCGAATGCTTGGACGGGCTGAAGGAAATCGACAACGTTCGGCCGTTGGTGGTCATTCCCACGTGGATCGACAGCTTGCTGAGGCGTACGTGCACTAAGCCAGAGGCGGCGGCTGTTAAGGAGATCTGGAACGGACTTGCGAACGATTTCCTCAAGATACCGTTCGTCAAGCAGCACACTTCGGCGCTTAAGTTCGGTTTGAAACTTTCGACGGGCGTATCGCTGGCAACGTTGAGTCGGGCGCTGCTATGGCTCAAAGCAAAATTCGGTGTCGGAAACGAGAAACCGTTCTATAAAAATGCGATAAGTGAAGAGGCGTACAAAAAGGGCATGGCCCACTTCATTGTGTATGGTCATACCCACCACCACGAGATCGTCGTCCTGAGAGCTGCAAATCCCAAAGCGGGGCTCGCGTTTGATCAAATCTACCTGTTGTTTGGTCTCTTGGCAATTCCTTGAGGTCGCTTGGACAGCCATGTAGGTCGTTTACTGGCGTGCCCCTCCGTTGTTTGCGTTCAGTGTCGCCTCGTCTCGGATGCCTGGAGGTCCAGCCCAGCGCGTTCTCCGTTGATGAGGACGATCCCCGAATTCAGCAATTGCTGGCCGGTGCAGTCGTACTGCGCATAGCACCGCATGGCACTGAAGGGCAGGAAGAACTCAACCGCCAGCGCTTTTTCCACGCTAGGACCTTTGACCGTAGTGCTGAAATCCATTCCGTCAAAGCTGGAATCCTGCTGGAAGTAGGCGAGCAGGGGCCGCACGAGATGGGAGACGTGTTCGTCAAACGCGAGCGCCGCGGCGGCGTAGCGGCTGACTGCCTGCTTCTCCTCCAACGTGGTCGTTATCGAGAGTTGCAGGTACGCCCCCTCGTGGAAGCCGATGAACGCGGGCGGAGCATAGGAGACGAAGTTCGCCCGTGAAGCCAGGTCCCTTAGTATGCGCGCCACCACTTCCTGGTGGGTGGCTCCGAGCGTCTTCAAAGTATCGGGCGTGATTAGACGGACGGGCATGGCAGGCGGCTTGATCAACGCCTCCGCAACCGAAGGCTCGGCGGCGCTGCTGGGCTGGAGATGTGTTTCCGCCGGCGGCGCTCGCTTTTCCTTGGCACGTTTGCTCCAGTCGGCCGGCGCGGGTTCCTCGGAAAGCCATAGCATCATGGGCTCGCCATTCAGGTAGGCTCGACCTTCCAGCAGCGCCGCTTGCTGTCCTTCGACGTCCGCGGCGTTCACCAGCTTCTTGGCGGCTGCCCGCGGCAGGACCAGGACTATGTTCTCCGGATTCTCCGCCCTGATGCCCGACACTTTCCCCCGGATGTGATGGGAGATCTCCAGGGCAAAAGCCTGAAAGTCCTGGTCGGCGGGGAATTGCGGGACGGTGGCCTGCAACAGCGGGAGCATCACGTCGAAGAACGTCTTGCGCGCGCGCGCATTGGCATCCATGGCCGGGGCGGCATAGGAGGCATAGTAATTGCCGGTGATCTGGAGGACCGTCTGGTTCTCAAATTTGGCGAAGGCGATGGAGCGCTGGTCGAGTTGCCGCTGCTTGATCTCATCCACGTCCAGTACGCGGCTGAAATAGAAGGGATAGGGAAACTTGTGGGCCTCGATCTGGGCGGCGACCGCCTGCAGCGTCCCGATATGGCGCTGCTGCAGGGCGCGCAGCTCCGAATCGGCGATCTCCAGCGGAGAAACCACTTGTGCCATCACGGGTGCAATCGCCGCCAAGACCAGCAGCGTCCCCGCAAAGGTACTAATTCTTCGCATACACGACGCCAGCCGAATGGTAAGGCGGGTCCGCAACCGCCCGGATATAGGAAGTCAACGCCTGGATGTCGGACTTCGAAAGAGTGTATCCGAAGGGCGGCATCTCGGGCGATTTGTTCAGCGCCGGGCCGCCATGGCTGATGATGGCCACGAGGTCGGCGTCACTCATCTTGTTGAGCGTCTCGCCTTCGCTGAAGGCGTGCGGCTTGGTGGTGAGATTGTCGTAGTTGGAAACGCGCTCACGAGTGGATTCCGGATCGTGGCAGCGTGAGCAGTACTGGCGGTTGAGTTCGCGCCCGAGCGTCTGCTGATATCCCAACGCGATCTCTTCAAGCTTGAGCTCGATGTTTTTCCCTGCCGCGTCGGGGGTCGTGGCCCGAATGGCATAACGGCCAGCAACACCGCCCAGGGTGACGACGGTCGAGAGCTGGCCGCTGGAGTCGGTCAGTCCTGAAGCAGGGTTTAAGCTCACGCCTGCGGGTCCGCGGAAGACCACCGCTGCTCCGGCGACGGCGTTGTTCTGCGCATCATTCACCTGCACCACGACCGGCTGCTCAAGCTGCATTCCCGCCTGCGCCACCTGTTTGCCGCCGCTGACTTCGACCAGCGCGGTTCCATGGGCAGTGGCCTGCGGCGCCGGAACTGTCTTCGGTTGGCTGCAGCCGGCGAGCATAACCAGGCTGCCAAAGATCGCGATCGTGGCTCCCTTCTTCATTTTTTTCCTGCCTGCTTGGCGGACTTCTGGGCCATCAGGAATGCGGTCAGGTTGCGGGCCTCGGCGTCACTCAGGTGCTGATTGGGTTCGAGCGTTCCCGGCCGCATGGCCTGCGGGTCCTTCAAGTAGGCATACACCCACGCGGCATTCAGGCGCGCGCCCACCGACCAAAGCGCCGGCCCGATGTATCCCTTGTCCTTTTTGGGATCCACGATGTGGCACGACTGGCAGGCGTATTTGGAGTAAAAGAGCTGCCGCCCCTGTTCGACCATGTCCGGCGTGAAGCTGGAAGCCGACACGGAGTCGCGATCCACGGCCGGCGTCTGGTAAACCACCATCATGTAGTCAGTCAGCGTGCTGATCTCATCGGGGGTCAGGTTGAACCTGGGCATGCGCCGGATCAGCGCCGGGCGCAGCGTCTCAGGGTTCCGCAGGAATTCCACCAGCCAGGGCCGTTGAACGGAACTGCCTTCCCAGCTCAGATCAGGCGCCATGTCGCCGCCGCGGCCGTTGATGGCATGACAACTGAAGCAGCGCAGGTCCGCCATCAGCCTGCCCGCTTTGCCGGCCGGACGGTAGCTGGATTCGTGCACTACGGCAGTCCGCAGGGAAGGCGGCTGCGTCT
>Ga0335069_10009054_pt1 | contig 14194 bp, 9 predicted proteins | sample Lox_Sample_11_FD_206714 | JGI IMG/M metagenome (GOLD analysis project Ga0335069, IMG submission 206714) | Soil microbial communities from Loxahatchee National Wildlife Refuge, Florida, United States - Lox_Sample_1.1 | ecosystem: Environmental > Terrestrial > Soil > Wetlands | place: USA: Florida... | reverse complement strand
ATCGGCCTGGTCGGGCGGCAGGGGGGAAAGAGCCATGGCCTTTTCGGGGGCCTCGCCCTCCCGCAGCAGCAGGGTGTTGCGGTCCGGGAGCCGCACCGCGCCGGTCTGGCCGTAGAGCTCCATGTCCTTCCGGCCATACGGCCAGTTCCACGAAGCCTGGAGAATGGCCTGGGTGTGCGGGTAGGTGAGCACGATCGTCGCCTCGTCGTCGACCTTGGGATAGACGTCGGGCTGGAAGTGCTGGAGCACGGCGAACACCGAATCCGGCCGGCGTCCGTCCATCAGCCAGGTCACGAGGTCGGCGCCGTAGCAGCCGAAGTCCGCCACCGCACCCCCGCCGTCGAGCACGGGGTCGGTGAGCCAGTTGAGGAAATACGACGAACAGATGCGGGCGGGTCCGGAATGGCCGTCGCGCACCACGATCTTGCGCAGATCGCCGATGGCGCGCCGGTCGTGGACCAGCCCGTAGGCGCCGTGCGTGCTCGGGTACCAGGTCGTCTCATAGTTCACGACCACCGGCACGCCGGCCTGCCTCGCGGCCGCGGCCATCGCCCGCGCGTCGGCCAGGCTCACCGCCATCGGCTTTTCCATCATCACCGGCAGGCCCGCCGCCGCGCACTCCTCGACCACGCGGCGGTGGTCGTAGGTGGAGGTGAAGGTTGCGACCGCCTCGACTTTGCTCCGCTGGCGGAGCGCCGCCAGCGTCGGGGCGAAGAGGGCCGGATCGAGGTGAAACTGCGCGGCGATCTCCTCGCCGAGCTTCTGGTCCGGCTCGACGATCCCGACCAACTGCACCTCCGGGTGGACGGCGAGGCTCGGAATGAAGCCGCGAACGTGATCGTGCACCAGGCCGACAATGGCGAGCCGGACCGGGGAGGGGGCTTCGGCGGCGCACGCGCCCGTCGACGCCAGAACGGTGAGGGAGACCAGGAGGAGCTGCTTCATGGGGGGAGTTTTCCGGAAATGGCCGGCCGGGCAGGATGATTTCCGAAGAAGCTAAGGAAACTGCGCCGCGGGCGCGAGCCTGCTCGCGCCGGCGGGAACGCTTCACCGCTCAACGCCCGCCGGCCTGCACGGAGGGCAGGTATCCGTCGAGGCGCTCGAGGGTCTGCTTCCCGCCCTCGATGGCGCCGTAGACCTTGATGACGGTCTCGCAGTCGTCGGGTGTCTTGAATTCCATCCGGATGGTCACCCGCGTCTGATTTGGCCCGACGGCCTCAAACGTCCACGTGCCGACAAACTGGACGCCCGGTCCGCCGGCCTTGCCGCCGCTGTGAGCCAGGACGATGCGCTTGGGCTTCAAGACCTCGCGGAAGACGCTTGTGCCGGGGTATTCGGTGCCGTCCGGCCCGCGCATCACGTGCTTCCACACCCCGCCGGGGCGCAGGTCCATCCGCTCAATCGTGGTGGTGAAGCCGCGCGGCCCCCACCATTTCGCCACGTGCTCGGGGTTGGTCCACACCTCCCAGACCAGTTCGCGCGGGGCGGCGACGATGCGGGAGACGACGATTTCGCGGTCGGAGGGACGTTCGGGGGAGGAGGGCGTGGTCATGGGTGTGGGGCGGGGTGGAGTTTCAGGTCGGCGGCCGGCGCGGGCGGCGCGCCGGGCGGCGGGCCGGCGTGGCCTGGAGCTGGCGTAAGTAGTCGTCGAGCCGGTCGAGGCTCTCCTCCCAGAACCGGCGGTAATGCTCGAGCCAGCCGACGGCCTCCTTCAGCGGCGCGGCCCGCAGGCGGCACGGACGCCACTGGGCGGAGCGTCCGCGTGCGATCAGGCCGCAGCGCTCGAGGACCTTGAGGTGCTTGGACACCGCCGGCAGGCTCATGGCGAAGGGGCCGGCGAGCTCGTTCACCGTGTGCGCGCCGGAGGTGAGGCGGGCGAGAATCGCCCGGCGCGTGGGGTCCGCGAGGGCGGCGAAGGTGAGACTGAGCCGGTCGGGCGACATCGGGGTCCGGGAGTATTTAACCGAATGGTTAAATAAAACGCCGGGCCTGTCAAGCCGGAGAAAGCGCGCTGGTGTCCGCGCGGACGCCGCCGACCGGGCCCATCGCCGTGCGTCAGCCAGCATGAGCTTGCCGGCCATCCGCGGAACGGTAGAGGATTTTCCCATGAATACCGTGACGCTCGGACCGTGGCGGTTGCTGGCGGGTTGCGCCGTGCTCGTGCTGGCCGCGGGCGGTCTGCGGGCACAGCACCTGCTCTACGTTGAACATGCCGGACAGAACGCCCTGGTCCGGGCCGCGCAGGGCACGGATCCGTGCATCGAGGAGGACGGCAAGCTGGCGGTCATGCACGTGCACCGGTACGCCCTGAAGCCGGTGGACGAGTTTCTGCCCGTGTTTTTCGCCGTGCGCAACCCGTCGGCTCGCAGCACTTACATGATGGCCGAAGGCGCGTCGGCCCTGAACAACGAGTTTCATTTCCAGTGCGACCTGGAGTCCGGGTATCCGCTCGATCGAGTCTTCCTCGTGCTGGAGCTGGAAACCGAGGTCGATGGCAAATCGCTGTTTCTCTTCGAGGTGGGGCGGATGGTGCCGCACGAGGTCAAGCCGATCCGGCTGGTGGTTCCGCTCATGCGGAACATCGGCCCCGGTCACTACAAGTTCCACGTCTTCGTCGACGGCGTCGAGGCGCTGCATTCCGGGATCGACTCCTTCGAGCGCGAGCGGGTGCTTGATCGCATGATTGCCCGACGGGTGGCCAAGCTGCCGGATGGCGGACCCAAGCCCTTCCTGGGGCCGGTGCCGGAATACCCGGAGGCCTTGCACCGGGCCCACATCGCGGGCTCGGCGGTGATCTCGCTCACGATCGACCGCAACGGCGGCACGCGCGAGCTGGCGGTAAAGAGCGCCACCAATCCCGCATTCGGCGAAAGCGCGCTGGCTGCGGCGCGCCTCTGGCGGTTTCTGCCGCAGATCCGGGACGGGCACCCGGTCGAGACCAAGGTGAACCTGCCGTTTGCCTTCGGGCCTCCGGAGGCGAAGGCGCCGTGAGCGGGCGGGGGGCGCCAATCCGGCGTGCGCCGTGTTTCCAGTCGGTTTAAGTTGAAGTGCCGCCGGGGTGGGCACTCCGCCCGCATCAAATGTTCGGCATTGCGGGCTGCAGAGACGGCCGAAGCTTTGTCCATGGGCTGTCGAGTCCGTGGGGCGACCGACGATGCGCTTCGTCAGCGTGGCGATTCCAGCGGGCTCGAGCGACTGGAGGGCGTCGACTCCTGCATGCGACGAGCCGTTTTCACGGCAGTCAAGGTCCCGAGCGAGGTCGAGGGACTCAGGAGCCCTCGCCGACGAGCGAGACCGGGCCGTCCAGTTCGAGCTTCACCACGGTGGCGTCGGGATCGATCTCCCGGGCGGGCAGATCGATGATCAGCGTGCCCGGCTGGTGGGCCCATTCGGCCTTCATGAAACGGGTGGCCGTGAGCTCACCGCCGCCGACCACGCTGACGCGCTTGATCGGGTTGCGGAGGCCTTTCACGTAGACGCCCTCGGACGGCGGATCGTACACGACCAGGTAGAGCACATTGCGGGCGGCCGACAGCAGGCTCGGTCCGTAATAGTAGTCCTTCGGAATCCCGCCGACCGTGCCGTGCAGCACCTCCTCGTGCTTGTGCGTCCACCGACCCAGCGCCCGCAGGATGGCCTCCTGTTCCTCGGTGATTGTCCCGTCGCTGCGGGGCCCGACGTCGAGGAGGAGGTTGCCGCCCTGGGAGGCGCACTCGGTCAGCAGGCGAACGATCTGGCGGACGCTCTTGAAGTGATGGTCCTTGGCCTGATAACCCCACGAGTCGTTGATCGTGGCGCACAACTCCCAGGGGCCGGCGGGCGCGCGGACGGGCAGCGCCTGCTCCGGGGTCGCATAGTCGCCGTAACCCTGCAGGCGGCTGTTCAGGATCACGTGCGGCAGCCACGCCTTCAGCTGCCGGCGCAGGTCGGCCATCCGCCACTGTTCGGCGGTGCGCTCCCAGTCGCCGTCGAACCAGAGGAGGTCGGGATGGAAGCGGGTGGCGATCTCCGCGAGCTGCGCCCGGTGGAACGCGAGGAAGCGTTCCCACGCTGCCCGGTTTTCCGGACCCTGCGGATAGGAGAAGCGGTTCTTGCGCTCAGCCTCGCCGAGTTCGCGACCCGGCGGCAGCACGCTCGCGTAGTCGGGATGCGACCAGTCAAGATGCGAGAAGTACAGCCCGACCTTCAGGCCCCGGCGCCGCAGCGCCTCGCAAAACGGACCGACGAGGTCGCGTCCCGCCGGCGCGCCTTCGCGGGCGTTCAGTTTGCTCTGGGCGGTGTCCCAGAGCGCGAAGCCGTCGTGGTGCTTCGAGGTCAGCACCGCGTAGCGGGCGCCGGCGGCCGCGAAAAGGTCGGCCCACCGGTCCGGGTCATAGCGCGCCGCGGTGAACGTGGCGGCCTGCGTCAGGTACGCCTCGTAGGTCGTGTCGCCGTCGTGGAAGGCCCAGGACTCGCTGCCGCGACCCTCCGAATAGATGCCCCAGTGGACGAAGATGCCGAGGCGAGCGTCGGTGAACCACGCCATGTCCGGCGGGTCGGTGATCAACGGGGCGGCGGGCGTTTCGGCACCGCGGGCGGCCAGGGTGGCGGCCAACATCACCGCCGACACAATAGGAGGAAGTTTCACGCCGGCATTCAGGCGGAGAAGGCGCCCATGGCAACCCCGGAGCGCCCGGCCACGATTGACCGGCGGACGGCGTCAGGGTCCGAACAGTCCGTCGAGCACCGCGGTGCCCGGGCCGTTCGGCTTCCGGACCCCGAAGCTGTCGTTGTAATCCCAGACCGCCCAGCCCCAGCCGCGGCTTTCCGCGGCCCGGCGCACGGTCGAGATCCAGTTCCGCGTCGAGTCGGGGTCGGCCGCCTGGTAGACGCCGAACTCGCCGAGGTACACCTCGATCTGCGGGGCGTGGGCGGCGACCCAGGCCGACACGCCGGCGAAGGCCTGCTCGATCTGCGCCGCGGTGAGCGGATCGCCGGCGCGGGTTTGGCCGGAATAGGACGGCCGGGTGTGCCCGGTCACGTCGGGCGCAACGCCGGGAAACCGGACCGGCGGCAGGGTGTCGGTGAAGCCCACCCACGGCGCCCGCTGATGGGTGAAGATCAGCGGTTCGTAGAAATGCACGGTCAGCGCGATGTGCGCATCGGCGGGCAGTTCGACATCGGGCAGCGTGGAGAAGATGCTCCAGCGATTGGAGGTAACGTACACGACCCGGTCCGGGTTGCTCTCGCGAATCGCCGCCAGCATGCGGTGCATGAAGGGATTCAGCTGCCGGTTTTCGGGCGCGACGGGTTCGTTGAGGATCTCGAAGCGCAGCCAGGGTCCCTCGCCGGCGAAGCGCCGCGCCAGCGCGCGCCAGATCGCGGCGTTTTTCTCGAGCAGGCCCGGGTCGGTGTACGCGCGGCGGTCGCCGCCGACGGAGTTGAAATCGGCCCCGGGCAGGAAATGGGCGTCCAGCACCACGCCCAGTCCGTGGGCGCGCGACCAGCGGAGGGTGTCGGCGATCGGCCGCAACCGCGCCTCGTCGAGCGAACCGTCGGGCGCGAGGCAAAGGCGCACGTCCACCGGCAGCCGGAGGTGGTCGAAGCCATGCGCCGCGATCCACGCGACATCGGCCTCCCCGAACCAGGGGGCGGCATAGGTCTGGGCGCCCTCGTTCTGGGAGAGCCAGTGCGAGATGTTCACCCCGCGCTTGAAGGTGAACGCGGGCGGGCTCCCGACGGCGGCCGCCCAGGACGAGACCGTTGCCGCCAGCACCCCGAGGGAAAGACGAAGCAGGGACAGGGGATTCATGCAGAGGCCGAATCTACGCCGGTCCGCCGCCGCAGGCAATCCGGGAACGCCTCCCCGCGGCGCCATCCGCATCCGGGTCTTCAACCCACCCAGGCGCGGGCGTTGTCGAACAGCCTCATCCAGGGCGAATCCTCGCCCCACTCCGGCGGATGCCAGCTCAGGGCGACGGTGCGGTGCACGCGCTCGGGGTGCGGCATCAGGATCGTGACGCGTCCGGTGGTGGTCGTCAGCGCGGTGATGCCGAAGGGCGAGCCGTTCGGATTGAGCGGGTAGCGCTCGGTGACCTGGTGGCGGTGGTCGACGTAGCGGCCGGCGACGAGTCCGGAGTCGCTGCAGCGGCGCGCGGCCGTCGGGTCGGCGAACTCGGCGTAGCCTTCGCCGTGGGCGGTGACCACCGGGATCACCGATCCCTCCATGCCGGCGAAGAGGATGCTCGGGCTTCGCTCGACCTTCAGCGAAACCAGCCGCGCCTCATAGCGCTCGGAGAGGTTCTGGACGAAGCGCGGCCAGAGTTCCGCGCCCGGAATGATCGAGTGCAGGTTGCTCATCATCTGGCAGCCATTGCACACGCCGAGGGCGAATGCATCCTCGCGGGCGAAGAACGCGGCGAACTCGGCCCGGGCGCGCTCCTGGAACAGGACGCTCTTGGCCCAGCCCTCGCCGGCGCCGAGGACGTCGCCGTAGCTGAAGCCGCCGCACGCGGCCAGGCCCCGGAAATCGCGCAGCGAGACGCGGCCGCCCAGGATGTCCGTCATGTGCACGTCGACCGCGGTGAAGCCGGCGCGCGTGAACGCCGCGGCCATCTCAACCTGGCCGTTGACGCCCTGCTCGCGCAGGATGGCGACCCGGGGCCGCGCCGCCGACCGGCGGATCGCGGGCGCCGCCTGCGGGTCAAACGTGAGCACGGGGCGGAGGCCCGGATCGGTCGGATCGAGCTTCAACTGGTACTCCGACTCCGCGCACTCGGGATGGTCGCGCAAGGCGGCGATGCGCCGCGTGACATCCGACCAGATTGCGCGCAGATTGACCAGGCTCTCGCGGTACAGCTCGCGGCCGCCGCTGGCGATGCGCAGGGCGAATTCGGCGTTCAGCCGGCCCGCCACGGAGACCGCGCCGTCGAGTCCGGCGGCGGCGAACCCGCTTCGCACGGCGGCGGCATCGGACTCGCGGACCTGGAGAACGGCGCCGAGCTCCTCGGCGAAGAGCGGGCCAAACGCGGCCCGCTCATCGAGGCCGGCGGGAAGCTCGAGATCGACGCCGACATGCCCGGCAAAGGCCATCTCCACCACCGTCGCGAGCAGCCCGCCGTCGGAGCGGTCGTGATACGCCAGCATCCGCCCCTCGCGGCCGAGCTGCTGGACGACGTTCCAAAACGCCTTGAGGTCGGCCGCGCGGTCGACGTCCGGCGGAGTGTCCCCGGTCTGCGAAACCACCTGCGCCAGAATCGAACCGCCGAGCCGGTTCCGGCCGCGGCCGAGGTCGACCAGCAGCAGGACGGTCGCGTCGGCCGGTGCGGCCGGTGCGCCGAAGGCCGGGAGCGATTCGGGTCCCGCGGCGCGGCGGTCGCGGACCAGTTGCGGCGTGAGGGTCCGGCGGACGTCGGCGACGGGGGAAAAGGCCGAGACGATGAGCGAGACCGGGGCCGTGACACGCCGCTCGTTGCCCTGCTCCTTCCACGAGGTGCTCATGCTCATGGAGTCCTTGCCGACGGGGATGGTGATGCCGAGCGCCGGGCACAATTCCATGCCGACCGCCTGGACCGCGGCGTAGAGATCGGCGCCGTCGCCGGGGATGGCGGGCGCGGCCATCCAGTTGGCGGAGAGATTGACCCGGCCCAGGTCGCCGATCTGCGCGGCCGCGAGATTGGTCAGGGCCTCGCCGACCGCGAGGCGGGCGGACGCCGCGGCGTCGTTGACCGCCACGGGGGTGCGCTCGCCCACGGCCATGGCCTCGCCGGTGTAGACGTCGAAGGCCGCGGCCGTCACTGCGCAGTCGGCGACCGGCACCTGCCACGGGCCGACCATCTGGTCGCGGCAGATGAGGCCGCCGAGCGTGCGGTCGCCGATGGAGATGAGGAAGGTCTTGTCGGCGACGGCGGGGTGCGCCAGGACGCGGCGCACGGCCTCCGCGAGCGAAAGCGCATGGGTCAGGGGCGCCAGCGGACGCGGGCGCCGCCGGTCGGTCCGCGACATCCGCGGCGGCTGGCCGAGCAGGACCGCCAGCGGCAGATCGATCGGCCGGTTGCCGAAGTGGGAATCGTGGAGCACGAGCTGCGGCTCGGCGGTGGCTTCGCCGACGACGGCGAACGGGCAGCGCTCGCGCCCGCAGAGCGCGGCAAACCGGTCGAGCCGGGCGGCGGGCACGGCGAGCACGTAGCGCTCCTGCGACTCGTTGCACCAGATCTCGAGCGGACTCATGCCCGATTCGGCGCAGGGCAGGTCGCGCAGCTCGAAGCGGCCGCCGCACCCGGCGTCGTGGACCAGCTCGGGCAGCGCGTTGGACACGCCGCCGGCGCCGACGTCGTGAATGAATGAGATCGGGTTCTCCTCACCCAGCGCCCAGCACCGGTCGATGACCTCCTGGCAGCGCCGCTGCATCTCGGCGTTGTCGCGCTGCACGCTGGCGAAATCGAGGTCCTCCTGCCCGGAACCGCTTGCCATCGAGCTGGCGGCGCCGCCGCCGAGCCCGATGAGCATCGCGGGTCCGCCCAGCACGATGAGCCGGTCGCCCGGCCGGACGGCGCCCTTGCGCACATGGGCGGCGCGGATGTTGCCCAGTCCGCCGGCGAGCATGATGGGCTTGTGGTAGCCGCGGAGCTCGGTCGCCACGGACGCCGCGCCGGGGGAGGGGGCGTCGAGGGCCGGGGGCGGAGCGACCGGACCGCCGGCATTGCCTGTTCCTTGGTCCTTGCCCCTTGTCGCTTGGCCCGCCGGCACCTCCTGCTCGTAGGTGCGGAAATAGCCGGCGATGTTCGGCCGGCCGAACTCGTTGTTGAAAGCCGCGCCGCCGAGCGGACCCTCGAGCATGATGTCGAGCGCCGACACGATCCGGCCCGGTTTGCCGAATTCCCTTTCCCACGGCTGAACCGCGCCGGGGAGCTTGAGGTTGGAAACGGTGAAGCCGGTCAGCCCGACCTTCGGCTTGGCGCCGCGACCGGTCGCGCCTTCATCGCGGATCTCGCCGCCGGAGCCGGTCGAGGCGCCCGGATAGGGGGAGATCGCGGTCGGGTGATTGTGCGTCTCGACCTTGCAGAGCAGGTGGATTTCCTCCCGGTGCGCGGCGTATTCGCCAGTCTGCGGGTCGGGGAAGAACCGGCCGCCGGTCGAGCCGGCGAGCACGGCGGCGTTGTCACGGTAGGCCGAGAGGATGCCTTCCGCGTGCAGCTGGTGGGTGTTCCGGATCATCTGGAACAGCGACCGGTCGCGGACGACGCCGTCGATTTCCCAGGCGGCGTTGAAGATCTTGTGACGGCAGTGCTCCGAGTTGGCCTGCGCGAACATCATCAGCTCGACGTCGTGCGGATCGCGTCCGAGCGCGGTGAAGCTGCGCACGAGATAGTCGATCTCGTCCTCGGCCAGCGCCAGTCCCAGCGCGGCGTCGGCCTCGACCAGGGCGGCCCGGCCGCGGGCGAGGAGGGGCACCGATTCCAGCGGGTGAGGCGAGGCGTGGTGGAAGAGCGCCGCGCAATCGGCCACCGCGGCGAAGACCGTCTGCGTCATCCGATCGTGCAGCCGCGCGCGCAGCTGCGCGACCTGGGCGGGCGTGGGTTCGCGGCCCGGGGCGAAGGCGAGGCGGAATTCGACGACCCGCTCGAGGCGGCGGACGGCGTCGAGTCCGCAGATCCGGGCGATGTCGGTGGCCTTGGACGACCAGGGCGAGATCGTGCCCGGCCGGGGCGCGACCACCTGGACGAAACCGGTCACCGCCTCGGCGGCCCGGCTCGGGCCGTAGCGCAGGAGCTTTTCCAGGACCCCGCGTTCGGCGACGGTCAGGTCCCGCGCCAGCTCGGCGACGTGGACAAAATCGGCGCCCAGACCGCGCACGTCCAGGCCCGCGGCGGTGAGGTCCTGGACGAGTTTCCGGACGCGAAAGGGCGAAAGGGCGGGGGAGCCGCGGAGGATCAACATGATCGGAAAAGCGGATGTTTGTGAAAACCCGGTCGCGGTCAAGGGGCGCGAAACGGCGGGGCCGGGGGTGTCGGTCACGTCGCCCGGGCGGCGGCGCGTAAGGCGGAGAAAGCCATTGACGAATACCCGGCGCTCGCCGGAATGAACGTTTTTAAGCCCGGAGGATGGCCCACACCGAAATGCCCAGCTGGAAGCCCGAGCCCCCTGCCGCCCGTGACCGCGGGCGGGCGGAACGCGGCCGCCGGGTGCTTGCGCGGGCGGAGGCCGGCCGCCCGCGTCCGTCCGCATGAGCGAATTCCTCAGCCACGAATGCGGCATCGCGCTGGTGCGCCTGAAGCGGCCGCTGGCCTACTACCAGGAGAAGTACGGCACGCCGCTGTGGGGCTTTTACCAGATCTTTCTCCTGATGGAGAAGCAGCACAACCGCGGGCAGGACGGCGCCGGCGTGGCGTGCGTGAAATTCGACGTGCCGCCCGGCGAGCCGTACATGTTTCGCGAGCGCAACGTCGAGGCCAACCCGCTCGACACCATCTTCCAGGGCCTGCTGGCGCGGTTCAACCAGCTGGTGGCGGCGGGCACGGTGCATCCGGAGTTTCCCGACACGGCCAAGAAGAACTTCGACTTCTGCGGCGAGCTCTATCTCGGCCACCTGCGGTACGGCACCTCGGGCGGCTACAACCTGAGCGCCTGCCATCCCTATTTCCGCCGCAGCTCCTGGCCCACCCGCAACCTGGTGCTGGCGGGCAATTTCAACATGACCAACACGGCGGCGCTCAACGCCAGCCTGACCGCCATCGGCCAGCACCCGATCTTCGCCACCGACACGCAGGCGCTGCTGGAGATGATCGGCCACGGGCTGGACGAGCACCACGAGGAGCTCTACCGCACGCTCAAGGCCCGGGGTCTGCCCGGTCCCGAGATCTCGCAGCGGATCAGCGACGACCTCGACCCCGCGCTCGTGCTCCGGGAGGTCTCGCGCGAGTGGGACGGCGGCTACGCGCTGGTCGGCGCGCTGGGCAACGGCGACGCGTTCGTGACCCGCGATCCTTCCGGCATCCGGCCCTGTCACTGGTTTGAGAATGACGAAGTGGTCGCGTTCGCCTCGGAGCGCGCGCCGCTTTGCACGGTGTTCAACCTCGAGCCGGCGCAGGTGCACGAGCTCGAGCCCGGGACCGCGGTGGTGATGAAGAAGCGCGGGGCGGTGCGCTGCGAGCGGGTGAAGTCCGCCCGGGCGAAGACCTCCTGTTCGTTCGAGCGGATCTATTTCTCGCGCGGCAACGACGCGGAGATCTACCGCGAGCGCAAGGCGCTCGGCGCCGGGCTGGCCGACCAGATCCTGGGTGCGATCGGGCAGGATCTGGAGAACACGATCTTCAGCTTCATCCCCAACACCGCCGAGGTCGCCTACCTCGGGCTGATGAGCGAACTGCGGACGCGCCGGCGGGCGCAGGTCAAGCAGTCGCTGCTCGAGGCGTCGCGCGCGGGCCGGCTCGACGAGGCGCTGCTCGACGAGGTCATCCTCCGCAACTGGCCGCGCGGCGAAAAGCTGGTGTCAAAGGACGTGAAGCTGCGCACCTTCATCGGCCAGGAGAAGTGGCGCAACACGCTCGCGTCGCACGTCTATGACATCACCTACGGCGTGGTGGAGCCGAAGGACAACCTCGTGTGCGTCGACGACTCGATCGTGCGCGGCACGACCCTGCGGCGCTCGATCCTGCGCATCCTCAGCCGGCTCAACCCGAAGAAGATCATCATCGCGTCGACCGCGCCGCAGATCCGCTACCCGGACTGCTACGGCATCGACATGTCCGAGATCGGCAAGTTCATCGCCTTCGAGGCGGCGGAGGCGCTGCTGCGCGAGCGCGGGCAGGCCGCCCTGTTGGAAGAGGTGTACCAGTTGTGCCGCGCGGAGCTCGCCCGGCCGTCACCCGAACCGGTGAACCATGTGCGCAGGATCTACGAGCCGTTCACCGCCGAGGAGATCTCGCGCAAGATCACGGAGTTCGTCGCCCCGAAGAAGAACGGCTGGCGCGGCGAGGTCGAGATCCTCTTCCAGTCCATCGAGCATCTCCACGAGGCGCTGCCGGGCCACGCGGGCGACTGGTATTTCACCGGCAAGTACCCCACGTCGGGCGGCTACCGTGTCGCCAACCAGGCGTACGTGAATCATTTCGAGCAGGCCGCGGGGAGGTCGTACTGAGGAGATTTCCGAATTACGATTTGCGACTCACAATGGACGAATTTCAGCCAATATTTCGCGGGACGGGGCGAATTGCTGCGGCGATGGCCAATCCGGGGGATACCCAATCGTTATTTGTAGATCGTAAGTCGCAAATCACGTGAGTCTTTCCTACGAATCCTCCGGTGTCCGCTACGACCAGCTCGACGCGTTCAAGCGGGCCTGCCAGCAGGCCGCCCGCGCGACGGTGGCCGAGCTGGCCGCGCACGGCTATGCCGAGCCCGCGGCGACGCGCGGCGAGAGTGCGTACCTGATCGAGGGGGCGGACCATTTCCTGGCGCACGTCGAGGAGGGACTTGGCACGAAGAACATGGTCGCGGATGCCGTGCAGCAGGCGACCGGGCGCTGTTTCTACCGCGAGATCGCGATCGACACCGTCGCGACGATCGTGAACGACCTGGTCACCTGCGGCGCGCTGCCGGTGTCGGTGGCGATGCACGCGGCCGTCGGCGACTCGGCATGGTTTGGCGACGAAACGCGGCGGCAGGCGCTGGTCGAAGGCTGGGCCGAGGGTTGTCGGCTGGCCGGCGCCGTCTGGGGCGGGGGCGAGACCCCGACGCTGCGCGGCCTGATCGCGCCCGACCGGATTGTGCTCGCCGGATCGGCGCTCGGGACGATCGCCCCGAAGTCGCGGCGGATCACGGGCGAGGTTCGCGCGGGCGACTCCATCATTTTTCTCGCCAGCTCCGGCGTCCAGACCAATGGCCTGAGCCTTTGCCGGCTCATCGCCGAGGAACTGGAGCAGGGCTACCAGACGCCGATCGGGGACGGCCGCGCCTACGGCGAGGCGCTGCTTGCGCCTTCCGTCATCTACGTGGCTTTCATCCGCGAATGCCAGAAGCGCGGACTGAAGCTCAGCTACGTGGCCCACGTGACCGGTCACGGCTGGCGCAAGCTCATGCGGCTGGAGGAACCCTTCGTCTACGAGATCACCGCGCCCGGCAAGACACCCGCGCTGTTTCACTTCCTGATGCAGGCCGGTCCGATCGAGCCGCGAGAGGCCTATGCGACCTTCAACATGGGCGTCGGATTCGCCGCCTACGTGCCGGCCGATTCCGCCGCCGACGTGCTGGCAGCCGCCAAAGCGACGGGTTATGACGCATGGATCGCCGGCACGGTGAAGAAGGACGGAAAACGCAAGGCGGTAGTGATTCCGTCACTCGGCCTGGCGTACGAAGCCGACACGTTGCAACTGCGTTGAGCGAGGGAATCGGGATTTGGCGGGTCTCCCGCTGCGAATTGCCAGCGATTGGCCTGTTGGGCGCGAAGAAGAAATTGCGGAGCTCGCCACGTTAGCGGCGATGCTGCCGGTCGCGGAGCGAAATTCTTCCGGGTGCAAGGTCTGCTGTTGACTTTCGAGAATTTTCCGCGAGGAAAATCGCCCCGGTCGCGCAAGTCAGGACGCGGGATTGAGGACTCGCGGTTTTGGCCGGCGCGTTATCCACGCACTCCTCGTCGCGTTGATCGACCCGCTCTATTCATTGTTTCTCCTCGCGTCCGCCCTGCTCGAAACCACGGCGGGCGGGTCCTTGGTGTCGGCGGCGGCGAATGCGCCGGAAGGTTATGAGGACGAGGAGGGATTTCATTTCCTCGTGATCGTCGAGCCCGAGCGGGCGACGCAATAACGCGCGTTCGCGCGGCGGGCGATGGGCGGCCTTCCGCCAATCCCGGCTCGACGTGCGGGCGCGGGGCGGAGATAGGATTCGGCTGGCTCCAGCCTTGCCGATCCGCCACGCCACGGACCCGGCAGGCGAGCCGCCACTTTGCCTGCGTCTCGAAACCACGACTCCATCTTGTCCGGCATGGTCCTGGTGGCCCTGCTGGCGGCGAATCCGGCGGCCGGCCAGTCGGTCGTGCTGCCGGACATGTTCGTCACCGCGTCGCGCGGCGCCGAGGAGGCGGACCACGTGCCGTTTTCCCATGCGGTGCTGGCGGGTGAGACCCTGCGGGAAAATCCAGCAACGACGCTGGACGGCGCGCTCCGGAGCGATCCGGACTTCAGTCTCTTTCGCCGGACGGACAGCCTGGTGGCCAACC
>Ga0335069_10009053_pt1 | contig 14194 bp, 10 predicted proteins | sample Lox_Sample_11_FD_206714 | JGI IMG/M metagenome (GOLD analysis project Ga0335069, IMG submission 206714) | Soil microbial communities from Loxahatchee National Wildlife Refuge, Florida, United States - Lox_Sample_1.1 | ecosystem: Environmental > Terrestrial > Soil > Wetlands | place: USA... | reverse complement strand
CAGGTTCTCCCAGGAGCTTCTGGAGTACATCTTCTCGCGGACGACGAACGTCGTCCTGTCGCTGTTCGTCCTGATCTACAGGGACGAATACGCCCACGGCCGGACGATCGCGGAAGGGGCCCAGCTCATGGACCTCAACCGCCTCACCCGGAGCGAGGCCCTGAAACTGATGAAGCTCCGGATGGAGGTGGACCAGGTGCCCCAGGCGATCGAGGATCTGGTCCTGAAGCGCTCGGAGGGGAACCCCTTCTTCATCCAGGAGATCATCAAGACGCTGCTGGACAAGCGGATCATCGCGGTGCGGCGCGGGAAGGTGGAGATCCTCACCGACAATATTGAATCCGGGGTGCCCGAGACGATCCAGGGCATCATCATGGCGCGGATCGACAGGATCCAGGACAGCATCAAGGAAGTCCTTTTCAGCGCGTCGGTGATCGGACGGGAATTTTCGCGCCCGCTGCTCGAACAGGTGATCGACAGGAAAAACGATGTCACGACGAATCTCACCGAGCTGAAGGCGCTTGAGCTTGTCCTGGAGAAGGACGAGGCGCACGAGGCGGAGTACCTGTTCAAACACTACCTGATCCAGGAGGTGGCCTACAACACCATCCTCCTGAACAAGCGAAAGGAGCTCCACGGGGCGATCGCGCGGGCCATCGAGGAGCTCTTCGCCGACAGGCTGGTCGAGTTCTACGAGCTGCTAGCGTTCCACTACGAGAAGGCGGAGCAATGGGACAAGGCCGCCGAGTACCTGAGCAGGTCGGGGCACAAGGTGCGTCAGATGTACTCGCAGGAGGAGTCGAAGGACTTCTTCGAGCGGAAAAACGTCGCGGTCAAGAAGCTCTACCAGTCCGCAAGCGCGAAGGGGAGCCTGGGGGCGACGCTGAAGGCCATCACCCCGCCGCTGATCGCCATGCTCATCCCGATCCTTCCCATCTTCGCATACATCAGGATCCTGGGGCGCTCCTACAACGTTGAACCCGTCGAGCAGCTCATCGTCGGGATCATCGCCAGCTCCCTGTGCGTATGGTACGCGATCTCCCTCTGGTACCTGGGAGTTGTCCCGTTCCTGCGCGGGCGGCCGAAGCTGTACGACCTCATCGAGGACCAGGTGCGCATCATCTACCGCGAGGGGACGACGCTTTCCATCCACTTCTCGGAGATCGACCAGCTCTCGCTGATTAACAACAAACTCAAGTCGCTTCGCCCCTTCCGCTACAAGCTGCTCGACCCGTTCGGACGGGTCAGCGACTACGGCAGCATGACGTTCAGGACCTGGCTGAAGGAGGTCGCACTGAACATCCTGCCCCCCTATTCCTTCGGCTTCGGGTCCGCGCAGGGGGAAATCCTCATCCGGCTCACGCAGGGATACCGGATCATGCGCATGGTGATTCCGTGGTGGAACACCCCCTTGAGGAGCCGTGACCTGAGCATCTCCCCCTTTGACGCCCGGGAGTTCCACGCGCAGTTCGAGGTAGCCTTCAAGAAGTGGAGCCGCCAGCAGGGGAGCGGGAAGGGGGCGCCGCCGCAGGTGTGAGGGCACGGGGGGTGAGCGCACGCGATTCCGCTGGCTGACATACGCCGTCCTGGGCGCCGCGCTCCCGCTCTGCGCCCAGCCCCGCGAACAGGGGACGTTCAATTCCCCCGATCTCGTCGAGCTCGTCCGCCTCGATTCCACGATTCACCTCGACATCCGGTACGCCACCCCGCACAACTTCATGAAGCGCCCGATGTACGCGGAGGCGCGCGCCTTCCTCCAGCGGCCGGCCGCACGGGCGCTCCTCCGCGTGCAGAAGAAGCTCGCCCCCCTCGGCTACGGTCTCCTCGTCAAGGACGCCTACCGTCCCTGGTCCGTCACGAAGAAGTTCTGGGATGAGACCCCACCGGCGAAGCGCGCGTTCGTGGCGAACCCGGCCTCAGGCTCGAAGCACAACCGCGGGTGTGCGGTGGACTGCACGCTCTACGAGCGTGCGGGCGGAAGGGAGGCGCGCATGCCGAGCGAGTACGACGAGTTCTCCGCGCGCGCGTCAGCGCGCTACGCGGGGGGGACACCCGAAGAGCGGCGGCTGAGGGATCTCCTCGTCTCGACGATGGCGTCCGAAGGCTTTACCGTCGACTCCGGGGAGTGGTGGCACTTCGATTACAGGGATTGGAAGCACTACAGGGTTCTGGATATTCCCTTCGACAAGCTGCACTGACTGGATTGCTTCGCCTGAGATGGCGCCTGCGGCGCCACAGGCGCGGCTCGCAATGACACGCCCCTGTCATTGCGAGGAGCGCTTCCCAGCGACGAAGCAATCTAACTCCTCGTCAGCAGCACCATCACTTCGGTGTCATCCGTCCCCGGGAACATGTCGAACGGCACCCCGCGCACAACACCGTAGCCCTCACGGCGCCACCTCTCCAGCTCCGCCGGCATGATATCGATGTTGCAGAACATGTGGACGACGCGGGCGGGACGCGCGGCGGCGACGCACTCGATCACCCCCGGTGCGGTGCCCCCCCGGGGGGGATCGAGCAGCACCACGTCGCGCCGGCGCAGGTGCGAGAGGATCCCGCCCAGCGAGCTCCCTGTGATCTCCGCGCGGAGAAAGCGGGCGTTTGTCGTTCCCCGGGCCGCCGCATTCCGGGCGGCCGCCTCGACGGACTCCGCCGATCGTTCGATGCCCGTGACCCGGCGGCCGGCGGCGCCCGCGGTGAGCGAGAAGAGGCCGTAGCCGCAGTAGAGGTCGTACAGGTCGGCCTCCGCCGTGAGCTCAAGCATCCCGGACGCTTCGACGATGAGGGCGTCGACCAGCGACGCGTTGACCTGCGAGAAGACCAGGGGGGGGCAGCGGAAGCTCCTCCCCCCGAACGTCAGGCGGATGTCCGTGTCGCCGAAAATCTTCCTGACGCTCCTGCGGGGGGGAGCGTTGCGCCCGCCGAGATAGTACCTGTCACTGCCCGGGTCTTCATACAGGAGCACCCCGCGGACCGTCCCGCAGGCGCCCGTGAGACCGCGTGAGAGGGCGTTGGCGGCGCTCACGGCGGCACCGTCGATCCGGTCCACGGAGATGATCACCACCAGCGCGGTGTACGATCCCTTGACGATCACGTAGCGGAGCGAGCGTGCGAGCGGGCGCACCTGCGGCGTGTGAATCACCTTCTCCACGTGGGCGTACACTGCGGCATGCTGCTCGGGCTCGATGCCGCACGCGCGCACGGGAACGGGGCGGTGCCTTCCCTCCCCCTGGATCAGCCCCAGGCGCACCTCGTCCCGGGAGAGAAAGGCCTTTCTCTTGCTGACAGACCTGTAGTGCCTCCCGAGGGGCGAAGTGACGAGCGGCGCGAGCGGCGCTCCCGGCGCGAGCCCGGCCCAGAACTGCGCGAGGGCGCCGTCACGCGCACGTGCTTCCGCGCTGTACGACGCCCAGGAGGCGTGGCAGAGCGTGCAGAGGCTCCCGGTGCGGGTCCGGCAGACCTCCGCCGGAAGTACGGGCGGCGCTCCGGCTTCGCGGCGTATGTGGGTGCCAAAGAGTTCGATGAACATGCCGGAATATACTCATTCTGCGGGAAAGAGTGCGCCGGGGCCGTACCTTGGAATTCATGACCGGTTTACGTATGTTTGTCCTCACGGTGGCCTATGACCGCTGAGCCCAACCTCGCGAACATATTTATCGACATCATCCCGGACATGTGCTTCGTCCTCTCCGGTGACCGCAACGTGCTGGTGTACAACCGGAAAGCGCGCGAGCTCCTGGGCCTCCCCGCCGCGCCGGCGGGAACCATGCCGTTTCACACGCTGCTGACCGAAGATTCCCCCCGCCCCCTGCTCCCCGTGCAGCGGACCAGCGGCCGTGCGCCCGAGGCAGAGGCCCGGTTCCGCGCCGCCGACGGCCGGACGATCGACACCCTCCTGTTCATCCGGCAGATCGCGGGGCCGGGGAAGGAATTCCTGTACGTTATCGCGCGGGACGTCTCCGAATACAAGCGGAAGGAGCTGGATCTCCTCCGGTTTTCCAATGTCGTTCACTACACGGTCAACCCCATCCAGATCACCGACGCTCAGGGAAGGATGGTCTACGTCAATCCCGCGTTCGAGAAGGCGACCGGGTACATGAAAGAGGAGCTCATCGGCTCCAATCCCAGCAAGCTCTCCAGCGGGAAGTACTCCCGGGAATTCTGGCAGGGGGTCTGGGACGAGATTAACGCGGGGAAGGTCTGGACGGGGGAGATCGAAAACCGCCGGAAGACCGGCGAGGCGCTCTTCACGCAGATTCTGATCTCCCCGATTGTGGACGCGGAGGGCGCGGTGGTCGGCTTCCTGGGAACGCACAGGGACATCACCGAGCAGCGCCAGCTGGAGCAGCAGCTCATGCATTCGCAAAAGATGGAGAGCATCGGCACGCTCGCGGCGGGCATCGCACACGAGGTGGGGAACCCGCTCGCGTCGATCTCCTCGATCGTGCAGGTGCTGCTCCGGACGCTGGCCGACGAGGGGGCGAAGGAAAAGCTGGGTCTCGTCCAGTCGCAGGTGCACCGCATCACCAAGATCATCCGCGACCTGGTGGATTTCTCGCGCCCGTCCAACTACCAGGTGCAGCCGACGGACCTGGTCAGGACGCTCACCGACGCGGTGGAGATCGTCAAGATGGGGAAAAAAGCCAAGGATGTCACATTTGTCACGCACGTCCGCCGGCAGATCCCGATGCTGTCGCTGGTCCCCGATCAGATCTCCCAGGTGTTCATCAATATTCTCCTCAACGCCGTCGACGCGCTGAAGGGGAAGCACGGCCTCATCACCGCGGAGGTGGAGCGGGAGATCCACACGGTGCGCGTCACGATCTCCGACGACGGGACCGGCATCCGCCCGGAACACATGCCCAAGATCTTCGAGCCGTTTTTCACCACCAAGGAGGTGGGGGAGGGGACGGGACTGGGACTCTGGGTCAGCTACGGCATTGTCAGGAGCTTCCGCGGCGACCTGAGTGTGCAGAGCACGCTGGGAAAAGGGACGTCGTTCACCATGACGCTGCCGCTCAACGGAAAGGACGCGCGCAATGGCTGAAGCGATACTGATCGTCGACGACGAGGACATCATCCGCGAGTCGCTCTCGTTCGTCCTCGGCAAGGAAGGGTACACGGTGCGCGACGCGGCCAACGGCGCCATTGCCGCGGAGATGATGAAGACAGAGTCGTTCGACCTGGTCCTCACCGACCTGGAGATGCCGGAGATGAAGGGGATCGAGCTCCTGGACCACGTCACCCGGTTCTCGCCGGAGACGCTGGTGGTGATCATTACGGCATACGGGTCCATCGACACCGCCATCGCGGCGCTGCGCAAGGGGGCGGTGGACTACATTCTCAAGCCGGTGGAGTTCGACGAGCTCCTCGTCAAAATCCGGCGGCTCATGGCGGGCCGGCGGCTCACACTGGAGAACAAGCTGCTCCGGGGGGAGCTCCACCGGCAGTACGATTTTTCGAACCTCGTGGGCCGGAGCACCGCAATGGAGAAGGTGTTCGACACGATCCGCAAGGTGGCGTCAACGGACGGGACCGTGCTCATCCACGGCAAGAGCGGGACGGGCAAGGAGCTGGTCGCCCGCGCGATCCATTTCAACAGCAAGAGGAACACGCGCCCCTTCATCCCCGTCAACTGCGGCGCGATCGTCGAGAACCTGTTCGAGAGCGAGCTCTTCGGCCACAAGCGGGGATCGTTCACGGGCGCGACGGCGGACAGGGACGGATTTTTCAAGGCGGCGGACGGAGGCTCCATTTTCCTGGACGAAGTGAGCGAGATCCCGCTCCACCTCCAGGTGAAGCTCCTCCGGGCCATCGAGCTGAAAGAGATCACGCCGGTCGGCAGCTCCCTGTCCCAGACGATCGATGTCCGCATCATTGCCTCGACGAACAAGAACCTGGAGAAGGAAGTCGAGGCGGGAAGATACCGCGAAGATCTCTTTTACCGCCTCAATATCGTGGAGATCAACCTTCCCCCGCTGGCAGAGCGTGGAGACGACCTCCCGCTCCTCGTGCAGCACTTCGTGACCAAGTTCGCCCGGGAGATGAACAAGGACGTCAGGGGTGTCGACAACGAAGTCATGAAGTGCCTCATCGCGCACTCCTGGAAAGGGGAAATCCGGGAGCTGGAGAACATCATTGAGCGCGCGGTGATCTTCGCGGAGGGGAGCCTGATTACGAAGAACGAGCTGCCCGGCTTCTTCGAGCAGCGCCAGGAGGCGCTCTACCCGTTCGACGCGGGGCGGTCTATGAAAGAGGCCGTCGATGAGTTCGAGCGGCAGTACATTACGCACGTCCTGAAGGCCAACGCCTTCAACAAGGAGGCGACGGCCAGGGCCCTGAAAATCAGTCTTTCCTCCCTCTACAGGAAGATCGAAGAGCTTGCGATCCCTTCGCAGGCGTAGGAATTCGCGCCCCGCGATTCTCACAATTTGGAATAGGGATTGTTGAGTTTCTCCACTGCCGGAAGCGGCAGTCCCCTTTTTCCTGTCGTTCCCTCCCCTCCATGCGTGCGAGTCTTGGCACGCCTCTTGAACGAGTCGCTCACTGAGAAGGAGCGACTGCCGTGGTCTACCTGAAGAAAATACTCGTCACTACCGACCTCTCGCAGTACTCGCTCGAGGCTCTCCAGTACGCACAGTCGTTCAGCCTCCTGTACGCCTCCCGCATCTACCTCCTGTACGTCGAGGACCACGCTCACCACAGGGGCGGGGAGAGCGCCGTTGCCTCCCTCGCGGAGTTTGTCGCACGCAACGTCGACCCCGAGCTGCGCCTCACGCAGGTGATCCGCTCGGGCCACCCGGCGGAGGAGATCCGGCGGTTTTCACAGGAGGAGAACGTCGACCTGATCGTCATGGCCACGCACGGATGGACGGGGGTGAAGCACGCGTTTCTGGGAAGCGTGGCGGAGAAGGTCGTCCGCCGCTCCGCCGTCCCCGTGTTGACGGTGAAGCCGCTTCCTGTGCGCGAGAGCCTGCTGCGTGACGAAGACATAGAGAACGAATTGCATTTGCGCTGAGGGGACGTTGAGAAAGCACGGACAACATCCGGCGGGGGATTCGCCCCCGTCAGGGGGGACGCTGCCTGCGGGGTCAGGCCCCGAGCGGAGGACCATACTCATCTTCAGCTCCGACATCAACTTCTGTTTCAGTCTCTCACTGCTGTTCCAGGACAGGTACCGCGTTGTCACCACCACGGATATCGCTGCGATCGAAGAGCTGGCAAGCGGGTCGGGGGCCGACCTCGCGATCGTGGATGAGTCACCCTCCGAGCGCCTTCTTTCAAAGCTCGACGGTCTTCGTGCCGGATCGGGAAGAATTCCTGTCATTATGCTCTATGTCTACAATGCCAGGGATGTAGTGCTGGACCGCGTTTTCAGGACGCGGGTCGCTTCTGTCTACTATAAGCCCTTCGAAGTCGCCGCCCTTTCGAAGCGGATCGACGAGCTCCTCGCCGCCTGATTCCGCACGGACGCTCCTCTCCGCGGTTTCCCACCTGTGCAAACTCGCCTGCCGGAATATTGCAATAATGAGAAAGAAATCACGATTCCCGGCGCAATTGTGGCAGAATTCAACAAATTCGACCGGTATTGATTGGCATACCGATTGACCCCCCTTTCGTACTGTTTGTTTTAATTCTCTACACATGGAAAGCGAATGAAGCTTCGTCTGCGCGGGGGATTCCTCCGACGCGACCTGCGCCTTTGTGCCCTGCCGGTGCTTATTGCGGGACTTGCCGGGAGGCTGATTGCGGCGGGAAACGACGAATGTCTCTCCTGCCACGGAGAGAAAGGCGCGACAATGTCGCGGAAAGGGAAGACTGTCTCCCTGTACGTCGACGCGCACGCCTTTGCCGGCTCGGCCCACGCATCGCTTGAGTGTGTCTCCTGCCACGAAGGCTTCACAGCGTCGGAACTTCCCCACGCGAAGAAGATCCGTCCGGTGAACTGTCTCACGTGCCACAGCGAGGACCGGTTCACCGCATACGCAGAGAGCGTGCACGGCTCCCCGAAGGGAGGATCCTCCGCGCTGCGTTGCGCCGACTGCCACGGGAACCACGCGATCGTGAGCGTGACCGCCCAATCGCCCGAGCTCCGGAAACAGTTCGCTGTCGCCACCTGCTCGCGCTGCCACGCCGCCGAGCAGTCGAAGTACACGGCCTCCGACCACGGTGCCGCGCTCGCCGCGGGGGTCCGGGGAGCGCCGACGTGCATCGACTGCCACGACGAACACAACGTGCGGAAACCCTCCGACGCCGCCGCGGCGACAAACCACGCGCGTGTGGCGGCCATGTGCCTGCGGTGCCACCTGGACAATCCCGACGTCCGCAACCGGGTGGGACCCTCTGCGGGATTCGTGTCGAGCTACGAGAACAGCATACATGCCCGGGCTGTGCAGCGCGGCGATTCCGCCGCCGCGACCTGCATCGACTGTCACGGCAGCCACGACATGCGCAAGGGGAGCACGCCCGGTTCGGGGGTGGCCCGCGCCAACATCGCGTCGACCTGCGGAAGGTGCCACAGCGGCGTGCTCGCGCAGTACCGCGGCAGCATCCACGGGACGAAATTCGCGGAAGGGGTCACCGCCTCCGCCACGTGCACCGACTGCCACGGCGAACACAATATTTTGTCGCCGAAGGACGCCGGCTCGCCGGTGGCCGCCGCGAATGTCTCCGCCCAGGTGTGCTCTCCGTGCCATGCGTCCGTGCGCCTGACGCGGAAGTTCGGCCTCGCCTCCGACAGGTTCCAGAGCTTCTCAGACAGCTATCACGGGCTCGCCGGGAAGGCGGGATCCGTGGAGGTCGCCAACTGCGCGAGCTGCCACGGGGTGCACGACATCAAGCCCTCGAGCGACTCGACGTCCCGGATCTCAAAGAACAACATCGTGAAGACGTGCGGGACGTGCCACCCCGGGGCGAACGAAAACTTTGCGAAAGGCTCGGTCCACGTTGTCGCCTCCTCCGGAGGCGACCGGATCCTGTACCTGGTTGCGACGGGCTACATCGCGCTCATCGCCGTCGTGATCGGCGGCATGTTCATCCACAATCTGCTGGACTTTCTGCGGAAGTCGCGGCGCAAGCTCCTGGAGCGCCGGGGGCTGGCGACCCACCACCGTGCCGGGCACCGCCTGTACCTCCGGATGTCTTTCGAGGAGCGGCTCCAGCACGGCGCGCTTCTGATCAGCTTCTTCACGCTTGTCCTGACGGGGTTTGCGCTCAGGTTTCCCGATGCCTGGTGGGTCGCGCCGGTGCGGGACATCAGTCCCCTCATCTTTGCGGCGCGGGGGATCCTGCACCGGGCCGCTGCGGTCGTCATGGTCGCGGCGGGGGCGTATCACATCTACTATGTCACCGCGGTTCCGCGGGGGAAGAAGCTCCTGCGCGACCTGATGCCGGTGCCGCAGGACGTGCGGGACGCGCTGGGTGTTCTCAGGTACAACCTCGGAATCACGAAGACAAAGCCTCTCTTCGGCCGCTTCAGCTATATCGAAAAGAGCGAATACTGGGCCCTGGTCTGGGGGACGATCGTCATGGCGGCGACGGGGACCATTCTCTGGTTCGACAACACGTTCCTGGGCATCCTGACGAAGCTCTGGTGGGACGTGGCGCGCACGGTCCACTACTATGAGGCGTGGCTCGCCACGCTCGCGATCGTCGTCTGGCATTTCTACTTCATCATGTTCAATCCGGACATCTACCCGATCAATCTCGCCTTCTGGAAGGGGACGCTGACCGAGGGGGAGATGGCGGAAGAGCATCCGCTCGAGCTGGAAGAGCTCCGCCGCCTCGAACGGGAGAACTCCCCGCGGGCGGGACGCGCACAGGAGCCGGCATGAGACGCGCCTGGATGACGTTCTGCGCCGCACTCCTGCTGGCAGCGTCGCTCCCGGCCGCCGCGCGCGCGCAGGACAACGCCGACTGCCTGGCCTGTCACGGGGACCGCTCCCTCACGACGACGCGGGGGGGCAGGACTGTCTCCCTGTGCGTTGACGGGAAGAAGTTCGCCGCATCCGTGCATGCGGCCGTCCCCTGCGTCGGGTGCCATGCCGATCTGCAGGGGAAGGAGATGCCCCACGGCACCCCGCTGGCGCGCGTGGAGTGCGGCACGTGTCACGAGAAGGAGCAGAAGGACCACGCCGCGTCGCTTCACGGGCAGGCGATCGCCCGGGGCGATCAGCTCGCGCCGCGGTGCGTCGACTGCCACGGCAACCACGATATCGCCCCTGTGCACTCCCCCTCCTCCGCGGTGGCCCCGCAGCGGGTCCCCTGGGTGTGCGGCAAGTGCCACCAGGAAGGCTCGCCTGTGCAGCGCCAGCGGGTCATCCACGAAGACCACATACTGGAAAACTACTCCGAAAGCATCCACGGGGAAGCCCTCCTCAAGAAGGGGCTGACGGTCGCCGCGACGTGCGTCTCGTGCCACACCGCCCATACGATCCTGCGCCACACCGACCCCCGGTCGTCCATCAACCGGAAAAACATCGCGCGCACCTGCACGACGTGCCACTCGCAGATCGAGGCGGTGCACCGGAAGGTGATCCGCGGGGAGCTCTGGGAGAAGGAGGCGAACGTGCTCCCGGCGTGCGTGGACTGTCACCAGCCGCACAAGGCGCGGAGGGTGTTTTACGACCAGGGGATGGCGAACGCGGACTGCATGAAGTGCCACGGCAACCCCGCGATCCGCGCATCCCGCGGGGGCCGTTCCCTCTTCGTGAACGCGGATGAGTGTGCGCGCTCCGCCCACGCGCGGACCGCGTGCAGCCAGTGTCACTCCGAGGTCAACGCCTCGCACGTGCGGCCGTGCGAGACGATCACGAAGAAGGTGGACTGCTCCTCCTGCCACGCGGATGCGGGGCGACAGTACCAGACGAGCACGCACGGGATGCTCGCCGCGAAACGGGATCCCAACGCGCCGGGGTGCACCGACTGCCACGGCTGGCACGGCGTCCAGCTGCGGAAGGACCCGTCCTCGCCGATCTTCCCGACGAACATCCCCGACCTCTGCGCGCGCTGCCACCGGGAGGGGAACAAGGCCGCGGTGCGCTACAAAGGAACCGAGCACGACATCATCGAGCGCTACCAGGAGAGCATTCACGGGAAGGGCCTGCTCAAGAGCGGCCTGACGGTCACCGCGACGTGCACGGACTGCCACACGGCGCACGGCGTCCTGCCGATGGCCGATACCGCCTCGAGCGTCAACCCGCGGAACGTGCCCGCCACGTGCGGCCGGTGCCACCTGGGGATCGAGGAGATGTTCAATGCCAGTATCCACGTGACAAGCATCGGGAAGACGGACAAGCGGCTCCCGGTGTGCAACGACTGCCACACGGCGCACACGATCAGGAGGGCCGACACCGAAGGGTTCAAGCTGACCATCATGTCGCAGTGCGGGAAGTGCCACGAGGAGATCGCGAAAACGTATTTTGACACGTACCACGGGAAAGTGTCGCAGCTCGGGTACACGAAGACGGCCAAGTGCTACGACTGCCACGGGGCGCACGACATCCGCGCGATCGGAGATCCGAAGTCGCACCTGAGCCGCGAGAACGTCGTGGCGACCTGCCAGAAGTGCCACCCGGGGGCCACGCGGCGCTTCGCCGGGTACCTCACGCACGCGACACACCATGATCCCCAGAAGTACCCGTTCCTTTTCTACACGTTCTGGGGAATGACGGGACTCCTGGTGGGGACGTTCGTGGTCGGCGGCGTGCATACTATCCTCTGGCTGCCGCGTGCGCTGCAGATGCGCCGGGCGCGCCGGCATGCGCTCCCGCCGAAGAAGGAGGCATCATGAGTCAGCAGGCGGAGGGGGCGGTGGAGGTCACCGCGGCAGTGCCCGGCGACACCCGGCAGTACCTCCGGTTCAGCCGGCTGAACCGCGTCCTGCACGTCGTGATGATCATCAGCTTCATGAGCCTCGCGCTCACGGGGATGACGCTCAAGTTCTCCTACACGTCCTGGGCGTCGGTCCTTTCCCGCATACTGGGGGGATACGAGACCGCGGGATACATCCACCGGATGGCGGCCGTGTCGATGGTGATCGTCTTCATCGTTCACGTCAATGATCTGTTCCGTCGCCGGAAGAAGGAGTTCGGCACCTGGAAGGCAATGCTGACGGGGCCGGACACGATGCTCCCGACGAAGAAGGACCTGCACGATTTCGTCGGGTCGATGAAATGGTTTGTCGGGGCGGGACCCCGCCCGCGGTACGGGCGCTGGACGTACTGGGAGAAGTTCGACTATTTTGCCGTGTTCTGGGGAATCTGTGTCATCGGCTCCACGGGCCTTATCCTCTGGTTCCCCGAGGTGTTCACGCTGGTGTTCCCCGGCTGGGTCATCAACGTGGCGACCATTATCCACAGCGACGAGGCCCTCCTCGCGGTCGGGTTCATCTTCACGGTCCACTTTTTTAACACGCACCTCCGGCCGGAGAAATTCCCCATGGACATCGTCGTATTCACGGGACGAATGCCGGTGGATGAATTCCGGGAGGACAAGCCGGCAGAGTACGACATGCTGGCAGAGGCCGGCACGCTCCAGGAACACCTGGTGGATGCGTATCCCCCGATCGTCATCAGGGCGATCAGGACATTCGGGTGGATGGCGCTTGGCGTGGGATTTGTTATCGTTGTGTGGATTATCTATGCTATGGTGTTCGCCTACAGGTAATTAAGATTGGCAAGTCTCCCTGTGAAGTATTACATTTTTCACGGCTTTCCCCGGTCTTCGGTCATTCCATATTCCTGCACAGCACCAATCACCAAAGGAGGACTCCGCTGATGAGATCAATCACCGCTCTGGTAGCGCTGCTCGTCGCCGTCATGTTCGTGGCGGGGACGGCTTCGGCCGACAACAAGTTCGTCGGCGCGAAGTTCTGCAGCATGTGTCACAAGATGGCGGACAAGGGAGGGGCGTACCTGGTCTGGGAAAAGAGCGCCCATGCTCACGCGTTCGCGACGCTGCAGACGAAGGAAGCGGACGAGTTCGCGAAGAAGCGGGGATTGAAAAAGCCCGCCGCCGAGAGCCCCGAGTGCCTGAAGTGCCACGTCACGGGCGGCGGAGCCGCTGCCGGCGTGGAAGCGGGGTTCAAGAAAGAGGAAGGGGTGACCTGCGAGGCGTGTCACGGTGCCGCCTCGGCATACAAGATGATCCATACGAAGGGCGACCTGGCGAAGTCGAAGGAAGCCGGCCTCATCCTGCCGGACAAGGAGAACGCCAAGTTCTGTGAGACCTGCCATAATTCCGAGAGCCCGACGTTCAAGGGGTTCAATATCAAGGAGATGTGGGCGAAGATCGAGCACCACGGTCCGCCGAAGAAATAACCTGTTTGCCGCCCCCCCGGGTTCCGTTGAATGCCCGGGGGCGGCGCTGCCGCCACGGAGGGCGGTGTGATGAGAAGGATCCTGCCGCATTCATTTTATAACCCGGCCACGCTTGCCGGTGCACTCATTGCGGGGATCAGCTTCGGTCTGATCCTGTTCCTCATGCTGCTGGAGACCCTCTCCGGGTCGCCGAAGCCGTACATGGGGATCATCGCGTTCGTGATCCTCCCCGCGGTGCTTGTGCTCGGTCTGCTGGTGGCGGGATTCGGCGTCTGGCGGGAGCACCGCCGGGTGCGCATGGGGAGGGCGGTGGAGCACCACCTCCCCAGTGTCGATTTCAACAACCCCCGGCACAGGACCGCGTTCACGTTCGTCGCCATCGGGACCGTTCTCCTCCTGGGGTTTACCGCCTTCGGGAGTTTTCAGGCGTACGAGCACACCGACTCCGACCAGTTCTGCGGGGAAACCTGCCACACGGTGATGCAGCCGGAGTTCACCGCCTACCAGTACTCTCCTCACGCGCGCGTCGGCTGCGTCAAGTGCCACATCGGTCCCGGCGCGGGGTGGTTTGTCCGCTCCAAGCTCTCGGGGACGTACCAGCTGTACGCGACGACGTTCAACAAGTACCCCCGGCCCATCCCGACCCCGATCGAGAACCTGCGCCCGGCGCAGGAAACGTGCGAGCAGTGTCACTGGCCCAACCAGTTCTACAGTGCGAAGGCGCTGCGGAACACGTATTTCATGTCGGACGAGAAGAACACGAAGTGGACGCTCGACCTGCTGATCAAGATCGGCGGGGGCAACAGCGAGGCGGGCCCCACCTCGGGGATCCACTGGCACATGAACATCGCCAACGAGCTGACGTATATCCCCGC
>Ga0335069_10009052_pt1 | contig 14195 bp, 18 predicted proteins | sample Lox_Sample_11_FD_206714 | JGI IMG/M metagenome (GOLD analysis project Ga0335069, IMG submission 206714) | Soil microbial communities from Loxahatchee National Wildlife Refuge, Florida, United States - Lox_Sample_1.1 | ecosystem: Environmental > Terrestrial > Soil > Wetlands | place: USA... | reverse complement strand
ATGCTGTCATCGCCGAGTTCATATCGTAGCCTCATGCCACGATGCTTGATCCTCGAACAGATAGCTATTCTGTCGTGAAGCCACTGACGCAGCTCCTCGCCGCTCTTGATAACGTTGGCGGTTCCTTCCCTGGCTTGCAGAGCGCATTTTTTGTCGATGTTGTGGTACTTGTACCCCGTGGGCCACCCAGCTTTTGAACGGGCTTTTTCGAATGGGGTGCCATCAGGACGGAAACAGGGGTCGCACCGCGTTGTGGCTGCCACTATCCATGAATATAGTTGGTTCCTTGGTGGATGCCCGCCCATCAGTTCCCTGGGCGTCTTGCCGAGAAAGTTCGCGACTGCGCCATATGTAGCGCGCCTCTCACGACTGCAGAGCCACGTTGTGATCTCGTCGAGCGTCATCGGCACGCCTCATTTTCTCTGGCTATATCTCCTGAAACTCGAAATGACGTTCTTGCGCCCAGGCCGTTTCAAGGAAGGTCGAAGATCGCGTTGCGAGTATTTCGACGTGTGCCTGTGCTGGCACAATGAAATACACTCGCACCGATATGCGCCGGAACACGAAGGCCGATGGCATAGTCTGACATCCGAAAGACCGTAGTAAAGTCCCAGCCCGGCGCATGATTTCGCTTAGCCCGCCTTTCGTGCGTGTCGCATGCTGATAAATAACTATCGTTTTTCCAGCTTCGAGGTACGGAGCCAATTCGGTTGCGTACACGTACTGGGTGCCGAATTTTCCAAGGCCGGTATCAGGGTCCAAAAAGACGACCTCGGCAGGCGCCAGGATATCCGCTGCTGCAGTGTTCCACTCGTTACGGGCGGCGCGAGTCGGCGGGACGGGCGACGAGAAGTACACAGAATGAGGAGGCAGGATGCGTGCCCGTTGTATTGCAGCTACGGACCGATCGTTGCTATTTACAATTGCCTGTAGCGTGTCGTATAGGCTTGGGTCACAATCGCGCAAATGAGCATAGTTTGTGAAGCATCCATCTGACGTTGGTTCATCCTCGTTAAAATACCAATTCACGCCAAGGCGAAGTTGATCGCCGACCAGCGCGTTTAGGAGGGCATATTTGCCGAAATCGCCGACGTCGCCAACAAACTGGTTTCGCATTTTCCGCCAATCGTACCATATGCGATGCCTGTTTTCATGAAATGGGGCCAGTCGCTGCCGACTCTCAGCACAGAATAACAAATCAGCCTACGGACTCAGCATCTCAAAGTCGCCTCGCGAATCCAAACCCCTAAGTCAAGAGTATTTGCGCCTAGTCACGTTCCGAAGAGATGCCAGTGCTTCGTCCCTGCGTTGAATAGCCTATGAAAACTGGACCCCTGCTCTTTACAGATGCAGCCCTCCCGTGGGATCCGATCCCATGCCTGGATCACATTAAGCGGTCCATACCAATCGAACAGAGCAAAATTCGGTATTTGGGGATAGCCAGGTAGTTGCGCTCTCACCAAGTCTGCTGTGATAAGAAGGCCGGCGAATAACGATGCGAACGGAAGCGCGGCATCGATGGGCTTCGCCGATGTCGGAATTGGTCCGGTGGCACATGTGAAGCTGGGCGCCGTATCAGCCGGAAAACGGTCTACCAGGCAATCGTCCCGGCCGGGAATATGACGCCCATGATTCACGCCCCAATTGTTGCCAGTGCTTGCGTGGATCATGAGCGGTGGCACGTTATGTTGGATCGCCTGGCGGACCTCGAATTCGTTTGCGAGTGGCAGCCACACGTCAAAATCGATCGATGATCTCGTGTGTTGAAGCAGAAAATCATTCCACCAGAGCGGGACGCCAAGCGAGGTGAGCGACGAGCCATTCAGGAATGCCTCCACCGTTTTCGCCTTGTTCAAACCGTATGCACTCCGCCCGAACAGGGGGGACCGGTTGAAGTTCTCGACTTCGACAAGGTCCTTATCCACGATGGTCAATGCCCCGGCGAGTCCGGCCAGCCGCATGCAATACGCTGCCGCCGAGCCGACCGATCCGGCGCCCACCATCAGGATCTTGCCTATATTCAGGTCGGCCGGCCAGGGTGACTGATTTCGATCCGAAGACCACGCGAGCTGGAACATGTCCAGCACTCCGTCGCGCAGGTATTGTGATGTCGGCATACCCACAGCGATCTTGAAAACCTGTGCAACGCCAAGGCAGGCCGCAGCGATGGCGCCCACCCAGTTCGGTTCCCCATGGACGGGCAGGCTCGTCGGTTCTTCGCGAGAAATGGCCGCCAGCCATCCGGAGGCATTGATGTGAACCGGGTTCGGCCCGTTTGGCACGGTGCCACCCTCTCCGATATCGAGCGTCACGTATGCCTGGTCATCGCGCTCACCGAGACGAAACTGCCCGAAAGGGTCGGCGTCCCGCATCTGCGCAATCACGAGTTCGCCAAGATCATCCCCACCGAGGCCGAGGGCCGGATCGGCCTTCATCGGCGGCATTACCAGCGTAACCTTTCGGCACCATCGGCTGAGCAGGTTCGCGGCGACGGTGACCATCACCTGAACTTCCGGTCTTGTTGCAGCCGCGGGAGATACGTGAAGTACGCATGCGGTATGCTGGTACGCCCGGTCCCCGCAGCATAGGTTCGTGCGGTCATCACGGAGGCGATAGAATTCTTCTGCCGAGACGGGAAAGCCGTTCATGTCCGCAAATCGGCGAGTTCATCAACTACATGGAATCGCCGCTCGATTTCGACCTCACTCATCCGACGGAATTGCGACCCTTCGAAAACATGGACCCCGCAGTTCGTTAGCGGGCACATACCATCGCGCGCGTAGTAAGGCACAACGATTGAGAGGAATCCCTCGTACGGCATCAGCGCCTGCTCGTCATCGCCCTCCGAATGGCCGACAAGCCCGCCCGGGTGGCTATGGACCTGGCCGATCAGTTCCAGGCCGGCGCTTGCCAAATACCGAACCACCAACGCGTTGGCCTTGGTGGAAGTGACGAATGAACCGTAAGTGGTGCTTGCAGCAGGCGCGATGCACGTGGTAATAAAGCGCTCTCCGCCAGCATGGCGGCCAGCCCAATAGGCCACGCCTTCATGTGCCCGGCCAGGTCCACCACTTTGCCGCAGGACTTCCGCGGTGCGCTCCAGCAGCACGGTGGAGATCCAGATCCCGGCCAAAGCTTGGTCCGGCTTCGATTGTGCGCGTTTGCGTCTGAGCCACATGGTCGCTATTGCATCCGCCCGCGATAGAGGTCGGGCCGGCTGAGGCGGTTCTGGATCGTACCCAGCATGTCGCCCAGCTTGGCAAAATTCGTCCACTGCACGTTGTTCGCGGTGGATGTCTGCCAGTCAGCGAACTGCCAGTCGCCATGAGGGCCGGTATCCACCACGGACTTGTACGCTTTGCGGTTGAACGGAGCGCAGATGCAGGGGCCTGAATCGTGGAAGAAACTATCGGTGGTTTTCGGGTAGGCGTGCCGCGTTCCCCGGACTCCGGTGTCGGGGTCGATGAATTCGAAGAATGGCGGCACTTCCTTGTAGTTGTCGCAACGGATCTCCATGATGAAGAGATCTCCGTTATGAGCGTATTCGGTCACGAGCAGCATCAGCCGCTCGTAATCGGGAACTACGCCCCAGTGGTACGTTACGGCGAGCGGCTTCGCGAGCGCCAGTTCTTCGCGCATGTGCTGGCGCGTGATCTCGGAATCGACAGCCATCAGATTTATACGCCGCCGCCGATGGCGGTGAGAATGAGAACCGCTCCGTCCTTAATGTGGTAGGATTCGAGCGTCCGCTCAGGCTTCAGCGGCTCACCAGGTTCACTCGCCAGGACCAGTTCGAACCGGTCGCTGGGGGTGAAGCCGAAAGCCTCAACCGCAACGGCAATAACTCCCGCGATTCGCGTGTCGTCCGGAAAGGTGAATTCCTTGGCTCCGCGCGTGGATTCGATCTTGATATGCAGCTTCTTTTCGTGTTCGTTCATGATAGATTTCCTTTTGAATTTCGACCTTTCCGCCGCCAGCAGTGCATGACCGACGTGGAGATAGTACATGTGTAAGCTACTATCTGCTTACAGTGTACAGGATGGCAGGTTATAGTGTCAACTGGCGATCCGCGCCAGCGGGATACAGTCCGTCGAGCCGGATTCGGGCGACCACCGGGTTCACGTCGAAGACTTCCGCGACCGCGTAAAGGGCGCGATCCCGCCGGTCGCCGGGGAGCATCGGAATGCCGATCGTGCCTTCACGAACGAGAAATGGTGAGAGTGCCTGGTCTACTAGGGTTTTGGGCAGCAGGAGGGCGCCCATGGCCAGATTCGCTTGGTATTCCCACCAGCGGTAGGGCGCCCGCTTATTGGGTGCCTCGCCGATACCGGACACCCCATCCTCGCGGCAGAGAATTTTGGGCGCATCGGACGCGAGGCCATCGCCGAAGAGTGACGCCGGCCTGATGCTCAGGGCGAACAGATGGGCGTGCAGCAGTCCATGGCCGCTCTCGTGCGCGAGCGTCGTCCGCAATCGGCGCTCCGCGGGCCGGCTACCGTCTTCGTCGAACGCCTTGGCTACCACGATTTCCTGTACACCGGCCGCGCTGAACCTCGTGAATCCGAGCAATCCTTCAGGCAGATCTTCGTATGAAGGCTGGATTTGGAAGCGCTTCTCAATGAAGCGGTCGATTCTGATAGGCGATGGTTCGGACGGATACAAACTAACTTTCCGAAGTTCATCGACGCAGATCGTCTCGACTTCGGCAGGCTCGTAAAATGGCTGTTCGGAGAACGGGCCAGCCTTGGATCGATATGTTCTCATGCTTTTTTCTTCTTCCTGTGCTGATTCAGGAAGGCCAGGAGGTCTTCGGCGCTTACGTCTTCGTCCACCACCCGCCGGAGCGCGAATCCCATCGCCGGATTCGTCGATGCGATCCGCTTCAACTCATCGACGGGCGGCCGGGCGTCATACTTTTTAAGATCTGCCGCCGTGGTCTTGAGTGCTGCCGCCAGCCGCTCTAACACATCTGACGAAGGATGCCGCCTGCCGAGTTCAATGTCCGAAAGGAATGGCGCAGATACCCCAATTTTCCTTGCGAGATCCCGAACTGATAGATCAAGTTGTTCCCGCAGCTCCCGAATCCGTTCGCCGAGTGTTTTCATAATTCCGTCAAGTGTAAGCTTACATCTCTGCATCCCGGTCGTCAATCCGCTCCCGGATGTCGCTTCACGGAAAACTCAGGGCAACCAATTCATTTCGTTCGCTTTTGCCCAAAAGGGAATTCCTTTTCTGCATCGAGTACCGCGGACTGTCCGTTACCGGTACTCATACCGAACAACGGACTGCGCCGCATCGGCGCTCAATTGACCTGATTGGAATCTACCGATTCCGCCTACCACGGGTTATGCCGCACCGTCCCTCGTCTAGCGACGGGCGTAGCCTCCGGTTTTCGTATCCTCAAACCCTATCGGGCATCGCTATCGCTCGCCGGATGCTACGCCCGTCGCTTCGCTCGCCTCAGCCGTCCTACCGGAGGCTTCGGTTCGGCTGCACGTTCCTACCGTCACTCACCGCCGAAGGACGGTGCGGCATGGATTCGACGAATCCCGAAGAAACCGTGCGCCACCGGCGCATAACGGGTTCCGCAAATGCGGCAATCCGGCAATTCCGATGCGGCAACCGTTGTTGCCGGATTCCATTGCCGAATGCACGGACGCTATCGCCAACGCAAAAAAAGGCCGCACCAACGTGCGGCCACTGTATTCCATTCGGGCATCAGGCATGCATCCGGAGCCACCGGTCTTCCCGCAAGCGCCGTATCGCTCCGGCATGGATCTGGCTCACCCTGCCCTCCGATATCCCGAGCCGGTGGCCGATCCTCGCCATCGTGAGTCCCTCGAAGTGGTAGCACCGGATCACGATTCGGCAGCGGACCGGCAAGGCATCCAGGGCGGCGTCGAGCGCCTCGCGCAGTTCCGCCCGCTCGCACTGTAGTTCGGGACTGGCGCATTTCGCCGGGAGCATGTCGGGCGAAAGCGCCGGCATTGGTGCCGGCAAACTGCCCAAACCGCCCGCACCGCGCAGTTCGCGCGACAGGCGTTCGAACCGGTTGAATGGCATGCCGATTCGTGCGGCGATCTCGGTATCAGCGGGCTGCCTGCCGAGTTTCACCGTAAGCGCATCACTCGCCTGGGTTACGGCTTTCTGAAATGACCTCAGACGGCGGGAAAGGGGATCGAGCCGCCGCAAGCTGTCCATGATGGCACCGCGTATGCGGTGCCTCGCGAAGGTTGGGAATGATGCGCCGGTGCCTGCTTTGAACCGCCGGGCAGCCTCAACCAGGCCGAGATTCCCGGCGCTCAGAAGATCGCCGAACGTGAGGCTCGGCGGCAGGCGGCGCTCGAAATCGCGCGCCACATGCGCCACCAGATCCCGGTGGCGCTCGACCAGAACGTCTGCTGACGGCTTCGCGGGAACCGGCGCTCTGCCGTTCTCCGGTTGCCGCTTTCGTACGGGCACAGATAACCTCCTCGTGCGCTGCAGGAAAGAGCGAATGGTGTTGCGGAAGCTCCGGATGGGCTTCCGGAAAGAGCGAATCAGGGCGCGCCGTCTCGGACGCGCCGGAACGAACTGCCCTCAGTTTCGCCGGCTAACGCATTCCACACTAGGCTGCGCAACATGCCGCCCGGGGCGGAGACACCGTTCCAATCCGCCCGTCACATCCGGCATATCGCGCCGCCTTGCGGACGACATCCGCAGGGCAATAATGGGCGGGTGATGACTGCGCAAGCAATCAGAGCCGGAGAAGAAATCCCGCGCACCAACGCGGTGAAGCAAGGCGTGCTTCAACTCCTGGCCCGGTTCTTTTGCCTGCGCACCGCTCACGCCGCCATGCTCCTCCGCAACCGCGAGATCGGGGAGAGCGACGAACGCTCGGTCCGGCGTACCCTCGCAATCCTCCACCGCGACGGGTTCGTCTACCGCGTTCAGCATCTCGAAGAGGGCCGCGAGCGCGGCGGCATCGGCTACGTCTACGGCCTGTCAGACAAGGGCGTCCGCCACGCCTTCCGCAACGGCTACGCGACCCTTGCCACGAAGACGCTCGACGAGCACTCCATCCGCACGCTCGATCACGAACTGGAGATCACGGCGTTCCACATCGCGCTGCATCGCCTCTGCGCGGCGGAAGGCCTCCGTTACGGCTGGCGCCAGAGGGGCCTCAAGCGGATTGTGCATCCTGATGCGGTCTTCAACGTCGCGGACCCGGAGAACCCGGCAAAAGCCTACTGCTACTTCCTGGAGATCGAGCGGGCTAAGCTCGGCAACTACCGGAACGGCGTGCCGCAGATCCTCCGCAAGTTGAAGCGCTACCACAAGCACTTCAACTCCACCCGTTGTGAAAAGGAATGGGGGTTCCGTGAGTTCCGCATCGTAATCGTCCAGCGCACGGAAGAGAGGCGCGAAGGGCTTCTCAAGTCGTTGCGCGAGACAGTGAACCATCGCATGTTCACGCTCACAACGGAAGAAGATTACCGAAGAGACATCGGCGGAACGATTTTCAGGACGCCGAAAGATACCGCGCCGGTAGCATTCGCATTCCTGACGCGCGCAACACCGCGGCACTACGATGAGCGCAATCGCTCGCAAGAGCGGGAATACCTGTCCCGCGTCCCGCCGTCTCCGAAGGTGATCCCTCCGCCGATGGCGGCCGGGACGCAGGAGCCATGAATATCGCGATCGGAGCGTACGGGGACGCCCTGTCCCTCGACAAGGAACTGGTAATCGACAGCTTCAACCATACGTTCGTGGACGGCGTGTCAGGCGTCGGCAAGTCCACGCTCCTGGAGGACGTGGCCATCCAGCTCATCCGCGCCGGGAAGCCGCTTCTCTACATGGACCCGCACGGGACGAGCGCGAGGCGCATTCTGGGCTACATCCCGAAGCGCTTCAGCGAGCGGGTCGTCTACATCAACCCGCTTTCGAAAAAAGTTCCGGGGATATCAATCTTCTGCGGGAAGACGAAGGAGGAGAAGGAACTCGACATCATGTCGCTTTCGAGCATCCTCAAATCGACCGCCGGCGACGCCTGGGGATTCGAGACGGCCAACGTGATCGACGGCGCCGCGACGGCCGCGGTGGAGTCCCTGGACCATCCCACGATGGCCCATGTGTACCTTTTCATCGTCCGGAAGCTCGTCCGGGAGAAGATGATCGCGGCGGCCGACAATCCCTTGCTTACTGACTTCGCCCTTGAGTACGACGAAGGCCTCCGCGCATCGGAGCGCATGGCGAAGTTCGCCCCCTCGATCAACAAGCTGAAGCCATTCGTGCGGCCCATCATCCGGACCATCTTCAACCAAAGGGCCAACCTTCCCCTGATCGATCTCATGAACCGGGCCGTCGTGATCGTCGACCTCGACAAGGGGAAGATCGGCGATATGAACGCGGCCCTGATCGGCTCCGCGATCCTGAACCACATCGGCATCTACGCCTTTCGCCGGCCTGCGACCAATCGCGAGGATTTCACGATCATCGTGGACGAGTTCCAGAGCTTCTCGCATGGCATCAATTGGACCACTTTCTTCGCCGAACTTCGCAAGTACGGCATCCGGTGCTGGCTCGCGACGCAGTCGGTAACCCAGGTTCCGGACCAGTGGATGGATTCCATTCTGGGCAACGTGAACAACCTGATCTGTTTCGCGGTGGGGGACCGGGACGCCGAGCGGATCGCGGCGGCCTATGGCGATCCGTCCCTTGCCCAGCACCTTATCTGGCTCGACGATCACGAGTTCTATGCGAAGGCGAAGATCGGGAAGCGCCGCCATCTCTTTCAGCATGTCCGGGCGTATCCGCCGCTCCGGAAGCAGGGCGACGAATCGAAATACCGCGACGTCCTCAAAACCTCGCGTATGCGGTGGGGCAGGAACCGCAGGGATGTGGACAAAGGAATTGTGCGGCTCCTGCGAAACGGCTTCGCGGCCGACTAGCGCTTCGTCCTTCCCTGATGCTGGAGCAGGCCTTCGGTCCGCTTCAGCATCTCGGAACCGGGCGTTTCGAGGACGTGCGCGAGCCGCAGGATCGTGCGCAGCGAGGGACTCTTTCTCCCGCGCTCCAGATGGCCGATGTACGTCGGATGCAGGCCGCTTTCGAAGGCGAGCTCCTCCTGCGAGAGGCCCCGTTCCTTGCGGATCTCCCGGAGGGTGCGGCCGAAGCAGTCCTCTCCGGTAAGCACGGCAGTTTTCCGGATGCGGCGGGGTTGCATGCGCATTCCGATACTGCTACGATCTGTACTTTAGTCACCAGAGACTATAGTACAGATTTGTCTCCGGCGACCTTCCCCGGAAAGAGGCAACCAGTATGGCAGGCAAGTTCGCCGCGGCCTTCGCATTGTTTGTTTCGGCTACCCTGTCTCCGGCGTGGGGACAGAACAGCGCTACCGCGGTTGTGCAATATAACGCGGTCGGTGCTCGCGTCGGCGTGGAACCGGACGGTTCCACCTGGCAGACCAAACTCTGGTGGATCAATACGTATGCAGGGGATCAAGCCCCCGGCTCCGTCACGTTTCTCGACGCGAACGGCAACTGGCTTCAACTTATCTGCACTACGCCCGCCGGCGTGACCGAGACCTGCGTGAAGTGGAACGGCGGTCCGTGGAGCAATGGCTCAGCGAACGTCATTCTTACCGGACTGTCCGGTATGGCTGCGCAGGATTTCACGATCCAACTCGCGACCACGGGCGGATATGCGATCTCGGCAATTTCTGATCACCTCGACGTGAACGGCAATGTGATTCCCGGCGACACCCGGGTTCTCACCGACCCGGGACTCCTCGCTCCGATCACCGCCACACGCTTCGCCGTCGGTTTGGAAGTTGTGGATGAGATCAATCTCGTTCTCAACAACCCTTCGGCGGCAACGGCGAACATCACCGTTTCGGCATACGACGACAATTGGTTTCAGCAAGGTCGTCCGCCGTTTGCAACGGTTACGGTTGCCCTGCCGCCTCAGGGACGATTGTCGACCACGGTGTCGCAGGCTTTTGCAGGGGATGCGGACTACTCCAAATTCCTCGCTGGCTTCGCGGCGCAGTACGGCGCGATGATTGACGGATATCTGCTCGTGACATCCGACCAGCCCATTCGGGTCGCCGCTTCGATCATGCGGTTTCCGCAGGGTGCAGAGATGATCCAGCAGGTTCCATGGCACGCTTTTCCGGGGTCTCCCGATCCCAACCTCAAGGGCATCGCCGGGTATTCCGCCGCGAACGGCTACACGGCATGGCAGATCACGGCGGGCCAATACGCGATTCTCTTCGGGTCCTTCGCCGCATCGGGAAACCAGGTGATGCTGAACGGCCAGCCGGTGCCCGCGTCGGCGATCACGTACGAGGGCGTCGGGCAAATCAACATCAGCCTCGGAACGCTCGTGACATCGGGATATGCGCTCTTCTCGGTATCTAACCCTGACGGCACTTCGAACCAGATGTCCGCGGCCGTTGTCCCGCAGTAGGCGCCTTCCAAACTCAGCTCGACGGAAGTGGGTCCGCGATTCCCTGATGAGTTCGTTGAATCGGAGCACCTCGGCGGAGCAGCAAGCCCTTTGTTTAGAGCATATACCGTCTTTCTCAATCGTCGATCGCCGGAACAAGCTTGACAGCTCTGGTATAGTAGATCTAATAGAGGTGTTATATTGACCCTTAAGGAACTGCGTGGCCACCGGAGAAAGACGCAGGCGGATCTCGCCGACCGGCTTCGCCTGAATCAGGCCGCGGTGTCCAAACTGGAAGCCCGAAGTGACCTGTACGTGAGTATGCTGAGAAGCTACATCGAGGCTCTCGGCGGAAAAATGGAGGTGAATGCCGTGTTTTCAGACGAAACAGTCAACATTACGGGATTCGACAAGAACGAGGTGCTCGACGCCCTGCACTCCCTCGTGAATCAGTGCTGCCGGATTCATCCAATGCCCCCGGACCGGGCTGAGGACGAATTTATGATCAACAGTGTCTCCGACGACGGAAATGTGACGGTCGAGAAGATGTCCAACCGCCAAATGCTCGAAGTCCCGGTGCGGCGGATTCTGGAAGTCTTACCCAAGAGTTCCACGTCGCCGGCCACGCTCGTGTTGCACGGAAGCCTGGCGTGGTCAGCGCAACGGCAGGTGTGGAAGTTCATGCTGAGCTGATGCCGGCGGGCCGTGACATAAAACAGAGAATCGAATTGACGTTTCGGGGTATCATGGTGGTGAAAGGCGCCGCTTCATCAATGCCGACAGCGACGGGAACCGCATTCGAGGAATACGTTTGGGAAACGTGGTGGCGGAAAAACTTTCCGGCCTCTGCCTGGAGTAGCACCTGGGGCAAGGCGCTCGCCGGGGGCTACCGGATCGACTTCACGGCCTGCCGGGGCAGCGACCGCGCGGTGGGCGACGCCAAGGACAAAGCATGCCTCGCGCACGCGGATGTCGAGAAGGTGCTCGAAGACGCCGGAATCTACAAGGCGACGTGGGTTTACCTGCTGATTGCGGCGGACACTCTCGTAACGGCCGGCATACAGGCCTATGCTGACCGGAATGGAGTCGAGATCATCCGTACCCGGTGGCGAGCATAGAGCGCCTCTCCTCATAGGTGTTCTGCCTCGATCCGGGAGCGGTCATGTGCGGGTCGAAGAAAGCGTTCCCGTCGAAATTGGCCTAGATAATAGCCCATCCAGACTCTGATGCCGGGTTTGTGTGCAATTCGTGCATAATTATGTAACTCGTGCAATTCGTGCAGCGTCATATAAAGCATGCATGACCAGCAAACCCTTTATACCGTTGAAGAAGCCGCCCAGGAACTTCGCGTCAGCCCCGATACCATCCGCAGGCTGCTCAGGGACCATAAGATGATCGGGGTTCGAGTCGGCGGACAGTGGCGGCTTCCCGCCGAAGCCCTTCATTCTGCACGCTTTCCGATCGGTGCGATTCTGAACGAGCAGGTCGAAACGCTCACGGACCGCGACGTGAACGGCGTGGTGATACCCGCCGGTACCCTCGGGTACGTCATCCGGCACTCGACCGGCGTAGGCGGCTGCTACCTGAACACCATCACCGTTTGCCAGACCCCCATGCGGCCGTACGGCCAGCATCAGGTTCCGGAGTTCGATCTGAACATGGCCGAGCTGAACGCCACCTGGAAATTCGTGCCGAACGACGTCACGTCCCCGTCGATGACGATCCCGCGTCCGCTTCTCCATCAGTTCAAGGACATGCTCAACCAGGCATACCTTGCGGACACCGCCGAACGGAAAGACGCCATCATCAAGCAGCTGTATACGCTCATCACCATTGTTCTCGGCAAGGATGATCGGTCGGATGGCGATGAGATTGCGAATGCGATCCAGGCGGAGATGGAAGCCCTCGTGGGCCGCGTTTTTCGCGGGGCATGATTGCCGGCGACGTTACTGCAATAAAACAGAACTGCGGTAAAATGTTTTCAAGGAGCGCCGCTTATGGCTCTATACAAGAACGGGCAGTACCTTCAGCAATCCCAGGACGGGGCGTTCGACGCCGATCACAGCCCCGGAGCAACGACGCCGCATTCAGCCATCTATCGATGCGTGGGCTGCGGCCCGCGAGATCGTCTCGGAGTCTTCCAAGCCTCTCCCGCCGCAGAACCACCACCAGCACACGCCCGCGCAGGGGCAGATCCGCTGGCGGATGATCGTCTACGCCGACCACCAGCCGAAATGAGGAGTCACCGCCGTGGCAACCCAACAATATAAACCCGGAGATGAAGTATCGAAGTCGGGGATCTATCGCGTCATTCACGACACGAACCACGCCGAACCGCATGAAGTGACCTGTGTGTACGGCAAGCGCTTTCCGCCATGCAATCACTGCGGGCACCACGTCCGGTTCGAGCTTACGCACGCTGCGATTCATATCGACAGCAGCAAGCACTTCAAGTAGCGGATCGCAAAACCCTGTCGGCGACGTTTACAGACTTCCCGACGAGTCGCCGGCGAGGTGTGCGACTGTTTTTCCTACGAGCTTCAACGAAAAGTCTCTTCGGTGATGGCAAAAAAAAGCGCGCCGTAAGCGCGCTTTCTCACCGAACCAGCCCCTTCATTCCATCAGTCTGGCCCTCAGGATGCGGTGCTTCGTCCTCAGCCGTTCAGAGAGGCGGGCGGCCTTTTCGATTCCGGCGCCGTCGTTGTCGAGGGCCACGGTAATCACAGGATAGGGATCAAGGCACCGTTCCTGCTCTTCGGTCATTTCGGACCCCATGAGCGCCGCCGCCTGGAGTCCGCGCTCGTGGAACCAGAGCGGTGCCCAAAGCGATTCGCAGAGGATAAGCGGCTTTGCCGGATCGCATCGGTCAAGGCCGTAGAGGAAGGTCTTCCTGAGCCCCTTCCCGAAAAGCCACTTCGGGTTTTCTTCGGAGACCGGGAGCGTTGTCCGGCCGGCATAGCCCACAAGGATGCCATTCTCATGGAGCGGAAAAACGATCCTTCCGGCCATGCTGCCTCTCCCGGGAAAGAAGCCGATGCCGAAACCCTGAGCGGTTTCGACCGAGATCCCGCGCTCCTGGATCATCGGATGCAACGGGTTCACGTCCTTCAGTACGAACGTAAGCGCTTTGTTGCCGGTCGCAGTGGCCGCATTACTCTCCGCTCCCGGCTTCCCTTCGGCGGTATCGGGTTCCGGCGCGCTCTTCGCAGCCGGACTCCCCGCCGGGAACATCTCATCGATCCGTTTCGCCGCATCATACGTGGAGCAATTCTCCATGGCCGCGACGAAATCGATGACGTTTCCGCCGGCCTTGCCGCCATTTTTCCTGCACGAATCGGAATGGCAATACCAGACCGATTTCGCCTCGTTCACGTAGAAGGTGTTTTTCTTCTTCGAGCTGTGCGACGGCAGGGGACAGGTGCCTTTGAGGCCGGTCGCGTTCACGCGGCCGAGATTCACCCCGTAGCGGCCGAGGATATCGGCCATCGTGACGCGGGCCTTGATCGCCCTGAAATCGAGATAGTGACGGTTTTCTGACATAGCGCCTCCTTGGTAAGGGCTGATCTCAAGCGTAGGGTCCGGAAGCAAGGCGCAAAAGGAGCGCAGACGTGCCGCCGGCAGCATGTGGCGGCACCTATGCCGCGAATATCCTCCGCCCTATCGTTCTCATGGGAAGCGCGGACAGCGTTCCCGCAGCACTCTCACAATTCAATACGAGGAGAAAACGACGTGTCAGAAACAGCAACGCTCCTGTCTTCGACAGG
>Ga0335069_10009050_pt1 | contig 14199 bp, 19 predicted proteins | sample Lox_Sample_11_FD_206714 | JGI IMG/M metagenome (GOLD analysis project Ga0335069, IMG submission 206714) | Soil microbial communities from Loxahatchee National Wildlife Refuge, Florida, United States - Lox_Sample_1.1 | ecosystem: Environmental > Terrestrial > Soil > Wetlands | place: USA... | reverse complement strand
CCGCAGAGCCGCTCGATATCCGGCTCGCAAATGTCGCCGATATTGCGCTGTGCTGCGGCGCGCCGGCTGATCGAGTCATAGACCGTGGCGCGGGTCTGCGCGCAACCTGGCGAGAGCCCACCAGCGTGGCCATCCAGACAGGTCTTCAAGGCGCCGCTTAACGGAATGCCGCGGCAATATTTGGCAACGTCGCGGCCGCAGGCCGCGGCCAGCTGCGAGATGGCGTCGGCATAGCTCATGGTCTGCGCCCGAGCCGCGCCGATCCCGCCGATCACGAATAAGAAGAGAAAGACAAATGTCGCTTGCTTTAGCGCGTGAGCACGCATCAACGCCTCCCCTCACCGCCCATAGAGTTTACACCAGTGATACCCTTGGGAGTTCCATCCTAACCAAGCTGTAGCGGATTGCCCAGTCCGTTCATCATGTTACCGCCAGCCCGGCGGATTAGGCGGAAATCTTCGCGTTCGCGCCGCAGATCGCTCGCGCCTTAGGCGCTCGCCGCTTCGCGCAGCGGCGCACGGCTGAGCTCGTTGCCGGCGGCGATCGCCTTCTGCAGGAGGCGCACCAGCTCCTTGGTTTCCTTCTCGGTAAGGCCGCGCACCATGATCTCTTGCGCCGCCTCGACCGCCGGCGTGGCGCTGCGCAACGTGCGGCGTCCAGCGTCCGTGATCTTCAGCTCGCGCGCGCGCCGGTCACGGCTGCTCTCTTGCCGCGCCACGAGCCCCTTCTGCACCAGCCGGTCGACAACACCGGTAATGGTGGTGCGGTCATAGGCGATCAGGCCCGCGAGCGTCACCTGATCGATCGCCGGATTGGACCCGATCGCGGCGAGCGCGGCGAATTGAACGGGCGTGAGGTCGTGGCCTTCCTTCTCCATTTCGGCGAGGAACACCGCCACCGCGATCTGCTGGAAGCGACGCGCCAAGTGGCCGGGCATGTCCTGCATGTCTTTCACGAAACACCTCTGCGGGCGGGCAATGGAAGCTCAAAAGGGACTTCACCCGAGACTGAACGGCGGACTTGACGAGCATACTGATAATCAGCATACTGAGCAATATTCAGTATACTGATTATCAGCATGCTGCGTCACGCTTCGCATGGCAGCGGCAGCCAAAAGGGACGGAAAAATGCAGTTTCATCTCAATGGCTTCGAGCCAGGCGACCCGGAGATTTTCGACCGCTCGGAACGCATTCCCGCATCAGGCGCGCAGGGCTCCGTTCCCAAGGAGGTCGATGTCCTGATCGTCGGCTGCGGCCCGGCGGGGCTGACGCTGGCGGCGCAATTGTCCGCCTGCCCCGATATCAAGACCTGCATCGTCGAGCAGAAGCCCGAGCGCATGCTGCGCGGTCAGGCCGACGGCATCGCCTGCCGCACCATGGAAATGTTCAATGCTTTCGGCTTCGCCGAACGCGTGCTCAAGGAAGCGTGCTGGATCAACGAAACGACGTTCTGGAAGCCGGACGACAAGCAGAGGGCGAATATTGTCCGCAGCGGCTGGGTCCAGGACGTCGAAGACGGATTGTCGGAATTTCCGCACGTCGTTCTTAACCAAGCTCGCGTGCACGATTTCTATCTCGACGTCATGCGCCGGTCGGCGGCGAAGCTCGAGCCGTATTACGGGCGGCGCGTCGTTGATCTCACGCCCGCATCGGGTGGCGGCGACGCGCAGCGGGTGACTGTCACACTCGAGCGGACCGAAGGGCCGCAGCGAGGGCAGACCGAGACGATCAGGGCGCGCTATGTGGTCGGCTGCGATGGTGCGCGCAGCGCCGTGCGGACCGCGATCGGCCGCGAGTTGCACGGCGATTCCGCCAATCACGCCTGGGGCGTCATGGATGTTCTGGCGGTCACTGACTTTCCCGACATTCGCTGCAAAACGCTGATCCAGTCCGCCGATGAAGGCAGCCTTCTCATCATCCCCCGCGAGGGCGGCTATCTCGTCCGCCTCTATGTCGAGCTCGCCAAGCTCGAGGTCGGCGAACGGGTCGCCGAGCGCAATATCACGCTCGAGGAGGTCGTCGCCAAGGCGCAGCGGATTTTCAATCCTTACAAATTCGAAGTGAAGGAAGTGCCGTGGTGGTCGGTCTATGAGATCGGCCAGCGCCTGACCGACAAGTTCGACGACGTGCCGGAGGACGAGGTGGCAACGCGGCTGCCGCACGTCTTCATCGTCGGCGATGCATGCCACACCCATAGTCCCAAGGCCGGCCAAGGCATGAACGTCTCGATGCAGGACGCCTTCAATCTCGGCTGGAAGCTGATCGCGGTCCTGCGCCGGCAATGTCCGCCGTCGCTGCTGCACACTTACTCGGCAGAGCGGCGCGCCATCGCCAAGGAACTGATCGACTTCGATCGTGAATGGGCCGCGCTCATCGCCTCGACACATGGCAAAGACAGCAAAGCCGACCCGGCCAAGACGCAAGACTATTTCATCCGCAGCGGACGCTACACGGCGGGAACGGCGACGGACTACGCTCCCTCAATTCTGACCGGAGAACGCACCTACCAGCACCTGGCGCAAGGATTCGCCGTCGGCAAGCGCTTTCATTCCGCGCCGGTCATCCGGCTCGCCGACGCCAAGCCGCTTCACCTCGGCCATGTGGTCAAGGCGGACGGAAGGTTTCGCATCTTCGCCTTTGCCGGCGCAGGCGACCCAAGCGCCGCAAACTCCGCCATCCGCCGGCTTTGCGATTTCCTCGCGGAGGATGCGGGGTCGCCGCTGCGAAAATATACGCGCCGCGGCGAGGATATCGACGCGGTGATCGATGTCCGCGCGGTCTTTCAGCAGGCTCACCGTAAGCTCGACATCGCGGCGATGCCGGCGCTGCTTCTGCCGCGCAAGGGACGTTACGGCCTCGTCGACTACGAGAAGATGTTCTGCCCCGACAGCAAGAGCAGCAACGACATCTTCGCCATGCGCGGCATCGACCGGCAGGCAGGCTGCATGGTCGTGGTGCGGCCGGACCAATATGTCGCCCAGGTGCTGCCGCTCGATGGATACGCGCAGCTCGCCGCCTATTTCGACCGTTTCATGCTGCCGCAATCGGTGGCGCTGCGGATGGCCGAGACGGCGGCGGCTTAACCGCACGGCTTTTTACTAGTCAGGCCGCGAGTGGCGCGTGACCGACGCCAGCCAGCGCACGACCACGTCCAAAGCCTCGTTCAAAACGTCGACGTCGCGGCGGCCGGATTTGACCGGGACGTGCAGACTGTGATCGGCGTTCTCGATCTCGTATAGCGTCGCGTTCGATCCGAGCTGCTTGACGACGCCTTTCATCAGCGCGGGTTCGGCGAGCTTATCGCGCGTGCCCTGAATGAACAGCATCGGCACATGCACATCTGAGAGGTGTTTCGCTCTTTCGATCGAGGGCGTGCCGGCCGGATGCAGCGGAAAGCCGAAAAAGGCCAGCCCGCGCACGCCAGATAACGGCTGCAGCGCTTGCGCCTGCGAGGTCATGCGGCTGCCGAAGGATTTGCCTCCCGCCACAAGCATCACATCGGGACAAAATCTCGCCGCTTCGGCCACCGCGGCCCGCACCGTGGCGTGCGCCAGCGCCGGCGCGTCAGGCCGGCGTGCGCCCTTCTCCATGTACGGAAATTGATAGCGCAGCGTGGCGATGCGGCGATCGCACAGGCCCGTCGCGACGCTGGCCATGAAGGCATGCGCCATTCCGGCGCCGGCGCCATGAGCAAAGACATAACAAGCGATCGCGCGCTGCGGCCGAAGCAGCAGGCCCGAGATCGATTGCGATGGACCGACAGCGATCCCCAGCGTTTGCGCGTCGTGCGTCGTCACTGCTGCAACATAACAGAGTTCCGTGAACCTTATCGCAGGCCGCCTGTCGGCAAGGACCTTAATGACGTCGCCGATCAGCTCATCGCCCGGCATAAGAAGGCGGCCTGACCGCATTCAAATAAAACGTGCCGGCCGGGAGGCCTTTGCAGCCCTAGGGCTCGCTGCAATTGGTGATATCGATCCGCTCGGCCGGCGTTACAACGTAGTCCTTCTTTTTTGCGGCGACCCGGTCCATGACCTCGGCGCAGGTTTTTCCTGTCATCAAAGAGTGTTCAACCGGCTCGGCAAACCAAGCCAATGTAAAAATGGCAGTCGCCAACACCGCAATGTAGGCGAGTTCTTTTACAACTCCCTTCACGGCAAGGTTCCCTCGCCAAGCCTCAAGCTTTTTTCGGCGACCAGCGATAGGCTTTGGCGCAGGCCCCGCCCATCAGCATCGCCCGTTCGCTGTCGCTCAACCGGTCGGTGTTTTTGAAAGGTTCCACCGCCTGCTCGTAATTGACGACGGCATAGGCGCGAGTCCAGTCCGTGCCCCACAGGCAGCGGTCGATACCCCAGGCATCGAACACGCGGGCGAGCGGATCCCAGATATCCGGAAACGGATAAGGCTGCTTCGACAGCGTGCAGGCGCCGCTCACCTTGATCACCGCGTTTTTGCGCTTGGCCAGTTCCAGGACCTTCGGCAGGTCGGCCCAGGGATGTTCCGGCGCCGGTGGGGTGCGCGGCTGCAGGATCGCCAGATGATCGATGATGAAGCGCGTATCGGGATTGCGGTCGATCAATGCCGTGCCGGCATCGAGATTGCCCCAGAACAGGACGTTGACTGGCAGGTCGTGCTTTGCCGCCGCGCGGGCGATGCGGTCGAGGCCCGGGTCGGCCGGATCGCGGTCTCGCCCCGGTTCCTTCGTCAGCATGATGCGGACGCCGACCGCGCCCGGCGTGCGCTTCCAATCGGCGATCACGTCGCCGACGGCCGGGTCGTCCGGATCGACCGGCTTGACGATTGCGAACCGGTTGGGATGCGCGCGCTGCACCTCAACCGCATAGCTTGCGTCGTAGCGGTACAAGCCAAAGGCCGAAATGAAGATCGCGCCGTCGACGCCGACCTTGTCCATCGCCGCCACCATTTCGTCGCCGGTAACGTGAGCCGGCCAGTTCGGAACGTTGTGCCAAGGCCGCTTCGGCGTGTTCGCTTCGTAGGCGTGCACCTGGCAGTCGATGATCATCATCGGGGAAGCTCCTCATTTGTCTCAGCGCAGCCGCGCATCGGCGCGACGCAGTCTAAATTAAATGCCTGATTTGGCCACGAGACCTGCCGCCGCCGCGACAAGACTCACTCGATCTTCACGTTCGCTGTCTTAATGACCTCCCCCCATTTGGCAGAGTCCTTGCGGAGAAATTCGGCAAAGCCGTCGAGCGACCCCGGTATCGGCTGCACCGCGAACGGCTCGAGATACTTCTTTTGGAATTCGGGATCGCTGACGATCTTTTGCACATCGGCGTTGACCTTCTTGACGATGTCGGCAGGCGTGCCCGCAGCGGCAAACAGGCCGAACGATACGCCCGCCTCGTATCCCGGAACTGTTTCGGCGATGGTCGGTACATCGGGGAATTGCGGCACCCGCTTCTCGCTGCCGAAGGCGAGCATCTTGAGCTTTCCGGCGTTCACGGAGGTTAGCGCCACCGACGGGCCCATGATCACCGCGTCGATGTGTCCGGCGATCACATCGGTCAGTGCAGGCGCCGAGCCGCGATAGTGCACTGCCGTCATGTTGATGCCGGCAAGATTGTCCAGTTCCAGCCCGGCGATGTGCAGCACGGTGCCGACGCCGGCGGTCCCGAACGTCAAGGCGCCCGGCCGCTTCTTGGCAAGCGCGATCAGGTCGCTCACCGAATTGACCGGCACCGACGGATTGACCAGCAGCGCTGTCGGAATCGTGCCGTAGCCCGCGACCGGAACGAACTCTTTCTCCGCATCGTAGCCGAGCTGGTCTTTGCCGTAGAGATACGGCTGGGTAGTGTAGAAGCCGATCTCTGACGCAATCAGCGTATAACCATCATGCTCGGCCCGCATCACATACTGCGCCGCGATCGTGTATCCGGCGCCGCCGCGGTTCTCGACGACCACACTCTGCCGCCACGTCTGCGATAGACGCTGCGCAACGGCGCGGGTGAGCGTGTCGGTCAGGGCGCCCGGCGCCGAGGTCACCACGATTGTCACGTTGCGGTCGGGATAAGTCTGAGCGGGGGAGATCTGAGCTATGGCGGCAGGGCTCGCCACCAGGCAGGCGAACAGAAACGGCCGGCCGATATCGACGATCTTGTTCGCCACCATCCGGCGTCCTCCCTCCGTCGTGCCCCAAGTCGTCCCCATGTTTTATTGCATAGTGTTGGGGCAAGTTTAGTGTTGGAGCAAGTTGGCGATTGAGGCAAGTTCTGGGTTAGCGCGCGTGCCTGCAATGACGCGCCGGAATGGGGAGTGAAGGAAATGATCCAGGTGCGCCGGCTCGCGCATGCGACGCTGTCTACGCCCGATCTCGATCAGCAAGTCGATTATTGGACGCATATTGTCGGGCTCAATGTCGCAGCGCGTGACGCCAAGCGGGCGGTGCTGGCGACGACGCTCGGGCAGGAAGCGATCGTGCTGGAAAAGGGCGATCACGCCGACCTCACCCGCATCGCCTTTCAGGTCGACCCGGCCAGCGATTTTGCCGATATGGGCGCGACGCTCGACAAAGCGGGCGCCAAGCACGAGCTGCGCTCGGACATCACTCCGGGCGTAAAGAAGGCACTTACATTTACAGATCCCAAGGGCACGATGGTCGAGCTCTTCACGGAATATGGATTTCAACCGGTCGCTGCCGCTGGCGGTGGCGTCAATCCGCTCAAGCTCGGCCATGTCGCCTCGCGTGTGACCGATGTTGCGAAAGTCGCGAAGTTCTACGAGGAGGTTTTGGGCTTTCGCGTCTCGGACTGGGTCGGCGACCATTTCGTCTTCATGCGTTGCAGCGTCGACCACCACACCGTGAATTTCGTGCGCTACGACACGCCGCGCCTGCATCACGTCGCCTTCGAGGTGAAGGACTGGTCCGAGGTGCAACGCTCCGTCGAGATCCTCGCCCGCAACAAGATCCCGCTGGTCTGGGGTCCGCTGCGCCACATCGTCGGCCATAATATCGCGGCCTATCACCGCAACAGCGACGATCTGCGGGTCGAGTTCTATTGCGAGATGGACCTCATGTACGACGAGGCGCTGGGCTACTGGCAGCCGCGGCCCTGGCACGAGGAAATCCCGCTGCGTCCCAGGCGCTGGCCGAAAGACACTTGGCGCAGCGCCTGGGGATTCGGCTCGATCGGCAACTTTCCGGGCTATCCGTAAGGCGCGCCCATATTATTTCAGTGATCGCTGAAATAAATCTTGACGCGCGCCAATATTTCAGTAAATACTGAAATATGAAAAAGGACGATGCGCTGGTGGCTTTGGCCGCACTGGCTCAGGACAACCGTCTCGACATGTTCCGGCTTCTGGTTGAAGCCGGTCCCGAGGGTGTGCCGGCAGGCAAAGTGTCGGACAAGCTCGGCCTCGCGCCAAACACGCTGACATTTCATTTCGACCGACTGCGCGACGCCGGCCTCGTCACCGTGCGCCGCGAAGGCCGCTCGATGATCTATGCCGCGCAGTTCGGCACGATGAACGCTCTGCTGGCCTATCTCACCGAAAACTGCTGCCAGGGCGCGGCGGAAACATGCTCGCCCGCCGAATGCAAACCCGTGAAGCCTTCCCGCAGGAAAGAGCGCATGTCATGAGGCTCTATCTGTTCGAACATTGCTCGCTCTGTTTCCGCGTGCGTATGGCGGCGGCGCTGAAGCGCCTGCACCTGCAAGAGACAGTGGTGCTGGAAAATGACTCCGAGACCATGATCAATCTCGTCGGCAAACGCGTCGTTCCGATTCTGGTGAAGGACGATGGTCAGCCGATGCTCGAGAGCATGGACATGGTTGCTTACATCGATAGCCACGGAGCACCCATTTTCATCGGCCCGCAGCGCAACGAAATCGCGGCATGGGCCAGCGCTGCAGCGGATAAGACCGCGCCCCTGACGTGGCCGCGCTATCCGCTTCTCGGCTTACCGGAATTCGGCACCATTGCAGCGCACGATCACTTTGTGGTTCGCAAACGAAAGAGCTTGGGCGACTTGGTCGAGTTGCGCGCACGGACGCGCGAACTGATTGACGCATTGATGCCTGATCTCGAAAATCTCGACTCAATGATTGAGAAGCCGGATGCGGTGAACGGCACGCTCTCTCTGGACGATATCCGCGTTCTACCGCTGTTGCGGTCCGCGGCCGTCGTCAAAGGCCTGCGCTTTCCGCACAAAGTTCGCGACTATTTTGAAACTATGATGAGCCGCATCGGCTATCAGCAGCTGCCAGCAATTTAAAAGGAGTAGCGCATGAAACGCCTGCATGTTCACGTCGCCGTCGATGACCTGCAACGCTCGATCGGCTTCTACTCGGCGCTGTTTGCCGCCAACCCGTCCGTTACCAAGCCCGACTACGCCAAATGGATGCTCGACGATCCGCGCGTGAATTTCGCGATCTCGACGCGCGGCCGCCAGCCGGGCCTCGATCATCTCGGCATTCAGGTCGAGAACAAGGACGAGCTGCATGAGGTTTATGACCGGCTGCACAAGGCGGGCGGCAATGTCATCGAGCAAGGACAGACCAATTGCTGCTACGCCAAGTCGGAAAAATCCTGGATCGACGATCCGGCCGGCATTTCATGGGAAACCTTCCTGACCACCGGCGAGAACATCGACTATGGCGACGGCAGCGGCGAACGCATCGCGCGCGTCGCCCATGAAAAGTCCTGCTGCGCGCCGGTGGCGATCAAGGAGTCTGCAGCGGCCTGCTGCAAGTAAACGTGGCAAATGAGCGTGTCATGGCCGATCGTCCGTTCAACGTTTTGTTTCTCTGCACCGGCAATTCGGCGCGTTCGATCATCGCCGAGGCGATCCTGAACAAGGTGGGCGCCGGAAAATTCCGCGGCTTCAGCGCCGGCAGCCAGCCGAAAGGCCGCGTGCATCCCGAGACCGTGCGGCTCCTGGAGGGGCTCGGCTATGACACGCGGGCTTTCCGCTCCAAATCATGGACCGAATTTGCCGAGCCCGGCGCACCGGTCATGGATTTCGTCTTCACCGTCTGCGACAACGCGGCCGGAGAGTCGTGTCCGCTGTGGCCCGGCCAGCCGATGACGGCGCATTGGGGCGTGCCCGATCCGGCCGAGGCGAAAGGCAATCCGGCCGAGATCGCGCTCGCCTTCAAGGACGCCTATCGCATGCTGCATCAGCGGATCGCTATCTTTGCCGCGCTGCCGGTCGAGAGTCTCGACAGATTGAGCTTGCAGGCGCGTGTGGCAGAGATCGGCCGCATGTCCAACGCTGCAGCCAAAGCGGCGGATCCGGCCTGATGATTGAGCTTCCGCGGCGGCTCGCGGCCGAAGCGCTCGGCGCCGCCTTTCTGCTCGCTGCCGTGGTCGGCTCCGGAATCATGGCGCAGCGGCTCTCGGGCGGGAACGATGCGCTCGCGCTTCTCGGCAACACGTTGCCGACCGGCGCGATCCTTGTGGTTCTCATCCTGGTCTTCGGTCCGATCTCCGGCGCGCATCTCAATCCGGCCGTGAGCATCGCCTTCGCGCTGCGCCGCAATCTGCCGTGGCGCGACACGACTTTTTATATCGCGGCGCAAATCGCCGGCGGCATGATCGGCGTATGTATCGCGCATCTGATGTTCGAACTGCCGGTGTGGCAAGTGTCCCTGCACGAGCGCTCAGGAGCCGGACAATGGCTCGCCGAGTTCATCGCGACGTTCGGCCTGGTGCTGACGATCCTCGGCTGCGCTGCCAAGGCACCGAGCGCGCTGCCATTCGCCGTTGGGCTTTACATTACTTCAGCCTATTGGTTCACCGCCTCGACCTCCTTCGCCAACCCCGCCGTGACGCTCGCGCGCGCGCTGTCGGACACTTTCGCCGGCATTGCACCGTCCGGTGTTGCAGCTTTTATCGCCGCGCAGCTCGCCGGCACGCTTGCGGCAGTCGCGCTCGCGCCGGTCTTTTGGCCGCAGAAAGCCGGCCAGAACGATGCGCGCGCGTGACGATCGTTACATGAATTGCGGCAGCATCAGACCACAGCCGGCCAGCAGCAGCAGCACCAGGATGAGCTTGCGGAACGCCGCCTCATCGAGCTTGCCGTAAAGCTTGAATCCGACCCACAGGCCGACAATCATCGCTGGCAGGCCGAGCAAATAGAGTCGAAGGACATCCTTGGTGATCGCGCCGGCAACCGCGAGCGACACAATATTGGCGAGGATCGCGGCAAGCAGAACCGGCTGGAACACCGCGCGCTGAAAGTCCTTCTGCCAACCGCGCAATTGACACCAGATGGTGATGATAAAACCCGGCAGTCCGGTGAGGCCGGCCAGCACACCGTTGGCGAAGCCGACGCCGGTGTCGATCGGCACATTCCCCGGCACCGGCTTGAGCTTGGGCTGCGTCAAGCCGTAGAGGCCGTAGGCGATCAGCAGCATGCCGACCCCGGTGCGCAGATAAGCGGGATTGAGATAGGTGAGTAGCACCGTGCCGATCGGAATGCCGATAAAGCCGCCGATGATGAACGGCGCGACCGTCCGCCAGGCCAAGGCGCGGCGCAGCTTCCAAACGCCGTATCCTTGCGTCAGCAGGCCATAGCCGACGACCAGCGCCGTGGTCTGCAGCGGCGTGAGAAAATGCAGCCATATGCCGGATACGACAAAGCCCATGGCAAAGCCAGCGAGGCCGGACGCGAAGCCTCCGATAAAGGCCGCAATCAGGAAAAATGCGAGAGTGAGACCATCCATGGCAGTTCCTCCAGGAACGAAGTGAACGGCACTTGGATGGTTCGCCATCTTGTGGGGAGACCGCGGATCCCCGATCGACGATTTTTAGACTGAAAGCCCCGTCTGTCATTGCTCCTCGTTGAGCCGCTCCGCCGCAAGGCGGGCGATGGCGGCCGGTGCCTGATCCGGGATCGCGAACACGCAACTCACATTGATCTCGCAGAGCACGTAGGTGTCTTCGCCGGTCGCGGTGCGCGGCCCATAGAGAAAGTCGGCGTCCCAGATGATCGGAAGCTCTCTGGCCGCGATGCCGAGCACTTGCATCATCTGCGGCATCCACTCGCTTTCCATCTTGGTGCGCAGCGCCGCAAACGGCGCCGCGTCCGGCCCGTGCATGATGCGCGGCCCGGGCTGCGCGCCCGGTGAATCCGGGCCTTCCGGCGGCGGCGGGATCAGCGCCTTGATCAATTGATGGCCGAAGCCGACAACCTTGTTGCCGCCCATATAGCAGCGGATCATGCCGTCAGGCAGGCGCGGTTGAAACGGCTGATCGACAATGCAGCCGCCCCATCCGAAATATGTCTCGCATTGCGTCATGAAGCTCTCGAGCAGCAAGGTTTCAGGCACGCTGCCGCGTTGCGCTTCGAGCACCGAAACCAAGCGCGCGACACCCGGCGGCTGCGCGACGCTGTCGACCTTCCATACGCCCTGCCCGGCATTGCCGCGGTTCTGCTTGAGCACGCGCGGCCCGCCCGACAACGAAGCCGGAAACGCATCGCGAAATTCCTCGACCGTGCGATAAAGCCGCGTGTCCGTACCCCAGCCGAGACGTCTGGTGCGGTGCAAGACTTCCTTGACGCCCATTTTGAGGATCACGCCGGGATGCGCGCTGACCCACGGGCCACGCGAAGCCACCTCGCACAGTAGCGGATCCAGCTTCGCGCGCGTGCGGCCATCCTCGAGCGGATTGACCCAGACTAGAACGCCAGCGGCACCCATGAGCTGGTCGTAGACTTCGTCCGCCATGTCGTCGGCATAAACCGCAGGTTCGGCCTCGATGCCGCGCGCGGCAAGCGCTTCGAAGATACGGTGGTAGCGATTGTTCGTGGGCGTCGCCGCAGCCCGCGCTTCGCGGTCGCCACGCCACAGGATCGCGATTTTGTGGGGAAGATGCCCGTCCATACGCAAACTCCTCGATGAGAGTTGCGCAGAGCTTGGACGGAACCCGTCTGTTGGGGAGCCTGCAATTTCCCCTGAAACAAAATTAGATCGAAAGGCGTGAATCGACAAGTGGCTTTGCCGGATTGCCAAAGCTTAATCGGCCCGCCACGTCCCGGTAACCCGCTCTTCCCATTTATCTCCGGCTAGCCGGAACGGGACAAGACTCAAAAAAGAACCATCCCGTTCCCGAGCATGATCTTAAAAAAATCGAAGCTGATTTTCGCAAAAAGATCATGCGCACCAGAGTCCGGGAACGACGACCATGTGTGAAACCAAAGCACCGAGTTCCACGCTCGTGCAGCCGCGCTGCCCGAGCTGCGCGCAGCCCATGCGGCTTGCCAAGCGAACCGCGCGGTTCGACGGCCTGCCGGAGCTCGCAACCTTCTACTGCCGTGCCTGCGGCATATGGCATATCGAGACGATGTGACGGGCTCGGTTAACACCATATGAGGAGCGACTAAGACAAATCAGCGCCGCGATGCGCGGGCGCACATCGCACGCGACACAATAGCTGCATTTCGTGACACCGATCACAGGAGCGGACTGCGTTCCCCTCTAAGAGGCTCAGCGGGGATCAACGGAGTGCCGCACATGGTCGAACGGTCTACATCCCAACAGCAGCAAGTTATCGCGCAGCGTGCTGCCACGGAAACCGGCATTTGGTCCCGGCTCAAGGAGCGCGCCGCAGCAAGCGACTTCCAGCTTGTCCTGGCGTTTTCTCTGATCGGTCTTTTGATTGCGCTGAATCTGATGTTCCGCTTTCCCGATTACGGGGCGATCATCGCCCAATACAATCAGTTCTGATTGCGGTTTAGCTGCTTCCGGCCGCAACGGGCGGCTGATTTTTGTCGAGCGATAGAGCAATCCGTCCCCTCGCCTGCGCGCGAGCCGCGCAGGCGTATAGACACGATGGCGATTGCCTCCTCGGTCTTCGGCCGACCTCTTACCGCGCAGTCTGTCCGGCCATCATATTCTTGACGATGCCGACGATCGCGGTGAGGACGGCGCCGGCGACGCCGCCGCCGACCGCCTGGCCGACCAATGCGCCGATATCGACATTGCCGGCCGCGCCTTGTAGCACCGGCAACAGCGCGGTGAGCAACGTGCCGCCGCCCGCGCCGCCGATGGCGCCGGCAATGGTATTGCCGAGCGCGCCGAGATCGACATTCTTCATGCCGGCGCCGACCGCATTGCCGCCGACGGCCCCGGCGATGATCTGGATGATGAGATTGATCAATGTTGCTGACATTGGATTTCTCCCAGCTACTTCTGTTTGAGTTCAGTTTCTTCTTGTTGCGAGCGGGCCGTGATGCGGCCCATTCGAGGTCGAACCTTCGCCAGCCTTCGCGCCCTCGCTATTTGTTCTGCTGCGCCCGATTGGGCGCGTTCAGCTGCCGCGCGTCGCGCGCCATTTCGAGACAGGTGATGAGATCGGTATAGCTCGGCAGCGGCCCCGAGATTTCTCCGGCGACACAATTGCTCTTGTCGGACGCAGTGAACGTCGACCACTCGCCAACGAGCTTTTGCCGCATCGCCTGCTCATTCTGGACGCATTGCGAAAAGCCGAGATCTGGCGCGCCTTGTTCGCCGGGGCTCGCCGATTGCTTGGCGATGCCGCGGCACACCGGATCGACATTGAGTTGCGGCACATCGTCAGCGCGGGCCGGCACGCTGGCCGCGAGCGGGACCAGCACGCTTCCCATCAGCAAGGCGCGCATGACCAAGCTACGCATGACGGTGTCCTTTCTTGCTCTGTTGCGTCATCCGCACTTTGAGCGAGGACAGGCCGAGCACGAAGCGCGATCGAGCCTCGCAGCGAATAGGCCGCAGCGCGATCGAACGACCCAACCGCTATGCGCCTAGGTGGCTGGACCGAGCGCGCGCTGCACGCGCGACAATTCCTTTTCACATCGCCGCGCATTGCCTCTGGCATCGGCGGCGCGCGCCCGCGTCATGGCGCGCCTGATATTGCGGACCATGTGCTGATTGAGTTCGCCGAGCTTCGTCTCGGCGGTTTCGAGCGAACGCGGCGTCGGCTGGACGCTCATGCCGGCGGCGACGCTTTGCTTCGCGGTCCGTCCATGGGCCGCGACCCATTCGAGCTTGGCGTCGATGCGGCCCTGCATGGCGTCGATCTTGGCGGCGCAGGCCCCGGCATGCGCCACCGAGGCGGAGGCCGCCAATACGGCGGCACTGACGATCAACGGCCGAAACCTGGCCACGACATCACCAAAGCCGGTGATACGGGATTGGATCGCCTCGGAATTCATTTCTGCTTTCCCGGTGCCTTGGTCTGATCATTGCCGGA
>Ga0335069_10009049_pt1 | contig 14199 bp, 9 predicted proteins | sample Lox_Sample_11_FD_206714 | JGI IMG/M metagenome (GOLD analysis project Ga0335069, IMG submission 206714) | Soil microbial communities from Loxahatchee National Wildlife Refuge, Florida, United States - Lox_Sample_1.1 | ecosystem: Environmental > Terrestrial > Soil > Wetlands | place: USA: Florida... | reverse complement strand
TATTACTTGTTGACCACCGATCCGAAGTTCACCGTTCCCTATGTCATGAATTACAACCTGACAGTAGAAAGGGAATTGGGCGGCAATACCGTCTTGTCCGTGGCCTACGTAGGTTCGATCGGGCGCAAATTGCACAGCATTTACAACAACAACTTCGACGTTAAACCGGCAGCGTGCTTGGCCGGCGTCGGGGACGAGGCAGGCTGCGCGGCTAATCGTGTCTACCAGAAGCTCCTCTACCCGCAAAACGAGCGGTACACAGGGGTCTCAAACTACGGTCCCATTGGAATTGGTTCTGAATCCACTTTCCTCAACTCAAACTACAGCTCGCTACAGATCACCGCGACCAAACGTACCTCGCACGGACTTACCTTCAACGCCGCCTACACTTGGGCCCACACCTTGGACTACGGTTCGAGCTTGGAGGATGGCTCGTTCGGTGGCTTGGCTCTAGATGGTGCTAATCTGTCCAGGAACTATGGTAACGCTGGAATCGATGCACGGCACCGCTTCACGATTAGCTACGTGTACGAGTTCCCGAAACTCCACAGTGTGGAGAATAACTTCGTCCTGTCGCGGCTCATCAATGGTTGGGAGATGTCCGGCGTAACGACCTTCCAAACAGGGTTCCCCGTCCAGGTTTACGAAACTACGTATCGGGAACTGAATTGCGACGCCTTCGATTGGACAGCTTGCCCGGATCGCCCAAACAATGCTGTGCCGAATGGCCTCACGACTTACGACCCACGGAATACCAACTACACTGACAAAAACGGCACCCTCAAGGGCAACTACTGGTTCAATCCTAAAGACTTCACTCTGGAACCTCTGGGGACGCTTGGCAATGCAGGACGCAACGCGTTCCACGGGCCGGGGCTCAACAACTTTGACTGGGCACTACTCAAGAACATCAAGGTCCGGGGAGAATCGAAGTACATTCAGCTGCGCTTTGAATTCTACAACATCTGGAACCACGCCCAGTTTGACGCTGTCTCCACGGTGGATGCCGGCGACAACGTGAATGGCAACGCGGCGTCGAGCAACTTCGGCCGCATCACGTCGGCGCTGGATCCGCGGTTGATTCAACTCGGCGCGAAGTTCTACTTCTAAACAACGGCACGTTTCGAAAGTCTCAAGGGCGTCTGCTGTGGCAGGCGCCCTTGCTTTTTGTGCCCTCCGCAACACCGGTCACTCCCTACGGTGGGCCTTTCCCGCACACCACGTGCTTCACTTTCCAACGCAATTTGGTTATCGTGGGCCTCGCAGATATGCAGGAGGCGCATCATGATGTCTTCATGGCTGGGGAAGTCACGGGGTTCCACGGCAAGGTTCGCGCTCACAATTCTCGGACTGGGTATGTTTCTCCTGGCGCCGTGCCGGGCGGTGGCTCTGGACTGGTCGACGCTGTTCACCGCTCAGGACGTGCGTGACCATCTCTCCACCGAAGCCGGCCGCCAGGAGGCGCTGGCGTTCTGCCGCAAGATGGGTATCAGCAAGGTTTACGTTGAGACCTTCCGTGATAACTATCAAGCTGACGAAGGCACGCTGAAGACTGCGCGTGATTTCTTTCGCCGGGCGGGATTGAAGGTGTCGGGCTGCGTCACCACGACACGGCTTGGCAAGGTCTCAACGGGCTGGGAAGAATCAGTCTGCTACACGCACCGCCAAAACCAGGAGCGGCTGGCTGCGATCTTCCGCTTCACGGCGGGCTTGTTCGACGAAATCATGATCGACGATTTCTTCTTCACCGATTGTGAATGCTCGGAATGCGCGGCCGCGAAGGGAGCACAAAGCTGGCGCCAATATCGTGAAAAGCTGATGCTCAAGATGAGCCGTGAGTGCGTGCTGGGCCCGGCGCGGGCTGCGAACCCAAACGCCAAAGTGATCCTCAAGTTCCCCCAGTGGTACGACCGCTTCCAGGCGAGCGGCTATATTCCGGACCAGCAAGCCGCGCTGTACGATCGCATCTGGGTGGGGACGGAACTGCGTGACCCTGCTTCGGATGAATGGGGTCACGTGCAGCAGTATCGGGGCTACTTCCTTTATCGCTGGCTGGCCGAAGTGGGTGGCGCCAAGACCGGCGGCGGCTGGTTTGACCCCTACGGAACTACCCCGGCAACCTACCTGGATCAGCCTCTGATCACGGTTTTGGCAGGCGCGCCCGAGGTGTTCCTTTTCCATTACGGCGCGCTGACCTCGGCCGAAGGGAGGGCCCAGGCCGATGCACTGGAGCCGCGCCGGGCGCGATATGAGGCGCTGGCGCAATACGCCAAGGACTTTGGAGGTTTACCAACTTACAAGCCGGTTTCAAGCGAGTCCGGTAACGACGAGTACATTTTCGATGAGATTGGGATGCTGGGAATTCCGCTGGCGCCCACTTCGCATTTCCCACAGAATGCGCGGGCGGCGCTGTTTACGGTCCACGCGCTCGAAGATACGGAGTTTGTGCCCAGGCTCAGCCGTTTCCTGGCCGGCGGAGGCACGGCTTTCTTGAGCCAGGAGCTTGCTCACCGGCTCGATCGTGACCCACAACTCGCTGGCCCGGCCTCGCTGGATCTCGCAAAAGGTGAGGAACTGAAAGCGCTGGACGTGGGTCCTGGCAAGCTGGTGGTATTCTCAGAAGCGCTGGCGCGCCTCGCCTACGTTGACGGGCGCAACCGCGTGGAGCAGCCGACCCCGGAGCTTCGCCAGGCGCTCAGCGACTTGCGAAACAGAGTTGCAGACTTCACCGTGACTTCCCCTGACGCGCCGCCGCGCGTGGCGATTTTCCCGCTGGGAGGACGTGTGGCCGTCGCGAACTTCACGGAGCTTCCGGTGGCCTGCCGGCTCACCGGCCTTGCCGGAATGGCCCACAAGTGCACTAAGGTTTACGCTCTCGACGGCGCCACGCTGGCGACGGACGGCGCGACGCTGCGGCTGCCGCCGCATTCGGTGTTGGTGGTTGAGTAGGGTTCACACGGCTCGAGGCTTGGGACCCTGGCGATTGGGTTTCTGAACCCTGGATCTTGTGTCTCGAATCCCGAACCCTGCAGAATTTGTGTATCCGCGAGGCTCGTGATGATCATCCTCGACATCGGCTGTGGTAAGAAGAAACAGGAACCCGGCGCGGTTGGTCTCGACCGCCAATGGGGATCAAAACCCGACATCCTCTGCGAGCTTGCGCACTTCCCGTGGCCGATTCGCGAGGGCTGCGCTGACCGCGTGTACCTGTCGCACTTTATCGAGCATCAGCCTGATATCCTCCGCGTAATGGCCGAGGTGCATCGCATCTCAAAGCCCGGCGCGGAAGTGGTGATTGTCACGCCGCACTACAGTTCGCCCGACTCCTACACTGACCCCACCCATGTCGCGCACCTCGGGGCGCACAGCTTCGACTACTTCGTGAGGGAGAGCTTCACAGATTTCACGTATGGCGCGGGCGGCTTCCAGCTTCTCGAACGGCGTCTGACGTTCGGCGGAAATTTCCTGTTGGATAATCTGGGACGATTGATCGCGGGCGCTTCCGTCGATTTCTACGAGAAGCATTTTGCCTGGGTTTTCCCGGCGCGCAACATCTACTGCCGGCTGGAGGTTGTCAAGTAGGGGCACGCCGTGGCGTGCCCCTACATCAGTCGCTCACTGCTGGGGCGGTGGACCCTGCGAGTCGTCCGGTGGCGGGCCTTGACGCTGATGCATCATTCCGCCCGGCCGGCCGCTTCTGACTTGCGTGGCCACGAACTGGCCGTCCTGTTCCTTGCCTAGGGCGAAGATCCGATCCCCGACCTTCAGGTCCTTCAGCGCAATCGTCTGACCTTCCTTGCTGAAGGTCGTCTGGTCATTGACGACAATCACCCGCTCGCCCTGCCGGGGATTCCGCACCGTAATGCGGTCCTTATCGATGGAGATGATCTCGCCACCGGCGCGAGGGCCCGCACCCGGACCCATGCCGCTCGGCCCACCGGGACCGCGCCCGCCGCCGGAGAGGAACCTCTGATATTGTTCTTCCGTGACGCGCATGACCCCCTCAGCGACGAATTGCTTGTCAGCGCTGGCGTTGCCCCGCAGCGCCACATGATCGCCGGGTTTCAGGTCTTCCAAGTGGAATTCCCGTTGCTGCTCGCGATAGCGCGTTTGGTCGTTCACGAGGACCGTCAGCACGGCGCCATCGGCCTTCTTGACTGTGAAACGGTCCACACCAACCGAAGCGACCGTTCCTAAGACGCGCTGGCCCATTTCTCCCCGCGGTGGCTCCTGGGCCTGCGGTGTCTCTTGCGCGGCGAGAGAACCGGCGAATGCCAGAACCAGCAGGGTCACAAGACTCAAACAGAATCGGTTCAGCATATACTCCCCCACCATTCTTTGACGGCTCAAGGGCACGGTGGGTTACGATGTAACCTGGCGTGTCTTAGAGACGTACTCAAACAAAGAGGGCTTTTCGGAGGCACTCGCAGCTTTTATCGAGGGTTGCGGAATAGCGTGACAATAGCTCGTCATAGCGACACTGTATGAATGCAGAGGACGGCGCTTCGGTGTTGGGCGTCACTGCATGTGGTAATCCTCTGTAGGACGATTCTTCCGGCCGCTAGAGGGCTGTGTAAACCTCTGAGCGTGGTCCGGCGTCACCAGATGATGAGAGGCAAGACAGCTTGTATCTTCGGGAGCGCGCCGCGAGATACACTCGGAAGGTCGGGCTGAGCATGTGCAGTCGCCGTCGAGGATAAGGACAGTGTTCAAAAGGATACTCTGGCTACTGGCTCTTTTCGGACTCGGGATTCCGATCCTGCTGTTTGGACAAGGAGTTGGTGATGGGACGATGACGGGGCACGTGCGTGGTCCAGGGGGAGTCTCCGTGCCAGGGGCCACGGTCCAACTGACCAATTCCCAGACGGGCGAGCGAAAACAGACCTGGACTGACGAGGCGGGGAACTTCGCTTTCAGAGGGCTCAGCCAAGGCGATTACCGCCTCGACGTGTCACTGTTGGGATTCCGTCCGGATGTGCGAGAGCCCGTGCCCGTGACGCCGGGCAAAGAACTCAAGGTCAACGTGGCGCTGGTCCTTCCGGCGCCCGAGGGTGAGCCCGCGCAGCCGGCCCAGGCCGGGGGCCGCGCTGCCGCTGCGAATGCGGCAGGCGCACCCGGCCAGAGGCGAGGCGGGGCAGCGAGTCTAGGTGCGCTGGGCGCCACGCTGGGTTATGGCGCTCCGGGGAACGGCGTGGGCGGAAACTTGCGCATGGCTGAGGGCAATGGCGGGGAGAATCCCGCCGAAACCCCGGCCGAGGGCGGGGAGCCCTCCGCCAGCGCAGCCAACTCGTTTCTGCTGTCGGGAGGGGTTAGCAACGTGCCCACTCCCGGGACAGATCGCGAGCGTATGCGGGAGCGCTTCGAGCAGATGCGCGATATGGGCCCCCAGGGACAGATGGTGCCGGGCTTTGGCGGCGGGCCCGGCGGTCCGGGCGGAGGCCCCGGTGGGGGTGGGCCAAGCGGCGGCCCGGGCGGTGGCTTCGGTGGTCCTATGATGATGGGTGGTGGGCCCGCCGGCTGGGGCCGCAATCGCGCCGCCGTGAACCGTCTGCGCGGCAACGCCTTCGAACAGTACACGAATTCGGTGTTCGACGCTCATCCCTATCCCCTGAACGTCTCCTCGCTTCCCCAGATTCCTTCCTATAGCGAAACCGCTGGCTTCGCGCTGGGCGGACCGCTGGTGATTCCCAAGATCTACAACGGCGCCAATAAGACCAGCTTCTTCGTGCATTACAATCTGCAGCGCGCCAAAAACTCTACGAGTTCCTTCTCCACCGTTCCGACTGCGGCGGAACGCCAGGGAGATTTTTCCGAAGCGGTTATCGAGTCGGGCACGTACAAAGGAACGGTGCCGGTCATCTATAATCCGCAGTCGAGTCTTACCGGGCCGCGCACCCCCTTCAACGGCAATGTTATTCCGCCGGGGAGCATCAATTCGGCCGCCAAGAGTCTGCTGGCGTACATCCCCGTGCCCAGCTTTCCCGGCTCCGTGCAGAACTTCTATTTGAGTGAATCGCTGCCGTCTGACAATGACCGGGTGATTGCGCGCATCGGCCAGCAGATCAGCTCTAAAGACAGCCTCAACATCATTTACTTCTTTAATTCCGCACGTAGCCAGGCTGTTTCAGAATACCCCGAGTTGACTTCGCATTCCTCCGTGCGGAGCCAGAACGTGGCGCTGACGGAGACTCATACCTTCAATCCGCATATCGTCAATACACTGATGGCGAACTTTAGCCGGCAACGGGTTTCCTCACTGAACGCGTTTGCGTACAAGGACGATATCGCTTCCCAGTTGGGTATCGAAGGCGTGTCGACAAGTCCTCTCGACTGGGGGATTCCGGGGATTCAATTCACCAACTTCGGGGCGCTGTCTGACCCCCTGCCTGCACTTACGCGCAACCAGACGGTGCGCGCCATGGACACCTTGATCTGGAACCATGGGAAACACAATTTCCGGCTGGGCAGCGAACTGCGGCGCGTCGAGCTCAATACTCTGACCGACCCCAACGCGCGCGGCACGTTCAGCTTTTCGGGTTACACCACCAGCGACTTCAGTGATGGTTTCCCGGTGCCCGGCACGGGGTTCGACTTCGCCGATTTTCTGCTGGGCCTGCCGCACTTCACTTCGGTCCGCTACGGGATCGACAGCAACTACCTGCGCACGTGGGTTACCTCAGCCTTTTTTCAGGACGACTGGCGGGCCGGCGCGCACTGGACGGTGGATTACGGTCTGCGTTACGAATACTTTCTGCCCTTCTCGGAGAAGTACGGCCACCTTTCGGACCTGGCCTTTATGCCGGGGTTCACGACGCCGCAAGTGGTCACGGGTGTCAATTCTGGCTCGCTGCCGTCTTCGCTGATTCACAGCGATCCGCACAACCTCGCACCCCGCATCGGAGTTGCCTATCGCCCCTGGACTCAGCACCATATCGTTCTGCGCAGCGGATACGGCATCTTCTATGACGGTAGCATCTACTCGCGCCTGGTCCCGAACCTGGTCGATCAGCCGCCTTTTGCCCAGGCGTCCACGCTGGTGACGAGCGCCCAGCAGGTGCTGACTCTCCAGAATGGCTTCCCCACGCTGGCTCCCCAGACGGTGAGCAATACGTACGCTGTGGACAGCAATTTCCGCGCGCCCTATGCGCAAACCTGGAACTTCAGCGTCGAGGACGAGATTGCGCCCAGCGTTATCCTATCGGTGGGATACATCGGCGTCAAAGGTACGAAACTGGACCTTCTGCTTTCTCCCAACAGCGTAAACCCCAGCTTGACCAGCAGCGAGCAGACGTCTATTGCGAACGCTTTGCAGTTTCTTTATGAGACGTCCGGCGCGGCTTCGATTTATCAAGGTTTGCAGGTGACCCTGCGGCGGCAGTTCCACGGGGGGTTCTCGATGAGCGGTAATTACACTTTTGCCAAGTCGATTGATGACGCTGCCAGCGTGGGCGGTTCGGGCCACAGTGTTCCGCAAGATAGCTTCGATCTGGAGGCGGAGCGCGCGCTTTCCGCCTTCGACGTTCGGCACAAGCTGATCATCAATCACACGTATGAATTGCCCTTCGGCGAGCAGCGGCACTTTCTCAATCGCGGTGGAGTGGCGGCGCGCGTCATCGGCAACTGGCAGATCAGCGGAGTAACCACCATACAGTCCGGCACGCCGCTGACCGCCCTGGTGGGCGGCAACCAGTCGAATAACAATGGTTCGGGAGCGTTTACGTCTCAGCGCCCGGATGCGACCGGACTCCCCGTTAGTTTGCCGTCGAGTGAGCGGACCACCGAAGGCTTCTTCAACACAGCGGCCTTTGCGCTGCCGGCTTCCGGCCAACTCGGTACGGCGGGCAGGAATACGATCCCCGGCCCGGGCACCATCAATTTCAATATGTCGCTCGGCCGGTTCTTCACCATCTCGCGAGAAAAGAATGTGCGCGGCCGGTTCAGCATCGACGCGACGAACATTTTCAATACTCCCAACTACTCGGGCGTCGCGACCACCATGAACGCGCAGAACTTCGGGTGGGTCACGAGCGTCAAGGCCATGCGGGCGTTGACGTTCACGATGCGGCTGAATTTCTAACGGCAGGCAGATGAGGCAGGTGGGTCAATGGGCACGCCTACAGTCGGGCAGAGGGAAGTCAAAAGGCAAAACGCAAAAGTCAAAAGGCAAATCCGCCTACTTTTGCCCTTTGCCCTTTGCCTTCTGACTTTTGACTCCCCGCTCCACCCCACGGCGTCTCTTTCCCAAGTGCAAACCGCACCGCCGCCGGGCCGAACTTCCCAGCAATCCTTTGTCCTGCGGTCGCAGACCAACGTGGTGCTGATCGACGTGCGCGTGCGTGACAAGTCCGGCCAGCCTATCAACAATTTGAAGCAGAATGATTTCCGCATCTGGGAAGACGGCGTCGAACAGGCCATCACGTCCTTCAGCCTGGAAGACGTCGAGCGGCTGGCACAGGCTGAGAACCCAAGCGAGCGGCCGCAGGTGATCGACCTCGAAAAGCTCCCGCCGAACGTCCCGGCTGAACAGGTGATCCAGGACCACCGACTGCTGGTCCTCTTCTTTGACCTGAGTTCGATGCAGCCTGACGACGTGATGCGCGCCGTGAAGGCCTCCACCGATTTCCTGAAGACCCGCATGACGCCGGCCGACCTTATTGCCGTCGTCACCTATACCTCAGACCTTCGCGTGGTGCAGAACTTCACCAACGACCGTGATGCGCTGGCCAAGGTGCTGCACGCGATTCAGGTGGGCGAAGAATCCGCTGCGCTGAGCACTGCCGGGACGGAAGGTGCGGCGGGCGGCACGGACGCTTCCGGGGCGGAAATCGTGACGCAGGATGTCTCCGACGCGTTCACGCCCGACATGACGGAGTTCAACATCTTCAACACGGACGAGAAGCTGGCCGCCATTGAGTCGCTGGCCCACATGCTGCGCCAGGTGCCGGGCCGCAAGTCGGTGCTGCACTTTTCGAGCGGCATCACGCGCACGGGCCAGGAAAACCAGGCGCAGTTGCGCGCCACCATTGACGAGGCGAATCGCGCCAACGTCTCGCTTTACACGATGGACGCGCGCGGGCTCGCCGCCCTGCCGCCGGGCGGGGACGCTTCCACGGCCAGTCCCTCGGCCACCGCCATCTATTCCGGCTCCGCTGTGGCGTCCCAGGTTTCTTCGCTGCAAGGCAGCCGCGAAACCCTGGCCTCGCTCGCCGCGGACACGGGCGGGAGGACCTTCTACGACCTGAATGATTTCACCCCCGCTTTCGAGCAAGTTCAGAAGGAAAATTCCAGCTATTACCTGATCGGGTATACACCTTCCAACGCACGATCGGACGGCCGCTTCCGGCGCATCCGCGTTGAAGTGAACCGTCCGGGCGTGAAGGTGCAGGCGCGGCCCGGCTACTTTGCCCCGAAAGACTTCCGGCAATTCACGCGCCAGGATAAAGATCTCCAGCTTCAGCAGGCGATGGATCTGGACGTTCCCTTTGTGGACCTTCCCTTCGTGGTGGACACCGCTTACTTCGCGCGGCCCGACAAGAAATACACACTCGTTGTCGCCGCGAAAATCCCTGGAAGCGAGGTGTCGTTTCTCAAGAAGTCCGGCAAGCACGAAACGGAGTTCGACTTCGCTTGGCGAGTGACCGACGCGCAGAATCGTGTGGTGGCCTTTCTACGCGACACGCTGCCGGTGAAGATGACCGACGAAACCTATGAAGAAATGGTCAGCGGCAACCTGCTCTACGAAGGAGAGCTTACGTTGCCGCCGGGCAAGTACAACTTGAAGACCATCGTGCGCGAAAACCAGGGAGGCAAAATCGGGACCTTCGAGGAACCCCTGGTGGTCCCGGCGCCTTCGGAAACCGGCTTGAGCTTGAGTTCCGTGGTGCTCTCGAACGAAGTGAAAAGCGCCGACCAGTTGAGCGGCGCCAAGCTGCGCCACGGAAAGGATTCGCCGCTCCAGGTGGGAAGCCGCTCGGTCCTGCCCAGCGTGACGCGGGTGTTTCGCTCAAACCAGACGTTATCGGTTTACCTGGAGTCTTACGCGGGTAAGGCCGGTTCGGCGGACAGCGGCAAGCCCGCTGCTTCCGCCGCCGCTCCGCCCTCCGTGGCGCTGGTGTTCTTCCGGGGAGGAAGAAAGTTCGCCGAAGCGGGCCCGTTCAACGGGAAGCAGGAAAAGGGCCAGAAGGCGAGTTACTTTGCCGAGATCCCCCTGGAGAAGTTTCCCGCCGGGCGCTATACGCTCCAGATCAACGTGGTCGATCCAACGCTGGCGCAAGTGGCGTTCGCGCGCGTGCCCATAGCCATCGTCAAACCACCGGCCCGCACGCCGGCCGCAGGCAAAGGGCAGTAAGAAGTCCACAATTCAAGGCGTTTGCACCGCCTTCATCGTCATATACAACGTCCACAGTTATCGCGTGCCGCGACATCCCCCAAACAGACGAGTCGTCCTTGGAGTGAGTAATGCCTACTCCGCCGCCAGGACCAGTGTCGAAGGTCTTTGCTCGGCCGCCGGCGGGAATCGTATTTCAGGCGGATCAATCGATGACCTGGAAGTGTCTGACGAAATGGATTTGACACATCCTCGCTGTGGCCACATGATAATGCCGCCACTTGCCTCGTGGTGTCTGCGCGCGAGCTTGCGGCGGTGCTCTGTGTGTCGCGTTCCACTTGTTCCGAGCTATCCTGCTGCTGCCTTTGTCCGCGTTGACAAGTTGGGACAGCGCCGTTTGTGCCTTCCGAGCCTGCCCTGGATTTAACGCGTAGTACTCGCGTACGGGACCGGAAGTCCGGATTGACACTTGAAGCAACCAGTGCTATAGCACGCCTCCAAGGAACTGGTTGCGGCGCGGGCGGCGCTGCCAGTGTGCTTTTGCGCCCCATCCCCCTTCGGAGGAGGAGCTAATGGATGTTTTTGACAACGTGAACGAACAGACGCTCGACCGGCGCGACCGGCAATTATCCTTCCTTGCCCTGCTAATCATTGTCATCTTGGGGCTGGGCATGGCTTTGCTCATGTATCCGGCGGTCTTTAGTAAGACAGTCGGGGCGAACACACCGTCTTTGCGTATCCTCTTCTTCGGATTTTGTGCGCTCTGCGTCCTTCTAGTGGCATACCTGTTAGATCGACACTTTGTTGTCCAGCGCTTACGCAAACGGCTTTATGAACAAAGGGAGCGAATGCAGCGCCTGCTTGTGCAATCGAGCTCCGAACTCCTGGGAACTCTGTTGGGATTCAGCCATTTTCAAGACCGCCTGACGATGGATTTCCGGCGTTCCACTCAAACCCAGGACCCTCTGTCTCTGATCCTGGTGCGTCTGGTTCTCGCGAGTCCTTTCTCGGAGGGTGCGGAAGCTCAGGTTGCGCTGGGTGACGCCGCCAAGGTCCTCAGCCGCAAGCTGCGCACCGAGGATTCCCTCTATCGGCTTTCGTCTCATGTATTTGGCGTCGTGCTGCCGGGCATGACGGAAGCGACGGCCACGGCAGCGGCCGATCGGCTATCAGAAGGTCTGTCGGGAGCTTCGGGCGCCAGCAACCGCTTCACGGCGGAGGTTGAGGTTGTCAGTTACCCTCAGCACGTCACCACGGCTTCGGAGATGGAGCGGCACGCGTCCACAATGATTGCCCAGGACTGAGTTGTGGTATCCCGGCTGCCGTCGAAGGCCGGGCATCACGCGTTCGAGCAAAGACGTTCACTGCCTGTCATCGTAGGGTTGAGGCTGAGGTCACGCCGGGCGGGAGTTAGGGTGGAATCCCTCGGTGTGTGTGAAGGCCTCCCGCGGCGCGCTTCCTTGTTCTCCCTCCCGGATAATCTCGATCTTCCCCTTGAAATACGCACCGTCTTCGATGGAGATTCCGGGGGCCGTCAAGTCGCCGACCACGTGGCCCGTTTTGTGGATTTCCACACGCTCTTGCACGTCGATGTTTCCCTCGACCCTACCTTGGACAATCACTCGGCTGGCGTGGATCCCCGCTTTTACTTTTCCCTCCGGTCCAATCGTGACCGAGTGCCCCTGCACGTTGACTGTGCCTTCCACCTGACCAGAGATGAGCAGATCCTCGCCTCCTGTGAGTTCTCCTTTGAAGGTCAGTGAAGGACCCACAACGGTGCGGCCCGGATCAACCCGCGACACTGCGGATGTTTTTGTCATATCCACCATGGGGTTCTCCTCCACGCGCTCGTTGAGGGGGACGACCGCTGGCGGGGGAATCGGCTGCCCCAGGTTCGTCGGCTTCTTCTCCCGCCACGCCACTGCTCCCACCTCTGCCTTCTGACTCGAATCTCGGCATGCCACCTGGTTGGGATCCGAATGAGTTGTCGAAACATCACTTGTCCCAAACTGAGGCTGGCAGTTTGAGAATGGTAGTCAGCACGTGCTCTGCCATCCGATGCTGCCGTAACTGCCTGTTTTCCAATCGCTTGCGGCCGATTCATGCCTGCCCCGCCGTCCTTGGCAGTACATGTTACCCAATCCAGGAAGAGATTTCCCGAGGAGCAGTCCGATCCCACGCCGGGGCAGGCTGATTCTCCCCGTGTGAGCGCACCGGTAGGTCCGGCGCGGGACAAAGCTCAGGCGCGGTGAAACGGCCCACGCTCTTCAATGCGCTTCTGTGTAGACGGCCTGCGCAGTGTTGGAAGGCTGGTCCGAGTAAGAAGTGCCCGGCGAAAAGGCCACCTTCTCGTACGTTCCGCCGACCTTCCGAATGACATCGTGCCAACCGTCGTCCCAACTTATGCGGGCCTCTCCCTCCTCGACCGTCCACTTTCCGTGTTTGGATCCCAGGGTTTTTTGGGCGACACCGTCGGGTTTGAGAGTTATCAGGAACGTCCCGCCGGCTCCGTCACCTACTTTCCACTCACCCAGAAAATGGGCATGGCTGACGGCTACCTTGGCCGGGCCGGGACTGAAATCGATACGGGTTATCTCCGCCAACCGGATATGCTGCTGATGCCCGTCTTTGAAGACGATGGTGATCGAACCCTGGCCGTCGTCCGTTCCTGCCTGGAGCACCACGGGGAGTGCTACCGCCGTCACTATCCCCAGAAGGAAACCGAGCCTGACGACAATGCGCATGACAGTCCTCCTTGAAAATCACAAGGGGAGAAGGGACACATTCATCCTCGTGACACAAATCATAATACGAATCGAATTGGACAGAAGTTCATCCAGGAGGTGCCCCTTGCCGGGGAAGCGTGCACGACGCAGAAGTCGGGACATGAACCGTAACGCGTCCCGTCCGCCGTGGCGAGGGCATTCTGCCCGCGTCTGGCATTGTAGCGGCGGTCTATGACCGCCGTCTCGTCGGCGCTCATCGAGCGCCGTTACAATGATTCCGGTTACGCCGGGGGCGGGACGCCCTCGCTGCTGGCCAGACGGCCGAGAGTCGCACACATCCGCCCATCAAGACCTATGCGCCACCCCGGGTTTCGCAGAGCAACGATGGGGGGATCGCAGACCCCCCACAACGGGGTCTGCGCCAGCCGCCCGAGGCAATGTAGGGGCGAATGGCATTCGCCCCGGGCGGACGCCGTCCGCCCCTACACCGCGCCTAGCACTGTGCTGGCGGTCTATGACCGCCGTCTCGTCGGCGCTCACAGAGCGCCGCTACAGCAGTTCCGGTTATTCTGGCGCGGTACGCCTGCGATACGGATGAAACGGCGGCGATCCCAACTGTCATGTTGCACGCTGGGGAACTCCGGCTTGACAGCCCCTGCCCCCAATCCTAGAATGAATCATTCGGGCGAGCGTCGAAATCCGTCCAGGTGCCTCGTGGAGCTTGACGACAATTTCAAACGCCTCATCAAAGAACTTGGTGACGCAATTAATGAATCCCTGGCTGATTCTGACAAGATTGCTGACGTTATGACCCGTATCCGCAGCGCGGGCTATGACCTGTTCCTGGTACTGGAAGTCACCATCGGATTCAATAAGCGCGGCGAGGTTAACTTGGTCCATCGGCAGAAGATTGACACCGATAGCCACTCCGACCCCGACTTCCGGCTCACCACGCAGGACACCCAGTTCCTGCGGGCTTTGAAGATCACCGTCGACGAAAACCTGGACTCCTAGCCTGAATTTCTCACCACTTTTGGACGCAAGCGGAAGAGCAGGGCTTCAGCCCTGCCGCCATCGCGGCCCCTACCCCCCTTTTGTGTCCCGCGCCACGCGCAACTTGCGCTCGCAAGCTGCCGCGTGGCGCGG
>Ga0335069_10009048_pt1 | contig 14200 bp, 10 predicted proteins | sample Lox_Sample_11_FD_206714 | JGI IMG/M metagenome (GOLD analysis project Ga0335069, IMG submission 206714) | Soil microbial communities from Loxahatchee National Wildlife Refuge, Florida, United States - Lox_Sample_1.1 | ecosystem: Environmental > Terrestrial > Soil > Wetlands | place: USA... | reverse complement strand
GAGCGCGATGGACGAAGCCGCGAGCCAGAACCCCGACGTGCGGATCGCCGAGAAGCTGCTCGACCAGAGCAAGGCCGACATCGTCGGCGCGCGGGGGGCGAGCCTGCCCGTCGTCAACCTTCAGGCGAGCTACGGCACGAACTGGAGCCGCGGCTCGAACGAGAACCGGCTGGACGATGTATTCGGCACGACGTCGAAGACGCGCTCGTCGATGATCGGCGTCACGGTCACGATCCCGCTGTTCGCGGGCGGCGGCAACCTGTCGGCGGCACGCGAGGCATACCGGCGCCGCGACCAGTCCCGCGACGCGCTCGAGGATGCGCGCCGCAAGGCCCGCGAGCACGCGCGCTCCGCATATCTCGGCATCACCAACGGCGTCGCGCTGATGCGTGCGCAGGAGCGCGCCCTCGCATCGGCGGACAGCAAGGTGAAGTCGACGCGTCTCGGGCGCGAGGTCGGGCTGCGTACGCGGATCGACGAGCTCAATGCGCAGCAACGCTACTTCGAGGCGATTCGGGATCTTGCCGACGCGCGCTACGGCTTTCTGCGCGCGCGGCTGCAGTTGTCCGCCGCGCTCGGCACGCTCGGCGACGCGGACCTGGCCGGCATCGCATGCCGTCCGTCCGGCCAGCCGGCGCGGGATCAAGCCGCGTCGTCCATTTAACCCGACTTTCTCCGGTAGCGGTTCATGACTGATTCACTGTTTCGGCAGGAAGCGCTCGACGCGACCAAGCACAAGCTGATGGGTACCGTCAGCCTTTATTCGCCCCCGTGGCGCTGGCTGATGATCAGCGTCGCGACCGCGCTGACGCTCGCGATCGTCGCGTTTCTCGTGTTCGGCACGTATACGAAACGCGAGCGCGTCGAGGGCCAGTTGCTGCCCGCGAAGGGGCTGCTGTCGGTGGCGCCGCCGCTGATGGGCACCGTGATCGACTTGCGGGTGCGCGAGGGTCAGGCGGTCGCGGCCGGCGACGAGCTGATGGCGGTGTCGGCCGAAGTGGCGACCCAGCTCGGCGGCACCCGCGAGATGGTCGGCCAGCAACTGAAGTTCCAGCGCTCGCGCCTCGAGACCGATCTCGCGAACCAGTCGCAACTGAGCGGCGAGGCGAAGCGTGGCCTGCTGGCGCGCGCGGCAGCGCTCGACGATCAGCTTGCACAGATCGCGCTGCAAAAGAACCAGCGGACGCGGCAGGTCGAACTGGCGGAGCGTCAGCTCGACAAGCTGCAGTCGATGCGCGAGCAAGGCTACGCATCGAACACCCAGGTCGAACAGCAGGAAGGTGCGCTGCTCGACGCCCGCTCCATGCTGCAGGATCTCGCGCGCCAGCGGCTCGACGTCACGCAGCAACTCGGCCAGATCCGCCAGCAGCTTCGCGAACTGCCGCTCAACACGCGCAATCAGCAGAACGACATCGAGCGCAAGCTCGCCGAGGTCGACCAGTCGCTCGCGGAAAACGAGGCACGCCGCGCGGTGATCCTGCGCGCGCCGCAGGCAAGCGTCGTCGCGGCGCTGCTCGCGAAGCCCGGGCAGATCGTCAGCGCCGGCCAGTCGGTGGTGTCGCTGCTGCCGCAAGGTGCGCAACTGGAAGCGCAACTGATGGTGCCGAGCCGGGCGATCGGCTTCGTGCGGCCCGGTGCGCGTGTCGTGCTGCGCTACGAGGCCTACCCGTTCCAGAAATTCGGCCAGCAGTTCGGGCGCGTGACCCAGGTGTCGCGCACCGCGCTGTCGCCGCAGGAGGTCGCGAACCTCACCGGCCGCAACAACGTACAGGAACAGCTTTACCGCGTCGTCGTCACGCTCGACCGTCAGGACATCGACGCATATGGCAAGCGCGAGCAATTGCGCCCGGGCATGGCGCTGGAGGCCGACGTGCTGATCGACAAGCGCCGGCTGATCGAATGGGTGCTCGAGCCGCTGTACGCACTCGGCCGGCGGGCTTCCGCCTGACGGCGCCCCCCGCCCCGACCACGCACACACACGCATTCGTTACGGAGCTGATTGAACGATGAAATGGATGGATGCCCTGCAGTTCGGCTGGCGCCGCCGCCTGCCGAACATGCTGCAGACCCAGGCGGCCGAATGCGGGCTCGCCTGCGTCGGGATGGTCGCAAGCTATTTTGGCCACGACATCGATCTGGTCAGCCTGCGCCGCCGCTTTCCGCCGTCGCTGAAGGGCGCGACGCTCGGCGACGTGATGCTGATGGCGCATCGGCTCGGCCTCGCGTCGCGTGCGCTGCGGCTCGAGCTGGACGAACTGGGCAAGCTGCGCCGCCCGTGCATCCTGCATTGGGACATGAACCATTTCGTGGTGCTGAAGTCGGTGTCACGCGGAAAGATCACGGTCCACGATCCGGCACGCGGCATCCGCGACGTCCCGCTCGACGAGGTCTCCGATCACTTCACCGGGGTCGCGCTGGAGCTGATGCCGTCGCCGTCGTTCAAGCGTGCGCAGGCACGCGAGTCGATCTCGATGACGAAGCTGATCGGCAGCGTGACCGGCATTCGCGCGACGCTGGCGCAGGTGCTGCTGCTGTCGGCGGCGCTGGAGGTGTTCGGCATCGTCACGCCGTTCTACATGCAGTGGGTGATGGACCAGGTGCTGGTGTCGGCCGACGCCGACCTGCTCACCCTGCTCGGCGTCGGCTTCCTGCTCGTCGTGCTGTTCCAGAACGCGGTGTCGGCGCTGCGCTCGTGGGTGGTCACGTGGTTCTCGAGCCTGCTCGGCATGCAGTGGACGGCGAATGTCTGCGCCCACCTGTTCAAGCTGCCGATGACGTATTTCGAGCAGCGCCACATCGGCGACGTGGTGTCGCGGTTCGGCGCGATCGGCACGATCCAGGGCACGCTGACCACGCAGTTCGTCGGCGCGCTGCTCGACGGCGTGATGGCGATCGTCACGCTCGCGATGCTGTTCATCTACAGCACGACGCTGACGTGGCTCGTGCTCGGATTGTTCGCCACGTACGGGGTGATCCGCTGGGTCGCGTACCGGCCATTCCGGCAGGCGAACGAGGAACAGATCGTCTACGACGCTCGCGCGCAGTCGAACCTGCTCGAATCGATCCGCGGCGTGCAGGCGATCAAGCTCGCGAACAAGCAGGAAGCGCGCGTCGCGACCTATGCGAATGCAGTCGTCGAGACCACCAACAAGAACGTCGCGATCCAGCGCCTGTCGATCGGCTTCTCGACGCTGCAGGGCGTGATTTCCGGCGCGGGCCGCGTGGTGCTGGTCTGGCTCGCCGCAAAGCAGGTGCTCGACGGGCAATTCTCGTCGGGGATGCTGGTTGCATTCGTCAGCTTCGCCGACCAGTTCATGGCGCGCGGCGCGGGCTTGATCGGCACGATCATCGATTTCCGCATGCTGCGCCTGCACGGCGAGCGTCTTGCCGACATCGTGCTGACCGACGCCGAGGCCGACATGGAGGCGAAGGTCGCCCGCGATGCGGCGGCCGCGGGCCGCGATGCGGCGCCCGCCATCGAAGTGTCGGGCGTGAGCTTCCGCTACGCGGAAACCGAGCCGTGGGTGCTCGAAGACTGCTCGTTCTCGGTCGCGCCCGGCGAATCGGTCGCGCTGGTCGGCCCGTCGGGCCAGGGCAAGACGACGATGGCGAAGCTGCTGCTCGGCCTGCTGACGCCGGAACACGGCAGCGTGACGGTCGACGGCGTCGACATCCGCAAGCTCGGGCTGCATCAGTATCGCGAGCTGATCGGCTGCGTGATGCAGGACGACATCCTGTTCGCCGGCTCGATCGCAGACAACATCGGCTTCTTCGATCCGCAGCCGGATCAGGCGCGCATCGAGGAGGCCGCGCGGCTCGCGCAGATCCATGACGACATCGTCGCGATGCCGATGGGATATCAGAGCCTCGTCGGCGACATGGGCTCGTCGCTGTCGGGCGGCCAGTGCCAGCGCGTGCTGCTCGCGCGTGCGTTCTACCGCAAGCCGGCGATCCTGATGCTCGACGAGGCGACGAGTCATCTCGACGTCGAGCGCGAGCGGCTCATCAACGATGCGGTGCGGGCGATGAACATCACGCGGATCATCATTGCGCACCGCCCAGAAACCATTCGCAGTGCAGACCGTGTGATTAGGCTCGCGCAGGGCAGCGCGCACGAACTCGACGTCAGCGCATTGTTTGCGGCGCAACCGGCATAGCGCCGCGCTGCAGGTGTCATTCCCGCCGCGCACGACGGCGGTGGCCGCTACCGATCCGGCCTTTATAGATCGGGCACGCTACTTCAAGGAGAACTTAAATGCGTGAATTGACCATGATGGAAATCAACGAAGTGAACGGTGGTGGTGTCTTCAGCCGCCTCGGCGTCATGGCGCTGGGCGGGATCACCGGCGTCATCTCGGGTATTGCCAAGGGTGCCGTGGTGGGCGGCGCGCAGGGCGGCCTGCTCGGCGTCGGCCTGATCACCGGCTGCGCCGGCATGATCATCGGCGGGGTGATCAGCGGGGTTGCTGGCGTCGTCTATGGCGCGATCAACGACGAGAAGCAGACGACCAAGCTCTTCAACGCGATGACGGAAAACATCTTCGACTGGCTGTCGCCGACCCCGAAGTAATGACCGAACCGTTCCGGCCCCGGCTTTCGGCCGGCCGGACAACATCCGGGGCCCCGCGGCGCGCACCGTCGAGCGGCGGGTCCTGTTTCAGACTCAATCGAATGAGTGAATCATGCGTGAACTGAACCACACCGAGCATGCGGCCGTTTCGGGCGGCCTGACGAGCAATGACGTGAAGGACTGGATCTCGAACTTCTTCCGTCCGAAGCCCGCCGAGCCCTACGTCAAGCCGTACCCGAGCGACCATGCGAACATGGACTCAGTGAAGACGTTCGGCAAGGTCATCTTCGCGGCGGCGCTGACGACCCTCGCCGCGGCTGCGACGCTGATCGGGGCCGGCTGGAAGCGGTCCGCCTGACAGTAGGCAAGACGTCCGGTCGGCCGCCGCCCAATCCATCTGATTCGCAGTCCTGTTTCAATGAGTGGATGCGATCCGACGTAAGCGATCCGTTCACGAAGATACGCGGGTCATTTCTGGACGGATTGCGATTGTGAGCGGTGCTGTCGACCGGATAAATTTATCTGGCCGCGTCAATCAAGGGCCGGCGTGTACTTTTTAGAGACTCTTTAGAGGAAACCAAAACATGAGCAAACAACTTACCCTGGCTTCGATTGTGACGGCAGCCATGGCATTCGCACCGCTGGCAGCGCACGCATATGACGGCACCGTGACCTTCTCGGGCGCGCTGAGCGGCGCATCGTGCGACATCAAGGTCAACGGCTCCGACAAAAACGGCACGGTGCAGCTGCCGACGGTGGGTTCGGCTCAACTGGGCGAGAAGGGCAAGGTGTCGGGTGCGACGAACTTCGCGATCGAGCTGAGCAATTGCAAGGCGGCAGGCAAGTCGGTTCGCGCATTCTTCGAAGCCGGTCCGAACGTCGACAACACGGACGGCACGCTGATCAACCGTGCGGCAACCAATGCCGCGAAGAACGTCGCGGTGCAGCTGCTCGACACGTACGGCAACACGCTGAAGGCCGGTGAGGATAGCCAGCGCACCGTCACCCCTGTCGCCATCTCGAACGGTGCCGCGAAGCTGGTCTATGGTGCGCAGTACTACGCGAAGGACGCGACGACCGCGGGTAGCGTGAGCACGTCGGTCACGTACTCGATCGACTACCTGTAAGCCTTAGCGCACAGCGGACGGGCTGCGCGGCATCGCCGCCGATGCGGCACGATGCCGTGCAGGTCCGCCGGTCGACGCATTGCCTGATCGACGTCGACGGCGCACTGCGGGAAACGCCGCTTGCCGGCGTTTCCCACCCATTGAGTTCACGCACCATGTTTCCAATTTTCTCGTTCATTTCGCGCCGCGCCGCGGTATGTGTCTGCGTCGCGCTCGCATGCTTCGCGCAGCAGGCAGCGGCCAGCATCATCATTTCCGGCACCCGCGTAATCTATCCGGCGGGCGATCGTGAAATCACCGTCAAGATGGACAACACCGGCAAGCAGCCGGCGCTCGTACAGGCATGGATCGACGACGGCGATCTCAAGTCGCGCCCCGGCACCGTGAAGGTTCCGTTCGTGCTGATGCCGCCCGTGTTCCGCATCGATCCTGCCAAGGGGCAGACGGTGAGAATCCTCTACACCGGCGATCCGTTTCCGCAGGACAAGGAATCGGTGTTCTGGCTGAACGTGCTCGACATTCCGCCGAAAGTCGAGGAATCGGCCTCGACGACCGCGCTGCAGCTCGCGTTCCGCTCGCGGATCAAGCTGTTTTTCCGGCCGGCCGGTCTCGATGGCGACGGCGCGGTCGCTGCGGCGAAAGCCGTCCAGTGGTCGGTCGTGCCCAGCGGCAGCGGCAAGGGCCACGTGCTGCGCGCGACGAATCCGTCGCCGTTCAACGTCACCGTGCTGAGCGCGCGGGTCGACCATGACGGTCGCACGTTCACGGCAAAAGACGGCGCCATGATCGCGCCCGGCGCATCGCTGACGTTCGCACCCGATGCCCCGATGCCCGATCTGCCGGCCGGCACGAAGCTCGACTACTCGACGATCAACGACTTCGGCTCCGAGGCAAAGTGGGACGCGGCGATCACGCCCGCACCCTGAAGCCGGACGTGGCGACCACGCCCGCGCCCTGACCCGAACGAGCGGGGCGGCCGCCCGCCGACGACACGTTCACATCGACTATCAGGAACACAATCATGGAACACGCACACCGCGCGGTGAAGCCGTGCGCGGGTCCACCTGCGCCTGTTCTGCGCCGCTCGTACGCGATGGTGCTGTTCGCCTGTTCTGCGATGCCGCTCGGCGCCGCGGCGAACACCCTCGCGCCCGCCGACGACCGGCAGCCGCGGATCGGCGAACGCACCACCAAACAGGACACGTCGTCCGCAGGCGTGCAGTTCAATCCGGACTTCGTGCTCTCCGAGCCGGGCAGCGAGATCGATCTTTCGCGCTATGAACAAGGCAACCCGGTCTGGCCCGGCCAGTATCGTGCCGACGTCTACCTGAACGGCACGCTGCTCGGCCGCGACGACGTGACGGTGCGCGAAGTGCGCAGCGGCGTCACGAAGGTCTGTGTCAGCCGCCGGCTGCTGGACAAGTTCAACCTGGAGCTCGGCCGGATTCCGGCCGAGCAGCTCGCGACGCTCGACGATGCCGGCGCGTGCGTGTCGCTGGAAGAACTGGTGCCGGGCACGTCGCTGTCGCTCGATTCCTCGGCTGTGCGCGTCGACGCGCAGATTCCGCAGGCACTGCTGCGCCGCACGGCACGGGGCTACGTCGACCCGTCGATGTGGGACCACGGCGTGACGGCCGGGATCCTCGGCTACAACGCGAACGTCTACCGCAACGTGTCGCACGGTGTCGGCTCGAACTCCGCGTATGTCGGCGTGAATGCGGGACTGAATGTCGGCGGCTGGTACTTCCGGCACGACGGCGCGCTGAACTGGCAGCAGCGCGAAGGCCAGCACTACGGCGCCATCAACACCTACGTGCAGCGCGACCTGACCGCCATCAACGCGCGGATCCGGATCGGCGACGCGAATACGTCGGGCGAGGTGTTCGACACGTTCGCGTTCCGCGGCGTGCAGATCGCGACCGACGACCGGATGTGGCCCGACTCCCAGCGCGGCTACGCGCCCGTCGTGCGCGGCATCGCGAATTCGAACGCGCGCGTGACGGTGCGCCAGAACAGCGCAATCATCTACGACACGACGGTGCCGCCTGGCTCGTTCGTGATCGACGACCTGTACCCGACCGGCTACGGCGGCGATCTCGACGTGACCGTCACCGAGGCGGACGGCAGCGAGCACCGCTTCAAGGTGCCGTACGCGGCGGTCCCGCAGTCGCTGCGGCCCGGCCGGAGCCGGTTCAGCTTCGTCGCCGGCACGGTCCGCGACCGAAGCCTGTCGCACACGCCGCGCATCGTGCAGGCAACCTATACGCGCGGCATCAACAACCTGCTGACGCTGTACGGCGGTGTGCTCGCGAACGAGAACTATCAGAACGTGCTGCTGGGCGGCGCGTTCAACACGCCGATCGGCGCGATGGCAGTCGACGTGTCCGGTGCGTTCACGTCGAAGTACGGCCAGCGGATGAGCGGGACGAGCGTACGCGTCACGTACAGCAAGACGATCGAGGCGACAAACAGCAACCTGTCGGTCGCCGCGTACCGCTTCTCGTCGTCCGGCTACCTCGATCTGAGCGACGCGATGATGTTCGTCGACAACGTGCAGCGCAACCTGACGGGCGCCGCCGCGGTGCCGGCATCGCGCGCGCGCAATCGCGTGTCGATCACGGCGAGCCAGCGGCTCGGCGAGCGCGGCGGCCAGTTGTACGTGAGCGGTTACACACAGAACTACTGGTCGCGCAGCGGCACCGACACGCAATTCCAGGTCGGCTACAGCAACCGCTATCGGATGTTCGACTACAACATCTCGGCGAACCGCTCGCGCACATTCTCCGGCGATGCCGACACGCAGTACATGCTGACCGTGTCGATGCCGCTCGGGCCGAAGGAGCGCGCGCCGCGGATGAGCGTCAATGTCGCGCACGACAGCGCGAGCGGCTTCACGTCGATGGCGACCGCAACCGGCCTGATCGGCGCCGGCAGCGAGGGCAGCTATTCGGTGTCGGCCGCGCGCAACGCCGGCCCGACCTATGCGGGCAACGTCGCCGCCCAGTACCGGACGCCATATACGGCGGTTCAGGGCGCGTTCGGCAAGGGGAGCGGCTACGGATCGGCATCGCTCGGCGTGAGCGGCGCGATCGTCGCGCATCCGGGCGGCGTGACGGCGACGCCGTATGCATCCGACACGATGGCGATCGTTGCGGCGCCGCGCGCGAGTGGCGCGACGGTGTCGGGCTACGGCGGCGTCCGGCTCAATCCGCGTGGCTACGCGGTCGTGCCGTACCTGAGCCCCTATCGCCTGAACCAGATCGATATCGATCCGCGGGGCCTGCCCGCCGACGTCGAGTTGCAGTCGACGAGCCAGCAGGTCGCGCCACGCCACGGCGCGGTCGTGATGCTGCGCTACCAGACGGTGACGGGGCGCCCGGTGCTGATCCAGACGCGGGCGTCGGACGGCACGGAGCTGCCGTTGGGTGCGCCCGTGTTCGACGGCAACGGCAACAACGTCGGGATAGTGTCGCAGGGCGGGCAGATCTACGCGCGCCTGTCGGAGCCGCGCGACCGGCTGACCGTGAAATGGGGCCATGCCGATGCGTGGCAATGTTCGATCAAGGTCGCATTGCCGTCGCTCGACGAGCGCGCGGCGCCCGTGAGCATCGAGCGCATCGACGCGCCGTGCGAAATCGACGCGAAGCCTGCCGGTGTCGCCGGCAAGCGCATGAAACAGCGGCCGTCCGCTTGACGCAGGACCGCAGGAGAAATTTCGATGAAACGCAACACAATGAAAATGAAGCGGGGCCGAAGCGGGTGCGGCCCGGCGCTGCTGCGAACGGCCGCGGCCGCGCTGTTGCTGGGGACGGCCGGCATCGGTGCCGCGCAGGCCGCCACGCTGGCGAAGTGCGAGGCCACGTCCAGCGCGAAACTGGCAACGCTGCCAGAAAATCTGAAGATCACGTGGGATGCGCCGGTCAACACGGTGCTGTGGAAGCAGAGCGGGATCCAGATTTCCGCGAAGTGCTGGCAGGTGCTGCCCATGTCGGGCGACATGGAGGCAATGTTCTACCGCTACAGGGACGATCCGAAGCTCATTGCAAACGGGATCGCGCTGTACATTACCTACAACGGCAATCGCGGACACGGGGAAGCGGCGATTCCGACGGGCACGATGATCCCGCGGACCGGGCAGGTACCCGTGACCGCGACGATCGACGTCGAGCTGGTGAAAATCGGCGCGACGCCGTCCACGCCAACGGATCTCCCGATGAGGTCGGTGCTGGCCGGGATGATCTCCGCGCCGGAAGAACAGTCCGATAGCGCGCGCTACATGTTGTTCGGCTTCGAGAACGTCTCATTCCAGAAGACGACCTGCACGACGACGACCCCTTCGCTCCAGGTCGAGCTCGGCACCCACGCGCTAGGCAAGGCGAACGGGATCGGCTCCGGTGTCGGCTCGACGTCGCCGTCGAAGGATTTCGCGGTCGGGATTCAATGCGACTCCGGCGTGGCTGGCAACTTCGTTGTCAACATGATGCTCGAGGGCAATGCGCTCGATGCGGCGAACGGCGTGTTGGCGCTGTCGTCCGGGAGCAGCGCGACGGGCGTCGGGATTCAGCTCCTCAAGGGCGACGGCCAGCCGGTGCAGCTCGGTACGCCGTGGCAGATCGCCGATTCTCCGTCGTCGCAGGTCAAGTCGTCGAACTTCTCGGTGCCGCTGTCGGCCCGCTATTACCAGGCAGCCGCGACCGCCAAACCCGGCACCGCCAACGGCACGGCCACGTTCACGATCATCTACAAATAATGTGCGCCGCGCCGTTAGATCAGCCCGTTTTCGTACGCATAGCGGACCAGATTGATGTTCGCATCGGCCTGCAGCTTCTGCATCGCCGTGTGCTTCTGCGTCGAAACGGTGCTGACCGAGCGGCCGAGTTGCTTCGCGATGCTGACGAGCGAATGACCGGAAACGAACAGGCGCACGACGTCCAGCTCCTTTTGCGTAAGCTTGGGCTGCTCGCCGTGCGACAGCGCCCCGCCCTGCTCGACGATCGAGCGGATCGTCGGCGAAAAATAACGGGTGCCGCCCGAGCAGAGGTGGCGGCACGCGCGGACCACCTCATCGGCCGCGTCCTCCTTGCTGACGATGGCGCTCACGCCGAGCCGCGTCGCGGCCGCGAATACGCTCGGATTCGATTGCGCGGTGAACAGCATGCGCCGGGCATCCGGCACGACCTCGCGCAGCTTGCGCAGCAACATGAAGCCGTCGAGCGGCCTGTCGCCCCGGCTCATCGCGAAATCGCTGATCACGATGTCGGTCGGCGACGCAGTCAGCGCATCGATCAACGCCGTACCGCAATCGCAAACGTGAACGACACGAAACGTCGGGCTCCACTGTGGCAGGCACCGAAATAATTCCAATATGACGGGATGGTCATCCGCAATTGCAATAGTTATCGCGTTCATGGCCCATTTATAGTGTATTGATTAGACAGAAGAAAAACATAGCCTAGCGGATTCGTAAGCGATGTAAATCGGACAACCACGCAAAAACACCGATGTGTGTTAACCGGTTGGCGATGAAACGTTAAATGCTGTCAGCGGCAAAATCTGCTCACCCATCGCCCGAATTCGCTTCACCGGCTCGACTCGACGCCATCGAGCGGCTTCACACCAACCGCGCCCTTTTTTTGAGACAGGCGCGCAGACGGTGAGCGCATACAGATTTCGCCCCTCACCGCTCGCGCAAACGGGCGATTCCGTCCTTTTGCCGCTCCAACCGCTTGACCTGCGCCGACCGTATCGATAGCGTTTCGGCTTCGCCCGGGCGACTTCGGCCGCCGGGGCCGCGACGGCGGCCGAGTTCCGGCCCCGCGTGGCCGGGCACAGGATGGAAAAGGACGATGCAGAAACTCGATGCGGCGAGCCCGCAGGCGTGTTCGACGGATTTCACCGCCGACAACGTCGCGCGCCTGAAGGCGCTGTTCCCTGAACTCGTGACCGAGGGGCCGGATGGCGTGTCGGTCGACGTGGACGCGCTCAAGGCCCTGGTCGGCGACCGCGCGGTTGGCGACGCAGACGAAAAATACGGCTTTCACTGGCACGGCAAGCGCCGCGCGCGGCAGGCGGCGCTCACGCCGTCGACCGGCACGCTGCGGCCCTGCCCGGCCGACAGCGTCGCGTGGGACGACACCCGCCACCTCGTGATCGAGGGCGACAATCTCGACGTGATGAAGCTGCTGCACAAGAGCTACGCGGGCAAGGTCAAGCTGGTCTACATCGATCCGCCGTACAACACCGGCAGCGATTTCGTCTATCCGGACGATTTCAGCGACAGCATCGGTCATTACCTGTCGATCACCGGACAGGCCGACGACGGCATCAAGCGCAGCACCAATACCGAGGCGAGCGGCCGGTTCCATACCGACTGGCTGAACATGATCTACCCGCGCCTGAAGCTCGCGCATGCGCTGTTGTCCGACGAGGGCCTGATCGCGGTGCACATCGACGAGCACGAAGTGCACGCGCTCGTGCTGGTGCTGCGCGAGATCTTCGGCGAGGAGAACGAGCTCGGCGTCGCGGTGTGGGACAAGCGCAATCCGAAGGGCGACGCGCGCGGCATCGCGTACCAGCACGAATCGCTGGTGCTGTTCGCGCGCAACGCCGAGGCGCTGCTCGAGCGCGCGCCGCTGAGGCGGCCCAAGCGCAACGCGCAGCGCATGCTCGACGCCGCGCACGACGCGCTGCGCCGCAGCGCGACGCGCGACGAGGCCGCGCAGGCGTATCGCGCATGGATCAGGGCGCAGACGACGCTGTCCGGCGGCGAGGCGATGTACGAGCGTCTGTCGGCCGACGGGCGCGTCTACAGGCTGGTGTCGATGGCGTGGCCGAACAAGAAGAAGGCGCCCGACGACTACTTCATCCCGCTGGTCCATCCGGTCACGAAGCGGCCCTGCCCGGTGCCGGAGCGCGGCTGGCGCAATCCGCCCGCGACAATGCAGTCGCTGCTCGAACGCGGCCTGATCGAGTTCGGGCAGGACGAGCGCACGCAGCCGCAGCGGATCTATTACCTCGACGAGAACATGTACGAGAACGTGCCGTCGGTGCTGCCGTTCGGCGGCTCGGACGATGCGCTGCTGAAGGCGCTCGGCGTGCCGTTCGAACAGCCGAAGCCGGTCGATTTCGCCGCATCGGTGATCGGCTGGTGCACGAGCGGCGACGACATCGTGCTCGACTGCTTCGCCGGCTCCGGCTCGACCGGCCATGCGGTGATGGCGCTCAATGCGGCCGACGGCGGCCACCGCCGCTACGTGCTCGTGCAGCTGCCCGAGCCCCTCGACCGCACCGACAAGGCGCAGCACGCGGCGGCCGAGTTCTGCCGCAAGCTGAAAAAGCCGCTGACGCTCGCCGAGCTGACCAAGGAGCGCCTGCGGCGCGCCGCGCAGCAGATCGCGCGCGACTATCCGGAAAGCAGCGGCGACCTCGGTTTTCGTGCGTTCCGGCTCGATTCGACCAACGTGATCGAATGGGACCCGCGGCGCGACGATCTCGATCATGCGCTGTTCGCGTCGATCGAGCACATCAAGGCCGGCCGCACCGACGAGGATCTGCTGTACGAGCTGGTGCTCAAGCTCGGCCTCGACCTGTGCACGCCGATCGCGCATCACGCGGTCGCCGGCAAGACGGTGCACACGATTGGCACCGCGATCGTCGCGTGCTTCGACGCGCGCATCGCGCGCGACGACGCCGAGCCGCTCGCCGAAGGCATCGTCGCGCTGCTCGACACGATCGGCGCGACGCGCGACGTGACGTGCCTGTTCCGCGACAGCGGCTTCGTCGACGACGTCGCGAAGCTCAACCTCGCCGCGCTGCTCGAGCAGCATGGCGTGAAGCGTGTGCGGAGTCTCTGATGCGGCACGAAACGACCTGCATGACGCCGGCGCGGGTGCGCCCGGCGAGCGTTGTCGCGCGACGCGCGCACGGAGGGCACTGACGATGCGGCTGCATTTCGAAGCGGATCTCGACTACCAGCGCGAGGCGATCGAAGCCGTCTGCGACCTGTTCCGCGGACAGGAGGCGTGCCAGGGCGAATTCAGCGTGATCGCGCCCGGCACGCCCGCCGATCCGGCGAACCCGCAGTGGACGCTCGGCATCGGCGCGTCGGAGCTGGGCATCGGCAACCGGCTGTCGCTGACGCCCGACGCGCTCGCGCGCAATCTCGCCGACGTGCAGCTGCGCGGCGGCCTGCCGCCGTCCGGCGTGCCGCTGTCGCACGATTTCACGGTCGAGATGGAGACCGGCACAGGCAAGACCTACGTCTATCTGCGCACGATCTTCGAGCTGAACCGCCGCTACGGCTTCACGAAATTCGTGATCGTCGTGCCGTCGGTCGCGATCAAGGAAGGCGTATACAAGACGCTCACGATCACCGACGAGCATTTCCGCGGGCTGTACGCGAGCGTGCCGTTCGACTACTTCCTGTACGACTCCGCGAAGCTCGGCCAGGTCCGCAACTTCGCGGCGAGCGCGACGATCCAGATCATGGTGGTGACGGTCGCCG
>Ga0335069_10009047_pt1 | contig 14200 bp, 13 predicted proteins | sample Lox_Sample_11_FD_206714 | JGI IMG/M metagenome (GOLD analysis project Ga0335069, IMG submission 206714) | Soil microbial communities from Loxahatchee National Wildlife Refuge, Florida, United States - Lox_Sample_1.1 | ecosystem: Environmental > Terrestrial > Soil > Wetlands | place: USA... | reverse complement strand
TACGCCGGGCCAATCGTCGCCGAAATCACCGGAATTCCATGGGCAAGTTATGTGCTGGCGCCGCTCTCATTCTTCTCGGCATTCGATCCGCCGGTGCTGCCGCCCTATCCGCGGCTCGCCAAAGCCGACAAGGTCGCCGGGATGGGCCGCGTGATGAAGCGCCTGGCCCGGTTCACGACCCGCAAGTGGCCCGAGCCCATCTATGAGCTGCGCCGCGAGCTCGGGTTGGGCCGAGGACGCAATCCGCTGTTCGATGCCAAGCACTCGCCGAACCTTGTGCTGGCGCTGTTCTCACGGGTACTGGGCGTGGAGCAAAAGGACTGGCCTGCCAATACGCTGATCACTGGATTCTGCTTTTACGATTCGGACGCAGGCAATGCCAATTTGCCTCCGCACCTCGAGCAGTTCCTGGCCGCCGGCGAACCTCCCGTGGTGTTCACGCTGGGTTCGGCCGCCGTGCTGGCCGCCGGCAACTTCTACGAAGTTTCGGCCAAAGCAGCGGACCGGCTGGGCATCCGTGCCGTGCTGTTGATCGGGACAGACCCGCAGAACCGTCCTCAACAAAAGCTGCCCGGTTCCATCTGCGTGGCGGAGTACGCGCCTTATTCGGCGCTGTTCTCACGGTCTTCGTTGATCGTGCATCAAGGCGGCGTCGGCACCACGGCACAGTGCCTGCGCGCCGGCAAGCCGATGCTCATCATGCCCTACTCGCATGACCAGCCCGACAACGCGCGCCGTATGAAGCGACTCAACGTCTCACGAACCATCCAGCGGGCTGGCTACAAACCGGCACGCGTTGCGCGCAAAATACGTGCGATGCTCGATGAACCGGAGTTTGCGGAGCGCGCGGAGATGGTCGCGCGACAGATCTTCGCCGAGGACGGCACAAGGACGGCCTGCGACGCCCTGGAGGCGCTTTACCGCCGCATGAAGCGCTGATCGGCATCGACCGCGCACTTCTTCTTGCACGGGGCCGACAGTCTTGGCGGTCATTCTTCCCGCAAGGCAACTCCTGCTCCCTGGCGTCGCATCGCAGCCTGTTGAAGAAGAGGGATCGCCTCACCTTAAGGGAAGGGCGAGACAGAGGGAGAGCCGCGATGGCAATGCACTATCCATGTAGGATTCTCTTGTTTTCCGCAACAGCCCTGTTAAGGAAGAAGCCCAGGCCACCCAGGATCCGAATCTGAAGCAGGTCGCGCAGCAGGGTGCGACCATCACCCAGCAGCATCTGCAGCTGATCGAACAGGTTGCCAAGAACCACAATGTGCCCGTCGAGGGCAAGGAAGTTTCCAGCATGTAGCGCAGTCTCGGCGAGCGGCGTGTAGTTAGCCTCTACACCCACTCGCCCTGACGCATGAGAGGCTCGACCGCGCCCGTTGATGTCTCGCCATCGATGTCCAGTTTGGCTGAGCCGATCATCCAGTCCACGTGAATCAGGCTGTCATTCGCGCCCTTGGCAGCAAGCTCTTCCGGCGTCATCTTGTCCCCCTCGCGCAGGCACGACGAGTATGCCTGGCCCAGCGCGATGTGCGATGCCGCATTCTCATCGAAGAGAGTGTTGTAAAAGAGCATTCCGCTGCTGGCGATCGGCGACGAGTGTGGCACCAGCGCAACTTCACCAAGGCGCCGCGCGCCGTCGTCGGTGTCGATCAGCCTCTGCAACACTTCCTGGCCGCGTGTGGCGTGTGCCTCCACGATCCTCCCGCCTTCAAACTTCACCCGGATCCCTTCGATCATCGTGCCCTGGTGCGAAAGCGGTTTTGTCGCCGTCACCGTTCCATCGGCGCGCATCTTGTGCGGCGTGGTGAAGACCTCTTCGGTCGGCATGTTGGGAATACAGTAGATGCCGTTGCCTGCGGTCGTTCCGCCGCCCAGCCAGAGATGATCGTCAGCCAGGCCGAGCCGAAAATCCGTCCCCGGGCCGCGATAGCGCAGCGCCGCATAACGCTTCTCATTCAGATATGCCGCCCGCTTCTGCAACGTCGCGTCGTGCGCCTTCCACGCGCTGACCGGATCGTCGCGGTCGATGCGGGTGGTCTTGAAGATGGCCTCCCACAGCTTGGCGATCGCTGCTTCCGGCGCATCGTCAGGGAACATCGCCTTGGCCCATGCCGGCGTTGCACTCGATACGATCGTCCAGTTGATCGCGTGGCGCGTGATCAGCTCGAGGGCTGGACGATAGGCCGCCGAGACCGCGCGATTGGCGCGGCCTACCTTATCGGGATCTTCGTTCGAAAGCAGCGACGGGTTCGTTCCCGCGATCGCCAGCCGCGCCGCGCCGCTCTTGAACGCTGTGCCCATGCCGTCATAGAGCCAGCCCGCGGCCTTGTCGAAAGCAGCGTCGGGTGCAAAATGGTAGCGCATCAACGTGGCTTCGTCGTCGGCGTAGAGCGTGGTAACCAGCGACGCGCCGGCCCGATAAGCGTGCTCGGTAATGCGGCGCGCCAGTCCGACCGAATCCAGCGACGCGGTCATCACCAACTCCTGGCCGGCCTTCAGGCCCAGCCCTACATGCACCGCCACCTCGGCGAGTTTATCGAGCTTCTGTTCGTGAGTCCGTTCCGCCGCAGTCACTGCCGTCGTCATCGCGCTGCATACTCCTTTTTCTGGCCCGTACGCGAGTTCCACACGCTGAAGCTGCCGTCCGCATGGGCCACTACTTTGAAGTATGCCCCATCGCTGCCGCCTTTCAAATTCGCGACGAGCGGAGCAGGGCTGTTGTGCGCGGCATCGGAGTCTTCGGCTGTATGCAGCATATAGAGATCTGCGAGGCCGGGGCTCTCGTGCACCGTCTGCCACGCCTCGGGGCTTCCCGCTTTGTGTGCACCGTTGTCCATGATCGCCACGCGCGGGTGAATCGCATCGACAAATGCCTTCGAGTTGGACAGGTTGAAGCCATGATGATTGACCAGATAGAGGTCGACGTGGCCAATCAGATTATTTGGGCACACCAGCGGAATCTCTTTGGCCTTGGTCAAATCGCCGAGATCGAGAAAGCGGAATTTGCCGAAGCGAATCAACACGCCCGTCGACCGCGGATTTTCCGTCGTGTCGAGATCCCAATGCGGCTCGGTCGCGCAGTAAGGATTGGGCTCGGCCTTCACGCCAGGCACGCTCGCGATGTGCTCGCCATCGGCCGTCAAAACGAGAACGTTGAGTCCGGGGATCTGGATCGTATCGCCTGGATGCACAACCCGGCGCGGCGTACTGCCGATGGCCTTGAGATAGGCCGCATGCAACTGTCGTGTGTCGGCCGCATCCTCGCGATTCTCGCCGTGATCAAGAAACTCGCCCACTTTCACCTTCTGGACCAGATTCGGCACTCCGCCCACGTGGTCCTCATGAAAGTGGGTGATCAGCACGTGATCGATCTGGGTCAGGCCGGCATCGTGCACCGCGGCAGCAATGCGGTCCGCGTCGCGGCCGTTGTTCCCCGGCCACCCCGTATCCACGAGGAGCGATCCCTTCGTGGGCGAAACGAACAGGGTCGCCTGCCCGCCTTCCACGTCGATGGTGTAGATGGTGAGGGGTCCGGGGACCTGGGCATGAGCAGCGGGCGCGGTCATGCCGGCCAGCATGGCCAGCGCGCACAACGAGGGAAGCAGAAGGTTTTTCATAACCGCCAAAGTGTATCGCGCACGGCGCACGGGGCGAAACTTCGAGCTGATCCAGCCAAAACCGCCCAACTGTTAGAATAGGAATAGCCGCGCTGCGCGGCCATTCATCGTATCTTCATCCCCCAAACTACCGGCCATCGCCGCCGCCCCAGAAAGAGACCGCCTCAGTGAGCCAGACGATACGCAATATCGCCATCATCGCCCATGTCGACCACGGCAAGACCACACTGGTCGACGCCATGCTGCGCCAGGCCGGCACCTTCCGCGCCAACGAGCAGGTGGCCGAACGCGTGATGGACTCCAACGAGCTGGAACGCGAGCGCGGCATCACCATCCTGGCCAAGAACACGGCCATCAACTACGCCGGCGGCAAAATCAACATTGTCGACACGCCGGGCCACGCCGATTTCGGCGGTGAGGTCGAACGCGCCCTCAAGATGGTCGACGGCGTGATGCTGCTGGTCGACGCTGCCGAAGGCCCGCTGCCGCAGACGCGCTACGTGCTGGCCAAGGCACTGGAAGCTAAGCTGCCGCCCATCGTCGTCATCAACAAGATCGACCGGCCCGACGCGCGCCCGCAAGAGGTGCTGAACGAAATCTACGACCTCTTCATCGATCTCGACGCCGACGAGCACCAACTCGAGTTCCCGGTCCTGTACGCCGTGGCCAAAGCCGGTACCGCGACCACTGACATCACCAAGCCGGGCACCGATCTCCAGCCCCTGTTTGAGTCGATCGTTTCGACCATCCCCGAGGCCACCGGCGACAAGGACGGCGCGCTGCAAATCCTTGTCACCAACCTCGACTACTCCGACTACTTCGGCCGCATCGCCATTTGCCGCGTGTTTCAAGGCACGCTGCACGCCGGCGACGAGGTCCATATCTCCAAGCGCGACGGCAAACTCGAAAAAACCAAGATCACCAAGCTCTTTACCTTCTCGGGACTGAAACGCACCGAAACCACCGAGACCGAGATGGGCGACATCGTGGCGGTCGCTGGCGTTGAAGGCATCACCATCGGAGAGACAATCACCGGCATCGAGAATCCCGCACCCCTGCCCCTCATCGTCATCGACGAGCCCACCATCGCCATTCAGTTCAGCGTCAATAACGGCCCCTTTGCCGGACGCGAAGGCCAGTACGTCACAAGCCGCAACCTGAGAGAACGCCTCGAAAAGGAACTGCTCACCAACGTTTCCATCCGCGTGGAAGAAACAGGCTCACCGGATACGTTCAAAGTGCTGGGCCGCGGCGAACTGCAGCTCGCCATTCTGATCGAAATGATGCGCCGCGAGGGCTACGAGCTCATGGCCGGCCGCCCCGAGATCGTGACCAAATCCGTCGACGGCGTGCGCATGGAGCCCGTCGAGCATCTCACCATCGACGTACCCGAGGTTCACACCGGCGTGGTCATCGAGAAGCTCGGGCCGCGCAAAGGCGAGATGACCAAGATGCACAATCATGGCTCCGGCCGCGTGCGCATGGAATTCCGCGTACCCAGCCGCGGCATCATCGGTCTGCGCTCGGAGATGCTGACCGAAACACGCGGAACCATCGTGATGAATGCGCTCTTCGACGGCTACATCCCCTACCAGGGCGAGATTCCGCAGCGGCCCACCGGTGCGCTCATCTCCGACCGCCAGGGCCTTACGACGACCTATTCGCTGAACGGTTTGCAGGAGCGCGGTGTGCTGTTTGTCGGCGCCGGCGTCGAGGTCTACGAGGGCATGATTGTCGGCGAGCACTCGCGCGACAACGATCTCGATGTAAATGTGGTGCGCGAAAAGAAGATGACCAACATGCGCGCTTCGACGGCTGACGAAGCCATCCGCCTGGTCCCCTACAAGACGTTGAACCTCGAGCAGGCCATCGAGTTCATCGCCGACGACGAACTGGTCGAGGTCACGCCCAAGTCGCTGCGCCTGCGCAAGAAGATTCTGCAAGCCAACCGCCGGCCCAAGCGCTGGGAAAAGGCGTTGGCAGAATAATTCTACCTAGCGACTGAAGCTCGCCTTACCCTGGAGGGCCCGGACTATGCCCTACACCGCGATCAATCTCGCCAGGAAATTCGCACTCTTCACTGAGCAATGGCAGCCCAAAGTCATTGCCGAAATGAACGACTACCAGTTCAAGATCGTGAAGCTCGAAGGCGACTTTGTCTGGCACGACCACAAGGACACCGACGAAGCCTTCTTCGTGATCGAAGGCAGGCTGCGCATCGATTTTCGCGATGGATCGGTTGAGCTCGGGCCGGGCGAAATCTTCGTCGTACCCAAAGGCGTGGAGCACAAGCCCTATGCCGGGCGCGAAGTGAAACTCATGCTCATCGAGCCGCGCGGTGTGAAGAACACTGGCGATCACGTTGAAGAACGCACTGCGCCGAACGATGTGTGGATCTAATCCCACTTCTTAACCTTCGGCCACAGTTCCGCCAAAGGCATCTTCAATCCCCGGCAATAATAAATATCGAAATGGTTGTAGGGCATCGAGTAGGGATGAGTGACGTGTCCTCTCAGCTCGACGGAAGTGAAAAGCTGTTCCAGAGTCTCGCGATTGTCATCCAGCACAATCATGCTCTCGCCGGTAGCGTCGCCTGGCCCCCACAAGAAATGGCTCTGGTGCCCACTGAGCGCCTGCGGCAGTCCGTAGCGCGGACCGAACAGATCGATCGCTCCGGCTTGGCCATAGGTCTGGGCAAAGATCGCCGTGCGCGCGCGGACATCCGGCGGCAGGCTGTTGTACACGCGACCGACCTCGGCTGCCATCTCGGGCCAGCCAAACTGGTCGGCAAACAGCTGCGGCAATGGGCCTAGCTGGTGATTCTCGATTCTCGGCTGCTTCAGATGCAGTGCGGTGGTGTAGCGAATGTAGGTTTCCGGCGGCAACAGCGGAATAGCCAGCGGCGCAAGCAACGCCCCCAGGGCAATCATCGCCGCCACGTAGATCCACCTGATCTGCCGAAGAAAAGGCCGATCGAGCCAGTGTTCCCACCAAATGGCGCCACCAGCAAACAACACAGGAAAGGCCGGAAACAGATAGTAGATACGCGGGCTCTCGACAACGATGATCAGCGCAGTGACAATCCACGCCCACCCGAGAAAGCAGAATGGTTTGCCTTCATGTCGAAAAAAGAAGAACCAGAGCCCAGCCAGCCAGATCGGCAAGCTCAGATGGAGCATTGCCTCGATCTCCTGCCCGAAGAACCGAAGCGGCGACAACGCGACATTGCGGCCACTCTCCCGAATATTGTGTTGCAGCTCGAGAAACGGAAAATGGTAGTGAATGTTCCAGATCAGATTGGGCAGGAAGATGAGGAACGCAAGAGCCGCCCCAATCCAAATCCATTTGCTGGCGAGCAGGCGGCGTTGACGTGTCAGCAGCAGGCCAACCAAAAGCCCGAGGCCGAAGATGCCCATCGAATACTTGTTCTCGAGACCAAGGCCGGCGAGTACGCCGAACCAGATCCACAAGCGCTCGTCCCCGGTGCGAACGATGTGGACCATCAGCCATGCACAGCCGAGCCAGAACAGCGGCTCCATACAGTTCATGCTGAGAAAGTGATCGATACCCAGCAGGCCAGGAGCCAGCAACGTGCAAAGCGCCGCAAGCGCCTGCGCAAATCGACTGCCCCCCAGTTCGCGCGTCAGCAAGCCAGTCAACAGGACCATGGCCGCGCCGCACAGCGCGGGCAACAGCCGAATCGCGGAAAGCGAATCGCCGAGGGTCTCACGAATCGCCCAAGTGAGCACGGCGATCAACGGCGGTTGGTCGACATAGCCCCAACCCAGGTGACGTGCGCAGTCCAGATAGTAGAGCTCGTCGACAAAGTAGCCGTAACTGCGGCCGGCGTAGAGATGCACCGCAAGCTTGATGAGCGCGAGAATCGCAACGGCAAGGCCCGAACCAAGCAGCCAGGGCCGGGACGCGCGAAAGACGGGAGGGGCAGTCACAACTTCGGAGCGATCAGACACAGCGACTTCTCCCAGCTCGGAGGATATCCAAGCCGAAGTACGGAAACGCGGTGCGAATGGTTCATGAAAGTTTGCCCTTCGCTTCCAGCACCCGCTCCAGCGCTTCCTGCGCAGTGGCGCCAACGCTCGACAGGTGGCCCATCTTCCGTCCCTTGCGCGCCGTGTGCTTCTCATAAAGGTGCAGCCGCACCCCCGGCACAGAAAGTGCCGCGGCAAAGTTAGGTTCACCGTCGCGACCAAGCCACACATCGCCCAGCAGGTTCGCGATCGCACACGGTGTGATGAGACTCGTCTCGCCGAGCGGCAGGTTGCATGCCGTGCGGACAAGCTGCTCGAACTGGCTTGTCACGCAACCCCGCTCGCTTTGGTGGTAGCTGTTGTGAGGCCGCGGCGCCATCTCGTTCACCAGCAACTGGCCGTCTCTGGTCACAAACATCTCCACGCACAACAGGCCCTCGATTCCGAGTCGGGCGATCATCGCTTCGGCCAGCGCCTCGGCGCGCAGTTCGATCGACGCGGGCATCTCCGCCGGCAGCACACTCCAGGCCAGGATCTGGTTCTCATGATGATTGCGCGCCGCCGGATAGCTCAGCACGTCGCCCGCGGGGTTGCGCGCAGCCATCACACTGATCTCGCACTCCAGCTCCAGCGCTTGCTCCACCACACAGGGCCGCTCGCCAAGCTCGCGCCACACCTGCCCGAGATCCGAATCGGAGCCGGCGCCAATGCGCGCCTGCCCGCGTCCGTCATAGCCGCCACGCCCGATCTTCACAAACACATTGCCGCCCAAAGCCGTCACGGCCTCGCGCAGCTCGGCTTCGTTCTGCACAACTCGAAACGGTCCGGCAGGGAATCCGTTCGCCTCGAGCCACGTCTTTTGCATCGTCTTGTCCTGAATGATACGCACCGGCTCGACCCCGGGACGTAACGGCGCGATCACCGCCACATTCTTGAGCGCATCCACACCGATCTGCTCGATCTCCAGCGTCACGGCGTCGGCGCCTGTCGCCAGCCGGCGCGCTGCATCGGCATCGTCCCAGCGGCCCACGATCGTCTCATCGACGACAAAACTTGCCGGGCACTTTTCTTCGGGATCCATCACCCGCACGCGATAGCCCATGGTGCGCGCGGCCATCGCCGTCATGCGGCCCAGTTGTCCGCCGCCGAGAATGGCGAGTAATCCGCCCGGTTTGACCACTTGGGTTGGGGAAGATAGACCGGAGATGTTCAAACGCGCGGCTCCTGCTCGAGGCTCTGCCCCAGCACTTCGTCCGTACGCGCCTTGCGCCAAGCAGCTAACCGCCCGTACAGAGCCGCATCGGTGGTGGCCAGCATCTCCGCCGCCAGCAGTGCGGCATTCGCCGCACCCGGCTTGCCGATCGCCAGTGTCCCCACTGGCACACCCTTCGGCATCTGGACGATCGAGAGCAGTGAGTCCATACCGTTCAGCAGCGTCGCCGGCACCGGAACACCCAGCACGGGTACCAGCGTCTTGGCTGCCAGCATTCCCGGCAGATGCGCCGCGCCGCCAGCTCCGGCAATTATTGCGCGCAACCCGCGATCCTTCGCCGTCTCGGCGTACTCGAACAACCAGTCCGGCGTCCGGTGTGCGCTGACAATCTTCGCTTCGTATGGAATCTCGATCGCGCGCAGAATCTCGACGGCTGCCGAGAGCACCTCGTAGTCGCTCTTCGAACCCATCACCACGCCCACCAATGGCTTGTCACTCATGGGCCGATTATACGAGGGCATTGCATGCGGCGGACAAGTCGAAGATTTCCGAGGTCCACCTCACTTTAGACCCTCGATCTTCCCAATCGTTCCGGTATAAGGAGGCGGGGTGTCCTATTTCCTGAACCACGCCTCCACGGCAAACTCCAGCACCGCGAGTACCACGCTCGCCGCCGCCAGGAATCCCTTCGCGCGCTGCCAGTTCTGCTCATGTCGCTCCATGCGCCGCTCCAGATCCGCAACCCGTCCGCCGTTTCCATCGCCGACCAGCGCATTCATCTGTGTCTTCAATACACTCAGATCGCTTAACACCTGCGCCTCGAATTCATTCATCATCCGCATCGCCCGGACTCCATCGACATTCCTCACTTATGACCCAAGCGGCAGGTTGAAGATCAGCGCTGCCGAGAACTCTGAGTAATTGGGCGGCGTTGCGCCATCGAACATCCTTATGTAAAACCGATCGCTCGCCGAAAGGCGCGTGAACGTCATCGTCGCCTGCGATCCGCGCATCACCAGATCCGTGTCCTCACCCGGCTGAAATGTATAGTCACGCCGCCGAATCTCAAACCCGCCTCCCATTGGCGCAGCCACACCTGTGTTGATCGTGACCGTATTACCTGCTATCGATGTCACGGTCAACGCATTCAAGCTAACCAGGGGTGTCGCATTTGCCACCGCCGGAAGCCACGCGTCCGTTGGCACGGTCGCACTGGTCTTGATGGCGAGATCGTTGGCCCAGTCATTCGAAAAGTTGATTCCATATTCGACTAAGTCGGGATAACTTGCCTGATAACTCAGCTTGACAGATCTCACCACGACTTGGGCATTTAGGCTTGCCGACGGAGCATTCAGCTGGAGCGCATCTCCCGGCCACACATCGCTCGCCAAGCTCAGATTGGTCGTCTTGTAGCTCCCATTCCACAGCGAGCTCACGCTGCTAGCCGTCTGTACAAGTGTCTGCGCCGCATTGCGACAATCCTGGGAACTACGCGCAGTCGGGCTTGTCACCGTTCCGATCCAGGTCGACACGGCCTGTAAACCGGCCTGCGCCAGCGCCTGCTGGCTCGCTGCATTCACCGCGCGCCCTGCGGCCCGGCCGACACCTCGATATCTCAAGGCAATCTGCTCTCCGGCGGGCGGCGCAAAGCCTGTATAGAACACAAGCTTCCCCGCGCTCTCCACATGGCACTCGGCGGCCTGCGCCGTCGTCCCTTGCCTCCGCGTAAATTGTGTCCCGTTCGCTGGAGTACTCGCCGCCCACGCCGAGCCAAGGCTCGTCAGGTTGAGAGCGCGCATCGTTCCCTGCAGATTGATACTGCTCGCCGCCACCACGGTGCATGCGGCGGGCAAACTCGCCACCGATCCGTCGTACAACGTTACCGGCATCCCCGCCACACCATTGACAAATTCCTGAATCTCAAATAACAGGTTTGCGCCGAGGGAGTTTGTCTGTCCTCCATTGGCAATCGGCCCGTTGTCGCCGCTCGACGAATAGACCGGCAGAGTCCGCTCGACCTCGTTGCAATGAACGCGAAGGCGCAGCGCATATTGATTCGCAGGATTGATCGTGTAGGCGGTTCCGCTCGCTGTTCCTTGCACGAGCGGCTGTACGCTCACGCTTCCTGTTCCCTGCGCGGCAGCCACCAGGAATCCAGCAGCACAATCTGCCTGCGTTTCCGGCCCAGCGAAGAATCCTGTCAGAACTCCCGTGCTCCCCGCTGCCAGCGCGACACCTGTCGACTCCAACAGCAGCGTCCCACCCATCTCGACCTGATCGATCCATGAGAGCGCAGTATCTCCGTCGACTCCGTTGCCACCCTGCATCGTGAGTCCGCCGGAACCTACGGTGAGACAATTCGCGCTGGCCACCACTGCCCAGACGCGCGTGTCGATCGTGCTTTCATTGAAAAGCTCGTCGATTACGGTGCGCTGCGATGAAGGTAGACAGTAGGCTGCGGCGGAAAGACAGAAGGTGGTCGTGACACCGTCGCCCAGGAAGTACTCCATAACATAAGTAGTAGGCTCGCGCTCTCCGCACACCGTCACATCGTTCGCCAGCACACGCTTCCCGCTCGATGTCAGACTCAAGTTAGCCAAATCCAGACCGCCGTCTGTCTCATTCAATCCATGCACTGCCCCAGGAATCTCATTCAGAGTGAGAGCCCCGTTCAGGACGCGATACGACGCCCGCGCCTGGTTGGCAACCTCTCCTGCGCTCTCACTCCATGACGCCCCGGGCGCGGGAACAAACTCACCGATCATTGACTTCAATACGCCCGTCGGCAGTGTCACGCTTCCCTGTCCCGTGTGCGCAGCCAGCGAAGCAATCAGTGCACCGGCCGACTCACCCGCCGCGCCCTTGCTCGGAGCCATGCCGGCCTGGTCCAACAAGATCTCATCGCTCATCGCCTCAATCGCGAACCTGTAACGCGGACCCTCGACTGCCGTGCCGGCATATTCAGGAAAAGGAGTCGCAGCGATGTAGCCGGTAAAGTATGTTGTCCCATCGTCTCCCGCAACCTTCAGCGCCTGATTCCGCACAGGAGCCTGCAGTGCTCCCCCCGGCGGCAGACTGAGCCACAGCTTGCACAGGGAAGGCTCGTTCAATTTGCGCTCGATCGTCAACGGATGAACTGAATCCAGTGCGGCCGAATAATCTTGTCCTTGGATCGCAATCTTCATTGCTAGGTATCTCGCTTAGATAAGGGCGTTGGGTGCCGGCAAAAAGCTGCGATAGCACAGCACTCGCTCGCCGTCGAGAGGGTCGGTCACCGGCATTGCCAGAAAACGCCCTTCCAACAACACCCGCTCAAGAGCACCCTTCTGCTTGCCAGCAATCGGTATTGACACCTCTGCTGCTTCGGCGCTCGGCTGCAGACGCGGATAGTGAAAGAACACACGTTCGCCTTGACCGCCCTGCAGAACGAAGAGCGCTGACCACTCCTGGCGAAAACTTCCACCCTCACGATCGACAAACCCACAGAGCGCTTGTACCTTCGCGTCAGGTGCGGGCACTCCGCCCGGTAGGGGCTGTGCCAGAGTCAACGTTCCGCCATTAACCTGAGTCACGAGGCCCACGTTGAACGTGATGCGCCGGACATAGTCCACATCGCTCACAGCCTGCCGCACATAGGCGCCTGCAATCGGAGATCCCACATAGCCGCTCTGGCCTGTGTAATCCCCATCGACCGCGACCCACATCCCTGCTGCGAATTTCGCGGCATCCCCTGCACCCAGTACGATTGACGTCGCAGTCGATCCGTTCTGCACAACAACGGCCGCGGCCGCTCGCGCACCATCCGCCGCGGGCGTCGCTCCAGTCGCCGGCACCAGCAGATTCATGTGCTGTGAACCTGTGGCCAGCGCCATCGTCAACTTCGTCCAACTTAAAAACTCGAAACTAACTTCGGCCTCCAGTGCCGAACGAACTTGCTCGAGTGCAGTCGCCGGGACTCCAGCCAACACCGCGCTCGACTTGCTTTTCGACTTTCGCGTGAATCCCTGGATCCATCCCAGGTCGATCCATGGAGCCGGTGGAGCATCCGGATTGAACGTCCCTTGCTCAGCCGCATCGAACAAGACCGGTGTTTGAGTCCCGCGACTCACTGGCGCAAAGTAGGCGCGCACACGCCTTGTCACAGGAGCCGGAGCGCAAAACCAATTCCCCGCCATCTACTCCCCCCGTTCCTGATAGCTGTAGACCATCACCTTCGCCGTCCGGCTAAGTTTGTCCCGCTGCACCGTTACCGGACCAAAGACCGGCTCTTCCCAAAACACCTGAGTCAGCATCGCCGTCGGCGGCTGTGTTGCATAATTGGACTTCGCTGTGAAATGGGGCTGGACCATCGCCGCTAACTCCTCATCCATCGCACTGAGTGCTCTGCCTCGGTCGAGGCCGCCGAAATTCTGCGTTCCGCACGTCTGGTAGATCACTTCACACTCCTGCGCCGCCATCGTCGACGCAAGATCCGTGTCAATCCCCAGGTCCAGCCATCGCAGGACAAACACATCGCTGGGCAGCTGGCTGAACGGAGCCTCGGCCTCTTCTACTACGATCCCTGGCCGCAACACCCCCCGCAGCAGGATCGTCCTGTTCGGATTGATTGCAGTTAGCCGCGCGCGCAACGCCGCGTAAAACGAATCTCTTGCATTTTGCATCGCAACTCCCATCGCCTTCGGTGGTCTCTACAGCGCCTGTGCTCGCGCTTCGCGCAATAGCAGCCGATAAAGATAGACCTGACCAAAAGCCTCATTCGCCGCGACAGTTTCAATCAGATAGTTCTGTCCGGCGACCGTCACCGCTAAGGTCATCGCAAACAGGGCCTGCGCCGACGCCAGAGCGAGTGTGCCCAGCTGCTGCTCCACACTCGTCGCTGAAAGCAGCAACTCCCACTCCGATTCATCACCCTTCTGCCAGGAAGGCCGGACCTTGCGCAACACCGCCGGCCCGACAATAACCTCGGAGAACACCGTGGGAGCAATTCCCATCTCCAACTGTGTGGAATCCGTCGCTGAACCTGCGATCTGCAGTGTCGCCGAAGCTCCAGAAGCACTGCGCAGGAGTGCATCGGCCAGAAATTGCGGTGCTCCCACTGGATTGCGCGGCATCGTGTCGCTCATCGCCTACCCCAATCTGTTCGCCACATACGGACGCAACCACGCCTGCACGGTCTCGTCCAGCAGCGAGCTGGAAAAGTACTGCATCTGCATCGTGTCGATCTTTGTCCTGCTTGCGTTCAGCGCCGGCGTCGACTGCGCATTGCGTACAATCTGGGCGCACGCCGCCTTCACATCGCTCCCAATCGTTGTCAGCCCGGCAGTATAGGTCACCATGACTTCGTTGTACGGAAGCCCCAGCACATTCCATGGCAGCGTCAG
>Ga0335069_10009046_pt1 | contig 14200 bp, 12 predicted proteins | sample Lox_Sample_11_FD_206714 | JGI IMG/M metagenome (GOLD analysis project Ga0335069, IMG submission 206714) | Soil microbial communities from Loxahatchee National Wildlife Refuge, Florida, United States - Lox_Sample_1.1 | ecosystem: Environmental > Terrestrial > Soil > Wetlands | place: USA... | reverse complement strand
TAGCTACCACGGTTCTTACTAACCTCGGGCTTTCGTCTGGGATTAGCCCGGCGTCACCGTTCGAATGAAAAATGCCTCTGACCTGGAAGAATAGGACTTGTCTAGGGACCTATCAGCCACGAGTGGAAGGCACTTTTCCCGTGAAGGATAACGCACGTACTGCTCGCGTCATGGTGTCTGCTGACGGCCGGGGCCTGGTGTCTCAGGCCGGGGCGGTGCTGCTGTGGGAAACGATGCGGGTGACCGGCCTGGGCCGGGGCCTGTCGACGGGCCTGGACCGGTGGCGGGCGCCGCGGGCGACGTCTCCCCCACGCGAGGAGCCGTCACGAAATTCCGTTCAGCTTGACGAGGCCGGTCCACGTCCAAGAGGCACGAGCAGTCAGGGTCGGCTGAATGAGCTCACGGAATGCCAGACCTGAGCAACCCACTGGGAGCGACGAGGTGTCCCGCATCACGAACGGCAGCGGGTCCGCAAGCGCATCGTGCGGATGCACGTGCATCATCCAAGAGCCGTGAGCCGACCTCGGCGATGGCTGTGAACGAACCGGCTTGGGCTCATCTGCCGATGGCAAGGGCGAGGAGGGTATCGATTGCAGTTTCGAATGGACGGGGATCCCGAAGTACCTGGGCGAGTAGAAGTCCTCCTTGGAGCGTGGCGAGCAGAGTAGTGGCGAGGTCGTCCGGGTCGATGCCGGACGGGAGTTTCCCGTCGGCATGAAGGGATCTGAGTCCATCGCCGATGGCGGCTGCCCACTGATCGAACCCTGCCGCGATGAGCGCTCGGGCCTCGGGGTCGCTCTCGGCGAGCTGACCGACGAGCGAGCCAAGTGGGCAGCCCCCCTTTGCCTTGGTGCGCTCCGCTGCGGTGATCACCATGCTCCGCCAGGCTTCGACTCCGTTCGCGCCGCGGAGCGCGTGCCCCTGGTGATTGACGATGGTGTCGGCTTGGTAGTCGATGACCGCCTGCACGAGCTCGTTCTTGTCGGGGAAGTAGTGATACATCTGAGAGCCGCTGACTTCCGCCGCCACCTTGACGTCTTCCAAGGTAGTGCCCGCCACCCCGCGCTCATGGATCAGGGCGGCGGCCTCCTCTACTATTCGTGCCCGGGTGTGTGCTCCCTTGGGGGTGAGCCTCGGCCGGTCACTCGTCTCTTCGGCCATGCACCCATGCTAGCAGGATTTTGAGTTTGACAACCCAGTGCCGAACTGCCAGAGTGAGTCACACAACTCATTCTGGGGCGAGAGGGCGACGTCACATGACTGACCTGAGGGGCAAGACAGCTCTGGTAACGGGCTCGACGAGCGGGATCGGCAAGGCTACGGCCATCGCCTTGGCCGCCCGCGGCGCTCGCGTACTGGTAGTGGGACGCAATGAGGAACGAGCCAAAGACGTGGTCGCCGAGATCGAGGGCAGCGGGGGCAGCGCAACGTTCCGGCTCACTACGTTGAGCGACCTCGAATCGGCCCGGGACCTGGTCGAGTGGGCCACTGAGGGAGGCGGCGGTCACGTCGACATCCTCATCAACAACGCCGGCGTCGCCTTGCTCGGACCAAGCAGCGCAGCCACCGAGGCAGAGTTCGACGAGACCTTCGCACTGAACGTCAAGGTTCCGTTCTTCCTCGTCGCGTCACTGGCGCCAGCGATGGCCGGACGCGGATGGGGTTCGATCGTCAACGTCAGCACGATGGTCGCGAGCTTCGGACAGGCCGGCATGGCTATGTACGGCGCCAGCCGAGCGGCTCTCGAACTGCTCACTAAGGCCTGGGCCGCCGAATACGGCGCTCGTGGTGTTCGGGTCAACGCCGTCGCCCCCGGCCCGACGCGCACCCGGATGATGGAAGGTGTCCCCGACGAGATGGTGAACCAGCTCGCAGCACTAGCACCAGCAGGCCGCGTAGCTCAGCCCGAGGAACTTGCTGCGGCGATCGTCTTCCTCGCAAGTGATGATGCCAGCTTTGTCCACGGCGTCACTCTCGCGGTCGACGGGGGCCGGGTCGCGACATAACACCAGTCGTGCCACGGCGACGTTCAAGCGCGAAGACATAGAACACTGATCACAACTAACAACTGAGGAGTATCCACATGAGCGCATACGTCATTATCGAATTCACGGTCAAGGACCCGGATGTTGTGCGTGAGAAATACAGCCCCAACGCCGCGCAGACGGCCAAAGAGCACGGAGGCGAGGTTATCGCCAACAGCAACTGGGAGATCCTGCATGGCGATCCCATGCTCTCCTCAGGGGCGATCATGCGGTTCCCCGACCATGAGACGGCCCTCAGATGGTACAACTCGCCCGAATATCAGCAGCTGATCGACGACCGAAGCGTCGCGATGGACGCCCGTTTCAGCTTGCTCGACGGCCTCCCTAGCTGATCGAGGCGGCTCCATAGGAAGGGCGGCGCTCACATGGCATCAGACCTAGATTCCCGAACTGCACTCGTAACGGGCGAGGACCTGCCCGATGGGAGAAGCGCATGAGCAAGTTCGACGCCCAGTTCGCCGGAAGGCTAGTAGGACACCTTGCCAGAGTCACCGGGGGTGGTGTTAGCAACACCAGCCCGTGCCGCGTCATTTTCATCTAGTCGGTTCGCTGCTAGTGACGACGCGCGGACGGTCCGGGTGGTCCGCGTCTGACGTCACCAGTGCTGTCCGGATAGGTCAGTAATGCTGAGGGCCGCCGCCTACGTAGAGGCGGCGGCCCTCAAGAGGGTTCACGAAGGGCTGCCTGTCGCCCTTCGGCCGGATTTTATCCTGCCCTCCGGTCGCTCCAGCTCTTGGCTATGAGCCTCTAGCCTGTCTCAGGCTTTCACTAGGGGCTCGCGTGTAACCCTTGGACCATACGGCCGTGTCTAACTGGAGTAAGGGCGAGGCACCATGCTGATGCTCAGCGGCATCATGGTTACCTCCTTCCCTGCCCGCCTTGACTGTTGGCGGATGTCTGCAAGAACACCGATGTGGCGCCTGTGATTCCGTCCAAAAACGGCCGATTATGAGACGGTGCCCAGGACGGCTTATCCGGCCCTGTTTCCCGTCTCAAAACCCGTCTAGAAACTTGCCAGAATCCCTGGATATTGTGAGACGGTTTTGAGACACTAGGGATATGGTACACACCGCAGCTACCGCCCCCGCCTACTCCGTCCTTGACATGCCGGACGGCGAGCGCGGCCTGATCGGCCTCGCGCGCGTGTCCACCGACGCGCAGGACGCCCAGCTCCAGCAAGACGCCCTGGTCTTTGCGGGATGCACCAGGATCTACTCCGAGAAGGTCAGCACCCGCAAGGCCGCCTCCGAGCGCCAGGGCCTGGCCGCCGCGCTGGACTACCTGCGGCCTGGTGACACGCTGGCCGTCTGGAAGCTCGACCGGCTCGGCCGCTCCGTCAAGGAAGTGCTCACCATCGCCGATGACCTGCACGAACGCGGCATCGGCGTCCGGATCCTCACTGGCAAGCTGTCTGGCACCTACACCCCGCACGGCGAGGGCAAGTTCTTTTTCACCATGATGGCCGCGTTCGCCGAGCTCGAGCGGGACATCATCCACGAGCGCACCATGGCTGGCCTGAAGGCCGCGCGGGCGCAAGGCAGGGTCGGCGGCCGACCCACCGTCATGGACCCGGACAAGCTCGCCGCAGCCAGGGCGCGCCGGGCCCGCGGCGAGAGCCCGACGCAGATCGCCAAGGCGCTCGGCGTCAGCCGGGCATCGGTATACCGGCACCTCGGAAGTGAGGCCCAGAAGGCCTAGGTGTGCCTGGGCGCAATAGTTGGCACCGGGCCGCCCCTGCGACCTGGGTCGGGGGCCTTGCTGGGCACGCTTGTTGGCACCAGTTGGTCGCGCTATTTGGAACCAGGGAGGGGTTGGTCGCCCGAACTGCTACCGATACCCATTCGGCGTGGCTGACTGACGGTAACAGGTCATGTGCGTTTCCATGTGATGTATGGAGAGGATGGGGCAGTGCGGGCGGGGCATGCCGGGTCCGCTGTGGTCGCACCTGGCGGGCTGGGATGACCTGCTGGTTCCTGTGCCGTCGACGGACGCGTCGGGGCTGGACCTGGAGGAGGGCTGGCCGGATCGCTGGCTGGTGACGCGTCGTGTTGACGGGGACGAGATTTCCTGCACGGTGCGGGACCTGTCCCGGATGCCCGGCACGGACGGCGGCCCGGTTCGCTGGTTTTCCTGGCGGCGGGCGCAGGGGCATCGTCCCGGCTTGCAGTACCTGGTCAGCACGGGCCGGCACCACGGGGCCGAGAGCATGGAAGAGGCCAGGGTGCTGCTGGCCCTGGATTTCGCCGGGGACCTGGTCGACGTGGTGTCTCAGCCTCTGCGGATCCGGTTCACCACGACGGCCGGGAAGAACAGGGTGCACACGCCGGACTTCCTCGCGGTGACCCGGTCGGGCACCTGGCTGATCGACGTACGGCCCGAGCCGCTGATCGAGGATGAGGACGCCGAGTCGTTCGCCGCTGCGGCCGAGGCCGCCCTGGCCTGCGGCTGGCGGTATACGGTGGCCGCCCGGTGGCGGGAGCACGTCCTGGCGTCGCTGGACGCGCTGTCCTCGCAGCGGCGGCCCCTCAAGGACCCGCTGGGGCTGCGGCCGGGGCTTCTCGCCGCTGCCGGGAAGCCGGGTGCCCGGTTCGGGGAGGTCACCGCGGCCAGCGGCTGCGAGCCGGTCGCCCGCGCTCAGCTGCTGCACCTGATCTGGCACCGGCAGATCGGGATCGACCTTGCCGGGCCTCTGGCGGACCGGTCGCTGCTGGTCCCGGGAGCGGCACGGTGAAGGCGGAGGCGGTACTGGAGCTGACGCCCGGCACGGAGGTCGTGCTGGACGGGCGGGAGTGGACGGTCGAGCGCCGCGAGCCCCACCTCGGCCGGGTTCACCTGGTCAGCGGCGACGGCGCACGCCAGCAGGTCAGCCTGCGGTTCCTGGCCTGCCACCCGGACTGCTGGCCGTCCTCGCGGACATCTGCCGAAGGGGCCGGCCGGGGACGCCAGCCCCGGACGCCCGGCGACCTGAAGCCGGGCAGGCGGGAACTCGCCGGGCTGCGGATGGCGCACCTGCTGGAGGTCGCCACGGGCTTCCGCGGCGGGGACCCGCTGCGGCCTGGCCCGGGAGAGCCGAAGCCGGAGTACGACCCGGCGGTCACGACGCTGACCAGCCGCCGCCGGGCCAAGGTCGCCGAGCTGAAGGCGCTTGATCCCGGGCACGCCCGGATGCTGGGCCTGAACGCGGTCAGCTATCACACCCTGATCCGGTGGGAGAATGCCCGGCGCCGGTTCGGGCTGGTCGGCTGCGCGGACGACCGCTGGCTGCGGGAAAGCGGCGGGCACCCCAGCATTACCGAGGAAGTCCGGGAGGCGATCCTCGCCATCCGGGAGGAGACCCGGCTCAGGTCGAAGGTGGACATGCGCACCCGGGTGAACCTGATTCACCAGTACGTCCGGGAGAAGTACGGCCCGGACACACCCGTCCCCAGCTACTGGGTCCTTCGCCGGGTCTGGCGGGAATGGTTCGGCCCGGGCGGCGGCCGGCAGGCTAATAACCGGCCGGCGGACCTGCCAGAAAAGAACGGGCACGTGCTGGTGCACCGGCCCGGCCAGGTCGTCGCGCTCGACACCACCGTGCTGCCGGTGATGGTCCGCGAGGGGATCTTCGGCGACCCGGTGCGGTGCCATCTCACCCTCGCGCTGGACGTTTACACGCACTCGCTTTGCGCGTTCCGGCTCACGCTGGTGTCGGACACCTCGGTGGACGTCGCGATGCTGCTGCGCGACGTGATGATGCCGCTGCCGATGCGGCCGGACTGGGGCGAGGACCTGGAATGGCCCTACCCGGGCATGCCCGCCGCGGTGGTTGCCGAGTTCGCCGGGCACAAGGTGGCGGGCCTGCCGTTCTTCACCCCCGAGACGATAACCACGGACCACGGCAGCGTCTACCGAAGTCATGCCCTCGTCGAGAGCCAGCGGGTGCTCGGCTGCAACATCCTGCCCGCGAGGGTGCTGCGCCCGACCGACAAGGCTGCCTGCGAGCGGGCTTTCGGGGTGATCCGGCAGCTGCTGTTCGAGCACCTGACCGGTTACACCGGCGTGGATACCGCCGACCGCGGCGCTGATCCCGAGGGGGACGCGACGCTGACGATGGACGAGATGGAGCATCTGATTGCCACGTGGATCGTCGGGATCTGGCAACGGCGCAAGCTGGGAGAATACGCCCCGGCGTGGGATCCTGACGGGTCCCACAGCCCGAACTCGCTGTTCGCGGCGTCGTTCGCGCAGGCCGGGTTCGCGATGGAGATCCCGTCCCCGGACCTGTTCTACGAACTGCTGCCCGTCCACTACATCACCCGCATCACCCGCCGGGGGGTGAAGATCCGCGGCCTGTGGTATGACGGCCCGGTCCTGGACGGCTACCGCGGCACCGTCTCCAGCCGGGGCGGCAAGCACAAGGGCCAGTGGGTCATCCGCCGCGATCCCCGTGACCGGCGCAGCGTCTTCTTCCAGGATCCCGTCACGCACGCCTGGCACGAGCTGCCCTGGACGGGCATGCCGGCCGCCGGGCAGGCCCCGGCGTTCGGCGACGCACGGGTCCGCGACCTGCTGCGGAAAGCGGGCGCCTGCGGGCTGCGGCCGAAGTCGGACGCCGAGCTGCTTCCCGTGCTGCTGGAGATGATCGGGGCGCGGATCCCGGTCAGCCAGTGGCCGACCCAGATGGCGAAGGCCGAGCGCACCGGGCACGCCCGCGAGGCCGCCCGGGCGCAGGCCGCCCGGGCCGACAGGCCGGCCCGGGAGCCGGATCCCGCGGATGAGGCCGCCGTCGGCAGCAGGGCGGACGAGGCGACCGTGACCCCGCTGCGCCGGGAGCCCGGCTGGGCCGCGCGGGCCGCGCAGGCCCGCGACAGCCTTGATGCCGAGCGCCGCCGCAGGCGGGAGGCGGCCGTCCCGGTCACCCCGAAGCCGCCTCCCCGCCTGGGCGCCAGTTTCCGCGAGCGCAACGTGTTCGTGCTGCCCGAGGACGACGAGGACCCCGAGCCGTGACGGGCCGGCCGGAAGGCGGGAATCCGGTCGTCCCGTTCCTGCTGGCTGGCCCGCAGCCGGATCGGACCCGGGCCGAGGGCTGGCAGCAGTGGCGGGCCGCCCGCGGCACGTTCATCCCGGCGCCGCGGCTGTCGGTCGCCGAGTACCAGGCCCTCAGCCCGCGGGGCCGGGCGCTGCACGACCTGCACCGCACCGCGACCCACGTGAACCTGCGGCTGCAGGAAACCCCGATGAGCCGGAAAGTGTCGGACCTGATGCGGGGACGGCTGCAGAACAACGCGGTCAAGTTCACCCCGGGCACCCGTGACGGGCTGATGATCAGCGGCGGCGGGTTCCAGGGCAAGACCGAGACCGCCTGCCAGGCCGCGGCCGAGTTCGAGGACCTGTGGCGGGACATCCGCCGCCAGCTCGCTCCCGGGCCCGTCCCCGGAACCCGGGACGAGTTCGTGCCGGTCGCCTACTGCCGGCTCCCCGTCAAGGCGACGCCAAAGGCATTGTGCAAGACGATCCTGGACATCTACGGCGACCCGCACCCCGCCACCCTGCACGACCTGGTCCGGTCGGTCCGCGACGCGGTCCGGGACCACGCTACGACGGCTTTGCTGATCGATGACATTACGAGGCTCAGGCTGCACCGCGGCGATGACCAGGACACCCTGGACCTGATCCGCGAGCTGATGGACCTCGGCGCGACCCTCGTGCTGATCGGCGTCGATATCCCCGGCTCCGGGCTGCTCGGCGGCGCCCGCCCCGACCCTGCCGCCGGCCAGTGGGCCTTCCGCGCCGCCGCTCGCGGCGACGCGGCCGTCACCCAGACCAGCCGGCGGTTCGACCTGGTCGACCTTGATCCGTTCGACTACGCTACCCCGGCCGGGATGACCGCGTTCGCCGGGCACCTGGCCGGCATCGAGGACCAGCTCCGCCTCCTGCGCGCCGCCGACGGCATGCTCACCGCCGGAGACATGCCCGAGTACCTGTTCCGCCGCACCCACGGCGTCGTCGGGCTGCTCCGCCGCCTCATCGAGGACAGCTGCGCCCGGGCGATCGCCACCGGCGAGGAACGGCTCACCCGCGAACTGCTGGCCGGCACCCCCATCCACCTGGGCAACCTCAATGACCTCGACCCGGACGCGGGCGAGATCCCGGACATCCCCGAGAACGACGTCCCGCCGCCGCGGCCGAAGAAGAAGCGCCGGCCCCGGAACACGGTCTTCGACGACCACGGCACCAGGCCGGCCGCCGGTGAGTAGCCGTCCCCTGGGGCGCAGCCTCGACCCGCTGCCCGGCGAGTCCCTGAACGGGTTCCTGCTCCGCCTGTCCTGCCGCCTGCATGTGTCACCCGCCCGGCTGGCCCATCTGGGGATCGTCACGTCTGCTACCAGGGGCCTCTCGCGGCGGCTGCTGCTGGACCTGGATACCGGCATCCTTGCCCAGTTCGCCCGGCTCTCCGTGTCCGAGGCAGCCGGGCTTACCCTGGTTCCCTGGGCTGACCGCTACCCGCCGATCGCCCGGTCGCTTCGTGCCGCCGGGCCGCGGCCGCAAGCCGACGACTGGCTGTTCACCCCTGAGACCCGCTACTGCCCGCACTGCCTGGCCGGCGACGGAAGCGCCGTCCAGGACGAGCTCGGCGGATGCTGGAAACTCGCCTGGCACCTCCCGGTCGTATTCGCCTGCCTCGGCCACCGGCTCCCGCTCCAGGCCGGCTGCACGCAAGATCATCCCGCAGAGGCCCATGGCCGCACACTGCTGATCAGGCTGCCGGGAAACAGCAGCCTGCACCCGGCCCAGTGCCGGCAGCCTCTGCCCGGCACGGGCAGCCGGGGGCACAGGCGACAGCCCTGCGGGCAGCGGCTCGACCAGCCGGGCCCCGAACCCGCTCGCCTCGCCCCTGAAGCGCTCGCGTTCCAAGGGCGCATGCTCGCCATGCTCGACTCCAGTTACCCGGCAGAGGACGCCGCCGCCTACTTCACCGACCTGCGCGTTGCCACGGCGATACTCTGCATCACCTGGCCTGCTGCCCGGGACTTCACCAGACCCGCCGATCAGGCACTGATCAGCCAGCACGTCGGCGAACTGGGCGCTGGCACCCTGCCCGCCATCGGCCGGCCCCCGGGGAACCCGCTGGCTGCCGCCGCGCTGCTGACGGCGGCGGCGGCCCTAGTCGATGACCCCGGACAGCAGGCGGCCCTGGCCCGGACCCTGCGCAGCTCCAGCGCCGGCAGGCCCAGCCGCACCTCCTGGGCCGGTGTCTTCGACCGCCACAGCCCGTCGTGCTCCCGGCAGTTCCGGGAAGCCTTCGAGCCCAGCACCCGCGCTTACCGGAGGGTCAGCGGCCCGCACAGTGCCAAGGCCCCCGCCCGCACCGGCGGCTACGGACCCGAGCACATACCCGCGCTGCTGGAGCAACGCTGGCATGACCAGCATCTCGCTCGTCTCGGCTACCAGGCTCCGGTGAACATGCGCCGGGCAGGATCTGTCCTGCTCGTCCAGTGGGCAGCCGGCGGATCCATGGGCGATGCCGCCAAATACCTCGGCATCAGCTCTGCTCCATCGTCGGGCCAGCACTCATTCGCCCAGGACCTGGCCCGATGGCTCAGCGAGCACGGCGACGAGGACTTTACCGCAGCCATGCACGGCCTCGCAGCCCAGCTGGACGCCGACATCCCCCGGCTCGTCAACTACCAGCGCCGACGGCAGGCAATGCAGGAATGGTGCCTCGACCCAGACACATGGCAAGAGATCACGAACCGTCTGCCGCCGACTCCAGGTCCGATCCAGCCAGTCATAGACGACCGCAAGCGGCAAGCGGCATCGGCCCTCACATGGGCTTACGTCACCCAGGGCGAGCCGCGGTTCGCGCCACGCCCGATCGAAGCAAGCCAGCCCGATCCAGTCCACAAAGACTGGGCCAGCCGGGGCAACTTGTGGCACAAACTCGCCCACCCCGGCCGACTCGTTCACTACGCCGAACTCCGCAAGCTCCTCATCGAGCACGGCGACCGTCTTGCAAGGAGAATCGATTACGGAGAGTGAGACCTTCCAGCTGGTGGCAGCCAGCCGCCGACCCCCCAGAATGCAGTTGACGATCATGGTGCCAACTAGCGCGCCCAAGTTCCAACTAACGCGCTCAGGCACACTAGGCCAAGCGCACGTCAGGCGACCCGGCCAGATAGCACCGAAGATTCCGCGCCACTTACCGCCGAAGGTCACATGCAGTAGCGCCGTCTCATATAGGCCGTCCGCGAAACTGTCCGGTGGGGGGAGGTTAACGGTACGGGCCAGCGCTAACGCCACTGGGCGTTCCGCTGTTGCTCGAGGCCCGACAAGGCGCTGCTGGTCGCCTGCCGCCGCGGCGACCAGTTGGTGGTCACCAAGCTCGACCGGCTCGGCCGCTCCCTGAACACCTGATCCAGCTGTCCCGGGAGCTGGAACGCCGCAGGGTGGACCTGGTGGTGCTCGACCAGAGCATCGACACCTCCACCGCGGTCGGGCGGATGTTCTTCCAGATCCTCGGCGCCATCGCCGAGTTCGAGCACGCCCTGATGTCCGAACGCACCAGGGACGGCCTGGCCGCGGCCCGCGCCCGCGGCCGCACCGGCGGCCAGAAACCCAAACTCGGCCCCCGCCAGGTGACCCTGGCCCGGCAGATGTACGACGAACGCGACGAGAGGGCCGACGCCTCTACACCGTCGCCCAGATCGCCGCCGAGTTCGGCGTCACCCGGCCAACCATCTACAGGCACCTGGAGCGGCAAGGGGCGGCCACCCCATGACGCACTTCATCGTCGTGCATGCGAGTACGAACCAAACCACCGGGCCGTGCACAGGAGTACGGACATCGCGAGCATCAGAAGTCCCCTGCACATAGCGCTGTTTCCTCAGGTCGTGCGTGAAGAGGACTTCGGACATTGACAGCGGCGCCGGGCGGCGGTGTCGGGATAACACTCATTTCGCCGACACCACGCAGTGGGGAAGGGCCTGGCCGGGGGGTCAGTGCAATGTGCCCTAAAGTGCTCAGGACCTGAGCTGGGCGGATCATTCGGCGGGGCTCAGGACCAGGCGGAGGAACTCGGCCAGGGCGTCGTGGTCGAGTCCGCCGTCCTGCTCGAGGGCGACCTGGAGCGAGTACTCGGCCACGCCGCGCGGGATCTCCAGGCGCCGATCCGCCTCGCCGACGACGTTGCTCATGACGAACCCGGCCTTTGCCGGGTCGTGCCGGACCAGCCAGCCGAGCATCTTGCCGATCCGCGGCATGATGCCGTACACGATGTCCTCCTCGTTGCCGCCCTCCTTGCCGGTGGCCAGCTCGTCGAGCAGGGCGTGCTCGAGGGTCTTGGCCAGCGGGACGAGGGGGATGATGTCGTCCAGGCTGGCGGCTACCTCCCAGCCGAGCTCTTCGGAGATGCCGCGGACGGCGTGGTCGTTGCGCCAGCGCATGGCCCACCGCTTACGGTTGCCGGGGTTCTGCCACAGCAGCGCGTAGAACCGTCGGGCGTACCGGCTGCACAGGTCATCCACGCCCGGCGGGAGGGACGCGCCGTCGCGGTTGACGGAGACAGCACGTTCGACGCCGTCGGGATCGCGGCTGCGTGCCTCGGCCCATTCCTCGGCCACCGGGCGTGCCCAGGCGTTGCGGCCGCCGATGGCGGCCTGGGGGAGCGGGACGTCGGACTCGCCCCGGGCGATGTAGGCGCGGAGGGTGGACGCCGCGATGCCGGTGATCTCGGCGACCTCGGCCGGGCCGATCATCTGGTCGGCGGCCAGCTCGGGCGCGGTCAGCGTGACCACGGCGCGTTCGGGTGACCGGTCGCTGTCCTGGCGCTGTGCCGCCCACAGGGCGAGGTGATCAAGCCAGCGCCCCTGCCATGCCGTGTCCGGGTCGAGGTCAGTGACCTGGAGGACGCGCGCAGCGGCCGGGTCCGGCTTGCCGGTCCGGAGCAGGTCGGCGGCGGTGACCGTGGTCGAGGACGGCACCGGTCGGCGGTAGTACTCTTCCCGCGCTGCGTCCCAGACCTGCGCGGGCCGGTACCAGCCGTTGCCGTCCCACCAGTAGGCGCCGGCCCGGAACAGCAGCGCGGGTCCCCAGTAGGACATGTGTACGCCGCTGATCTCCTCGTCGCGGTAGACGATGACGGACCGGCCGTGCTCGGGGTGCGGCTGGATGACCTTGCCGATCGCCAGATGGTCGATGACCATGCTGGCGGCGAGCGGCCAGTCACCGGCCTGGGCGGCGTGCCGCACCGCGTCGGCGAGCTGGCCGTTCCGCTCATACCATCGGGCCGCCCGCCGGTGCAGCAGGGCCACCTGGTCGGGATGCTCGCCGTTGAGCTTCAGGCGCAGCACCTCCGCGAACAACGGGTGGTAGCGGTACCGCTGGGAGCCGCTGCGCTGGATGAACCCGTTCGCCCGCGCCGCGGCCGTCAGGATCCCCGCGGCGTGCTTATTATCGGTGAGCTCGCGGGCGGCCTCGTCGCTGACCTGCTCCAAGATGGACGTGTTGAGCAGAACGTCCCTGACCGCGGGCGGCTGGGGGTTGAGCACCTCGGCCACCAGGTAGCCAGTCAGCGCGCTGTCCTGGGTGATCAGCTCCGTGATGAACTGGCCGGGGTCGGGATGGGTCCGCATCGAGATCGCGGCCAGGCGCAGGCCTGCCGCCCAGCCCTCGGTCCGCCGGGTCAGCGACTCGATCGAATCCGCGGCCAGCGTGACGCCGTGCCGGGCCAGCAGCTGGCCGGCTTCGGCGCTGGTGAACGCCAGGTCGCTGGCCCCGATCTCGGTCAGCTGCCCGGCCAGCCGGTAGCGGTGCAGGGGCAGCGGATCCATCCGCGCGGAGACCACCAGCCGCAGCCCGGCCCCCGCGTTCCGCAGCACGTAGTCCAGCCCGTTCAGCACCGGGGGGTCGGTCAGCAGGTGCAGGTCATCCAGGACCAGCGTGAGCGGCGGGTCCTGGCCCGCCAGTTCGGCCGCCAGTCCGAGCACGAACACGCGCCCGGCGTCCGGTCCCCGCCCGGCAGGCGGGGGTGCCGGCACGGCCACGCCGGACCGGCGCAGTGCCGCGGCAACATAGGCCTAGAAGAGCCCCGGCCGGTTGTCGAACTCATCCAGGCCGACCCAGGCCACCGGCCCGGGTTCGGCCGCCGCCCACAACGCCAGCGCCATCGTCTTGCCCGCGCCCGCCGGGGCGGTGATAACCGTCAGCGGGCACCACCGCCTGCCCCGCGCGATCAGCTTGGTGATCCGCGGCCGCGGCACCACCCAGTCCGGCACGCCCGGCGCGGTGATCTTCGCGGCCAGGATCGGAGCGTCGGCGGAAACGGCCGGCCTACCGGCGCGGGCGACCTGGCTGCACGCCTGGGCCGTCATCGGGACCTCCCGGCGTCCTCCCGGCCAGCGGCCTGGCGGCCGCCGGCCCCTGAGATCACACGCCGAGGCACTGGCCGAGCCCCTGCGCCCGGCCGCCATGCCAGCCGGCGCTGGACGAGATCGGTCATGCTTCCGGGGGCCGCGGGCACCCTCCTACGGAGGTCGTCCAGGACCGGCCCTGCGGGCAGCTTCGCGGCCTGATTCGCGGTCAACGCGGTGATCTCGGCCGATTCGATGCCCGCGTCGTGAACCGGCTCCCTGCCGCCGGACCCCGTCCAGGTTCGCGGTGATTCACTTCCCAGAAGGCATCGTCCGTGCGCCGCTCCGGTGCCTGTCCTGCAGCGGGGCTGGATCACCTCGCGCCTCAGGCCGGTCCCGCCGGTTCCCGGCGGACGTCGAGGAGTTCGAGCCCGAGGTCCTCGATTCGCCGCAGCAGGCCGTACAGGGCGGCCTGGTCGGCCCCGGCGCGGCGCAGCACCGTCGTATCGCCTACCACGCTCACCTCCGTGTCGTCGAAGACGCCCCGCACCCAGGGACCCGCGACACCGCGGACGGTGATCACGTAGGTTTCATCGGTTACTTCTCCGGGCTTCGTCACTCTTGCAGGGAACCGCCGGACGGGGTGAGTTGCCTACACCCGTTCCGGGTATGCCGGCCAGCCGTCGCCTAGGGCAGGGCATAACCAGGATCCGGAGCTGGGGCAAGACGCCGGATGGGACTTTCGTCCCTGGCATCTCAGAGCCCGGCCTGATCAGGTAGTGATAATGGCCAGTGCGCACGCGGGGGCCGTCTCCGGGGGCAGCCCGC
>Ga0335069_10009045_pt1 | contig 14201 bp, 13 predicted proteins | sample Lox_Sample_11_FD_206714 | JGI IMG/M metagenome (GOLD analysis project Ga0335069, IMG submission 206714) | Soil microbial communities from Loxahatchee National Wildlife Refuge, Florida, United States - Lox_Sample_1.1 | ecosystem: Environmental > Terrestrial > Soil > Wetlands | place: USA... | reverse complement strand
TGCCCTTCGGATCGCCCGACGACGTCCGGGCCGAGGTCGCGAGCCGGGTGTCCGAGGTCGGGCGGGGGGGAGGCCTCATCCTCGGGCCCACCCATCACGTGCAGCTCGACACGCCGCTCGAGAACTTCTGGGCCATGGTCGACACCGTCAAGGGCTCGGGCGCGCGGCCCTCCCTGGGCCAGCGAAAAGGGAGCTAGCGGTCGGGGCGTCAGGGGCGCCGCCACCCCGGTTCAGAGCCGCTCGTCGATCGCCCGGTTACTCATGGCGTCCGCCTGGGCGTTCTCCTCGCGCGGGATGTGACGCAGGGCGATGGAGGGGAAGCCCTTGATGAGCGCCTGGGCCTCCTGGTGCAGGGGGAGGAGGTGGTCGGCCTTGACCGCGTACTCGCCGCTCATCTGCCGCACGAGCAGCTCGGAGTCGGACAGGACCTCGAGCTCCTTGATGCCCATGGCCTTGGCCCGCTTGAGGCCGAGGATGAGCCCCATGTACTCGGCCACGTTGTTGGTCGAGTCTCCCAGGAACTTGCCGATCTTGGCCACCACGTGTCCGTCCGGGCTGATGATCACCGCACCCGCCCCCGCCGGTCCGGGGTTGCCCCGGGCCGCGCCGTCGGTGAAGAGGCGCGTGCGCTTGGCCGCCTCGACCCGGGCCGCCTCCTCCTGCGCCGCCCGCTCCGCCGCCTCGGCCTCGGACCGCTCCCGGCGGCGCTGTTCCCGCTCGTTGCGGGAGAGCTCCATGGCCTCGTCGATCTCCTCGGCCGCCCGGGCGGCCGCCTTGGCGACGTCGGTCTGGCGGCGGACCATGATCCCCTTGTTGCCGGCCGGGGCGGCCTCGCGCGATTTCTCGAGCTCCTCCACCCGGTCGGCCGCGGCGTTGATGAGCTTGCCGAGCGTGTCCCGGTCGTACCCGGCGTAGCGTGCGCGGGTGTGGGGCAGATCCTCGTTCGCGGCGATGAAGCGGAGCAGGTCTGCCAGGACGGGCTTCACGGCTACGCGGGCGACGGGGCGGACGGGTTGAGCGCCTCCGCCGCGTAGATGATCCGGTGGCAGTTGGGGCAGGTCTCGATGGAGTCGGCCCGCTGCAGGGTGATCGCCAGCTGGGGAGGAACGTTGCGATTGCACCCCCGGCAGGTCATGCCCACCACCGGGGCCAGGGCCACGCCGGACCGGCGCTTGCGGATGTTCTCGTAGCGGGAGAGCAGGGACGGGTCGACGGCCCGCACCGCCTCCCCGCGCTTGGACTCGAGCTGGCGCAGCCTTTCTTCCACCTCGGCCCGTCGCGCGTCCAGCTCCGCGAGGTCGCCCTGGTTGGCCTCCTCCTGCTCGGCGAGCCATTCGGCGCGCTCCTCCAAGGCCTTCTGGATCTCGGCCGCCTGTCCAGAGAGGGCCCTGAGCTGTTCGGACTGGGTGTCGTTCGACTTCTTGGCGATGTCGATCTCTCGGGAGAGGGCGGCGTACTCGCGCGGGGTCCGGATCTCGCCCAGCCGGCCCTCCCACTTCTTCACCTTGTCGCGCTCCATCCCCAGGAGGGTCTCGAGTTGGCGCCGCTCTCGCTCGTTCAGCTCCAGCCGGCTCTTCTCCTCGTCGTACGAGCGCCGCGCCTCGAGCACCTTCTCCTCGACCTGCGTGCGCCTCGGCCCGAGGCTCTCCAAAACCGACCGGATCTCGTTCGTCTCGAGGTCGATCTGCTGCAGCTCCTCGAGCGCCTTCAGCTTTTCTCGCAGCGACGGCAAGTGCGTCTCTCCTCAGACGGCTTGGGCCCACCAGGACTCGAACCTGGATCGCATCGGTTATGAGCCGAGCGCTCTGACCGTTGAGCTATGGGCCCCGGTGGACCCTTCGAGGCTTGGCTCTATCACATTCTCCCGGTCCTTGTCGGGGGGCGAAAGGACCGCACCCCCCGGACTCTTCGCCTCCCCTCCGCCCTTCCCTCCTGCCCGCGCCCCTCCGAGCCCCTAGTTCTCCACGAAGCTCTTGAGCCGCTTCGAGCGCGACGGGTGCCTGAGCTTTCGCAAGGCCTTGGCCTCGATCTGCCGGATACGCTCCCGGGTCACCTCGAAGTCCTGCCCCACCTCCTCGAGTGTGTGATCGCTCTTCTCCCCGATGCCGAAGCGCATCCGGAGCACCTTCTCCTCGCGCGGGGTGAGGGTGGCGAGCACCTTCCGCGTCTGCTCGGCCAGGTTCATGTTGATGACCGCGTCCGAGGGGGAGACGAGCGACTTGTCCTCGATGAAGTCGCCGAGGTGGCTGTCCTCCTCCTCGCCGATGGGGGTCTCGAGCGAGATGGGCTCCTTGGCGATCTTGAGGACCTTGCGGACCTTGTCGAGCGGGAGCTCCATCTTCTCGGCGATCTCCTCGGGGGTGGGCTCGCGGCCCAGCTCCTGGACCAGGTAGCGGCTCGTGCGGATGAGCTTGTTGATGGTCTCGATCATGTGGACCGGGATCCGGATGGTCCGCGCCTGGTCGGCGATCGCCCGGGTGATGGCCTGCCGGATCCACCAGGTGGCATAGGTCGAGAACTTGTAGCCGCGCTTGTACTCGAACTTGTCCACCGCCTTCATGAGCCCGATGTTCCCCTCCTGGATGAGGTCCAAGAACTGCAGGCCGCGGTTGGTGTACTTCTTGGCGATCGAGACCACCAGGCGGAGGTTCGCCTCCACGAGCTCGGTCTTGGCCCGCTCGGCGTTCCGTTCGCCCTCGCTGATCTGCCGGTAGGTGCGGCGCAGCTCGTCCACCGGGACCCCGGCCTCGTCCTGGACCCGCAGGATCTTCCGGGCGGCGTTCCGCACCGTCCGGTCGAGCTCCTCCACCTCCTCGCTCGAGACGCGCAGCCGCTTGGCCAGCTTCTTCCGCTCCCCCTCGTCCTCGCGCGCCTCCCGAAGCAGCCGCCGCAGGTCCTTGACCGCCACCCCGGTGCGCCGCTCGCAGTCGTAGAGCTCCCGCTCCGCCTCCTCCACCCGCTTGATGAACCCCTTGAGCTTCAGGACGATCCGATCGATCTGCTTCTTGTTGAGCTGGATGGCCTCGAGGTTCTCCATCATCTCCGCCTCGATGGCCCGGATCTCGTTGCGGAGCTCCTTGCGCTTCACCTCGGAGAGGCGCTTGCCGGAGAGCGCCTCGCGGGCCTTCTCCTTGTCCCGCTCCAGCTTGGCGATCCGGGCGATGTGCTCGAGGACCTTCTCGACCCTCCGCTCCTCCTCCTTGGGGATGTGGGGCGGCTCGGCCTCGCCCCCCGGGGCGGCGGCCACCGCCGGCTCGCCGGCCGAGAGGCCGTCGCCCGGTGGGGGGCCCGCTTCCTCGGGCGCCTCGGGCGGTTCGGCCACCTCCTCGAGCTCCTCCTCTTCCTCCCCCTCGGCCTCGCCGTTCTGCTCGTCCCCCGCGTCCTTGACGATCTCCCGGACGCGGATCTTGCCCTTGCGCAGCCGCTCGCCCAGCTCGGCGATCTCCCGGATGGCGATGGAGGAGGAGAGGACCGCCGCCAAGACCTCCTTCTCGCCCTCCTCGATGCGCTTGGCGATCTCCACCTCCCCCTCGCGCGTGAGCAGGGACACCGACCCCATCTTCCGCAGGTACATCCGGACCGGGTCGTTGCTCTTGCCGTAGCCGGCGTCGTCGTCCTCGTCCTTCTCCTCCTCGGCCTCCGCCTTGGCCTCCGGCTCGGGCGGCTTGTCGGGGAGCTTCATCTTCTTCTCGGCGCCGTCCACCACCTCGATATCGTGCTCGCCGAACATCGACATCACGTCGTCGATCTGGTCCGAGCCGATGTCCGAGGGGAGGGCGTCGTTCACCTCGTCGTAGGTGAGAAAGCCCTTCTCCCGGCCCCGGGCCATGAGCTCCTTCACCTCCGACCGCTCGGTGATGTCGCTCATGTCGTCCTGGGGGAGCTCCTCCTCGAGCTCCTCCCCTTCCTCGGCCGAGGCCTCGGCCTCCTCCTGACCCTCCTCCACCTCCTCGGCCTCGGACTCCTCGCCCCGCCGGTGCCGGGCCGACTTCTCCTTGCCCTTCTTCAGAGCCGCGGGGGGCGTCGGGGCGAGCTTCTTCGTCGGTTTCCCGGGCTTCTTGGCCTCGCCCTTTGCTTCCTTCGCCTTCTTGGCCGGGGCGGGCTTCGAGGGCTTCGCGGGACGCCCGGCCCGGGCCGAGCGGGCGGCGGGGGCGGGGCGAGCACCCTTGCGGGCGCGCTCCTCCTTGCCGCTCGACCGGGCCTTGTCCTTCTTGGCTGCCTTCCGGGCCGTCTTCTTCTTGCTACGGGCCTTCGTGGTCATCTCGCTCTGCTCCTTGAAGATGGCGCAGCCGCTCGGTGTGGCTCTTGTCTAACAGCGCCCGGGCGGAGGGGCCCGGGAAGCGTGCTCGTGCAAAAACCCCCACCCGCGCCCGAGCTCATGGGGAACGCTCCAGCGCCCGCAGGCGCTTTTCCAGGTCCGTCCGGCGACGCGCGGCTCCCTGGGCGGCGGTGGACAGGTCCGAGGGGACGGGCGTTCCCGCCTTGGCCACCCGCGCGAGCAGGCTCTCGTGCTCGACCCGGGCCGCCTCGATCGCCGCCTTCACGATGGCCCGGCGGAGCTCCCGCTCCGCCGCCTCGAGCGGCGGGCGGGCCGGCCCCGAGAAGTCGCGCACCCGTCGCGCCGTCACGGCATCGGCGCCCGAGGTGACTTTGGCCAGGGCCTCCTCGGCAGAGAGCGGGGACCGGCACAGCTCCCGCGCCACCTCGGAGAGGGGTCCGGGCGGCAACAGCTGCGAAAGCCCTTCCTCCTCGGCCACCTGGGCGAGGTCGGGAAAGGCGATGAGCAGGCCGAGCGCGTCCGCCGCCGGCCCGGGGAGGACAAGGCGCACACGTGCGGAGGGGCCCCGCGACGCCGTCGGGCGCCTCGGCGCAAGGCCCGCGCCAGCCCGTGGAGGCGCCGATCGGGGGGTCCGGCGATCCCGGGCCAGCTCCGCCTTGAGCGCCCCTCGGTCGAGATCGAGCCGGCGCGCGACGGCGTCCTCGAACACCGAACGCGACAGACCCTCGGGCATCATCTTGAGGAACGGCTCAAGCTCGCGCACCGCGGCAAGCTTCCCCTCCAGGGGCGCCTCGCGGGGCCGCTCACCGCACGAGCGGGCCGCCGCCCGGTCGATGAGGTATTCGGAGAGCGGCACCGCCCCGGAGAGGAGGGCCTCGACGCCGGCTCGTCCGTGGGCCCGGGCGAAGTCATCCGGATCGGCCTTTCCCCCCTCCGAGGGGAGGAGGGCCACCTTGCCCGACAGACCGGCGGGAAAGAGCGCCGCCGCCGCCTTGGCCGGAGCGGCGAGCCCCGCGGGATCCCCGTCGAACAGGATCACCACCTCGCGGCAATCGCAGCGGCCGAGCTGCTCGACGTGCTCGGCGGTGAGCGCCGTCCCGCACACCGCCACCGCCCCGGTGACCCCCACCTGGTGGAGGCCGATGACGTCGAGGTAGCCTTCGACGAGGACGGCGGTCCGGGTCCTCCGGATCGTCTCGCGGGAGAGGTCGAGCCCGTAGAGGACGCGCGACTTCTTGTAGAGCGGCGTTTCGGGAGTGTTGATGTACTTCGCTCCCTTGGGCGGCGGGGCCGCCTCCTTGGGCAACTCTCGCCCCCCGAACCCGATCACCTGTCCGTCCGCGGCCGAGATGGGGAACATGAGCCGGTCGCGGAACCGGTCGTAGGTGCCCTCGCCCCGTTGCCGGTCGATGACGAGGCCGGCCTTGCGGAGGGCGGGGAGGCCCACGCCCTTGTCCTTCATGCGGGCGGGCAGGTCGTTCCAGGCGGGGGCCGAGACCCCCAGGCGGAAGCGGACGAAGGACTCCTCCGACACCCCGCGCCCCAGAAGGTAGGCGCGGGCCTCCGCGCCGAACCGGCTCAGGAGGCGGGCGGAGAAGTAGCGGGCGGCGGCCTCGCAGGCGGCGACGATCTCGGCCCGCTCCTTGCGGCGGGCGCGGGCCTCCGCCGAGTCCTCCTCCAAGGACTCGGGGATCTCCACCCCCACCTCCTTTGCGAGCGCTTTCACCACCTCGGGAAACTCCTTGCCCTCGAGCCGCTGCAGGAACGAGAAGACGTCCCCGTAGGCGCCGCAGCCGTAGCACTTGAAGTGCCTGTCCTCCGGGTAGACATGGAAGCTCGGCGTCCTCTCGCCGTGGAAGACGCAGTTGCCCTTGAAGGTGCGCCCCGACTTCTTGAGCTCGACGTGGCGCCCGATCACCGCCACGATGTCCGTCCGCTCCCGGACCTCCTGGATGATCGCCTCGGGGATCAGGGGACCTCCCGGCCAGGCTCCAAGCGAGCAAGGGCCGGCGCCGGCGTGGCCCCCTCGCTCACCTCCCTAAGAGGCGCGACTTCACCAGCTCCGAGACCGTTTTTCCTTCCGCCCGGCCCTGAACCTCGGGCAACAGGGCCTTCATCACCGCGCCCATGTCCTTCGGCCCGGACGCCTTCAGTCGGCGCACCACCTCGTCCACCTTGGCGGCCAGCTCGTCTGGGGAGAGCGGGGCGGGGAGCCAGCCCTGTAGGATCCGGATCTCCGCCTCTTCCCGGTCCACCAGGTCCTGCCGGTTGCCGGCCCGGTACTGCTCGACCGAGTCGCGCCGACGCTTCACCTCGGAGGCGATCACGCCCTCGATCTCGCCGTCGTCGAGCGCCTTCGCGAGCTCGATCTCCCGGTATTTGATGGCGCTCTTCAGGAGGCGGACGACCGAGAGCCTCACCACGTCCTTCTCCCGCATCGCGGTCTTTAGGTCCTGGTCGATCCGTTCCTTCAGGGTCACTAGAACCCCTTCCGCATCTTCTTGAGCGCGCGCTTCTTCGCGGCGAGGGCCTTCTTCTTGCGCTTCACGCTGGGCTTCTCGTAGTGCTCGCGCTTCCTGATCTCCGAGAGGATCCCGGCCTTCTCGCACTGCTTCTTGAAGCGCTTCATGGCGTTCTCGAAGGACTCGCCATCCTTGACACGCACTCCCGTCATTAAGGTTCCTCTCCCCTCGGTCGGAGCCCGGCTCCCTAGACACCCAGAAAACGGATCGAGCCGGACACCGCGGGGCGCCCGGCTCTACACGGCCCTTGAAGGGCGGCTATTAGAAGAATCCTCGTCAACTGTCAAGGGGTTCCGGACCTTTGGCCCGACGGCTTTTCGTGCCTCCGCTCGAGGACGGCGTACACCTCCGCCGGCGTCACGTCCGCCGACGAGAGAAGGACGAAGAGGTGGTAGATGAGGTCGGCCGCCTCGTGCGCCAGATGGTCCTTCGTGTCCTGCCCGTCGGCGAGAGCCTGGTGCGCCTCGTTCACCTCGTACGCCTCCTCGATGATCTTCCTGCGGATCTTGGGGGGCGCTGCGAGGAGGACTCGCGTGTAGCTGCCGCTCGCCCCCTCGTCCGCCTTCCGCGACTCGATCGTGGCCCAGAGCCTCGCGAGGAATCGCTCGTCCGCCATGAGATCTCCTCCCTCTCCGAGAAGTAGCTTAAGGGTCCCGCTGTGGCAGGCTGCGCCCCTCTGCCGCACGACGTAGAGCACCGCGTCCCCGTCGCAGTCGAGCGCCAAGGCCCGCACCTTCTGAACATGCCCGCTCCTGTCCCCCTTCCGCTGAGCTCCTCTCGGCTAGGGGACGAGTAGGTGGCGCGCCCTCCTGTCGCCGTGGCGAGGAGCGCCTCCCGCTTCTCCCAGGCGAGCATGAGGACCGTCTCGTCACCTACCTGCGTGACCACCGGGACGAGCCCGCTCGAAGAGAACGCGCGCCAACACTGCGATGAGGCCGGGGGAGGGACTGGCCTTTACGGATCTCTCGCCCGAGGCGGCCATCAGGGAAAAGAGCCGCCCGCGTCGCCGCGTTCGGGCCCTTCACGGCCTCACCTCGATCCCCCTCTCGCGCAGGTAGGCCCGAGCCTCGCCCACCGTGTGCGTTCCATCGTGGAAGATCGACGCCGCCAGCGCGGCATCGGCGATCCGGAGCCCCTCGGCCAGGTGCTCCAGGGTGCCCACCCCACCCGAGGCGATCACCGGGACGTTCACCGCCTCGCACACCCGCTCGAGAAGCTCGAGGTCATAGCCTGAGAGCGTGCCGTCGCGATCCATGGAGGTGAGCAGGATCTCGCCCGCACCCCGCTCCGCCACCTCCCGCGCCCACGAGATCCCCTCCTTCCCTGTGGGGCGAGTCCCCCCGGCAACGTGGACCTCCCATTCCTGCGGCCGCCCCCCCTCCCGCGGGCGGCGCTTCACGTCGATGGCCAGGACGAGCGCCTGCGCGCCGGCGAGGCGGGAGAGCCGGTCCACGAGGTCGGGGGAGAAGACCGCCGCGGAGTTGACCGAGACCTTGTCCGCCCCGGCGTGGAGGAGCGCCACGAAGTCCTCCTCGTTCCTCACCCCTCCGCCCACGGTGAGCGGCGCGAACACCCGGGCCGCGGTGCGCGTCACGAGGTCGAGGAGCGTGCCCCGATTCTCCTGGGTGGCGGAGATGTCGAGGTAGGTGACCTCGTCCGCACCCTGGGCGTCGTAGCGCGCGGCCGCCTCCACCGGGTCGCCCGCGTCGCGGAGGTTCAGGAAGTGGACCCCCTTCACCACGCGGCCGCCCTTCACGTCGAGGCAGGGGATGATTCGCTTGGCTGGCACTTCTCCCTTTCTCCTTACCCGTTCGCCGCCGCCCGCACGGCGTCCTCGAGGGAGAGGCGCCCCTCATAGAGCGCCTTCCCCACGATGACCCCGGCGAGCCCGGCCTCGCGGCAGAGGGTGACGTCCGAGAGGCTCGCCACCCCCCCCGAGGCGACCACGAGGACCCCGGCCTCGGCCGACAGGCGGGCCGCCCCGGCCGCGTCCACCCCCGCGAAGACGCCGTCCCGGGAGACGTCGGTGTACTCCACGAGATCGACGCCCAGAGCCTTCACCCGGCGGCCTACCTCGGCCGCGGAAAGGCCCGTCCCCCGTTCCCAGCCCGCCACCTTGACCTCACCCCCTCGGGCATCGATCCCGGCCCGGATGCGGCCGGGGAACGCCTTGCAGGCCTCCGCGACCACGCCGAGCTTCTCCACCACCGCCGTGCCCAAGACCACGTATCTCACCCCGAGGCCGAGCACCCGCTCGATGTCGGAGAGGGTGCGCAGCCCCCCGCCCAGCTCCAGCTCGACCCCGGGAACCTCGCAGAGCGCCCGGATCGCATCGAGGTTCACAGGCCGCCCCGCCCTGGCGCCGTCGAGGTCCACGACGTGCACGAGGCTCGCCCCACAGGAGACGAACTCCGCCACCCGGTCGGCGGGGCGCCCCGGATAGGCCTTCCTCGAGGCGAAATCCCCCCTCTCGAGCCTTACGATCTCGCCTCCCATGAGGTCGACGGCGGGGATGACGAGCATGTCTTCGGGACTCCCTCACCGCCTCAACTCTCACACGTGGACGAACCGCTCGAGGAGCGCAAGCCCGACGCGCTGGCTCTTCTCGGGGTGAAACTGAGTGGCGAACAGGTTTTCCCGGGCCAGGGCGGCGCAGTAGGGGCGCCCGTGGGTGGCGAGCAGGGCCGCTCCGGCCGCGTCGGCCGGGGCGGCGTAGGAGTGCGCGAAGTAGAGGTACTGCCCGTCCAGGGGGGCGAAGAGGGCGGGGCGCTCCCCCACGAGCCGCACCGGCGACCAGCCGATGTGAGGGAGCTTCACGGAGGAGGGGAGCTTCTCGATCCGGCCCGGCAGGATCCCGAGCCCCCGCGCCCCGCCCGCCTCCTCGCCGTCCTCGAAGAGGAGCTGGAGCCCCACGCAGATGCCCAGCACCGGGCGGCCCCGGGAGATGGCCAGGACGAGCGCCTCGGCCACCCCGCTCTTCTGCATGGCAAGGGCGCACTCGGGCATCGACCCCTGGCCCGGCACCACCACCCGGTCGGCCCGGGCAACGGCGGCGGGATCGCGGGTCACGAGGACCCGCGCGCCCACCTCGCGCAGGGCGTTTTCCACCGAGCGCAGGTTGCCCGCGCCGTAGTCGACCAGGGCGACGGTGCCCGGGGAGCTCATCCTGCCCCCTTCGTACCGCGAATCGGGCCCGGGCGCACTACAGGGTCCCCTTGGTGGAGGGGAGACTCGACCCCGTCCGCACGAGCGCCGCGCGGAGCGCCCGGGCGGTAGCCTTGAACAACGCCTCCACCACGTGATGCAGGTTCCGGCCGTAGCGGACGTTCAGGTGGAGGCAGATCCGGGCGTGGTTAGTGAACGCCTTCAGGAAGTCCTCCGTGAGATCCACGTCGTAGGTCCCGATGAACCGCTTCCCGGAGGGGAGGCCGGCGTTAAGGGTGAGGTGGGGCCGGCCGGAGAGGTCCACCGCCGCCTCCACCAGCGCCTCGTCCAGGGGCACGACCGCGAGCCCGTAGCGGGAGAGCCCGACCTTGTCCCCCATCGCCTCCCGCAAGGCCTCGCCCAGGCCGATCCCCACGTCCTCCACGGTGTGGTGGGGGTCCACCTCCAGGTCGCCCTTCGCCTTCACCCGGAGCGAAAGCCCGCCGTGGCGGGCCAGCTGCTCGAGCATGTGGTCGAAGAAGGGGACGCCGGTCGCGATCTCCGCTTCCCCCTCCCCGATGCGGAGGTCTACCAGGACCTCGGTCTCGCGGGTCCGCCGAAGAGACCGCCCCCGCTTCGCCCGGGGCCCTCCCCTTCCCCTCCCCTTCAAGGAGGGGCCTCCCCCCCTCTTTCCCCGTCCTCTCATCTCCTCCTCCCGAGGCCCCCCCGGCCCGGCCCAGCCGCCTTCGCCTTCACCATCCGCACCTCGACCGCGCGCCAGTGCCCGAGGAGCCCCTCGGCCCGGGCCAGGGAACGAACCGCCGGGGCCACCGCCAGAAGGGCCTTCCGAGCGAGCTCGACGACGCTCATCCGCCGCCTGAAGGTCGCCACCGAAAGCGGCGAGGCGAACCGGGCCGTTCCCGAGGTCGGCAAGACGTGGCTGGGGCCGGCCACGTAGTCGCCCACCGCCTCGGGGGTGTAGCGCCCCACGAACACCGCGCCGGCGCGGGCGATGCGCGGGACGAGCCGGCCCGCCGCCCGGGCGTGGAGCGCGAGATGCTCGGGCGCGAACTCCTCCGCGAGGCGCAAAGCCTCGGCGAGCCCAGCCGCGACGACGATCGCCCCCCGCGCTTCGAGCGAGCGCCGGGCGATCTCTCGGCGGGGGAGCTCCTCGAGCTGGCGCGCCACCTCGACCTCGACCCGGTCGGCGAGAAGGGCCGAGGTCGAGACGAGGACCGCCACCGCCCGCTCGTCGTGCTCGGCCTGGGCGATGAGGTCGCTCGCCACCTCCGCCGCGTCCGCGGACCCGTCCGCCACGACCAGGACCTCGCTCGGACCGGCGACCATGTCGATGTCGACCTTTCCGTAGACGAGCCTCTTGGCGGCGGTCACGTAGGCGTTCCCCGGGCCACAGATCTTGTCCACCGCCCGGATCGACTCGGTCCCGTAGGCCAGGGCCGCCACCGCCTGGGCCCCCCCCACCCGGTGTAAGAGCCTCACCTCCGCCGCGTGACAGGCGGCCAGGGTCCAGGGGTCCATCTCCCCCGAGCCCCGGACGCCCGGAGAGGCGACCACCACCTCGCCCACGCCCGCCACGAGCGCCGGGATCGCCGACATGAGCACCGAGGACGGGTACCGGGCGGTGCCGCCGGGAACGTACAGCCCGACCCGGGCGATGGGTCTTGTGACCTGGGCCAGGGTTGCGCCCGAACGGTCCTTGAACGCGGGAACCCGGGCGTCCTCCTCCCGCACGTGGAACGCCGCGATCCGCCGGGCGGCGAGGCCGACGGCCCTTCGCCCCGAGGCGGGGAGCGCCCGGTACGCCCGGGCGAACGAGTCCGGCCCGAGGGTCAGATCCCTCGCCCGCCGGGGGGTCCAGCCGTCGAGCCGCCGCGTGTGCTCGAGGAGCGCCCGGTCGCCCCGGGCCCGGACGTCGGCGACGATCGAGGCGGAGACCCTCCTCACCTTCGCCTCGTCGTCCGCGGAGCCCCGCGCGCATACCGCGCGCCAGAGACGGCGGAACTTCGGGGATTCGCTCTGTAGACGCCTCATCGAAGGCTCGACCCGTGATCTCGACCCACCCTCGCGCCAAGGGGCGGGAGCCCTCCACCATTCGGACGTCCCGACCGCGAAGGGAGCGGTCCTTATAGAGGAAACGCCCCTTTCTGGCGAGACTTGCCCACGGGCCCCGCCCGCGGTCCCTCGAAGATCGCTCTAGCCCCAAAGACGCCTCGCAGCCGCGAGGGACGGACCGGAAAAGCGAGGGAGGCCGGCCAAGGATCGCCGCCGGAAGCGGGGGACGAGGCCCCCAAACCTTCGTAAACCGAGGGCTAGGGCCTTCGTTTAAGAACGCAACGCTTCTTTCACGGGAGAAAGAACCGACCCGTGATGTGCTCACCCAGTCCCTACGAAGGTGGCGCACAATGTCGAGACGCGATTAGCCTCTGACGGGGGTTTTCCCTGATACCCAGCGTCCGGCGAACGAGTAGGCTCTGACCACAGAAGCGGGGGATCTCCACGGGAATGGTGCGTCGTCTCACAAGAAGGAGGGGCTCTTTCGCAGGCGGCGAGGGCCCAGAGAGCGAACCGTCAGACGCCGCGGCGACCTCTCTCCCGCTCGGGGAGGAGGGCCACGCCGCCGACCTCGCCCGCATCGCAGAGCCCGCTCTCGCGTCGGCGCTCGAGGCCATCCCGTCGCCCGCCTTCGTGGTGCGGTTTCCCGCCACCATCCTCCACGGCAACGTCCGCGGGCGCACCCTGTTCGCGAACGAGAAGGACCGCGTCATCGCGCTATTGCGCGGCCCGGCGTCCCCGCTCAAAGGCCCGGTCCACTTCCCCATCGGCTCGGCCCCGGATCACGCGGTGGTGGTGATCCAGGACCCCGAAGGGGATGCGCGCACCCGGCTCGCCGCCGTGACGCAGCGCTGGGGCCTTACCCCGAGGCAATCCGCCGTCCTCGCCCTCGTCGCTCAGGGCGATTCCAACCGCAGCGTGGCCCTGCGGCTCGGCTGCTCCGAGAAGACGGTCGAGCTGCACGTCTCCGCCCTCCTCGCGAAGACGCACCGGGCCAACAGATCCCAGCTCGTGGCAGGGTTCTGGACCGACCTCGCCTGAGGCCCGAAGGTCGACCCACCCCACCGGGGCCTCCCGGCCTTCGATCCGTGACCGACGGGGGCGCTACGAGCGGCTAGACTCGACCCATGAACCCGCGCACCGACCTCTGGCTGCAGAACCTCCTCGACGAACGGGACGGTGCCGCACTCTACGACGGCCTCGCGCGCTACGAGCGGGACCAGGCTCGAGCCAAGAGCTTCCGCGAAATGGCCGACGCGGAGCGCCGTCACGCCGAGATCTGGCAGCGCAAGCTCGAGAACGAGGGCGCTCCCGTCCCGCCGAACCTCCCCAGCTCGCGCGTGCGCGCGCTCGTCTGGCTCGCGCGGCGCCTGGGGTCTTCGGCGGTCGTCCCCATGGTGGTGGAGGCGGAGGAGCGCGACGCAAAGAAGTACGAGGCGCAGGGCGACGAGGCGGTGGCCATCGCCAAGGAGGAGCGCGAGCACCGCGAGGTGCTCTCGGGCATGACCCCCGCCGGGTCGGGGACGGCCCGCGCCATCATCTCCACGCGTGAGCGGTGGCATCGGGGCGGGGGCCGCGCCGGATCCATCCGGGCGGCCATCTTCGGCATGAACGACGGGCTCCTCTCGAACCTGTCCCTCATGCTGGGGGTGGCGGGGGCGGGTGTGGAAACCCGCTCGGTCGTGGTCACCGGGTTCGCCGGGCTCCTCGCCGGCGCATTCTCCATGGCGGCGGGCGAGTACACCTCGGTCGCGAGCCAGCGCGACCTCTTGGCCCGACAGGTGGCCCTGGAGAGGCGCGAGATCGAGGAGGCGCCGGAGGAAGAGGCCGCCGAGCTCGCCCTCATCTTCAAGCAGAAGGGGCTCTCGACCGAGCAGGCGAGCCGGACCGCGGCGGAGATCCTGAAGCGGCCGGAGAGCGCCCTCGACACCTTGGTCCGAGAGGAGCTCGGGCTCGACCCCGAGGACCTGGGGTCGCCCTTCGGCGCAGCCTCCTCCTCGTTCGTGATGTTCGCCGTGGGAGCGATCGTCCCGGTGCTGCCCTTCTTGGCAGTGAGGGGCCAGATCGCGGCGGCGGCCGCCGCCGGGCTCGCCGGGCTGGTGCTGGCCTCGGTGGGCGGCCTGGTCGGCTTCCTCTCGGGCACGAGCGTCGTCAAGTCGGCAGGCCGAATGCTGGGACTCGCC